>Ga0172372_10005959_pt1 | contig 16775 bp, 20 predicted proteins | sample LakKiv5m_2_FD_114544 | JGI IMG/M metagenome (GOLD analysis project Ga0172372, IMG submission 114544) | Freshwater microbial communities from Kabuno Bay, South-Kivu, Congo - kab_092012_9.5m | ecosystem: Environmental > Aquatic > Freshwater > Lake | place: Democratic Republic of the Congo...
AGTTTGATCAAAAACCGATCTCAAAAAACTGTGGTTGTAGCACTTGCCAAGGTGGTTACTCCAGATCATATTTACGCCACCTCTTTAAAACTGACGAACTAACCTATTATCGACTTGCCTCAATTCACAACGTCTATTTTATGGTCAATTTGTCAAAACAACTTCGAACCTGGATTTTAAAGAAATAATCAGACTAATAGCAAAAAGTTGGCTTTTTAGGCTCAATTATGTAGAATGAGGCTATTATGACATACGAAAAACCAGTTACCTCTCGCCTCGCCAAGAAAGAACAAAAGAATTTGATTACTCAGACTGCTTTAATGTTTGGCTTGGTAGTTTTTCTGATTTTAGCTTTTTTATTTTTCGTTTTGCCCAATATTGTCAGAATAGCTTTTAACGTTTTAGACTCCGACCCGATTGCCAAATCCGAAGATACAATTCCACCTCAGGTTCCAATTCTCTCGGCTCCAGTAGAAGCTACCTATTCAGCTCAAGTTAGCTTGAGTGGTTATGGTGAAGCCAAAAGTGAAATCATCTTGGTTCTCAATGGCAACGAAGCTGACAAAAAAACTATCGCTGACGATGGCACTTTTAGTTTTGATGTCACTTTGACTGAAGGTGAAAATAGCCTAGCTACTTTTTCTAAAGACACAGCCCAAAACGAATCAGTTTTGTCCAAAAAATATACAGTTGTCCTAGATGTAACGACCCCAACTATTGAAATCGAATCACCCAAAGATGGTGATCGCATTACTTTGCGAAAAAACCAAATCACCACCATCAAAGGAAAAACCGAACCAAAAGCTCGTGTCTTCATTGACAGCCGACTAGTTCTCGCCGACGCCGAAGGTAATTTCCAAGGTAGCTACAACCTTCAAGAGGGTGACAACAAAATCATCATCAAAGCTACCGACGCGGCCGGCAACCAAACTGAAAAAGAATTAACTGTCAATTTCGCTTATTAGCGACAAGCCCAAAACTATAAAGACAAATGGTTGAAAAAGACTATTATTAAACATAGCGTGAACTAAAACAGCCACCAAAAAAACATTAGCTTTGGGGTATTTTTTACTAAGATGAAAAAACACCTGAAACCCTACTATCAACACTAACATCAAACCAACTATGCCTGTGCCCTCCAGAATCATCAAAACTAGGTTGTCGGGCAAAGTCGCATGATCTGCTCTCGTGTAAATTTCATCAACGTAACTATCTTTTGTTGAGTTAAAAAGTCCCTTGCCAGTTAACCACCGCCAACCATTGAGGTTGGTTACACTTTGATGTGAGTTTTCCAAGCGTGCTTCAATACTCGCAGTTCTAGTTAAAACCACACCTTCTCCTGCTGGCTTTGGAATCAAAAAAATAAAGATCGTTAATAAAATTATTGGCCAATATTTTTTTATTTGTAATCGCCAGAAAAAAACCTGCGAAACAACAAAGCTTAAAAATGCAGAACGAGAGAATGTCAGTGCCAACCCTAGTAAAAGCAAAACTTGCAATCCTACGACAATTTTTTTGGTCTTTTTCTCGACTGTCAAAGTTTGTGACAGCAAGAATAATAAAACAAAAATAACTCCCATAAAATTAGGATCAAACTGTGTTCCCACCAAACGGAAATAATGATCATCCCAACCCAAAATACTCAAGAAACGCATGTCAGGCAAAAACAAATATTGGCCTAGTCCCCAAACCAACGTCCAAAAACCAAAACCCAACAGTCCAAACTTAATTAAAGATGGCTTCAAATACTTAGCTTTCCCCAACCAAAAAAACACTAAACCATATGTAAAAAATCTCGCCGCATAAAAAAGTGCTTTGAGCGAAAGATCGCCGATCAAAAAGTTTGCCAACCAACCCACCAAAATCCAAACCAATAAAAACTCAGCCAACAAATATTTTTTCTGAAAAATTTTTTTTAAAACCGCCTTAATCTTGGCCCTATTAACAATAGTCAGCCAGCCAGCCCAAAAAAGCATCCACAAGTCATGCAAGTAAAATGCGGGCCAAGGTGAAATTTCAATTCTTTGCAATTGTCCCAAAACCACAAGTCCGCCCAAGCCTAGAAAAAAAACTATTGCACTTGTTGCCATATTTGCGGTGAATTTCTGAGTAAGTCGGGCAAGTTTACCATAAAGTCTGGTCGATAAACGAACAACTCAGTAGGCTTATCCTTATTTTCTTCTGCCCTACCGGCTCCATCGTCAAAATCGCGTTCCAAATTAACACCTTGCCAACCAATAAATGTACCCTCGCCAATAAAGCGGTCATCACCGCCAGCAGCTGGACCACGACTTTGAATGTTGATTTGACCGTTTACCACAAACACGCCTTCAACATTGGCTGTCAAACTATTTAAATCAGAATTGCCCAAACTTTCTTCAACATATAAGTTATTTTTGACAATAAAGCCCAAAAAACCACCGGGCTCAACATCGATTAAGTGATCACTCGACCCGTTACCATCACTCAAATACAAATCACCATTTACAAAAATAATATAACTTTCATTACTCGCTACCGACCATGGTGAGTTAATGGTCAAATCACCATTGCGGTAATAGGCTGTTTTGTTTGGATCGTAATTAGGCTTTTGAGCATTGGCATAACTGGAATAAAAATTGTCTTCCGGATTCAAGCCGAAATCTGCCAGACGGTAGAAAAATTCATAATATTCATAAAAGCGTGATTGACCAGTGCCAATAGAAAAAATATTAGTTGAACCACTAGTTACACCGCCATTAACCTTTAGTGAACCACCTAGGGTCAAAACATAGCCAGCTGTCTCTGCCTGCCCACTCCAATCCGTTGCCATCAATGATGGGTCACAATCAGGCGGAGTACAAGTTTGAACAGGCACTTTAGATTTGATCGCAATTCCTGACTCAGTGTTAGAACCAACTAAACCACCTCGAACTTGCCACCAGCTGCCACTTTCCAAGACACACGTGCCACAATCATTTTGACAAGTTAAGCATGATTCGAAACCAGTACACATCGAGTCGCCACAAACTGGCCACTCACTACAAGTTCCACAATCACTTGGACAGTCACCACAACTTTCACTGCTATCGCAAAGACCATTGCCACAACTATTTGGGTCTGGATCGGCACAATATTGGTTATAAGCAACAATTGATCCATCAGCACATGCACAGCCTCCACCGTTATAGCAATAACCATCATAATTGGCAGGTGGTTCATCATCATCGCCGATACAGGCCTCATAAGTACTGCATTCAACGCAGCTTTCTCCATCTTCTGGCAAACAAATAGATTCGCAACCGGTTGGGTAGTAAATTGTAATTTGGTTGTTACAAACAGCTTGCACACTTGTAGCATTAGTCAAAAACCACCCACCCAAAAAGACAAATAGTGACAATTGAAAAATTTTATAAAGCATAATTCAAATAAAATAATGGCTCTGGATATGATTTGTGTAAAACTAAATATGTATCTTTAATTTGTTGTGTGGGAACCTTTGGTGTTTGCAACCTATGGCTTAGCAATGCTCTGATTAAGAGCAATTCATTTTCACGCTGGATTTTTTCTGCTCCCCAGCCACTTTCGCTCAACGCACTCCAATTGTTGTAAAGATAAATGTCCAAACTTGTGCCATTAACTTGAACACCATACCCAAGATGATTAATCATCTTATTTTTTTTATTCATCCAAAATATTTTATTGGGTTGAGTTGCATCGGTAAAAATAATGCTAATTTTATGGTAACCATGATTGAAAATAAGATCAGAGAAAACGTTCATCAGTTCATCTAATTTCTTTTGGTTGGCCAAGCCAAAATCCAAACTGCTGTGATAATCAACCGTCAATATCTCTAGTTGTTTATGCGAATTAACTGTTTTGACAAATAAACTAGGTAAAAAGGAAATTCCAAGTCCAACTAAAATAGCTAAAACAAAAAGTAAGGCTAAAACTGTTTTTCTCTTAAGTAGAGCCATAATTTATCTTACCATTTTTTGGTGGTGTCTTAGTTCCCAACCATTGACCCGCACAAAAAAGGAATGTAGCGACATCAAAACCACATAAACCAAGCCCCTCATCCCATCTTTATAACCACCCATCACCGTCCAGTTAAAGATAAATTTTAAGGGTGGAAAAAACAGCATCGAACTAATCAAATAAAAATCATCATTTTCTTTTCTCATCACCGCATCAATTAAAGAATAAAAGGAAACTTTTTGAAAAAAGGAGAAAATATCGGGGTGAGAATGGTGCAATAATTTTATATTACTAGTTAACAACTGTGCATTATTATCTACAACTGCGATCTCGTGAACAGGTCGAACAAACTTAAGCTTGTCTTTCTTACCCATTCTCACCAATCTTTGATTAGCAGCTTCTCCACCCAACAATTCTTTACCCAAAAAAATATCTGATCTCAAAATACTGACTAAATCAGCTTGCTTATCAGACACAATTTTTTTAATTTCTGTCCAAGAAGGCTTGGTTAAGATTTCATCTGAATCAACAAACAAAACGTATTCTTGGTTGGCTTTAAGCAAAGCCTCATTTCTAACTTTGGCAAAATCTTCAATTGGCTGATCACCGGTATCAAAAACAATAACTTGCTCTGCTTGCAAGAGTGAATCCAAAACTTTAGATAAAATTGGATTGCTTCCTTTTTTATTGGCAATGACAATTGCACTCAAAGGTAATTTGTTACTCATAGAAGTAAATATCACTACAACCAAAATGCCTCACTTTGATTTCAGTTTCCAAAAGCAATGGCGAATTATTACCTTCGATATAAAAAACTTTTTTAGACTGACTATTCTCTGATACAGAGTTTTCTTTTGCCAACCAACGTAAATTATCAAAGGTAGCAGCAAATTTTCTCATGTCTCTGGTTGTATCAAATTTAAAATCACCCTGCGATTGATTGGTAATAAAATCAACCATTTGTCGCTGGTTTTTAATTGAACAACCATAGGAAAATGGTTGTGAATTACTGACAAATAAACGATGTGCAAAAACTGAGCGAATGTTTATCAAACCCCAAACCAAAAGTGCTATTGTTAAAAATGCACTTTTATTTTTGAAAATATGATTAAGAATAAAAGCCACCAAAAGTGGCAAAACCACAATTAGCGGTGGAAAGTAGGCCTCCGATGGACTGCCGTGTAAAAAGTAGCCCAAACACAAAACCGAACCAAAGGCTAAAACTACTTCCATAGCTGGTTCAATCTTTTTCTTTTTAAATTGCTTAGCTAAGACTACCACCGCATAAATTATTAAACCTAGTGCTATCAAACCAATCAGCAAATTATCTGTAGAAAAAATTCTACCTCCATACTTAGCAAAACTCGTTAGCGTTCCAACTACCTTGCCGCCAGAAAAACTATGCTCACCTCCAAATAAGCTGACCAATCGATACCCCACCCAAACTATGAATAGTCCCAGCTGAGTAAAACGATGTGTCAAATCATAAATAATTTGTGGCAAAAGGCCAACAAAAATACCAAAAACTACCTGACGAATTTTTGCCCATGAAAAACTTAACTGTTTGGTTCGATACAGCACCCAAGGAATAACTAATAAAGTAGGAAAAACTGCCAGCTCAAATTGGAATAAAAACGCCCATGCCAAAACAGCCCAAAACAACGAGTGTTCTTTTTTTTGATAAAGTCTAACCAATGAAAACAAAAATAAAACCGTTGCCAAAGGAATTGGATTAGTATGATATGGCATACGAGCTTGAGCAATGGCAAATGGTGAAAGTGCCATGAGATATGTCGCAATCATGGAAATTCTCTTACTCAAATAACGGTCACAAAATTCATAAACCAACACCAAGCTTATTAAAGATAAAGCCACGAAACCAAGGGCGATTAAAGTCAAATTTGTTCCAAAAACTTTGATTAGAAACATCTCATACCAAATGGTAATCGGACCTTGTTTGAAGCGAGGCACACTAGAAGCAATGCCAAGCAAAGGCAAGCTTTTTTCTTCCAAAGACTGACCTGCAATCAACAAATCGTGTCCAGCGTCATCAAAAAAAATTGCCGTGTTAGATAAATCCCAAGTTCTAATGATTGTGGCCACTAAAAAAATTAAAATTAGGAGAAGATTATCTTTGATTAGTTTACCGATTTTCATTTTTGATCTGAATAATTTGCCAAATTAAGATCGGAACGTTGACAAGTCTTGATATAAATATAGCGAATGCAGCGCCAGAGAGTCCTCCACTTTTACTCATGAAAAAGACCAAGATTGCCATCAGAAAAACAGAACTAGCTAAGTGCAAATTGACCATAGAATAGGCTTTTTTTGCCATCATTAAACTGTAACAAAGGGCAGAAAAACTTTGAATAATGCCCGCCAAAACTAACCAATGCAAAAATCCAGAAATTTCTAGCCATTGTTCACCCAACAACAAATTGACAAAAAATTCAGGGAAAAGTAACAGTGGCACAGAAACAGCTGTGACAAAAACCATCGTGGTCAAAGTGGCTTTCATAAAAGCCCGCATTAATCTTGAAGGATTATTTTGCAACTTTGAGTAAATGGGCAAAGTTCCATGCGTTACCGACTTGGCTTGATCATAATTAACACGGTGTGCGAATGCATAAGCATTATGATAAAGACCCAAATTTCTCACACCAGTCAATTTTCCGATTAAGAAATTATCCAAATTTTCATTCAAGTAATCAAAAAGTGCAGAAAAACTAAGCCATTTTGCACCATGAAGAATTTCCTCAGCCCGCGATTTTTGGTAAACAAATCGAGGACGATCCTTGAAGAGGATAAAGGAAATCACAACTTCAACCAAGGCAGCAAAAACCATTGCCCCGATCAAAGCAAAGATTGATTTGGTTAATAAAGCCACTGCAATAGAGAAAGCAGCCTCACTCAAGGTCACCACTAAACGAAAAGAAGCGTCATGAAAAAATTTAAGCTCTTTTTGCAATTCAATAATGCTTGGATTAATAAATCCTTTAATCACGGGTACTAAGGCCGTCAAGCAAACCAAAATCAGTAGCTCAGGTTGGTCAAAAAATTTACTTAAAACAAAGCCTAGCAAAATCATTACTACACCAATCACCAAGCCTCGAATAATAGCAATTACCCAAGCTGAATCCAGAAAGTATTTGACCGATTGCTTCGACCGAACAATGGTGAGGTTAACACCGGTTTGAGTAGTAGCTTCAGTAACACCAAGACTAATAGTGACTAAGGAAAAAAGGCCAATTGTCTCTGGAGTTAAAACGCGCGCGATCACCGCCCATTTCGCGATTGCCACTACTGCTGTAGCAATTTTTAGAAAGGTCTGAAAAGAAAAACCTTCAATAGCGTTGCGCGTATATCCCATATTTAGTAGGTAGCTTTGTTGATTGGACCAGACTTTTGTGGTGGCCAATACCTAAAGAATGCTCTCCCTACAATATCTGATTTGCTGATTGGTCCCCAAGCTCTAGAATCACTGGAGTAGGGTCTGTTATCACCAGAAACAAAGTATTCATCAGGACCCAAAGTGACAGTTCTACCTCTGATAAAATCGCCAGGCAAAGTTTCGAAGTCACTAGGAATATAACTTTCTTTGACAGGTTCTCCATTTACATAATAGGTACTATCACTCAAAGAAATAGTTTCACCTGGCAAAGCAATCACCCTCTTAATGTAATCACAGCCTGTACCTTCTGGACAGTGTGCTGCTTTGGGGGCATGGAAAACCACCACTTCACCCTTATCAGGATTTCTCATTTTATATGAAACTTTGTCAGTCAAAACATATTCGCCACTTTGGAAATTTGGCACCATCGATTGACCATTAACTTGGTGTGGTTGCATAAAGAATAAATACACCACCAAGAAAATTGACAAGGCGATCACCACTGTTTCAATAATGTCCAAAAAAAACTCACCGATTTTACGAATACCTCTGCTCATATTTTTACCTAGCTACAATATAGAGTTCCATCAAAGGAGCTTTATTGACTGTTACTAACTTACCATCAACTTGACCACCTAAATTGATCCATTTAGTGCCATCAAAGCCCCAAATTGCCAGCTCACCTTCTTCATTAGCTCTAATGCTAACAGTAGCCTCACCTTTGAGAGTGGTAGCTGAAGTCAAAGAGTATGGATCAGAAACTGGTGTTTTTTCTAAACCCGCAGGAATACCAGGCGTGTTGTAAACAATCAGCAAGCGATTAGTTTTCAAATCAAGAGAAGTAATTTGGAATTTTGCATCTTTTGATGAAAACTCAGTAGTCTTGTCTTTATTATCGAAGTAACGCCAATCTTGTTTTAAAACGTAATTTTCCTGACCAATAAAGCGAGCTTGTAAACTTCCGCCTTTGATATCTTCATGATAAGTAACAGCACCACCAGCAGATTTGGAACCGAATAATTTGGTAGTTTTAGCTGGCAAGCTATCAAGCTTGATCACTTCTTGAAAACCCTGCAACAAAGTTCCTGATTGGTATTCCAATTCATACTCAACTTCGGTAGCTGGCTTTTTAACATCGACGATAGCAATCTCTAAGTTGTGGCCATCTGCGGTTGGAGTCAACTTGATGTAAGGTCTAAGTGCAAACTCGAGGATGTTTTTTGGCTCCAAAACTGTTTTCTTTTTTTGAGTGGTTTGATAAGTAGTCGGCTTTTTGCTAGTCATTTTCATAGCAAAAACCCCACCTACTACCAAAAGTAAAACAATAGCGCCGATAATCAAGAATTTTTTGTTTTTCATAGGATTAAAAATGTACTCCTTAATTTAACACATTCGCGAGATAACTCTCAAGGTCAGCAATCTTGATTCTTTCTTGAGTAGTGGTGTCGCGATTGCGCACGGTGACAGCCTCATCCTCAAGTGATTCAAAATCGATTGTCAAACAGAATGGAGTACCAATTTCATCTTGATACAAATATCTTTTACCAATATTGCCTCGATCATCCCAAGTCGCAGCATATTTTTTGGCTAATTTATCAAAAACCTCTTTAGCTTTTGCTACTAATTCTGGTTTATTTTTTAGCAGTGGGAAAATCGCTGCCTTATATGGTGCCAAGCGCGGATTGAGCCTCAACACCGTACGATTATTAGCTTCATCAAACCAATAAGCATTGATTAAAGCAGCTAAGACCAAACGATTGATACCAACCGCTGGTTCGATCACATGAGGAACAATTTTTTCACCAGTGTGTGGATCAGTGTAATCCAAAGCCTCACCCGAGTGCTGGATATGTTGTTTCAAATCGTAATCAGTGCGATAAGCCAATCCCCACAATTCTTTCCAACCAAAGGGGAACTTAAAATCAATATCATAGGTATCTTTGGAATAGAAAGAGCGTTCTTTATCAGTATGACGGCGCCAACGCAAATTCTCTGGCTTGAAACCAAGAGTATCGGTCAAAAAACTCATCATGTCGTCTTGCCATTTTTTGAACAATTCTTCCCAGCTAGATTGATTTGGATTGAAAAAGTATTCAATTTCACCTTGTTCGAATTCCAAAGTTCTAAAAATAAATTGACCGGTAGTGATCTCGTTTCTAAAACTTTTACCAACCTGACCAATACCAAATGGCAACTGCAATCTGGTTGAGTTCAAAACTTGTTTGAAGTTAGAAAAAATACCTTGAGCAGTTTCACCACGCAAATAAACTTTGGCTTTTTCTCCAGCCACAGAACCGATTTGAGTTTCAAAAAGTAGGTTAAAGGCCTTAGGCTCACTAAGAGGATTACCGTCTGGACTTTTGACCTTATTGTCACTTAGGAAGCTAGCCATTTCTTCGATGGTCAAATCTTCGACTGCCAATTGTGAAAATTCTGGCTTACCGTTAATGAAAGCTTCAATCAAATGATCTGCTCTAAATCTTTTGTGAGTCACTATATCTTCAACCATCGGGTCAGCAAAAGAACCCACATGACCAGAAGCCACCCATGTTTGAGGGTGCAACATGATTTGGCTATCAATACCCACCATATCAGATCTCAAAGTAATGAAGTTTTTCCACCACAAATCCTTGATGTTTTTCAAAAGCTCACTTCCCATTGGACCGTAGTCGTAAGAACTAGTTAACCCGCCATAAATTTCAGAGGTGGGAAAAACAAATCCCCTGCGCTTAGCCAAAGCGGAAATTTCATCAAGAGTCGGCATTTTTGCTTCAGACATTTTACCTTTCACACTGTGTAGAGTAATAAAAAAAGAGTCTCTACAAAGTATAACTTTTATACCTTGTAGGGACCCTTCTTGGGCGGTTCCACCCTACTTGCAAAATTGTGTGAACAATCGTTGCCTCTTTTCGAATTAACAAAGTGGAATCAATTTGCCATGACTGATTTTTGTCCACTTCAATACTCATTATAACACGAACCAAAAATCCCAAGCCTTTTGGACTTGGGATTTTATTATTCTTCTAAAAAGTTAATGGTGTTGGCAAATTGCCAAACAATCTTTAACGTTTTGGTGATTGTCTAGATCTTCTTGCTTTACCACCCATACCGACTTTGCGGGTTTCTTTCATTCTGTCATCTCTAATCATCAAACCCTCAGCCTTAAGAACTGTCTTGAGCTCTGGGTCATATTTGACCAAAGCACGAGCAATACCTAAAACAACAGCATCTAATTGAGAACGAATACCAGAACCAGAAACTTTAACAGTCAAAGAAACATTGCCTAAAAGATTGGCGGCAACCAATGGTCTGTTGTATAAAGCAGCTGCATTTGGCACTTCATCAAAATATTGACCAGCGGCTAAACCATTGATCAAGAAATCACCTTTAGTGACATAAAGACGAACTCTAGCAATAGCAACCTTGCGGCGACCAATACCTTCGAAGTAATTGCCAGCTGGGGTCTTCATTGATCGAGCAACTTGACCAGCTTTGCCAGCAACTTTGACTTTAGTTGGCTGAACTTTTTTGACAACTTTTTGTTTTGTAGTGTTTTTTCTTAATTTAACTGCCATAGTTTGGATTATTTCTTAAGCTGACTTTCGTGTTTGTGATTGGCATCTGCATAGATTTTCAATCTATTCATACGACCAGATCTTAATTTGTTGTCAGGCAACATATTATAAACAGCAGCTTCGATGATTCTGGTTGGGTAGGTGTCTCTGAGTTTACCCAAAGGCAAACTTCTTAAACCACCTGGATAACCTGAATATCTAAAGTATTCTTTGTCTGTTTCTTTTTTACCGGTAACAGCAATTTTACTAGCGTTAATCACAACTACAAAGTCTCCACCATCAATGTGAGGGGTGTAGGTTGGTTTGTTTTTACCCATTAATTTGGTTGCGATTTGAGTAGCTAAGCGACCAAGAATTTGACCTTCAGCATCCATGAGATGCCAATCTCTCTTGACCTCAGCTGTTTTTTGCATGTAGGTTTTTTGCATCTTATTTCTTCTCTACTTTCTTTGTCGCTTTTTGAGCTTCAGCTTTTTTAGCAGGAGCTTTTTTGGCCACTGGCTTAGCTTCAGCTTTTGCTTCGTAGGTCTTACCAGAACTCAAAGTTCCAGTGCGATCGTACTCAGCAACAAATTTCAAAGTGACCATTTGAGCACTGTCACCTCGGCGAGAACCGTTTTTACTAATAGAAGTAAATCCGGAAACTCTTTCTTTCATAGCTGGAGCAACACGTACAAACAAAGTGTTAACGACATCGCGTCGACCAAACACTCTGTGCAATAAACGACGGTTTTCAACTGTGTCGGTTTTGGCCTTGTAGACCAATTTGTCCATCAGTCTTTTGATCTCTTTGGCTTTGCCGTCAGTAGTGACGATTTCACCTTGTTCGATCAAATTTCTCAGCAAACTTTTGAGCAAAGCTTTGCGTTCGTTTGTATTGCGATTAAAATGGTTTTTTTGAACTCGATGTCTCATATTATTTATTCACCCAAACTAACTCCTTTTTTCAGAAGAGCGTCGTTGATGACATCCACACTTTTTTCACCCAAGTTCTTGACTTTAGCAATCACGTCTCTTGGAGCGCCTTGGAGGTCGCCTACGGTTTCGAATCCACCTTTGCGCAAAGCATTAGCGATGCGAGTTGGTAAATCCAATTCTTCTACGGTTAATTTCAAAACTTCAACTTCTTCAGGACTTAAGATTTCTTCCTTAACTTCCACTTCTGGAAGAACTGGGTTGAAAACCTGAGTAGCTTGTTTAGCCAAAACTTGAGCAGCTTGTTTTAAAGCTTCAAGTGGACTAATAGTACCGTCAGTAGTAATGTCGAAAACGATTCTGTCGTAGTCAGTTCTTCGGCCGACGCGAGTAGCTTCGACTTTGTAAGAAACTTTGACCACTGGTGAGAACAAAGCGTCAACTGGAATTTCACCAACAACGCTAGTTTCTCTACCGGTAGACATATCGTAACCAATACCTGATTCGACAGTCATTTCGATGTCCAAAGTTTTACCTTTAGCCAAAACAGCAATGTGTTGATCTGGGTTGACGATTTCAAAACCAGCATCACATTTGATGTCTTTAGCGATGATTTCACCTGGACCAGAAACGTTCAATCTCAAAATACCAGTTTCAGAACTGGTTTCTGATTTAATTCTCAATGATTTAATGTTCAAAATGATTTCAATGACGTCTTCACTGACACCTTCAAGACCAGAATATTGGTGATCAACACCATCAATTCTGACAGAAGTAACAGCGACACCTGGCAATGAAGTTAAAAGAATTCTTCTCAAAGCATTACCTAAAGTGTGACCATAACCATTTTCCAATGGTTCAATCACGATAGTAGCTTGTCTATCAGTAGTAGCAGCTTCGCTGACACCAAAGACAGGGCTCATGACTGGGTATTGTGCAAGTTTTTTCATATTTTTCCTTTGTTTCATCCCTAGCTCTGCTAGGTCCGTTTTCCAGATAATTATTATCTTGAGTAGTACTCAACAATGAGTTGCTCCTCAATATTTTCTAATACGTCATCTCTTTGTGGGAGGCGGGAAACCTTAGCCACTTGAGCTTTTGATTCCAACCAAGTGACACTTGGGACGGCCTCTTTGACTCTTTCAGCCAATAAGTGAGATCTCATGCTACCCTCACGGATAGTCAAAACGTCGTCAGTGTGAACTTGATAAGAAGCAATGTTCATTTTTTTGTTGTTAACCAAAATATGGTTGTGGGTCACTAATTGTCGAGCAGCAGCTCTAGTAGCAGCCCAACCTAAGCGGTAAACAACATTGTCTAATCTTCTTTCGAGCAAACTAAGCATGGTTGCACCGGTAGCCAATGGATTCTTCACAGCTTCATCATATTGGCGGCGCAAGTATTTTTCCAAAATGCCATAAATAAATTTGACTTTTTGCTTTTCCTTGAGCTGTTTACCGTAATCAGAAACTTTTCTTCTTCCTTTAACGCCGTGTTGGCCTGGGAAAATAGAAAGTCTTTTGGCAACTTTCAATGAATTGGATTTTAAACCCAAATCTTCACCGATTTTTCTTGCTAGTTTGTTTTTTGGACCTGTATATCTTGCCATAGTTTTATGTTTTATCTGTTGTGTTTAGCTTTTCTTGGTCTAGTACCATTGTGTGGCATTGGGGTCATATCGGCAATCATGCCAATTCTCAAACCTTGTGCCTTAATAACTCTTAAAGCCACATCTCTACCTGGACCTGGACCTTTTAAGAAAACATTAATAGTGTGCATTCCATAGACTTTAGCTTTGTTAAGAGCGTTCTCCATGGTCACTGTAGCTGCATAAGGGGTAGATTTTCTGGAACCAGAGAAACCTGCTCCACCAGTTGATGCCCAGCAGAGAACATTACCCTGCTCATCGGTCACACTAACTAAAGTGTTGTTGAAAGTAGCAGTAATATAAACTCTACCGTTAGGTACTGATCTAAGTGCTCTTTTAACTTTACTAGTATTGGTTTGTCTTTTTTGCATGGTTCAAATCTTATTTCTTTGCTTTTGCTGCATCTAATTTAGCTGCCATCTCTTTGGTAAGAGCACCAACGGTTCTTCTCTTAGCACCACCACGGGCGTTACGAGAGTTAGTTTTGGTTCTTTGACCTCTAGCAGGGAGTTTGGCAATGTGGCGGAGACCACGATAAGCTCTGATTCTCTTTAAGCGATTAATGTTTTCAGCAACTTGGCGACGAAGATTACCTTCGTTAATGTAGTTTTCTAAAACTTTATTAATCTTACCGACTTCATCTTGGGTTAAATCTCTAGCACGCTTGTCTGGATCAACACCTGACTGAGCTAAGACTTTCTCTGAAACTTTAAGACCCACGCCATAAACGGCTGTGAGTGAATAAAGAACTTTCTTGTTATCTGGAATGTCGACACCGACGATACGTGGCATATTCTTTTATCCTTGACGTTGCTTATGTTTCTTATTTTTACAAATAACACGTAAAACGCCTTTGCGCTTTACAGACTTGCAATGAATACAGATTTTTTTGACTGATGCTTTAACTTTCATCTTTTGTTATCTTTTTACTGCGAAAATAAAATTAACAGACTTGAAATATACCTCAAGAGGTCAGATTAGACAAGTATTAAATTGACTGCGAATCAGTTTTGGTTGATCGATAGGTGATTTTACACTTTCCGAGGTCATATTTACTGACATAACCCTTGACTAAATCACCAGGCATAACCCTGATTCGATACAATCGCATTTTTCCTGCCAAAGTACCTAATAAAGTTTTGCCAATAATTGGCTCAACTTCACTCTTTGTAACTTCAATTCTAAACATGGTATTAGGCAAGCATTGCAAAACCTCGCCTTCGATCTCAAAACGGTCAACCGCTTGAGATCTTTCAGAGGTTAAATCAACTTGTCTTTTAGCTTTTGCTGCTCTTTTATGAGCTTGAACTTTTCCCATAGTCCTATATTATACCATTATTTGACTAAATTTATCTTCCCAAATGCTTTTTAATTTCGGCGAAGACGTCATCGACATCTTTTTCACCATCGACTCTAACTAACATACCACGATCTTGATAGTACTCAACCACGGCTGAGGTAGATTCATGGAAAAGAGCGATTCTTTTTCTAATTGCTTGCAAAGTTTCGTCTTGTCTGTCTGCAACTCTACCAGAAATTCTCCACAAAGCTTCTTTGTCAGACACGTCGATCAAAACTACTTTATCAACACCTTTTCGATCTGTGAAAACCTCTGCTTGAGCTAAAGTGCGTGGGAAACCATCGAGAATATAGCCATTTGAGTACTCAGGTTTGTCTAAGTATTCAAAAATAATATCCATAGTTGTTTCATCAGGAACTAAAGCGCCAGAATTAAGAGTTTCTTTCAACCAACGACCCAACTTGGTTTTTTCTTTAGCCATTTCTCTAAAAATGTGGCCTGAAGAAAGGTAAGGAACGTTTAACTCTTGTGAGAGTAAGTTGCCCTGAGTGGATTTGCCTGCACCTTGGATACCAACCAAAACAATTTTCATAGTTTTTTCTTTTAATATTTACTAAATATATTGGTCGTAATTTTGACCAACAAGCATACTTTCTATTTGTTTAGTGGTTTCCAAAACCACTGAGACGACGATCAAAACACTTGTTCCACCAACAGCCAAGGAACTTACTCCGGTAAATACTTGAGCCAATGATGGCATAACGGCAATAAAACCAAGGAATAAAGCACCAACCAAAGTGATTCTAGTCACTACAAACTCGAGGTATTTCTTTGTTGGTCCTCCCGGTCTAATACCAGGCGCAAAAGCTCCACTCTTTTTCAATTCTTTGCTAATATCTTCAGCATTAAAGAACACCAAAGCTGAGAAGAAAGTGAAGATAAAGACAATTGTAAAATAGGTAATGATGTAAATTGGGTTGGTTTGAGTAAACCAAATGCTCAATTGTTGACCAACATTAATCCAGGTTTCTTTACCCGTGGAAATCAAAAGCCTACCAATAAACGAAGGCGCCATCATCAAAGAAACAGCAAAGATAATTGGCATCACGCCGGCGACGTTAACGCGAATTGGCAAATGAGTAATTTGACCACCCATTTCTCTACCGCCACGCATTCTTTTGGCGTATTGAATTTGCACTTTACGAATAGCTTCGTTCATGAAAACTACCAAGGCGATAATCAACACGAAAACAGCCACAAAGACCAAGTTAGTCATCCACTGATCACTGGTAGAAACTGATAAAGCTTGAGCAACTGCCTGAGGGAACTGAGAAATAATACCAGCAAACAAAATCATGGAAATACCATTACCAATACCGTATTCAGACAACAACTCACCAAACCACATCACAATCATCGAGCCAGCAATCAAACTCATAATCATAACAACCAACAACAACGGGTGGCCAGCTTGCATCAAACCCTGAGAGTTGAGCAATGCCAAAACGGAAATACTTTGCACCACACCCAGTGGTACCGCCAAAAATCGGGTGTATTGATTGTATTTTTCTTGACCAGCTTGACCATCTTTTTGCATTTCCTTCAAAGCAGGAAAAACCATGGCTGCTAACTGCAAGATAATACTGGCGGTAATGTAAGGACTAATACCAACAGCGACAATAGAAAAATTAGACAATGTTCCACCAGAAAAAATGTTAAGCAAACTTAAAAATTGACTTGAAGCAAATAAATCAGATAGCTTAGCCACATTAATGGCTGGTAAAGGAATGTGTGAGAGCAACCGGTAAACAAAGAAAATGGTTGCAGTGAAGATGAGTTTCTTTTTTAACTCTTTATTTTGGAATATTTGTTGAAGTTTTTGTTGTAGTTTTTTCACAAAGTAAGTTTATACCACTTTGCCACCTGCTTTTTCTATAGCAGCCTTAGCGCCAGCGGTTACTCCGACACCTTCAACTGTTACTTTTCTCG
>Ga0172372_10005960_pt1 | contig 16774 bp, 15 predicted proteins | sample LakKiv5m_2_FD_114544 | JGI IMG/M metagenome (GOLD analysis project Ga0172372, IMG submission 114544) | Freshwater microbial communities from Kabuno Bay, South-Kivu, Congo - kab_092012_9.5m | ecosystem: Environmental > Aquatic > Freshwater > Lake | place: Democratic Republic of the Congo...
AGCACGCAGTCCCCGTTCGGATCCGCGTGCGGCGGGAAGACGGGTGTGCCCCCCGGCTTGTAGAGCCAGATGCGCGTGGCTTCGAGCGCGATCACCAGGTCCGACACCTCCCCGCTCTACCCCGCGCCGTCGGCGGCGGTCGATCCGCGCCCGGCGCTGGCCTACACTCCGTCCGTGGTCCGCTGGCTCCTCCCGCTCCAGTCGCTCGTGCTCGCCGTCCTCTTGACGTGGCCGGCGGTGCTCTGGTTCGACCAGGCCGCGGTGGGGAGCCCCGACGGAGACGGCGCCAAGCACCTCTGGACGCTGTGGTGGATGGCGGCGGAGTGGGACCGGGGTGAGCCCGGGCTCCTGACCACCTTGGTGAACTGGCCGAAGGGAATGGAGCTCTGGCCCATCGAGCCGCTCAACGGCGTGCTCGCGGCGCTCATCCCCCTCGACCCCATCCCGCTCTCGAACCTCCTCGCCATCGTCCACGTCACCCTGGTGGGGGTCTGCGCGGGGGCCCTGGGGATGGTGGCCTCGCGTCGGCCCGCGGGCGCGTACGTCGCGGGAGCCCTGGCCCAGGGGTGCGCGTTCACCTCCTTCGCGCTCCAGGTGGGGGTCGGCGAGCTGCGCCAGTACTGGCTCCTCCCCCTCGGCCTGCTCCTCGCCGTCCAGGCTCGGGAGACCACCCGGGCGCGGTGGTTCATCGGCCTGGGCGCGTTCATGGGGGTCGCGACCGTCGCGTGCTTCTACCATGGCTTCTTCCTCGCCCTCTCCGTGGCCGTGTACGCGCTCGTGACCCTGCGCCGCGAGGCCTGGCTGCTCACCCGCTGGGCGCTGGCCGCGGTGATCGCGCTCGCGCTGGTGCTCGGCCCGATCCGGGACTTCTCGCGCCGCTACGCCCCCTCGGACAACCCCGACACCATCAGCTTCTCGGAGTGGATGGAGGCGACGAGCCGGACCCGCCTCGAGACCTACCCCACCGCCGCCGCCTCGCCCGACGAGCTGGTGGTGCCCCGGTCCTCGCTCCGTGCCGACGCCGACGGGCAGGTCCGCGCGTACACGGGCGGTCGCTACCTGGGCCTCGTCACCCTCGGTCTCGCGGCCTTGGGCGTGTACGCGGCCCGCCGCCGGGCCCTCCCCTGGCTCTGGATCGCCCTCCCTCCGCTGGTGCTCTCCTTCGGCTCGGTGCTCTGGCTCCGCGGGGAGGTGGTCGAGATCGGCGGGGGGCGCATCGTCCTGCCGCTCGCCTGGCTGAACCGGGTGCTCGGCTACTACGTCGAGCCGATGAACTTCCCGGCCCGCTTCCTGGCGGTGCCGATGTTGTGCCTCGCCGTGCTGGCCGCGCAGGCCACCCGGTACCGGTGGACCCTGTTCCTGGTGCCGATCGCGGTCATCGACATGGTGGAGGGCGACCTGGTCGACTGGCCGCGCCGCATGTTCACCCTCCCCTCGGTGGCGGGGCTGGAGCGGGTGGACGGCTCGGGTGCGGTCGCGAACCTCACCCCCCTCACGCAGCGCGGGGCCCCCCCCACCGATCGGGTGGGGGACAGCGTCTTCGCCAGGCGAAACCCGGAGGATCGCGCGCGCGCCATCGCGGTGCAGCTGGCGCTCGAGGCCCCGGCGGAGAGCCTGCCGGTGGATCGCATGGAGTTCTGGGCCCCCGACGGCCTGCTCTACCTGCAGGCGCTGCCGCTGAGCACCGGGCTGAGGAGCCCGAACGGGCCGGCGGACCTGCGCGAGAGCGCCTTCCTCCTGCGGGACGTGGGCTTCGACCGCATCGTCCTCACCCACAAGACGCAGAACGCCGCCGACGAGGCGCTCGCCGCGCTCCTGCGACCCACCTTCGGCGCGCCGGTGGACGCCGGGGCGGCCTCGATCTGGCGGGTCCCCGAGGTGGTGGTGAGCGAGGAGGAGGCCACCGCCTGGCGGGCGGCCCAGGCCCAGCGCGTCCGCGAGCTGCCCGTGCCGCGCCCCGGGGTCCAGTTCCCGGGCCAGTGAGCGGGCGAACGGCCTCCGCGACGGCGGTGCGGTGGGGAATGCGGGCTCGACTGCGGTATCCTGTCGAGGATGCTCCTCCTCCTGTCCCACGCCCTGGCCCACGACTCGGAACCCCAGCCGCTCGTGTTCGAGGATCTCGTGGACGTCTACCAGGGGGCCGAGTTCTCCACCGGCTTCGTGCCCTCGGGCTCGCCCGTGCAGGTGCAATTCGCGATCGAGTCCACCGGCGGGGTGGACGTCTCGCTGGAGGGGACGGGGCACGTCAGCTGGCCCAACGCGCTCACCCTGCTGCTCGAGCCCACCGAGGGCTCCGGCCTGTTCCTGCTCGACGCCTCGCTGGACGCGGTCACCACCCTGGCCATCGATCTCTCCGACTGGGGCTACTACGGGACCTTCGAGCTCGACCGCCGCTCCCTGGCCATGGACGGGAGCGCCGTGTTCGAGCCCTTCGTGCTGGACGGCGCCGCGGACGAGTACGTGGAGGTGGTGGACCCGGGGGATTCCACCTCGCTCATCGACTACGCCTACGAGATCCTCCCCGGCCTCTCGCTCGAGTTCCTCGCGTCTCTGCGCCCCGAGGCGGCCGTGGGCTTCTCCGGGGTGGCGATCTTCGCCAACGGGGACGCGATCGAGCACGAGGGCCAGGCGCTGGCGGTCGAGTACGAGCCCGTCGGGGATCTCCTCCTGGAGACCATCTACGAGGCCGACTGGGAGGCCTCCCTCTCCCTGGTGGTCACCCCCGAGCTGCAGGTCTGCGCCGATCCCTTCGGGTGCGTCACCCTGGCCGCCTTCGACATCCCCATCCCGCTCCTCGAGTCCTCCGAGCGCCGGGACTTCCCCAGCCTCTACCCGATCTACCCGCTCCCCCTGGTCGAGCCCGGGATGGACCAGGCGGACTTCGGCACCGTGGCGGTGGGCTCGCTCGAGAACATCGACCTCCCCATCGTGAACGAGGGCTCGCTCACCCTGAGCGGGGAGGCCACGATCCTGGGCTCGGCCGACTTCCGGGTCTACCCCGCCACCTTCACCGCCCTGGCCGGCGGGGAGGACGGTCTCGTGCTCACCTTCGCGCCCAGCGCCGAGGGGCCGCAGACCGCCGAGCTGGTCCTCATCTCCAACGACCCGGGTCAACCCGAGCTGCGCATCCCGTTGAGCGGCAACGCCGAGCTCGGTGGCGACGACGTCGTGGGCGAGGACGAGGAGGTCGTGGTCAAGCCCCTGGACGGGTGCGGCTGCTCCACCGGTGGCGCGGCCGTCGTCCCCGCCGGGCTGCTCCTGCTGCTGCTCCCGGTCGTACGGCGTCGCCGGTGAACACACGCGCCGCGGAGGCGGGTCGGCGCACCCTCCCGCTCACGCGCGGAAGCGCCGCCACCCGGACGGGCCTCTACCACCCCCGGAACGAAGACCAGTTCCGCATCCTGGACCTCAGCCACCCGCTGGTGCGGCGGCTGCGGCGAGGGTCGCTCTACGTCGTGAGCGACGGGGTGAGCACCACGCCGCGCGGCCGCTACGCCGCCGAGCTGACCTGCGCCCGGGTGGAGGGCTTCTTCGATCGCTTCGGTCAGCCGCGGCTCCAGTCCCTGGTCCAACTGGTCTCCGAGATCGACTGGGAGCTGCGCGAGACGGGGGTCGGGCAGGCCGCGTGCACCGTCTCGCTCCTCTGGTTGGCCCACGGGATCGCGTCGGTGGTGCACGTGGGCGACTCCCAGGTGTACCGGGTGCGGCACGGCAAGGTGAGCCGCCTCACCCGCTCCCACCGCGGCGGGCGCGCGCTCGGCGCCTACGTGGGGATGGGGCCGGCCGTGGCCGACGTCATCCAGATCTGGCAGGAGCCCATGTTCGTGGGCGACCTGTTCCTCCTCGTCACCGACGGCGTGACCGCGGTGGTGCCGCCCGACGAGCTCCTGGACGCCTGGTGGACCCACGGCGGCAGCGCCGAGCGTGCCGCCCAGCGGATCATCGGTGAGGTGGAGCGGCGCGGGGGCGCGGACGACGCCACCGCGCTGGTGGTGGACGTGCTCGCGCTGGAGGAGGACCCCGAGGACGAGGCGAGATTGGAGCCGTAGGGACTGGAATTCGCGCTCCAGGTGATGTAATGGGCGGCCCCATGTCGATCCTCCTCCTTTCGGCCGGCCTGTCCTTCGCGGAGGACGTGGTGGTGACCTCGAACCTCGAGGGCGCTGCCATCTTCGTGAACGGCGTGGACTCGGGCGAGACCACCCCCGCCACCCTCACCGGGATCCGTCCCGGCCCCGTGAAGATCTCGGTGCGCGACGGGTGCGTGGCCGGCGAGGCGAACCTCAAGGTGGTGGCCGGGCAGACCGCCAAGGTCAGCCTCTTCGCGATCGAACAGGGCGGAACCGTCCTCGTGAAGGCCTCGCCGACGGGGACGGCCGTCACGCTCGACGGGAAGCCGCTCGCGAAGCTCGGGCAGAAGGTCGCGGTGGACTGCGGGGATCACGTCGTGGAGGGATCGCTCTCAGGGCACGCCCCGGCCACGGTCAGCTTCACCATCGGGGCGAACGAGCACCTGGACATCCCGCTCACTCTGCAGAAGGCCGAGCTCGCCACGCTCGAGCTGTCGGTGCAGCCGCGCACCGCCACGCTCCTCATGGACGGCAAGGAGGTGGGCTCCGACACCGTGATCCTCCCGTCCGTGTTTCCCGGTACCCACACGATCTCGGCCGAGTACGTCGGCTACCAGTCGGTCACCGCCAACATCAACCTCGCCGGTGGGGACGACGCGGCCTGGCACTTCGAGCTGGTGCGCAACGCCACCAAGACCAAGAGCAGCGTCAGCCAGATCCGGGGCCCCGACCGCAGCAAGCCCGCGGTGGTCGAGCTCGAGGACGCGGGGGACGACGAGGACGACGCCCGGGACGACGAGGACGACGACGGGGAGGAGAGCAGCAGCTCCAAGCCCTACTACGCGCGGGACGACGAGGACGACGCGGACTCCAAGTCGGCCTCCAGCTCCAAGTCCACCTCCAGCTCCAAGTCCACTACCAGCTCCAAGTCCACCTCCAAGTCGAGCTCGACCAACCCGTACGCCAGCCGCGAACCGGAGGAGGAGCCCGAGGACGAGGACGAGGCGCTCGAGCCCGAGGACGAGGACCGGGACGAGGACCGGTACGAGGACCTGGACGAGGAGCCGGCGCGGACCACCTCGACGAGCCGGACCACGAGCTCGACGACGAAGGTCGAGAAGGACGGAAACTCCAAGGCGCCGCTCCGCATCGCCGGTGGGGTGCTCACCGGGCTCGGGGTCGTGGGCGGCGCGGGGAGCGTGTTCCTCTTCGACCTGGCCAACAACGCGCACGACGCCTGGGTGACGAAGGACGACGCGGCCCGCGAGACGGGCGATCGCGAGCTCAAGGCCAAGGCGGACGAGTACTACCAGGAGGTCTTCGTGCCCCGGGCCACGCTGTTCTACGCGGGGGCCGCGGGTTCGGCGGCGCTCCTGGGCACCGGGGTCATCCTCTTCGTGGTGGACGCCCCGGTGGCGCCCGTGGTGCTGCCCGGCGGCGGGGCTGGGCTGGCGTGGCACGGCTCCTTCTGATCCTGCTGTCGGGCTGCCGGTGTGGCGCGGCCGAGCCGCCCCCGGAGCATGTGCTGGAAGGGGTGTGCGAAGCGTCCGCGGTGGCCGAGTCCGAGGGCCGCCTGCTGGTCGCCGACAACGAGGTCCAGGCGCAGCTCTACTCGTTCGTACCGGGCACGCTCTCGGCCTCCGGGTCGGTGGCCCTGCGGGCCCCGATCGAGGACATCGAGGCCCTGGTGCCTTCGGCCGGCGGGCTCTGGGTGGTGGGCTCGCACAGCCGGAACCAGAAGGGGAAGGCACAGCCCGAGCGTGCGGTGATCGGACGGTGGCCGGGCGGCGGTGAGGTCCGGCCGGACCTGTCCAGGTGCGCGCCGTGCCGGGAGGCCGAGCCGCTCCCGCCCGAGGAGGGTGGGCTGAACGTCGAAGGAGGGCTCGTCTCCGCTGGCCACCTGTGGCTCGGGCTGCGGAGCCCGCTGGTGGCGGGGCGGGCGCTGCTCGTCGAGCTCGAGCTCCCGGCCGACGCTCCGCTCCCCGTCCCGCCCGCGTCGCCCGCCCCCGGGGTTCGTCGGGTGGTCGAGCTGGACCTGGGGGGGCGCGGCATCCGCGAGATCGTCCCCGCCCGGGCCGGCGGTTGGTGGATCGTGGCGGGGCCCGCCGACGGGGCCCAGAGCTCCCACGCGCTCTACCGGCTGGCCACCCCCGAGGGGCCGGCCGTCGCGGTGGGGGTGGAGCTTCCGCCGGGCACGGAGGGGCTCGTGGACGAGGGGCCGACGCTCCTCTGGTTCACCGATGGCAAGGAGCCCGCGGTCGGCGGCGGGGCCTGCGAGGAGCCGTCCTGGTGGGGTCGCGTCCCCGCCCCCTGATCCCGCGCGTCGCCGCTACCCCCGGATGTAGGTCGCTTCGGCGTCCAGGCTGATCTCGAGCGCCTTCAGCTCGCCTTCGCAGCCGAGCGTGTCGTCCTCCATCTGGCAGTCGAGCGCCACGTGCATCTGCTCCCCGAAGTTCTCGCCCTCGGCGAAGAGCGAGAAGCTGTCGCGGCCGGGGATGGTGGACCAGGTCCCGGCGACGACCACGGTGATGTCGTAGGAGCCGCCGAGCAGGTCCGGGTTGAGCGAGCCGGCGATCTGGAGGTCCACCGTCTGGTCCTCGCGGGCCTCCAGCTCGCCGGTCACCGTCCCCTCCACGAAGAGGTAGAGGCCGGCGTAGCTCGCGGTCAACCCGGTGAGCTCCCACTCCCCGAGGAAGGCGTAGGGGGGGTCCCCGTCCAGGCAGTCGGAGTCCACGCCGTCGCCCGGGGTGTCCGGCGCGCCCGGGTACACGAAAGGATCGGCGTCGTCGCAGTCGTCCGGGGGGGAGATGCCGTCGTGGTCGGCGTCTTCGGCCTCGGCACAGGCGCCGAGGAGGAGCAGGAGGGGGAGGAGGGCGCGCACGCTCAGCCCTTCCGCATCGCCGGCACGTCGGGGAGCCCGCTGCCGGAGGTGTCGATGCCCAGCGCACCCAGGAGGCCGGAGTAGACCTCGGCTTCGGCCGTGGTGCGCCCCGGCTCGGGGTCCCCCGTGAGGGGGTCGAAGCCGTAGGTGAGCCCGGTGTCGGGGTCCACCCCGCCCAGGAGCGTGTTCCCGGGCACCAGCGGGCTGAACACCATCACCCCGTTGTTGAGGTCGTGGGCGGTGCCCCAGTCGCTCGCCCCCGACGGGCGGGTCTTCTGCCGGCCGAACTCGGTGGCGATGTAGATCATCGTGCGGTCCCACATGCTCGTGCCGTCGCCGAAGTCCTCGGCCTGCAGGAGCGAGATGAGCCCGTCCACGACGGCGTAGAGCCGGCTCCACACCACCGCCTGGCCGGCGCGATGCGCCTGGTGGCTGAAGTCGAAGGCCAGCGGCGGGTTCAACACGCTGTCGTCGGGCAGGCCGTTGGTGGCCGCGCCGGTGGAGTCGTAGACGAAGGAGAAGGAGGGCCCGAGGGTGACGGTGACCGAGACCCGGTACTTCAGCAGGAGGAACGCCATCGCCGCCTGGGCGTGGAGCGGGTCGATGGCGTAGTCCGGGAAGGCCGCGCGGACCGCGTCGGCCGAGGGCGAGCCGGAGAGGCCGTACTCGGAGAGCGGGAAGCTGGTGCTCTCCGGGGCGATCATGAGCCGGTTGATGAGCTCGAGCGCCTCGATGTCCGCCTGCGCCCCGCCGCGGAGCTCCTTCCACTCCTTCAGCCTGGCCGACTGGGCGAAGATCTGGTCGAAGCGGTTGGCGGGCTCGAAGGCGTCGTTGCGCGCGCTGCGGACGGCGGCGAGCACCGCGGGGTCGAGGCCCTTGGCGAGGCCCTTGCTGCCGTCCAGGGAGAGCGGCCAGAGCAGCGGGTCGGCCACGATCTGCCGGCGCGCGTAGGTGGGGACCGAGGCGTCGCTCCCGGACTCGTTGTAGCCCATGCCCGCCACGAGGTGGACGTTGGGGACGGGGGCGCTCATGCCGTACTGCCAGGCCACCATCTCCTGCAGGGTGCGGCCCAGCCAGGCCTCGTTGCCGGTGATCGAGCGGCGCTGCGCGATGTTGTGGTTCACGCTGGTGCCGGTCAGCGTGGTCACCATCAGCTCGTTCCGGCGGCGCCCGAAGAACTCGGAGGGGCGCACGGAGAAGCCGGCGGGGATCGGGCCCATGCTCCCCGCGCTCTGGTCCACGGCCCGGAACGGGGAGTCCGACCAGGTGGTGACCAGCTCGTCGGGGAAGGTGTTGATCCCGTCCGGGTTCATCGACTCGCTGGCGCGGATGGCCAGGGGGCCGTCGATGATCGATCCGCCGCCGCTGGCGCAGAGCACGATGAGGAAGCGGGGGTCGTCCCCCTGCTGGGCGAGGGCGCGGCTGTTGAACAGCGTGGCGCCGGCGCCCATGCCGGCGGCGGCGGCGAGCCTCTGGACGAGTTGACGGCGGGTCAGCATGGGCGCCTCAGTAGAACAGGGCTTCGGTCGAGGTGGCGACGACGACGCAGGCGCCCACGCCCCAGTCGCGCGCGGGCGAGCTGGACACGGGCGCGACGGCGTCGTGGAGATCGGTGAGGGCCCGGAGCTCGTCCCGGGTGGCGGTGCGGGCGAGGAGCCGCTCCACGAGGCGGCTGGCGACCGCCTCGCGGTTCGCGGCCGAGTCCTTCTCCAGGACCGCCCCGAAGATCACCGCGGGGCCGGCCTGGTCGCGGTCCCAGCGCTCGGCGCAGGCCGAGCTGGCCACGCGGTCCACCGCGATGGGCGCGCTGACCGTGGCGTTGGGAAGGGGCTCGTCGATGCCCAGGACGGCCGGCTCGACCCCGCCCAACGCGACGAGGTGGGCCTCGCCGATGCAGTCGTAGCCGCCGAGCTCGGCGCAGAGCTCCCACTCCTGCAGCCCCAGCCCGTTGGCGAGGTCGCGGCCCCAGACGGCGCCGGACTTCGCCACCACCCTGGCCTTGGAGGACACGCTCTCCGGCTCGCGGTTGCAGCCGATGGCCAGGAGCGCGACGAGGACGCCGCCGATCGCGACGCGGAAGCGAGGGTCAGGGCGCACCGTAGGCCTCCGTGTCGATGAGGTCGTGCAGCATCGGCTCCACCCGGTAGGCGTGCTCGCCGCCCAGCCGGTCCACGAGCTCGGCGAACTCGGCCTGCTCGGTGGCGCGGGGAGGCTCCCCGAGGAGCATCTCCCAGTAGTCGGAGACGGTGGCCCGCAGGAAGGCGTCGCTGTTGGCGGCCACCTCGGCCCACTCGATCAGGTCGGCGACAGGCTGCCCGAAGAGCACGCCCGCCTCCGGGGTCTCGGCCACGAACGCCCCGTCGGTGTCGGTGAACGAGTCGAGCCGGCGCGAGTTGTAGGAGTAGGACTCGCCGTTGCCTCCGCCGATGCCTTCGTACCGGCTGAAGGGGTAGGCGAGGGGGTCGAGGGTGGAGTGGCACTGGGCGCAGGCGTCGGTCTGCACCCCTCGCGAGTCGTAGTCCACCGGCTCGCCCTCCACCGGGTAGAGCCCCTCCAGCTTGGAGATCTCGAGCCCCAGGAAGGCCCGGTAGGCCTGCGCCGCCGTGGTGCGCGGGATGGCGGTGAACATGGTGTTCACCATCAGGAACCACCGGTGGGTGAGCAGTCCGGCCCGGCGGGACCGCTGCACGGCTTGGTAGCGGTCGTAGCCGCGGAGCTCGTAGTCCTGGTTGGGGGTCCGGTTCCACTCCTCGTAGACCGTCACCCCGTCGACGTGACTCGCGGAGACGAAGGTGTCCCCGGTCAGGACGAGGCGGACGTCGCGGTCCTCCGTCTGCGTCCACACGAAGTAGGCGTAGTCGTCGTCGTAGTCGGCCAGCGGGATGGGGCCGACGTCCTTCCCGGACTTGACCGCCTGGAGCGGTCCGATCTTGGAGTTCGCGAGGTTCCACACCCGCCCGTACATGCCGCGCCAGAACTCGGAGTCGAGGCACTGGTCCAGGGTCTCGTGCAGCAGGGCTTCCCGGTCCTTCGCCGCCTGGAAAGCCTCCCGCTCCGCGAAGACGGGCGAGCGGCCGCAGAAGTCGAGCATCACCTTCTTGTAGGCGTAGTCGAGGTCGTACCCGCAGAGCTCCCAGCCATCCTCGTCCTCGTCGGTGCAGTCGGGCGGCGCCGGGACGCTCCCGCCGTCCGAAGGCGAGCTGCCGGCGAGGATCTCGGTCAGGTTGTCCACGCCGTCGCCGTCCGAGTCGAGCTCTTCCACGGCGGCGAGCGCGTCGGGCAGGGCGGCGGTGAAGTCCGCCTCGGCGAGCGGCCGGGCGGCGCCGGGGAGCAACGCGGCCTGGAGATCGGTGCCGTAGGGGTTCAGGCTGGGGGCGGAAACGTGGCAGGTGGTGCAGGAGACCTCTCCGGCCGCGCAGGCGGGCGCGTCCGGGTAGGCCTCGCAGAAGGTGGCCGGACCGGGGGGCTGGGCCACGCCGGGCCGGGCCACGAGGAGGAGCAGGGAGGCGACCCCGCCGGCTCCGACGAAGCCCAGGAGGGACCGGTGGGGCCGGGGAGTGAGGGGTGGTGGGCTTCGGCTCACACGGGCTCCGAGGGGCGGGGGCGGCTCGCCAGATTGGACACCGCTGCGGGGCGAGGTCGAAAACCGATTCCGGAGATCGTGCCGAGGCCGCCGCGGGCGCTTGCAAGGTAGCCCAGGCGCGGCGCGCTCGCGTGGCGATCCGCACGCCGAAAAAGCGACGGAGCCGTCGCTGGGCGACGGCTCCGGGGGGTGCGGCCCGACGTGACGCCGGACCGCGCGAAGAGGACCGCGGACTACAGCTGCTGGCTGTAGAACTCGACGATCTTCTGCGGATCGCAGGTGAAGGGCAGATCCTCGCGCTGCGGCTCCACCAGCAGCTTGCCGGTGGCGAGCGCCGGGTCGAACTCGAGGAAGGCCGGGCGCACCCGGGAAGCCGCCTGCTCCAGGTTGGCCTGGACGAAGGGCTTGGCCTTGCTCTTGCTGTGCACCCCGATCGTGCTGCCCGCCTTCACGCTGAAGCTCGGGCGGTCCACCCGCTGGCCGTTCACGGTGATGTGGCCGTGGACGACGAGCTGGCGAGCGCCGGGGATGGTGGGGGAGAGGCCGAGGCGCCAGACGATGTTGTCGAGGCGGCTCTCCAGGAGGCTGATGAGGATGCGGCCGGTCGGCCCCTTGCGACGGGAAGCCTCGGCGACGTAGCGCCGGAACTGCTTCTCGAGGATGCCGTAGTGGAAGCGAAGCTTCTGCTTCTCCACCAGGCGCTCCTTGTAGTCGGAGGTCTTGCCTTTGCGGCGGGCGCCATGCTGGCCGGGCGGGTTCGCGCGCTTGAGCGTACCCGCGTTGGTGAGGCCAGGAAGCACCACGCCCACCTGCCGGCACTTCTTGAGCCGGGGTCCACGATGACGTGCCATTCAGTTTGCTCCGTGAGGGGAGAGTACGTTCGCCCGGGGGTTTGAACGAAGTTCGTGGGCCGGGGAACGGCCGCGTCGGGAGGATTCCCGGAGCGGCCCGCGCGGTTAACGACATGCCCGCCCGCTGACAAGGAACCCATGGACCAGCTCCGCAACGCCCTGTCCGCCGCCACCGGCGCCAAGATGCCCGCCCCGCCCCCTTCGGACGGCCTGCCCGACCCGCTCGGGAGCGAGTGGGTGGCGCGGCTCCGGGAGCTCCGCGTGGACGTGCCGCGCGAACCCACCATGGGGCAGCTGATCCAGCGGAGCGACGCGATGGGCCGCCAGCTCGAGGCGCAGGGCCGCAAGCGGGACGCCGTCGCGCTCAAGGGGCTCAAGGAGTCCTTCCTCAAGGAGCGGGAGAAGGCGGCGTGGGCGAAGCTGAAGGAGCGCTTCGCCGATCTCGCCCTCTCCGAGAAGACCTACCGCACGCTGAAGGCCGAGGAGGTCGATCCCGAGAAGGTGCTCGTGAAGCTGCGGGGCGAACGGGGGGAGGCGCTGCGTGGCGCGGGCCACGCCCGCCTGCGTGAGGTCCTCGTCGGCTGAGAACGGCGATTCCTGGCACCGCCCTCCAGCTTTTTGATAGAATGGCGGCCGGAGGTGTCCTGCATGGGACGACCCGCTCTCCGTCGGCGCCGCCGCGCCGGCGTCACCCTGCTCGAGATCGCCATCGTGGTGGGGATCATCGGCATCCTCGCCGCCGTGGGCGCGATGCTCATGCGGGACACGATCCCGGGCTGGCGTACCCGCCGTGCCGCGGCCGAGTTCGGCTCCGCGGTGGAGCTCGCCCGCTCCCTCGCCGTCGCCGAGGGCTTCGAGTACCGCGTGCGGGTGACCGCGGCCGACGGCTCGCTGGACACGGACACGAACAGCATCGGCACCTGGCTCGTGGAGCGGGGCGACAAGGCCACCGACAGCACGATCTGGGACATCCTGCCCGTGGACGCCGCGGACGGGAGCGACGACGACACCAACGAGGGCACGACCGACATCTCGGTGGACGGAGCGGACGAGCTGCGCGAGGTCAGCATCGAGCCGCCCCCGGGCATGGGGGCCGACGGCTTCGACATCGTCTTCTCGCCCCGGGGCTGGGTGGCCAACCCGACCACCGATTTCGACGCCACCGGCTACATCGGCGTCACCTTCGTCAACAAGCGGGCCCGCCTCGCGGGGGACACCGACGAGCGCACCGTGCAGGTGGCCCGGTCGGGCATGGTCCGGATCGTGAACCGCGGGACGAGCTTCCCCACCACCACCCACGGGGTGCAGGGCGTGTCCACCGGCTCCAGCGGCACCGGGTACGCCGGGGGGTCGTAGCCGGCGCTAGCCCGGCTCGTCGGACCAGCGCGGAGTCGGCCAGGGGCCCGGCTCCGGGGGCGGGGGCGGTTCGCCCCGCATCTGCGCCTCGACGCGCTCGTCGAGCTGGCGAGGAGCATAGAAGGCGTCGAAGTCCTGGACGAGCTGGCCGAGCTCGAGGCCGTGCATGCGCGCGGGAAGCGCGCGGAGCCGGCCCCCTCCCTTCTGGTACTGGCCCCGGGCGCCCCTCGGGTTGCCCCGCCGCCAGTGCTCGAGGCTCACGGCGAACTGGATGAGGCCCTGCAGGAACTCGCGGTCCGGCCCCTTCGGCTGGGCGCGCCAGGCCAGCTCGAGCACCTCGTGCGCCTCGAACCAGTCGCCGCGTCGGAAGAGCTCGACGCCTTCCACGTAGCGGGGGTCGTTCACGCGGCCTCCAGGGCCCGGCGGGCCAGGGCGGCGAGCTCCGGGCGGCGGTCGCTCGTCCAGGGGTGGGGGTCCACCCCGCCGGCCACCAGCACGCCGAGCGCGTTGGCGGCGGCGGGCGCCGGTCCCGTCTCCAGCACCCGGCGGACGGCGCCGTGCGCCCCGGGCCCGAGCTTCACCAGCGCGTCCATGGCGGGGAGGTAGAAGCCGCCGAACGCGGAGCCGTGCACGTCCCCCAGGTAGGTGGCCAGGGTGGGGGCGGCGGCCACGTCCCCCACCTCGCCCACGGCCCAGAGCAGGTTGGTGCGCACCGGGAACTGCACCCCCATGCCCGCCCCCGGGCGGCCTTCGTAGTCGCGGGCTTCGTTCTCGAGCGCGGAGAGCAGGAGGGGGAGGGTCTCCCCCAGGCCGACCTGGCCGAGCGCGATCGCGGCGAGCCGCCGCTGGGCGAAGCCGCGCCCCGGGTCCACGTCCGTGGCGTAGAGGGCGTCGCGCAGCGCGGGGACGGAACGCGGATCCCCCGCGAGCCCGAAGGCCGTCAGCACCGCGTGCTCGCCGCGGCGCCCGGCCGACCGGAGCAGGTCCGCGATGCGGGCGTGGTCTGCGGGGTGGCGCAGGCTGGCGAGGGCGAGGAGCGCGGCGTGTCCCTGCTTCCCCTCCGCCTCCGTGGAGACGAGGGCTCGGCGGCGCGCGAGCAGCGTGGCGCGGGGCTCGACCCCCTCGTCGCCGAGGGTGAGCACATGCCGGGCGAGGAGGTCGGACACGCCCACCGCCCCGTGTACCGACTTGGGGCCGTGACAGGTCTGGAGCCGACGGCGCTCGAAGGCGGAGAGGCCGTCGCGCACCGCGTCGGGGTCCGCGCCGCAACGCACCCGCGCCACGGCGAGCTGGAGGCGCGCCTCCTCGCTGCGCTCGACCGACTCCGCCGCCGCCAGGGCCCCCGTGGCGCGGGGACGGCCGAGGTGGCCAAGGGCCGCCGCCGCGTTCCTCCGCACCGACGCCCGCGGGTCCTGCAGGAGCGGGAGCAGCACCTCCACGGCGGGCTCCTCGTCCCGCTCGCCCAGCGCGCGGACGCAGCGGACGACGAAGGACTCCGAACCGCGGCGAAGGCCTCGGGCCAGGCCGGGTCCGTCGAGCTGGGCGGGATCACCGAGGAGACGATCGCGAAGGGCCACGAAGTGTCGTATCGCGCTGGCTCTCCCGAGGTTTTCCACAGCCCGCGGGCGCCCGGCCGCGTGCGACGGCGCCCCCGGGGCGGCCTTCTCCTTAACCGAGGGTCAGATTCATGTGCAAGTTACATGCCTTCAACCATGATAGTTTACATGCTGTCTCGAATTTATCCATAGCCGTTGACAAGTCAATGCATAGATGAAATTTGGCACATGCAAGCTGACAATTTCTGCATCCGCACGCTTGCACGGCCCAACCCCCTGAGGTACGGTGCTCGTGCGGGGCTGGTCCGGCCCCACCGAACCGGAGCCCACGGACTTCGTCCACCGGGTCGGTACCCTCCTCCCACCCCTTCCTCACTTCCCCTACCTGCGAATCACCAGGCGCGGCCGTCCCGCGCGCTCGGTACCATGCCTGTTCCCACGTGTCCTGTTCGACCTGAACTGACTGTGCGGCGGGATGTCCGCGCCTGGTCTTCCGCGTCCGGCTCCGGGTGAGACGGGCCGCGCTCGCCGCGGCCGTCGCGCTGGGCGCGGCGCTCCTCCTCGTGCCCTGGGCCGATGTCCGGTACCAGGCCTGGCGGGCGCTCGCCGGGGTGGGTCCTGGCGAGCCGGACTGCGAGGGTTGGCGCGCGGGCAGCGCGGCGCTCTTGGAGGGAGACACGGTGACGGCCGGCTGCGCGGCCCACCTGCGGTCCGTCCGCGACCTCGTCGAGCGCCTCGCCGCCGATCGCTCGGTCGAGCCCACCACCCGCCTCGCGGCCCTGGATCTGCTCGTCGGGGAGTGGGGAGAGTCGGCGCCCGGGCTGCGCGCGCTCCTGGACCTCGGGCTCGCGCCCGAGGCCCGGCGCGCGCTCCTGTCGCTGCGCTCCGAGGGGCCGGGCTCGCTGGACCTGGCGCTGGCGGGGCGCGCCATGGCGATCCACGGTGGGTGGGCGGAGGGGGCCTGGGCGCTCGACGGCGCTGGCGAGCCGGAGTGGGGGGAGCCGGCCGCGCGGGCGCTGCGGCTCCTCCCGGACGAGACGCCGGTGGACGACCCCCGCGTGCGCACCCTCGGCGTGGGCGCCTCGGCGCTGGCGCTGGCCGAGCGCTGGGGGGCCTCGTGGGGCGGCACCGCAGGCGCGTCGCGCGACGCCCTGCCGGGGGAGGCGGAGCTGCTGGTCGGGCTCCCACGGGGGTCGCCTCCCATCCGGGTGGTGGAGGCGCTGGTGCGCTGGCGCGCGGCGCGGGCGGGGGAGCTCCCGGCTCCCCCGCAGCCGCCCCTGGCCTTCGGGGACGAAGGCGCCGACTTGCTCTTCGAGCCGGAGTCCGCCGACGTGATCCGGGAGTGGGTGCACGCCGTGGCCCGCTGGGTGGCGGTGGCCGACCCGGCGCGCCGGCCCGAGCGCCTGCTCGCCGCGTTCGCCCACCCCTCCGCCGTGCCGGCGGAGGGGTGGGCGGCGTGGCGTCGGGGCGGCGCCGTCGCCGTGCTGCGCGACGGAGCCGGCGCGCCCGGCACGATGGCCTGGCTCCTCGCGGCGGCGGGGGCCGAGGCCGGGGTTCCCGTCGTCGCGGGTCCGGCCGGCGGCGGGGTGTGGCTCCAGGTCGGCCCCGCCGAGGTGGTCCGCGACCCGTGCGGCCGGCCCGCGGACGCCCCCCGCGGCGCGCCCTGGACCCCCGAGGCCATGATGGCCGCCGCGCTCCTCGAGGGGGCCGGCGCCGCGCTGCGCGCCGGCGACGGCCCCCGCGCGATCGCGGCGCTGGACCGCGTGGCCACGCTCGTCCCGGAGCTCCCGGGCGGCGAGGCCGCCCGGGAGCTCCGCGACGCGCTCAGCCGGGAGCGCTCGCCCGCGACCGCGGGCGAGCGCCCCGTGCGGGGGGTGACGCTCCTCCTCCGCCCTCCGGGCCGCCGCAAGGCGGCCCGGAGGGTGGAGGTGGGGGGGACGGACCCGGGCGCGGCGCCCTGGGCGCCGCACACCGAGGACCCCGAGCTGCGCCTCCTCATCGGGTGGTGGACCGCGCGCGCGGGAGACCTCGTGACCGCCCGGGCCCTGCTCCCCGTCCGCCCCCCGGAGGCGCCGCGCCAGGTCGAGCTCGCCGCCGGCCTCGCCGCGCTCCTGGACGAGCCCGGCGGTCGGCGCGGGGCCCTGGCCACCTGGGTGCGCGGCGGCCCCGCCCCCTTCGCGGGCTGCCCGGGCGCCGACCCCCTCTGGCCCGCCGCGCCCCCCTGAGGGGGGGGGGGCGAGGCGGACCAGGGTCGCCCTTGTGGCGTTCACTCCGCCGACCCTGGTCCGCGGGGCGGACCAGGGTCGCCCTGGTGGCGTTCACTCCCGCGACCCTGGTCCGCTGGGCGGACCAGGGTCGCCCTGGTGACGTTCACTCCCGCGACCCTGGTCCGCGGGGCGGACCAGGGTCGCCCTGGTGACGTTCACTCCCGCGACCCTGGTCCGCGGGGCGGACCAGGGTCGCCCTGGTGGCGTTCA
>Ga0172372_10005961_pt1 | contig 16773 bp, 24 predicted proteins | sample LakKiv5m_2_FD_114544 | JGI IMG/M metagenome (GOLD analysis project Ga0172372, IMG submission 114544) | Freshwater microbial communities from Kabuno Bay, South-Kivu, Congo - kab_092012_9.5m | ecosystem: Environmental > Aquatic > Freshwater > Lake | place: Democratic Republic of the Congo...
TGCATGATTGCAGTGTGGGGCATGGTAGGGTTATGGCATGAGCAATTAAGGAGATAGCGCAAGCGGCAAAATGCTATGCGGCGCCTTTAATTGCTCTCCGATATTCGACAGTCAATAACCCGCGTGCATGGGTGTGGTACATAACTTAATAGTCGAATATTCGGAATGGTGTTGCGTCCATTGCCAATACGCACGGTTTCCCGCACTTGCAGATAAGTTCACATTATGCGGGAAACTGCCACCATTTACAACCCCTCTTATTAGGAGCATCTATTATGACTGTTGTTGACCAGGCCACTGGCGTTGTTGACACCGTGGACGCAACGCAGGATGTTGCCGTTCGCATTCAGAATCTTGCTAACGGTGTTTCCGTTGCTTATTCTTCGATCAAGGGTGATGACATTGAGGCTAAGGTTGCGCTTTATAACGCTACCTCGGCCTCTGAGAACATTGCCGATAACCTTGGCACTGAGTTTAATCTCGCTGATATTGTTGTTACCGTTGTGCCTATGGCTGACGAGGCAACCGGCGTTATTAAGAACCAGCCGCGCGTTATCTTTATTGCTGACGACGGTACGGCTTACTCCGCTATTTCGGGTGTTCTGCTCGATGATGTGGAGCGCGTTATCGGTATGGTTGGCGAGCCTCACACCTGGGGCGCCCCGCGTCCGGCTAAGGTTGTTGAGCAGAAGTCCAACAAGGGTCGCCGTTTCTTCACCCTGCGTCTGCTCTAATTCTATCATAGAGAGGTAGTCCCCCGCAATTGGGGGGCTACCTCTCTTTGCTATCTAAGGGGTTAATTAATTGGCTGATTCAGAACTTAATAGGCTCAGGGCTGAGGCTAGGGCTAGACATGAGGCGGTAACGAAAAAGGTTAGCCGTCTTAGACGCAATCATAATGTTGACGTTAGTAATTCACAATATGACCCTAGACGTTCACCATCAACAATTAAGCGTTACAACAAAGCACAACTAAACGCATACATCAAGAAACTTAATGAATTTACAGCGCGCGGTAATACGTTTGTGGCCGGTGCTGATAATACGATTATTCGCGGTTCACTGTGGAAGCAGTATCAGCAACTAGAAAAGCAATTTAACACCATTAGTTCGCGTCATGAAAAGCGATTTGAGGACCAGTATATTCCCACTGCTGGAATGACTGTTGCGGAGCGTATGGCACAGCGTCCCAAGGGTTTCTTGCGTGCGGGCGTGGAAGCGTCTACGCGCCCGTATCGGCAGGAGAGCCGCAACCCTGCTCATATTCGCGGGGAAGAGGGGCTTAAGGCTCTTATTAAGCAGAAGCGGCGACAACTTACTAAGGGGTATGAGAAAGACGCTATTAAGCGAGACAGAGAGACATTTGAGAAAATGGCTCGCATCAATGGTGACGAGTCGCTTATTAAGGATATGCGTAAACTGAACGATTACCAGTTCTATTACGCATGGCAGTACACCAATCTTCCCGAGGCAATGGCATCGCGTTATGACATTGCGAAGATTACCGGCGAAAGCAATAACCGCGGTTACGAGGCGGTTGTGGAGGGTTATTCCGAGGATGCCAGAGAGATTCTCAATCACGCTTCCACAGTCAATGAAAACGAATTCACTGACACCAGGGCTCGCGCAATTCCGACTCAGAGAGGCCGAGCAGAATTCACAGATACGAGAGCACAGGCAATCCCGAAGCAAAAGCCACCGCGCGCGCGTAATCGTCGCCGCTGATTTTGAGGCCACGACCGACCCCGACGACTGTCGCGTTTGGGGTTGGGGCGTGGCGCGCATCGACGACCCCGAGAGGGTCGAACTTGGCATAGACATTCTTAGTTTTATTCAGTACATTGCTAAGGACAACTATATTTGCTATTTCCACAACCTTAAGTACGACGGCGCTTTTATTATTGACTGGTTGCTTAATCACGATTATTGGCATACTACAGATCAATATAACTTGCCGCGCAACGCTTTCCGAACGCTTATTAGCGATATGGGAATGTTCTACAGTATTACCGTGAAATGGGCAAACGGCAATACTGTAGAATTTCGCGATTCGCTTAAAAAACTGCCTATGGGTGTTAAGCGTATTGCGGAATCGTTTGGATTCGATGAGGGCAAGGGCGATGTTGATTACCACAAGCCGCGCCCCGTTGGCTATATTATGGACGCGGAAGAACAAGATTACATTAGGCGCGATGTTTCGATTGTGGCAAAGGCGCTTGCAGAGATTCACGGAAACGGCATGTCGCGTCTTACTGTCGCGTCTGACAGCCTGGCAGAGTACAAGCGGCTGAATGGCCCACGTTTTGAGCGTCTATTTCCGGTGTTGAATACGGAAATGGATAGCGAAATTCGGCGCGCGTATCGCGGCGGATTCACGTATGCGGATGAGCGATTTAAGGGGCGCCGCTTGTCGTCGGGCATTGTGCTTGACGTGAATTCGCTGTATCCGTACATCATGCGTGAGAGGCTTATTCCATTTGGCGAGCCGCAGTATGTGCCGGGAAAGGTTGAGACTACAGAATCTCGCCCTCTTTCCATTTTTTCGATTACGTTTATTGCCAGACTAAAGCCAGGACATATCCCCTGCATTCAGATCAAGGGCAATAGCCGGTTTGGAGCCGCCGAATACATCAAGGTAATTGACGAGCCTGTTAGCATCATGGTTACGAATGTTGATTGGGCACTATACAACGACCATTACGACATTACAGTTATTGAGTACGGCGGCGGCTGGCTATTCCACGGCGGCGCAGGACTGTTTGATAACTACATTGATAAGTGGGCCGAGACAAAGGCAAATAGTACGGGAGGCAAGAAAGAGATTGCTAAACTTCACCTGAATTCGCTGTATGGCAAGTTTGCAAGTAATCCAAATGTTACCAGCAAAATTCCTACGCTGAAAGACGATGTTGTGAAGTACATTCGCGGCGAGGACGAAACGCGCCCGCCCGTTTACACAGCAGCAGGAGTGTTTATTACGTCATGGGCGCGAGACCTTACTATCCGAGCCGCACAACGCAACTATGGCGTATTTGCCTACGCCGACACTGATTCTTTGCACTTGCTTACTGACGATATTCCCGACGAATTGGAAGTGCATAAATCGAAACTTGGCGCATGGAAATTTGAGTATGGTTTTTCAGAAGCGTTTTACATTCGATCCAAGGCATACATTGAGCGAAAGCACAGCGGCGAATTTGTCGTGACCATCGCGGGACTGCCTGACAAGGTGCGCGATACCATGACGTTTGACGACTTGATTGACGGCAACATCATGCGAGGAAAACTTGTCCACAAGGTTGTTCGCGGCGGCGCGGTGCTTGTGGAAGCACCGTGGGAACTTAAGTTGGATTAGGACTTGCACTCTTGCCGGGACTCATGTAGTGTTGTTCACAACGAGGCAAACGGCCTCAACCGAGAGACAGGAAATCATCATGGCTAAGGCCCAGACCCCCAAGTTCGTTATTGAGGACTACGTTGCCCCCGTTTCGCAGTCCGGCCCCAACCCCTACGAGGAGCACGTCGACGCGCTGATTGAGGCTGGCGAGGGCAAGACGCTCGCTATTACCGTCCCGACTGAGCAGGTCGCCGGTAACGTGCGACTGTTCCAGAAGGCGGCGAACGCCAAGGATCGCACGGCGCGCAAGGTGTCCACGACCGAGGACGGCGACAACACGGTTGTTCGCTTCCGCCTCAAGGCGCGCGAGATTCGACCGGGCCGCGCCGGTCACCCGAAGCCCGATGAGTCTGCTACTGTTGAGGGTGAGGCGACCGAGTAAGGCAGTCAGTCCCCCGCCTAGATGCACAGGCTGAAACCTGGGGTGGGGGCAGAGGGGCGGCAATCCATTGACCGTCGTACCGGATTCGTCCACCTAGGAGGCCCCGCATCTGCTATCATGCAGGTGCGGGGCTTCCGCTTTGCTTATACCGAGAGAAAGAATTATTATGGCACGTTTTACCGATGTGCTCGCAGAGATTGCCGAGGCTGGCGGCGGATATCCCGAGGATTTTACCGCCCGAATTACCGAGGCATATGACGAGGATATTACCGCGCTTAATAACCAGATTAGCGAGCGCGACGAAACCGTTAATGTTCTGAATGAGACTATTGCAGACCTTAAGGGTCGTAATGCAACGCTTATTCAGAGCGTCCCGGCAGACAACCCTAACGAATTTTCCGGCAATGGCGATGATGTTGACGAGCCGGAGACTAAGACCGTTGACGACCTTTTCCCGAGCAATTAAGGAATAATATAAATGGCTCCTCTTGACGTTCGACCTATGGTGAAGTCGAACAACGCAGATATTCTTAACGCTATTCGCAATGCATCGTCTAGCGATTTCCAGCGGCGAATCCCTAACGCTACTAAGGCGAATGTTAGCGACTCGCTCAAGCGCGCATTTGACTACGCGCCTACGCGCAACGAATTCCTTGACGGTCTGGTGAACCTTATTGGTCTCCAGATTATCCGCAATATGTCGTGGACTAACCCGCTGAGTATTTTTAAGGCGGGAATGCTGGAATTCGGCGACACTATCGAGGAGATTGCCGCCGGTCTGCTTCCGGCTAACGTTTATCAGCATGACCGGGATTATCTCGAAAAGGATATTTTCGGCCAGGAGACTCCCGAGATTAAGGTTGTTTTCCACAAGGTTAACCGCGAGAATTACTACAAGCTTACTATTAAGGAGGCGCCGCTTAAGCGTGCTTTCCTTTCTGAGTACGGCCTGCAGAACCTTATTGTCGAACTTATGCAGTCGCTTTCGACCAGTGATAACTGGGACGAGTACCTGCTTATGACGCGACTTATCCGCGAGCACTATGATAACGGCGGATTCTTTAAGGTTCAGGTTCCTGACCTGAATGCGCAGGGTTCGACCGAGGCTAACGCTAAGTTTGCACTTCGACGTATGCGCGAAATGGGCGACGTTCTTCAGTTTATTTCGCGCCACTATAACCCGGCACATATGCCGGTTGCGGTGCGACCTGAGGATCTTGTTCTCATTACTACGCCTCAGGCTAAGGCCGCAATTGATGTTGAGGCGCTTGCCGCGGCGTTTAACATGGAGCGTGCGCAGTTTGACGCGCAGACCATTGTTGTCCCGCAGGAGCATTTTAACATTCCTGGCGCTCAGGCAATTCTCACGACTAAGCAGTTCTGGGTTGTTGCCGATCAGCGACTGGAGACCACGAGCGCGGCCAACCCTGTCGGCCTGTTTAACAACTATTTCCTGCACCACTGGCAGGTTATTTCGCTCTCGCCGTTTGCCCCCGCGATCCTCTTTACGACTGAGGCGGGCGACGAGATTGTTGACCAGGACGGCGTTATTACGGGCATCGAGCCGATTACTACCGCGGATGCGTTCACTGGCGAGCCTGTGACGACCCTTAAGCGTGGCGGTGTGTTCCTGGTTGGGGGCGAGGCCGTTACGACGCCTGAGGGCGCCTACAACGACGCTGTGCGTATGGGCCTGACTGGCGCCGAGTCGCCGCGAACGTACATCACGCAGAGCGGCACGCTCCATGTTGGCCCGGATGAGGTCTCGACGGCGCTTACGATTACGGCTACGGCTGTGGATGACGACACCATGAGTGCGAGCCTCACGCGCCCTGTCGTGGGCGATCGTGCGGTGTTCTGGCCTGAGCCGACTGTTATTGCTGACAGCGATAACGACGGTGTGCCGGACAGCGAGGAAACCCCGTAATTCCCTCTCGGTAATCGGAATGGGCCGCGTGCAATACGGCGCGCGGCCCATTCACATAACAAATTAAGGCTTACATATGAATCAGATTACCGATCCGGCACTGGATTACCCCGCCGGTCAGGACTTTAATTATGCCGTTTGGACGACAGACACGCGAATTACGCTTGCTAATGTTCCTTGGGATAATACGTATAGGGACATTGTGAAGTTCGCAAACCGCGATGCACTGAATACGTATATTGACAATCGGCCGACTACTCAGTCGCAGATTAAGACGCGATATGCTCGCGCGAACATGCCTGTTGATCTGAACATTCCGCACAGCGCCGCGAATAAGTACAACTATCTTCGCGCATCAAATGGTGCTCAGCCGGTGCCCGGAAATGACCAGGCACAGCAGTATTATTATTTTGTGCTTGACACTATTCACATTGCGCCTAATACGACTCGCTTTATTCTGCAATTGGATATTTGGCAGACGTTCGGTTTTGACGTTTCATTTGGCCGATGCTTTATTGAGCGCGGACATATTGGAATGGCAAACCAGGATAATTTTGCTGACTTTGGGCGAAAGTATCTCACTGTTCCTGAGGGCATGGATATTGGGTCTGAATATCAGATTGTTGCTCGTGCCAAGGAAACCGTCATGCATTCGCGGCGAGAGTCGCATGGTTCTTCTGAGGTTGACCAGCGGCCTTGCGTGCTTGTGCTGTCGTCTATTCAGTTGTTCGGCCCGCATGGCACAGTGGATGCACCTGAATTTAAGACCAGTGTTCCGCAGGGATATGGCGCAACGTCGTTCGGCCTTGGCGCATACATTTTTGAAAACCAGTGGGAATTCGAAAAGTTCGCGCGTCAAATGTCGGATAAGCCTTGGATTATGCAGGGCATCCAGTCCATTACGTTGATTCCGTCTATTAAGCGATATCACCCTAATTTTGAGTTTGGTTCTGCACAACTTGGCGGCTCGAATATCAAGGTTCAGATTTTCGATTACGGCGAGAACATCACGCCTGGCGGTTGGATCGGCTCTGGTACGGCGTCGCCGGATATGGCGTATCCAGATATGCTTGTGCACAAGTTGGCCGAGAATTGGCGAGAGAGTAACGGTATTCGTAGCCGAATTCCTGAGCGTTACCGCGATCTTCGCAAACTGTATACTTATCCGTATATGTTCATTGAGGCTACGACTTGGAATGGTAATGTGCTTATTATCAAGCCTGAGTCGTGGAATGATCCCGATGCAACCGTGCGAGAGCGTGGAAACATCATGCCGCCTACTCAGCGCGTTACGTTTATGATCTATCGCTACAACGCGCTACAGCAGTGGGCCGAGGATACTAGTAACGGCGACGATACTGGCGAATTCCTTGACATGGCTATTAACATTGATTCGTTCCCAACCATTCCGGTTATCAATAACCAGGGAATCATGTATCTTGCACAGCACGCGCGCGGATTGGCATGGGAGCAGCGCAGTGCGGATTGGTCACAGTCTCGCGCCCTTGCTGGCGCTCAGACTTCCTTCGATCAAGCAAACATGGGGATTCGCACGGCTTCGGAGCAGACGCGACAGGCGAATCGTTATAGCGGGGCTGTTACTGACCAGACAAACGCATTTAACCAGCAAAACGCAATTCTTAATGCAATTGGCGGGATTGGTCAGGGAGCCGCGTCCGGCGCTATTGCTGGCGGCGCTGGGGCTGTGGCTGGCGCCGCTGGCGGCGCCGTAGGGGCGCCTATGGGAATCGTGGGGGCGGGGCTTGCCGCACAGCAGGCAAGCACGCTCAATGCCATGTCTCAGGGGCAGAACACGGCGAGCACTGATATTGCGAACCGCTCTGCCGCTTTCACGCGCGATACGAATATGGATCTTGCGCGGTATGCCGCTCAGGGTGATTATGCAAACACTATTGCAGGCATTCAGGCCCGCACTCAGGATGCACAGTTGGCACAGCCGAGCATTAAGGGACAGTTTGGCGGCGATCTTATTGACGTTAATTACAACACTTCGGAATTGTCGCTTAGGTGGAAGATGATCGACCCAAGTGCAATGGCGACGGTCTGTGAGTATTGGCTGAGGTTCGGGTATGCTGTCAACCGATTCGCACAGATGCCCGCTTCCCTAATGGTTATGAATAAGTTTACCTATTGGAAGTTGGCTGAATCGTACATTAACGCGGCACCTATGCCGGAAACGTTTAAGCAAGCAATTCGCGGAATTTTTGAAAAGGGCGTTACAGTGTGGAATAACCCTAACGATATTGGCAACATTGACACTGCCACGAATCAGCCGCTTGCAGGGGTGACCCTGTGAGCCGCAATCGTGGGCGCGATTATGTGTCAACTGAAATTTACGGTAAGCACCTGCATGGTGACAGCGCACGCTTTGCAAATAACCCTGTAAACAATCGCAAGTCACTACATGAACGTATGTACTTCCGAATTCTGAGTGAACTTGCCATGAATAGGTTTAAGTGGCTCGGACTTCCCAAGGAAATTGACGTTCGATTCCTGGAAATGAATCTATTTTATCGTGCGCTTGCTGTGTTCTTCCACGACAGCGATACGGGTAAGTACATGGCGCTACAGGGTGGTGCGGCTGGCCCTCACAATATGTATAACAACCCCACCCAATTTTTCGTGACGGGCAACCTGTTTACTGGTCGGCGCTTTAATTCCGTTAACCGAATTGTGAATGAGGTTGAGGAACTTGCCGATTGTGTGCCGATTTGGTCGAATTATCTTCGCGTGCCAGATATGGATATCGTGATGATCTATGCTACCAAGTTGGCCGATATTGATATGACTATCGAAATTAACATGCGGAATGCACGCCGAACTAAGGTGCTAGCAGTCGATGAGAATACCCAACTTTCAGTTGAGAACCTTAATCGAATGCTTGACGAGGGAAGTGGCGCCGTAAAGATTGCTCGCGCATTCGACATGTCTTCGATTAGTTCTCTTGATCTTGGCGTTCATCCCGACCATATCGAGAAGTTGCACATTACTAAGGTGCGACTTTGGAATGAGTGCATGGGCCTGCTCGGTATTGACCATGCAAACCAGGACAAAAAGGAGCGTCTTATCTCTAGCGAGGTAAATGCCAACGACGACCAGATTGACAGCATGAAAGCCGTTAACCTGAATTCGCGCCGAATGGCCGCTGACGCTATTTTTGACCGTTACCGAATTCCTATTGAGGTTCAGTACAATACGGATATCGCGGATCAACTGTCCGCCGCAACGACAGGAGTGGGTAACTAATGCCGCATTTCACACTGCAACTTAAGACTGCAATCGAATTGACCGGCGGCGTTGCCGAGGTTGACCAGGAGACTGGAATTCGTAAACTGGTTGGCGGCAATATCGGTCTCGGATATTATCCGATTTTCGATGAGCAATACCGGGATCGTCTGACCGGCCTTATTGTTGACCATTTTTGGAACCGAGAAATCGGCCGAGAGACCATTGACGACTTCCAGCGCGGAATGCGTCACCGCATGAATCTCATTATGCCAAACTACAATTTGCTGTATGAGTCCACTCGCATGACGTATGACCCCCTTAAGACAATTGACATTGTGAATATGTCTACCGGCAAGGCGCAGATTGACCGTGAGGGGTCGAGCACGTCGAATGGCACGAGCACGACAAACGCTCTGAGCAATACCCGCAATATTGGGTCGTCTTTCCCTCAGACGCAGTTGAGCGGGGACGAGGATTACGCCGATACAGGAATGGACAGCAACGCCTCTACATCCTCGGCGGCGCAGAACAACAACGCGGCAAGCGAGAGCGGGGCCGAATCGTCCGAGCAGGAGGGGGAGAGTCGCACGAGTGGCTATCAGGGGTCGCCTGCCGACCTCATCATGCGGTATCGTGAAGCCATTATCAATGTCGACGCAATGATTCTGCTAGACCTGGACGACCTGTTTATGCAGGTAATGAATAACAACGACGAATATTACCCTAACCACTTTGCAGGATGGATTTACTAATGACTATTACGCCCCCCGTTATTGGCGGTTTCCCGGTTAATTCTAAGCCGTGGGGAAACATCACTCCTTTTACTTACAGGGATGGGCAGACCCACCTGGAAAAGTTGGAGAGAATGGCGTCTTTCCTTGACGACTCTCTTATTCCAGATGTTAATAAGGGGTTTGAGGAATCTTATAAGGAATTCACTGACAGCGCCAACGAATTTGTTGCAGAGGTAAACAACCTCATGGCACAGTGGCTTAGCGGTCAGGTGGAAAACAACGATGTAATTACTCAGGCTATTATTAACGATAGCGACAGCCTTACGGCTTCAGCAATTCGCGCTGTTTTTTCTAATCAGCGACCCGATGTTTCTATTATTGATTATGGGGCTATTAATGATGCAGTAGACAGCACTGACGCAATTGTTGATGCAATTGCTGCGGCACAGTCTCGCGGCATTACAGATGTTTATATTCCTGAGGGTGTTTACTATGTGAACAGTTTTACTGTTCCTGAGGGAATTAGACTTACAGGAAATGGAACCCTTATTTGGCGCGTTGAGTCTCCCGCAGGTGTGCCTTTTGTTACGCTGTACGGGGACATTGTGGGGCCGACTCTAGATGGAAACAGGGCCGCAAATCCTCGCACTAACAACCGCTCGCAGGACGCAATTGTTTATATTCCCGCAGGTGTTTTTGGCTCCACGATTTCGGCACGCCTTATCAATTCTCCTTCTTCGCATATTTGGGGCGATGTTGACGCTTTTGGCGCTAACGGTGCGCGGTCAATTAAGGTTGTTGGCTGTGTGCTTCGCAACGCTAAGAATTACAATGTTGCTGTTCGCGGTCATGATTGGATCGTTACAGGCAATACGGTCATGGGCGGCACTAATGGGGTTCGGGTAGGATCTTTCCTTTCTGAATTCCAGGCAACCCCTAATATTCAGCAGTTTGTTGGAACAATTATTTCTAACAACACTTTCATTGGTACAACTTCTGTTCCTTTTGAAATTGAGATTAATTCCAGCGGCGCAATCGTCACTGGCAACACCGTCCGACTTTGCAACGGCGTGACCAAGATTCAGTATCAGACGGGCGAGCCTGTTTATAAGACAATCTTTATCGGAAATACTTTTGAAAAGATTGGTTATCAGGTTGAGTATGACGACGTTACTGGAACTGCAACGCAACTTGTAGGCTTCGGAATGATTACCTCAATTCCGTTTGGTGGTTTTAACACTATTGTTGCAAACAACAGTTTCGATGATTTCGCTGGAATTGTCCTGCATTATGGTGCCAAGTTTATCGACAACAATCTTCTCAATGTTGGCGCGGACACTGTTGGACAGGCTGGAATTAGGGTTGCTTCTACTTCAGACGGAAGCATTGTTAAGGGCAACAAGTTTGTTATGCATTCCGCACGCCAACTTGACATGCTTATTAGGATTGACGCTCCTAACGTTCTAGTTGCCGAGAATGATATTACGGGCGGCGCCACTGTTAATTACCTTGCCCGAATTTACGCTAACGGCACTCGTTTCCGCGATAACCTTTGGCGCGCTAGTGCGGGAATTTTTAACGCTGGCAATACAATTGCTGACACGGTTTTTGTTCGTGAAACGTTTATCGGAATTACCAACCCTTATTCCGGCCTTGGTCGTAACATGCCTGGAATTAAGTTTGAGGACGTGCGCGGCGCTGGTGTTCTTCCCGACTTCCTTGCAATTGTGTATCTTGACGCAAGCGGCAACCTCATTGTCGGCAACAGTTACAAGATGGGTGTCGGGACGCTGGCAGGGGCGGCCGCAGGCAATTTGAACACTATTAGCGCAGGTTCCAATCCAGGGCAGCGCATTGTTCTTGTGCGCCGCACAAGCGCAGAGGTTGTAACTGTTCAGCCTGGCGGAAATATCCTGGTTGGAAGTCCTTTCCCCATTAATTCCGGTACTGCAAAACTGTTCCTTGAGTGGGATGGTCAGCATTGGAGCGAATACGCGAGGGCCGCGTAATTGTCTTCCATCAATGTTGTCCAGCGATACGGGGACGGCTATGTAGTAATTTTTGAAAATGGGGAGCGGGTGCTCTGTCACCCGCTCCCCAATGGGGACTATTTGCCCTCTCGGCGAATCGTCCCGCCTGACCCTGATCCCGATCCCGACCCCAACCCCGATCCTGACCCCGGCGGCGAGAGCACGTTTAAATGGCCGATGAACCCTAGCGCGCTGAACACCCGCAACGGGCGCCCGCAGGACGGTTACATGACGGCTCAGCGCCCTACGCACAACGGCACTGATATGTCATTCCCGCCCGCGTTCACGGCTGGGATGCCTATTCGCTCGATTGCTAAGGGAATTGTCAATAAGGCATATTGGGAGCCTGGTGGCGGCGGCTGGGCTGTAGAGGTAAAGCACTCTAGCCGGTGGTATAGTGGCTATTATCACGCTGTCCCCGGCTCACTGAGGGTGTCCCCTGGGCAAAGCGTAGAGCAGGGGCAACATCTTATGGATGCTGGCGAGAGCGGTACGGCTACCGGCCCTCACCTGCATTTCATGGTTGTTGATATGTCTAAAACTGGCAATTATTGGACTAGCCACGTTGATCCTGAGGCTTTTATGGCTCAATATAACCCGGAAGATTTGTACGTATGATTAAGCGCAAAAAGCACCCATATTACGAGGACGCGCGCCTGCTTTCCCATAACGGAAGATTTAATTTCGTTGTGGGTGGGCGTGGCCTCGGTAAGACGTACAACTTTAAGCGGCGTGCAATTCGTAACTTCATCAAGCGTGGCGAACAATTTATTTACCTACGGCGGTTTAAGTCAGAACTTCACGCAAGAAATACGTTCTTTGCTGACATTCAGGGCGAATTTCCAGACCATGATTTTCGTATCAATGGTTCTACCGCGCAGATTGCTCCCGCTTCTACTGAGGACGACAAAAAGCGGCCTTGGCAGACAATGGGTTATTTCGTGGCACTGTCTACAAGCCAGACGCAAAAGTCTATTGCGTTTCCGCTAGTTACTACCATCATTTTTGACGAATTCATTATCGAGCGCGGCGCCCTGCATTATCTGCCGGACGAGGCGACAATCTTTACTAATTTCTATTCGACCGTTGATCGTTACCAGGATAAAACTAAAGTGTTTTTCCTTGCAAATTCGGTTAGCATCGAAAACCCGTATTTTGTAGAATATCGAATTCGGCCGGATGAGGGTAAGGAATTTCTCATTCCTGAGCACATTACACCTAGGGGTTTTGTTGTTTGTCATTTTCCTGATAGTGAGGCATTTGCCTCTAGCGTCTATGAAACGCAGTTTGGTCAATTCATTAAGGGCACTGAATATGCGGAATATGCAGTCAGTAATACCTTTGACGACAACCATGACCATTTGCTGGGAATTAAGGGTAGCAATGCACGATACGTATTCACACTAGAACTTTCATCCGCCCGTGTTTCAGTTTGGCATGATGTTATTGCTGGTGAGTATTTTATCATGCGGAAACTTCCGCGACAGCAAATGATCTTCACGCTCGACCCGCTCAGCATGACGCCTGACAAGTTACTCTTGACGCGCCAGGATCGCCCTGTGGCGAACCTGCGCACCGCATTCCGGTCTGCTAAGGTTCGGTTCGATGAACCATCGACCAGGAATGCATTTCAGGAGATATTTAAGCGATGAACATGGCGGCTGTACCGGCGGCGACAGCCTTTCCTATAACTGAGGGTGTAATTGTTGCAATGTGTAGCGTTATCGTTGCACTGCTCGGCCTCATTGGTAAGGCGGTTTATGACAATAAACGCGAAACCAAAGCAATCAAAAAGGATGTGAAAGAAACTAAATATCAAGTAAAAAACGACCACACTACCAATTTGCGTGAAGATGTTGACGATAAGCACATAGCAACAATAAGTGCCGTGGAAAAAGTCGATAAAAAAGTTACTCGCGCTTTTGATGAAATCTCTACTACTAATAAGCGCCTCAACGGGCATGTTGATAGATTTAATAACACAGATCGAAACATTGCACAATTGCGCAGTGATGTAAACGACAGACTAGATTTTATTGTAGAAATGATTAAGGAGAAAAACCGTGACTGATTACACTATTGACGGTGACACTGTTCCCCGCGAGGATTCTTCGCATTTCACCCCGAATGTAATTGTGGAAAATCCAAAGGTGCGCAAGGTGATTAATTATGTGCTTCATGTTGGCGGCGCACTCACCGCCGCAGTTGCCGCAGCAGACACTAGTTCAGACGCCTTTGACGCAACCGCCTGGACAATCCCTGTCGGCGCCGTTATCCTTACCCTGTCGAGCCTCCTCGGTCTCGGCGTAACCATCCCCAACATTCCAAAGAGGTAACAATGGGAACCCGCCGCCCCCGCACCGTCAAGCCTGAAACGATCAATAGAGGCGACCTCATCCGCGTCACCTGGACAACGGGCGACGTAGAGCGGTCAATTCTCGGCCGCGTCGCTGAGCGTGAATATCAGGGCCGTACCCGCGTGCTGAGCACGTCAGACGGTCAGGAACTACTGCGATACATTCCCGGTATTAGTTCCACAACTAAGGTGACAATGATTCGCCGCGGCGATGATGTTGCCCTGTTTGAGATTGGAAAGAATTAATGGCGTTCCCCGTCATTCGTGATAAGCACAAGATTACTCGCGGCTATAGCACATTCCACAAGGCAATTGATATTGCGCCCAAGGTTCGCGGCACGAGCGAGCCGGTAGCGGCTGTCGGCGCAGGCGTCATTAGCCATGTCGATGCTGGCGGCTGGCGAGCCGGAAACAACTTCATTCTTCGACTCGACGGCGACAATTCCCTTTGGTGGTATACCCACCTTAAGACAATTGGCGGAATTCGACTCGGCCAGAGGTTCGCAGACGGTCAGGCACTGCTCGGCGCACTGACCGGCAATACCGGAAATAGTTTTGGCGTTCATCTGCACCTAGTTAGATTTGCTGACGGAATTCTTGACAATTTCACTGACCCTTGGCCGTATATCCGAAACGCGGCAGATCCTTTCCAGGTGTCTGCACCGCCCAAGCCGCCCGTCAGCAAGCCGAGCACTCCGCGGCGCGCGCGAATGCGGCTTACGAATTGGGTGGTCTATAAGGACGGGCGACTTCGGGAATATCTGCGCGTTGTTGACGGGCGCCCGGAGAAGTGGACGGGCACCTATGAGGTTCTAGAGCGCAACAACCTCGGGCATTACCGCATCCGCGGTGGCGACGGGCGAACCGCCTGGGTGCATTCGCTCGCCAAGGCTGGCATTATTTGATAACATCGTTACAAGTAATGACCCCATAAGTAAAAATGTTGGCCCCGGCGCTTGCGAGCGTCGGGGCCAACGTGTACTGTAGTGAATAAGGAAGCCGCCCCAACAAGAAAGGCCAGAGCAATGGCAACGATCCACTACAACCCCAAGGCCGACAGCGACAACAACTTGGGCGCTATCTGCTCGGCTCGCGGTAACGTCGCTCTCAGCGCCAAGCGTGACGACGTGACTTGCAAGAACTGTCGTCGCATGGATTTCTTTAACTACGTCGCACCCAATCTGGAAGCGAACAAGCCGGTTGTCGTCAACCTTCCCGGATTCGACCGGTGCGACAAGTGTGGCTACATGACCGCCGCAGTCGGCCACACCGTCTACTGCGACAACTAACCCACGCGCTCCCCCGCGGCGCCGTGCGCATCCCGGCGCCGCGGGTGACCACACAGAAAGGCAAACCATGTATTACAAGATCATTGGCCGAACCATTGACGGGCACTATTGGGGCATCCGAGTTACTACTTGGGATGAAGTAACCGAAGAAGTGTTGAGCGCCGCTAGCAAGGGCGTTGAGATTCGCAACGTGCAGATTTTCCGATGAGTCAATTTACGGTAATTGACCGCACCCACGGCGCTTGCCGCGATTGCGACGACGCACAGCGCAAAGCCGTAGAATACGCAATCAACAACAATCTCAACGGCGCCACCGGCGCAATTCAGACCATGACTGCCAAGGGCAGTGTTCGACAGCACAACGTGCATGTGAAGCGAGGACGATAATGTATGAATGGGGGCAATATTGGTGGCTAGACGCTTTTAATATCTTTGGAATCATTTTCGTTCTTAGTGTTTCAGTATGGATGATTTACAACCTGTTTAGGAGCAAATAATGGAGTGGGGCGCATTCATCCTAGGAATTGCTGGAATCATCGCCGGACTGTCCTACAACGCAGGATACAAGCACGGTAGAATCGACCAGTTCGAGAAGCAAGCCGACAACTACGGAAAGCCGATTTTCTAATGGCACACGCAAGTCACGACATTCGCCCACTCAATGACGGTAGCGGGCATGGCATGTGTATCAAGTGCTACAACTGCGACGGCGGTTGCGGCGGATACGATATCGAACAGGAGTGCAACAATGGGTAGGTACGCAAAGCCACTCAACGACACGAAAGCCGACGCAGACCGCCACATTGCCGCCCACAACAAGTCAATTACGCGGTGGCTCATCACAGGCCGCGAAACGCGCCACGAACCGAAGCACAGCGCCAACGGGCGCCAGTCATTCGCTTGCCCCAACATTCGCACCGTAGCGAACCTCAACCCTTTTGCGTGGCCCATTATCAAGGATGAAGCCATTGTCTCAGCACCGCACTATGAAACGGCGTTCTATAACGCTAAGCAGGAGGCTTAAAATGAATCGTGACGAAGAAATGGAATATTGTTGCCGAGGTTTGGAGAGTGTTTAATGGCTAGCGAAATGCCTATAGACACATCTGATTTCTTTGTAATGCGAAATACAAAAGTCAGAGATATCACGAGAATTGTTGAGATTTACCAGCGTACTAATCCTGACACTGGAGTTTATATTAGTGGAGATAGTTTGACATTTTTCAAAAATCAAGTTATAAATAACGTTGTTCCATATATGAGTGAGGAGGAATTAACTAGGAATAACTTATGACAATATCCCGGTAGAAAGCCGGGATATTGTTTACTCTTATCTATAAGCGCTCCCTATACCCCCCACAACCCCACCCAACCACACCGTCCAGACGGTACAGTTGAGGCCAAGCCCA
>Ga0172372_10005964_pt1 | contig 16770 bp, 11 predicted proteins | sample LakKiv5m_2_FD_114544 | JGI IMG/M metagenome (GOLD analysis project Ga0172372, IMG submission 114544) | Freshwater microbial communities from Kabuno Bay, South-Kivu, Congo - kab_092012_9.5m | ecosystem: Environmental > Aquatic > Freshwater > Lake | place: Democratic Republic of the Congo...
TGTTAATTAATTGAATTAGGGATTAAAAATGTACTCCTACTCATTTTACTTATTAAAAGTTATGTATAAGTGTTCGCTTTGTCCAAATAATGCATACGATGAATTACGGAATCGATTGCGAAAAATTCAGGAGGTAACTTTTATATCCTCTTGATTGCATCTTTTTAATGCAAAATCGTAGGTAATGAATTGAAGCCATGTACCTTAATTAAACCTTTAAATGAAACTCATTAATAAAATCAATGAGTTTACATGGGCTAATCACTTCAATCGATGACTGGAGGTAGTCGGCAGTCTAAAAACACTAGTAGGATTTCCACTAACTATTAAATGATGAATCAAACAGAAAAAAAATGAAGTTTAACAATACAAATAGCCTAGAATGCATTTCGTATTCTAGGCCATTTGTATTTCTGTACTTGAGTGATCGAACTCTTTAAATCTGTGGTGGAGCCCAGCCCTTTTCATATTCCCGACTCCACAAGGCCATAGCCTTAGGAGAATTGAGGATGTGGCCATTATTTGGATCGCAGGTTAAGGATTCACCTGTTCGGCTACTGATATTGGCCAAATGGCACAATAGGGTAGATACTGCACCTTCCTCGATGGTCGAGTTTTGTTTTTCTGTTCCCCGTACGGCATTGAAAAAGTTGACGATGTGTAAGGTACTCATGTCACCCCCTCCACCAAGAGCGTTTCCACCTTCGTTATTCGAGGCGAGATTGGATTTGGTTTCTTTGCCAGATCGATCGTGCAGTCGGTACCCTCCGCGATCTACGTAGACGGTACCTTCCGACCCGTAGATGATCGTTCCTCGGTCCGAGCCATAGGTTTTGTAGTTGTTTCGGCTTTTTCCATCCCACTGGATGACTTTTCCATCACCAAATTCAAAGGTGGCATCCATGGTGTCGTACATGGTCCAGCCATCTTCCGGATAATGCATTTTCCCAGACACTACTGATACAGCAGATGGGAAAGAAACCTGGAGGGCCCAGCGGGCTACGTCTAATTCATGGGTTGCATTGTTTCCCGTTTCTGCTGTTCCATAATCCCAGCCATACCAATGCCAATTGTAGTCCCAGGTATCGTGAAAATAAGGTTTTCTCGGTGCAGGCCCTTGGAAAAGATCCCAATCTAAGCCCGTTGGCGCGGCTTGTTGGACGGGGTTAGGAACCGCTCCTCGGGAGTTGCTGTAGAAGGCTTTGGCAAAGTAGACTTTACCTATGACTCCCTCATGGATCGCTTTGATGATTTCCTTACTTTCAGGGGCGGAGCGCTGCTGATTACCCATTTGAACCACCTTATTGTATTTCTTCTGGAGCGCTACCAGCACTTCGCCTTCACGAGGGTTGTGGGAGCAGGGTTTTTCAACATATACATGCTTTCCTCTTTCTAAGGCAAGCCAAGTTCCTGGTGCATGCCAGTGATCAGGCGTGGCATTGATGAGTACATCGACCTCCTTGTCGTCCAGCACCTTAAAGATGTTTTGTTCTTGTTTGGGTTGGTAGTCGATCCATTTTTCGAATTTCTTGGCGGCCTTGGGCATCTGAGATTGCATGGCATCGCAGAGGTACAGCAAATTGACATTGCTGCTTTTTAATCCAATAGGCTCGTAAAATGCGCCTAAACGCCTACCCAGCCCCGCAATAGCTACATTTAGGCGGTCGTTTGCACCAATAATACGTGCATAAGATTTAGGTGAAAAGCTTAGCGAGCCTAATGCAGAAGCACCTAGTGCTAGTGTAGCACTTTTTTTAATGAAGTTTCTTCGGGAAGGTTTTGACATGGCGATTGTGGGAGTATTTATTTAGTTAAGGACTTAATTTTGATGTTTTTGTAGTGTACCTCGTCTCCATGGTCTTGGAGGAGAATGCGGCCTTTCGCGGCCTCACCAAATCGATTCCAAACTGCGTATTTACTGATTGCAACTAGGTCGCGATAGGCTTGTGATCCTCTTTGGTATTCCAAAACTTTCACCCCATTCAAGTAGTGTTCTACCTTATTGTCTGGATAGACGACCACTCTTCCTTGGTTCCATTCTCCAGGTTTACGCACAAAGCGTGGTTGCTTTTCTGCTTTGATAAGATCGTATAGGGAGGAGAGGGTTCGGTTTCCATCTCGACCCATCTTTGCATCAGGATGGAGTGCATCGTCTAAAATTTGGTATTCTAAGCCGATGGCGGAGCCTTTGTTTCCTTCAGAGAGGGTGACAAAATACTTCACGCCACTATTTGCACCTTCGGTTATACTGAAATCAAAAGCTAAATCAAAGGCAGTAAATTCTTCTGTGGTGACGATGTCTCCAAAATTTGTGGATTCACTTCCGTCTGACTTTTGAATTTTTAGAATGCCATCTGCGATGGTCCATCCTTTTTCTGGGAATGTGTTTTTGTAGGCACCTACCCATCCTTGGTTTGTTTTCCCATCAAATAAAAGTCTCCATCCTTGTGATTTTTCTTCTGGGGTTAATTCATTTTTAAGTGTGCTCACTACAAATACAGGGGATTTGAACGGAAGTGGCTTTAGATTTTCAGTTTGAATTCTGACATTTTTAAAGTAAGTCTTTCTGCCTTCGTCTTCTTTTTTGCCGATACTGTGAACTTGAAGGCCTATAAAGCCTTTTGCGTCCATGTCATCCATGAAATAAGCCACTTCCTGACCATTGACCCAAGTTTTTAAAGTATTTCCAATAGCCTCAATCCGGTAGCGATTCCATTCCCCTAATTTAAATGCTGATTTTGCTGCTGGATTTAAGTCTAGCGGGAAAAACCAACCCCTTCGCGCTTCGTCGTAGATGCCTCCTGACCAGGCTCTAGGACTGGGATCAGCCTCTATTTGATAGCCAAATACCAAACCCTGACCATTTCGAGCGCTTGGATCAAATTGCCCTCGAGCCATGACCCCACTATTTGAAGAAATGTGGCTGATCATTAAATCCACTTCGAGAATAAAATCGGTATATTCCTCCTCCGTAACTAAAAAAGTATTTCCAGTACCATAAACTGCCGTACCCTCAATGGTTCCGTCTTTGACTTCAAAAGTGGCTTTGCCGGCTACGGCCTTCCAGCCATTTAGGTCCTTCCCATTAAAAAGTGGTTTCCAATTTTCTGTTTGTCCAGAGGCACTGAAGGAGAATAGAACCAATAGTGCGAAACAAGTGACTTTTAGTTTCATGTAGTATGTTTATTTTGAGTTTGTTAAAATTCACGAAATCATTCGCTAGCGCCAACACAACCTACTTTAAATCTACGAAAACGATTGCAATTTTTTAATACTACTTAAATTTTTCCAGTTTAAACCTTATCTATTTCTCATCCTTAACTTTGTTACTTTTGTGGATGCTTGATTTCAATACCAAAGGAAAAGTTTTTATTACTTGCAAGGACCGTTCGGTCAGTTACTTGGAGCAGGAAATTCGTGAACTGGGTTTTTTCCCTGTAGAAATTAGTCGGACTGGCATCGAGATTCTTGCTTCGCTCGAAGAATGCATGGACCTCAACTTGCACCTGCGCACTGCCTCTCATGTCTTGTATGAAATCAAATCTTTTTACCTTCGGAATGCAGATGACATCTACCGTCGATTCAAGGCCATCCCTTGGGAGGAGTATCTGGATGTGGACGGGTATTTTTCGGTCAACTCGGTTGCTGAAAATGAATCCATCACCACACCATTGATTGTGAACGTGAAGGTAAAAGATGCCATTGTGGATCGCTTTCGCGAGTTGAAGGGGAGGAGACCCGATTCAGGTTCGGACTTTTCCGGCTTGGTGATTCAGGTGTATTGGAAGGAAACACAAGCCATTGTGTACTTGAATACTTCAGGGGAAACCCTAGCCAAGCACGGCTACCGCAAGATCCCTGGAAAGGCACCTATGATGGAGGCTTTGGCCGCCGCCACCATTTATGCTACGGAGTGGAATACCCGCGTGCCCTTTATCAATCCCATGTGTGGTTCAGGGACCTTGGCTATTGAAGCGGCCTTGATGGCAAGCAATCGCTACCCGGGATTGTACCGGGACACCTACTCCTTTCAATCCATCTTAGGGTATTCTGAAGAATCTTTTCAAGCCAAAAAGCGAAAGTTGGAGCATAAAATTATTGCCAACCCAGGTGTAAAAATCATTGCCTCTGATATTTCACTCCAGGCAATCACCTTTGCCAGAGAGAATGCGGCTTATGCAGGGGTAGAAGACCTTATTGATTTTCAGACGGGGGATTTTGCAGAAACGGAGATTCCTGAAAAGCCAAGAGGGGTCATTTTTTTCAATCCCGAATACGGAGAGCGATTGGGGGATCTCACCGAATTGGAAGAAACTTACAAGCGCATGGGGGACTTTATGAAGCAAAACTGTGTGGGTTACCGAGGGTATATTTTCACGGGCAACTTGGACTTGGCCAAAAAAGTAGGCTTAAAGGCCAGCCGACGCATTGAGTTTTGGAACGGAACGATCGACTGCCGATTGTTGAAATACGACCTATACGCTGGAAAAGGGACGGAATAAAAAAAAGTCGCCAGGATTTACTGACGACTTAATTTTGATTTTCTAAGAGTTAATTGGCTAACATACTGCTCAGGTTCTTTACTTTGTTGCTTAGGTCAAGAATTGCTTTTGCGTAGCGTGTATCCCATTCCTCCAAGCGATTGGTATTCTTTGTTGCCACCTCGTACTGAATACCCGGTAGGATCCAGGAGGCATAGCCCGAGAAAGGATCGTTGCAAACGTACAGCGACTTGTACCATTCGCCGTAGTACATTCCCTTGGGGTCTATCCAGCTTTTTTCCAAACCGATCAACCCGGTATTGATTTTTTTCAGTTGCGCTGCTGTTAGCTTTTCAGATGCCATGGCATTCTGAAGCGCATTTTGGTAGCTTTCTGAACTTTCTTCGAGTGCCTTTAATGCAGTTTGTACCTGATCAAACCCAGCAAAATTTGGGTCCATGGCTTTCACATTTTTAACCGCCTGCTCAAAATGCCCTTTCAAATCCTTGGCATAACGAGGCACATCGTAGGGGATGATTGTGGCATTGGCTTGACGAATCGCAACCAGCCCAAACACTTGCGCCACAGCACCGCCCATCTTGAAGCTTGGATCAGAAAACTTGCTGTAATAGTGAATGTTATCGTAGTTGGAGTGGTAGGCAGTGGTGCCTCCAGAGCCGCCGCTCAAGGATGGAATACCTACGTGCATGTAAAAGGCGATGTGGTCGGAGCCACCACCCAAGTTACCGATTCCTGGCTCTGCATTTTTTCCTGCCCAAATTTCAAACACTGTTTTTGCCGAGTCGGGGTAGATGACTTCTTTGGAGGCATCAATAATCAATTTCTTCAAGGTAGGAGCAGCTGAAGCACCAAAATTTCTACCCGAGGCACCTCCGTCAAAGTTCATGTAGGAAATGGCTTTTGCACCCAATTCTTCTCGCAAATGCTCCACCCATTCGGTAGATCCAATCACGCCTTGCTCTTCGGCATCCCAATGTCCAATCAAAATGGATCGGGAAGGCTTTTGGCCTTTTTTGTACAATTCACCCAAGGCTTCCGCAAAGGTGAGCAACATGGCTGTGCCGGAATTGGGATCGGTAGCACCGAAGGACCAGGCATCGTAATGACTACCTAAAATGATCCACTCATCGGGATGGTCTTTCCCAATAAATGTTCCTACGACATTGTTGGCACGGATAAATTCTGGCTTTTGATCCACCATCACGCGAACCCTCAAGTCAGTACCGCTAGTTAGCTTGTAAGCGAAAGGCAAGCCTCCTTGCCAGCTAGCAGGAACATCTGCGCCTGTCATGCGGCTCAGGATCTCCTTGGCTGCCCCGTAGCCAATGGGTGTCACTGGAATGGTATGAAAGTCTACTGTTGCTGGGTCGTCTCGCTTGATTTTCACAGAACCATCCAAGGGTAGGGCAGGACGATTTGGAGTCAAAGGATCACCTGTGAAATCCAAAGTCAGCATGGAACCACGTTGGATGGTAGTTTCGTTGTAAAAAGGGCCTTTCGGATACACATCTCCTCTGGTAAATCCAGAATCCTTGGGATCGGTGTACACTACCAAGCCGATCATGCCATTTTGCTCGGCAAACTTGGCCTTGTAGCCACGGAAATTGCCTCCATAGCGAGCGATGGCAACTTTTCCTTTTAGGGGAACTCCCATCTCTACTAACTTCATGAAATCTTCACGAGTACCGTAGTTGACATACACGACTTCTGCTGTGACATCTCCGCTGCCGGAGAAGGCGTTAAAGCCTAGATGTAATCTCGGATCTGTGGAGAAGGGATCTTCTGCAAGTTCCCCTTCTTTTTGGGAAAGGGTCAATTGCACGGGGCTAATGATTTGTAGTTCAGATTTGCCAGGATGATTGGGCAAATACACATCGTAAGGCCATACTTTCACATCCATGCCTGCTTGGGACATGATTTGCACCATGTAATCTTTGACCAACTCATTTTCAGGGGTACCGGCGATATGTGGACTCTTGGTCAGCTCAGTCAAATGGATCTTAAAGCGATCGTAATTGACGGCCTTGAGGTAATCGGACTCAAACTTCTTTTGTGCGGATAGTTGAGATGTAAAAAATCCATCCTGCTGCCCAAAAGCAGGAAGCGAAAGAAGTAAGGCGGTGGCTAGATATAGTGATTTTTGAAACATGGGTTAAACAATGGGATTGAAAATTATTTACTTCTAGGTTGGTAGCGATCTGTGAGGACAAAAGCAAAAAGACCATGGAATGGATCCATGGTCTCTTCAGATCAATTGGCCTTGAGACCCGGGGATCTTTCCAAAAACTCTTGGTAAAGGCGAATGTGTCGGTTGGACATCGGAATTCGATATCCATTGATGAATACATGGATGATTTGTGATCTAGTTTCAAAAGGATCTCCTGTGGAAACAATCAGGTTGGCACGCTTTCCTGCCTCCACAGATCCATACTGATCTGCTACTCCGAAGATTTCTGCTGGATTGATGGTTACAGCTTTCAATGCTTCTTCCTTACCTAGTCCATATGCTGCAGCAAAGGCAGCATGGAAAGGCAGGTTTCTTACATTTTCCTCTTCATCAGTACGAAGTGCTACTTTCACACCCGCCTTTGCAAGTAATCCTGCATTGGCGTAGGGAGTATCGTAGCGATCAGAAGAACGGGTAGGCAGCTCCTGAACTGGGCCAGTGACTACTGGGATCTTTGCTTTGGCAATTTCGTCAGCTACGCGCCAGCCTTCTGCAACACCTGTAAAGATCACCTTGATGTTCTTTCCTTCCACCCACTTGATGGCTTGCTGGATATCTGAAGCTGCATTTACCTCGATAAGTAGTGGAAGTTCGCCCAAAATAACTTTGGACAATTGCTCCATTTCAGGGAAATAAGTGAGTGAGGCTCCTGATTTTTTGAGTTCAAGGTAAGATTTGGCATTATCCCAGATGTCGTTGGCTTCTTTTAGAGCCTTTTCACCATCTTTTTTGACGTCCTCATCTGATCTGCGGTCAAAACGACCACGTCTTCCCGAGCTAGGGAATGTCATGGCTACCGCCTTAAAGCCACCATACATTTGGTCTGGGGTATAGCCATTTAGGTTGATCAATGCTGCAGTACCTGGGAATAGTCCTCCAGATGGTACAGTAAGCACAGTAGTGACACCGGATACTCGGGTTACACCAATGGCCTCAGAATTTGGATTTACCGTGGTCAAAGCTTGCATGTTAGGCGTAACATTGCCTACATCGGCATAGTCTACGGTCTCAGGAACTGAGCTCACTTCCACCAATCCTAGGCGGGTACCGCCATCGATTATTCCTGGATAGATAAATAGGCCAGTACAATCGATCACCTCTGCTCCATCTGAGGAAAGGTTGGTGCCTACCTTGGAAATTTTACCATTTTCCAATAAGACGGAGGTATTGATAAGCGTTCCCTTGGTGACTGTTACTACAGTCGCGTTTTTTAATAAGAATTTTCCGTTGCGAGGTTTTACAAATTCCCCGTCAATTTGGGCCATTGCCACCACGGGGAGTAGGGCAAGTAGGAGGGCACAAAAGGTTTTATACATTCGGTTCATGTTCGATTGAATTTTCGGGGTGATTAGTTTTTTTCTTTCAAGAATGCTCCCTGAAAGGCTTCAAAGTAAGCGTCAACATCCTGCATGCAACGGTGGGCTTCCTCATTGGCTCTCAAGAAAATAGGTTCTACCATCTCAGTAGCTGCTACCCACTGGCGTTGATCGTTGTTGTCTTTTTTGATGTCAAAGTACTTGACACCATCCACAAAAGTCATCTGAGGAACTGCGTAAGAAGAAAGTGGATGCCCTTCAAAAATGACTAAATCTGCTTGCTTCCCCACTTCAATGGAACCTACTTTATCCTCGATTCCCAATTGCTTGGCAGGATTGATGGTGATCATCGCTAAGGCTTCCTCATCGGTCAAACCTCCATAACGCTGAGTTTTGGCAGCCTCATGGTACAAGTGACGAATAAGTTCGGCGGAATCCGAATTGATGGAAGTAAGGGCTCCATTTTTTTGAAGGATGGCGGCATTGAAGGCAGTGGAATAATACACTTCCATCTTGTAAGCCCACCAGTCCGCAAATACCGATGCACCCATGGTGTATTCGGCAATTTCAGGGGCAACTTTAAATCCTTCGTTGGTATGTTGGAATACCACCTTTTTGATGTTGAAATCCTTGATGACATTGATCAGCATGTAGATTTCATCGGCACGATAGGAATGGCAATGGATGATTATTTTACCATCCAAGATATCTGCTAGCGTTTGTAGACGCTCGTTGTAAGCAGGGGGAGGGGTCGTATTGCCTTTTTGATTTTTGGCAAGCTGATAAGCCTCCCATCCTTTCTTGTATTGGATGGCTTCGTTAAATCCATTTCTGATCACCGCTTCTACACCCATTCTAGAACGGGGCTGTATGCCATTGCCTCTACCATGTACACGCGTTGGGTTCTCTCCCAAAGCAAATTTGATGGTACGCGGAGCGTCTTGCATGATGATGTCTGCAGGATCCATGCTGCCCCAACGATGTTTTAGGGTGGCATTTTGTCCACCCACCACATTGGCGGAGCCGTGCATGGCATGCGAAACGGTCACTCCACCTGCCAAGGCACGGTAGATCCCGATTTCAGTAGGGTTGACTACATCCTTCATGCGGATTTCTGAAGTAATAGGAGCAGAGGCCTCATTCACTACATCCAACCCCACGTGAGAGTGCGCATCAATGATGCCTGGCATCAAGTATTTGCCTGAAGCATCGATCGTATTTACACCAGCTGGCGCGGTAAGATTTTTTCCTAGCTGTGTGATGATTCCGTTCTGAACCAATACATCCGAAGATTCAAGGTTGCCTTTAGTGACCGTGAGCACGGTCGCATTTTTTATCAATACACTGCCCTTTTGGACTTGTGCCTGGGAAATCCCTACACCCAATCCTAGAAACGCAGCGATAAGGTAAATGTGCTTTTTCATGTTTAGTTCGCTTGGCTAGGTGAAGAAAGTGTTGCTTTTATAGGGAAAGAACCCATTTGCGGTACATACAAGGAACCATCCATGTTTTTTCCGTTGATTTCTCCCGAAATAGTCACCGTTAGGCTCATGCCTCCTGCGGCTACATCAAATTCAAAACTGAGGTTTTTTCCAGTTAGGCTCGCATTTTTGATTGGAGCGGATGCTTTTCCAGATCCAGTTGGATCATCATAAGTGATGGTTCCACCCAATGTCCCGTTTTCACGCTTCAAGGTGATTTCTCCACCTGAACTTCCTGCTGGGGTTTCTGAGGTGTATTCCCAAACCCCCTCCACTTGTACTGCATTGGAAGCAGCTTCAGGTTTTGAGTTAGTTTCAGCCTTTACAGCCTTCTTCTTGATTTCATAATCGAAAACATAACCATCCGCAATCACGTGCTTGATTTGGGTCTCTTCCTTGAATAATGTATCTGTAGTCAACACGAGGTTGGCTAGCTTCCCTTTTTCAATAGTTCCAACCAATCCACTTACGCCCAATATTGCCGCAGGATTAGTGGTTAGCGCCGCAAAGGCTGCTTTTTGGCTTAATCCATTGTCCATCATTGCCTTCAAAGTTTTTTGCACATCTGCTGCCTTGGCATCTGCAGTGCTAAAACCAAAAAGAATACCGGCTTTTTCCAATTGAGCTGCTTGCTTCAGTGCATTGTCATAAGATTCCTTCACTCGGGCATACTGTGCTTTGGTGGCTTCGGTAACGCCTTCTACTTTTTGTGCTTTGATGGACTTATCATCTGGTACCTGCAACTTGATGAGTACAGGAGTGCCGGATGCCTTGATTGCTCCAATTATTGACTCGTAATTTTCTAAGCCCGTCAAGATCATTTTGAATCCCAACTCTTTTTGTAGGGCCAATGCACGGCGGATTTCAAGTTCTGAGCTTGCCGTGAATAGAACCGGAAGTTGCTTTTGTACTACCGGCATAAATGCCGTATGCGTAGGACTTGCTTGTGGTCTTTTTACTCCTGGATTGGAAGCAAACATGCGTTCGTGCTCGATTACCAAAGCGGTATTTTGGTAGATGTCCCGAAACTTGGCCATTACACCAGCAAGGGTACCTGGGTACATGCCTCTAGAACTCCTGTAATTTGCAGCTAGGGCAGTGTTAAGTTTCAAGAAATTGTTGGCTTTACCATCTCCAAGTAGTACAAGGGCAGTTTTACCAGGTAGCATGCCTCCATCAGGAACTACCTGACTAAGCGTAAAACCTGCTTTTCTCCAATCGTCTACTTGAGTGCTTACAGCTGCGTAAGCATCAGATGCCGATCTCCAAGGAGTGATCCCAGCAATTTCATCTGCCGGATTGGAGGAAACAAAATCTTTAGGACGCTCTACATCCTTAGGCTTGGTGATGCCCATCGTTCCAGCGCCATCAATAAAGCCTGGATAGACAAATAGGGAATCGCCGGCGATGATTTTAGCTTCTTTGGGTAACGATAGGGAGTTGCCCACTCCAAAAATTACGCCGTCTTTGATGAGGATGGTGGCTTTACTTCCGGGATCACCTGGAGCTTTGAATACCGTGGCATTGGTAATGGCATAGGTGCTTGTAACTCTACGTTTCCCTGTAGGATCACTTTGTGCCATTGCAGCTTGGCTGAGCCATCCTGCGACCAACAATCCCAGCATTCCTGCCTTTAGAAATTGTTTGTTCATTCTTGAATTTGGTTAAACTTTAAGTAGAAAACTACAAATTGCAAGAAGAGTTCTTGCAGATTTTTATTTATAAATCCTTTTTAGAGGATTAGTGGTACAATAGCTTGGTAAGTTTTGTAGCTCGAGAAATTGAGATCAGAACCAACTAGTTGTCAAAAATAGAACTTCCAGTGAATTAGTCAATTTCCTGTTATGATTTAGTTGTAGGGAGCCCTTTGAAGGCTTAAATTGGATAAACTTAATGTTATTTTTATCGTTAAGTCTTCAAATTATAAAATGATGAACAATCCCCTCATGTTACCGAAAACAGAATTAGTTTGTCCGGAAGGACTGGATGTAATCCTATTGGGGGGAGGTTGTTTTTGGTGTGCGGAAGCAGTTTTTTTGCGATTGGAGGGAGTGAAAGAGGTGATACCAGGGTATGCTGGTGGCATCGTGGAGCAACCTAGTTATGAAGCAATCTGTACAGGTAGGACTGGACACGCTGAAGTGATTCAGGTGATTTTTGATCCAAAGCAAATCGATTTGGAAAACTTGTTGGCGGTATTTTGGGCTACTCATGATCCTACTACTTTGAACAGACAAGGAGCAGATGTAGGGCCACAGTATCGTTCAGCAGTTTTTTATCTGAATGAAGCCCAAAGAGATCTTGCGAGCCACTTGAAAGATAAATTGATGCAGTCGGGGATTTACTCTTCAGCGATTGTAACTGAGATTACTCCTTTTTCCAATTTCTATCCAGCAGAGCCGTACCATCACAACTACTATGCCTTGCATGGACAGCAGCCGTATTGTCAATTTGTGGTTCGACCAAAGGTGGAGAACCTGCAACAACTTTTTGGAGACTTGCTAAGTAAGAAGTAAAAGTAGGATGGATTTTTACTAGACTAAGCCTCCTTTAAATGGGGTAAATCAAATTCTGGTCAATAGAGTCAGGGGCTGCTGTTTACTAAAATCCAAAAAAAAATGGTAATTTTGAAGAATTTATCCCTTTGGTATTAAATGAAGAATGGGATTTACCTTAAGTTTTTCCTACTAAAATTATATAAATACCCAGGGAGTAGGTGTAGCCAATTGCTCGAATAACAACTAGGGAATTTGAAAACCACTAAAACCAATACGACAGGAATGATCAGAACTAGAGCACAAGAATCCAGGGCAGCAATTGAACGCTTGTACATCACGATGCGCCATCTTTTTAATCGGGGTAGCTACAAGCCCATGGGTGTGTCTGGTGAAGGTTTAATTCAGGCCTTGATGGTGCTGAGTCCAGAGATCTATGGGAAGTTAACCGATCCCGAGAAAATAGAATTGGATGGCTTGCTCTATGTCATGGAACGCCTTCCAAAAGGAATCGAAGAATGCCGATTTGTACGCCTGATCAGTAGGGAAGGCTACGAAACATCTCACCTCAAACCGATCGTGCCTCCAAGAAGAAAGCGCAACTGTTATCGGTTAGATGAACAGATTATGTATGTGGAGATGACTCGCGGAAGATCAGACATTTATGATATTTTGACTCACCTGACTTATCTCTACATCGAGTCTCGAAAAATCCAACAAAATAGTACGGATCCCAAAGGTAAGATCTCTTCCAACTGGAAGATGCTTGAGGAGTTTGTCCGAAAGGAAAAGTTGGGAGAGGAGTTGGAAATTGAAAGTGCGGCGGCCTACCTAAGCCACATTATTGGTAGAACTTACGAAGAGACGCTACATGCAGTACAGAAGTTTGCTGAGAGCAGCAATTCCAATAGCCTTTTTTCGATTGTTTACCACCTGGGTAAATTATCCATGGAGGAATCGATTCAGGGCTTGGATCGTGAAATTAGCTTTTCTGCCACCCTTCGAGAGCGTGTAGGCCACCACGTATATGGGGAGCTTTGGGCCAATCGAATCAAGGAGGCTCTACTTGAGAGAAACTTGATCCATCGGCCAATCCATATCATTTCTGCCAATATGCATAGCGTGGTGAATACGATTTATGCACACCAAGCGCTTGGGGCGGGAAGTTTTGAAGAAATCGAACAAGTGGCTACGGAGATATCCATCAAAGCCAAAAATAACCAAGGCAAGAAAATATGGGCCTATGCAGAAAAGCATGGGTTTGTGGACCTTCCAGATGAGTCGGGAACCAATATTGGAGCGCAACTCATTGATACCGCTCTGATGGAGGTAGATTCCTTGATTCCTGGAGTCCATTTGCCCAAAGAAAAGGAAAAACGTCCTGTATTTGTGGTGATGGATTATGCCTTTGGGGAACAAGCCTACGAATGCTTCGATGAATTGTTGAAGCCATTCACCAAGGATGGAATCAAATACCCTTTGAATGTGGTATCCACCTCAATTATGGGTAAAGCAGGAATTTTGCATGGAGGAAAGGGAGATTTGATGGTGCCTACAGCGCATGTGTTTGAAGGTACTGCCGACAATTATCCTTTCCGAAATGAGTTGAAAAAATCTGATTTCAAGGGCTATGGTTTGGGCGTGTATGAAGGCTCCATGATCACGGTATTGGGGACGTCACTACAGAACCGAGATATCTTGACCTACTTTATGGAATCTTCTTGGAAGGCTGTGGGACTAGAGATGGAGGGCGCGCATTACCAAAAGGCCATTCAATCCGCATCCAAAATCCGGGCAAATGTACGTTCCAATATCAAAGTGCTCTACGCATACTATGCCTCAGATAACCCGCTAGAGACGGGTAGTACACTTGCTTCTGGTGCCTTAGGGATGGATGGGGTACGACCTACCTACCTGATCACCTACAAGATTTTCGAGAAACTATTCCACTAATCTTTTTTCAAGTTCAACCAAGCAAAAAAAAAATATGCCCCCAAGAAGAAGACTTTTGAGGGCACATGGCCTTTCGATTAGTACAAGGCTTTTCCTAAAATCAGTATCCTGATTTCAATGGGGGAGGTCCATCGGGTACGATACCCTTGTATACATAGTCTCCTTTCTTTTGCTTGAATTCAGTTTTGATTTCGTTTCGCAACACTTCATTTTGATAGAGGTCCACCATGGTCATTGCTAGGGCTTTAGAGGCATAGCCCATGCCTTTGTGACCGATAGACATGCCTACAGAGGCAACCACAGCCCAAGAGTGCCATGGAGTTCCGGTTGGAGCTACCGTAGCACCCATACGGATGGTAGGCACTACCCAGCTTACATCACCCACATCGGTACTTCCACCCATGCTGTGTTCTTGCGTTTCTTCCATTGGCTTAATTTCAGAAATCACACCTACTTGCGGTTTACCATTGGCCTCTTGGATTTTTTTGGCAAAAACTTGTTCCTCTTCGGTATACGAAATCGCTCCCAATGCTTCAATATTTTTTTGCATGACGGCCGAACCGGTGCGGTTTACCAAAATTTCATGTACCCCTGAAACCAAGGTAACTTTATGGTCTACATTGGCCATGATGGCTGCGCCAGAAGCCATCTTTTCCACTTGTTTCCAAACGGGAAGAAGACCATCTCTGCTGGTGTCTCTTACACGAACCCATAGACGGCTGTAATCAGGTACCACATTGACAACCTTGCCGCCATCTTGGATGTGGTAGTGAATGCGTACAGTAGGCTTGATATGCTCTCTGTAGTAATTGATGCCATTGGTGTACAATTCAAGTGCATCGGAGGCAGATCTACCATTCCAAGGATCTCCGGAAGCATGGGCAGTTTGTCCGTTAAATTCTACCAAGAAGTCAACTAGGGCCAAGCCCTTTTGAACTTCAGTTTTGGTTTCGTCTGCAGGGTGCCAATCCATCATGATGTCAACATCATTCATCAATCCTGCTCGAATCATCCAAAGCTTGCCGAAGTATTTTTCTTCTGCAGGTGTACCGTAAAAACGAATGGTTCCCTTTAGTTGACCCGAGGCAATCAAATCTTTGATGGCGGAAGCAGCACCCAAAGAGGCTACGCCAAAAAGATTGTGACCACATCCATGGCCAGGTGCTCCAGCATGCAAGGGACTTTTGAAGGGGACTTTGTTTTGGGATAAGCCAGGGAGGCCATCGAATTCACCCATAATACCGATGATGGGGGCTCCTGAGCCATATTCAGCTACAAAGGCAGTGGGAATTTCTCCTACACCTCGGGTAACTTTAAATCCCAACTTTTCGGCATAAGCAGAAAGTGCGGCGGAGGATTGTGTCTCTTGGAATGCGATTTCTTCAAAAGACCAGATCTTATCACTGAGTTCGGTCATGTCTGCAAATTGTGCGTCGATACTTTGCTGAACCGACTGCTTGAGAGGATCTGCTTTGGGTGATCCTTTTTTCTGTGCCAGGATTGGGTTGCCAATCGCTAGGAGAACAAGTAGGAGGAATAAACTTCTTTTCATTTGTAAACGGGAATAGTGGTGAAATTGATTAAGTAAGATAAGAAGGGTTTTGGACTCCCTAAAATTTAATTGATGAGAGGTAGTGTTCCGCTTGGATTTGAGGACTTGGAGGTGATACATTTAAGCGATAGAAACGATGCTAACTAACTAATTACTGGGTATTATGAATTTCCACTTTTTTTCTGACTTTGAGTCAATGAGTAAGCGGGGCTTTGAATGGATCAAAGAAGCAGTGGATAAAAAGCCCAATCTTTTATTCTGTGTGGCTAGTGGTGGTTCTCCTTCAGGGAGCTATGCCGAGCTTGCGGCCTACAGGGAGCAGCATCCTGATTTTGGCTCAGCCCTACGGGTAATAAAGTTGGACGAATGGGGTGGGCTTGAAGCCAATTCTCCCTTTACTTCTGAATTAGATGTGCAACGGAAGTTTGTGCAGCCCATGGGAATTTCACCGGATCGATATTGGACTTTGGACCCTTACACTCAAAATCCGGAAGGAGAATGTGCAGCAATGGAGCAGGTATTGGAGCGAGAAGGTCCCTTAGATATTTGCATTTTGGGTATTGGAGTGAATGGGCATATTGCGTTGAACGAACCAGGGGAGGAGCACCAGCTGCCCTTCCATGTAAGCCAACTTGCCGATTCGACTTTAGCCAATGGCATGCTGAAAACCTTACAGCAGCCCCCCAATTTTGGCATGACGATAGGCCTTCGAGGAATCTTGCAGGCTAAACTCATCTTACTTTTTGTGGCAGGGTCGGGCAAAAAAGAGGCTTTTGAGCAGTTGAAACAAGAGCAAGTACGAGGTCAATTTCCTGCTTCTTTCTTGTGGTTGCATCCCAATGTGCAGGTGCTAGTGGATCAAACAGCCGTTTAAACCTTCACTAGCTATATTTATGTGTTTGATAGCGAAGGAGATACTTGCCTTTTATTAAAAAAATAAAGTTGATTTATTGCGGATAAGTTCCGATTTTCTACCTTTGCACCACTTCAAAAGTGAAGGAAAACGGAGTGGTAGTTCAGCTGGTTAGAATGCCTGCCTGTCACGCAGGAGGTCGCGGGTTCGAGTCCCGTCCATTCCGCATCGATTTAAAGTACCGAAGACGGATTCGTTTGTCTTTTTATCTAGGTAAGTTTATTCTTGCCGTCACTAACCTTGGAGTGGTAGTTCAGCTGGTTAGAATGCCTGCCTGTCACGCAGGAGGTCGCGGGTTCGAGTCCCGTCCATTCCGCATTAAAGTCCCTAA
>Ga0172372_10005965_pt1 | contig 16769 bp, 9 predicted proteins | sample LakKiv5m_2_FD_114544 | JGI IMG/M metagenome (GOLD analysis project Ga0172372, IMG submission 114544) | Freshwater microbial communities from Kabuno Bay, South-Kivu, Congo - kab_092012_9.5m | ecosystem: Environmental > Aquatic > Freshwater > Lake | place: Democratic Republic of the Congo...
CCGCAGGCGCGCAAGGCTCTCAACGTACGGCTGATCTTCGTGATCGCGGGTTCGCTCGCGCTCGGCGCCGCGCTCGACAAGACCGGAGTCGCCGACGGAATCGCGAACGGCCTCCTCGGCCTCTCCGCCGGCAGCCCCTTGCTGATGCTGGCCGCGCTCTACCTCGCGACCTTCGTGCTGACGGAGCTCCTGTCGAACGCCACGGCCGCCGCGCTCGTCTTCCCGATCGCGATGGGCGCGGCAGCGGCCGCGGGAGTCGACCCGAAGTACGCGGCCATCGTGGTGATGATCGGTGCGAGCGCCAGCTTCGCGACCCCGATCGGCTACCAGACGAACCTCATGGTGCAGGGCCCGGGCGGCTACCGCTTCGGCGACTATGTGAAGATCGGCCTTCCGCTCGGTATCCTCGTCGGGGCGACGGCGCTCGCTGCGATCGCAGTCGCGATGCGCCTCTCGGAGTCCCCCGCATGACCGACGCGACCGGCGACCACGGCATCGACCTCCTCTTCATGCTCCGCGCCATCCGGCGCGCCATGCAGGCGACGCGCATCGTCCAGGCGAACGCGAGGCTCGAGAGCCTCGACAAGGACGACAAGTCCCCCGTCACCGTCGCGGACTGGGCCGCGCAGGCGGTCGTCGCGCTCGAACTCGGGCCGGTGCTTGCGAAGACCCCGCTCGTCGGCGAGGAGGAGGCTGCGGCCCTGCGCGCCCCCGAGAGCGTCCAGATGCTCGTCCAGGTGGTCGACGCCGTCTCGCGCGCCGTCGGGCGCCCCGTGAAGCGCCAGGAGTGCCTCGACGCGATCGACGCAGGCCGCTCGGCGCCGAACCGCAACGCGTTCTTCACCCTCGACCCGGTCGACGGCACCAAGGGCTTCCTGCGGCGGCAGCAGTTCGCCGTGTCGCTCGCGCTGATCGAAGGCGGCGTGCCGACCTTCGGCATCGTCGGCTGCCCGAACCTGCCGCCCGAGGGCGGCGACTACGACAAGGCCGACCCGGTCGGCTGCCTCGCGTTCGCAGTCAAGGGCGGCGGCGCGTGGCTCGAGCGCGACCATGGCGAGCCGCGGCCGATCCATATCCGCGACTGGAAGCCGGGGATGCCGGTGCGCGCCTGCGAGTCGGTCGAGCCCGCCCATTCGAAGCAGGATCTCGCCGCCGAGATGCTCGCGCTCCTCGGCGCGCGCGGAACGCCGGCCCGCCTCGACAGCCAGGCGAAGTACGTGGTCGTCGCCCGCGGAGGCGCCGACGCCTATCTTCGGCTGCCGGTGCGGCTCGACTACCGCGAGAAGATCTGGGATCACGCGGCGGGCGCCCTCATCGCGGCCGAGGCAGGCGCCAAGGTCGTCGACGTCGAGGGTTTCCCCCTTGATTTCGGCCGCGGACGCGAACTCGTCGCCAACCGCGGCGTGCTGGCGGGCCACCCTGGAATCGTCGACCGTCTTGTGACGGCGTACGCGCGGCTCAAGCTGCGCGGGTGAGTTTCGAGCCTTCCTGGCGCGGCCGACGCGCCGTGACGGATTTTCTCACGGAGGCACGGAGGCACAGAGGTAGGAAGGGAAGAAGTGAGAGAACCCGGTAATCGGCCGCCGCCATCGCGCGGCGATTGAAAGGCTGCGCCGCCGCGCCTCCGTGCCTCCGTGCCTCCGTGAGAGACCTGACTTGCGCTTGCCGCGCCAAGGGACTCCCCGCTGCACACGCTGGCGCGTCGATCGCACAAGTAAAGCACGTCGGCCTCGCAGGCTGCGCGGCCAACTCATAAGCACGACGCGGCCGGGCTCAATTCGGGCACTTCTGGAAGTACACGATGCGCGGCTGGTCGCTCGGCGAGTTGACCTCGCTGCGGTCGACGCACATCACGTAGCGGGATTCATCGACGATCAGCTCGGGGTTGGTGCCGTCCCACACGCCGGTGACGGGATTCTGGCGCACCTGCCGTACGCGCAGGTAGACGGTGAACACGTCGCTGCGGGTGGTGACGAGGTTCGAGATCCCCTTGAACAGGAGGTTCATGTCCTCGGCGTCGCCGAGCGGCTCGTCGTGCGGCTTGGTCGGCACGGCTGTGTTGAGGCCGAGTCCGAAGAGCACGTCGGCGGGCAGCTGGCGCGGCCGCGGGTTGGTGCGGTCCGTCGACCAGGAGTAGCCGACGTCGAACTCCTTGAAGTTGTCGACGAGACCGGCGTAGGGGTCGATGCCGAACCAGCGCGAGCTGTAGGACGTGCGCAGGTGCGGCGCCACCGTGTCGGGCGGAACGCGCTGCAGCAGGTAGAGCTCGCCGATCGACGCGAACCCGTTCTCGCGGCGCATGCCCGCGAAGAACGTCGGATCGGTGACGCCGAACTGCGCCTCGGTGAGACCGCGGTCGACGTAGTTCGGGACCGCCGCGTTGACCACCGGCGACGGTGCGCCGTAGGTGACGTTGCCCGGGATCAGCGAGATGCCTACGCCGTCGCGGTACGAGCGGATCATGTCCGCGAAGTGCGAGTACGGCGAGAGATTGTCGCTGCCCTTCGACACCCGCGTCATCATCGGCAGCGCCTGCAGGACTTCAGGCATCGCCGTGTTGAGGTTGACGAGGCCGGAGGTCTTGCGGCCTGAGAAGGCGTTCGCGAGGCGGAACTGGCGTTCCTGGGCGACCTGCAGGTCGTAGAGCTGGTTCGGCCCGGCGGGCTCGGTCAGTGCCGGGTCGGAAGTGAGTCCCGGCGAAAGCAAGCTGTTCCCGTTCCGGTCGAACGAGTTCCGCCCCGGCCCGTCGATCGTCAGTGCGTCGAAGATCGCGACACCTGTCGGCAGCGCAGGCTGCCACGGCACGAAGCCGGCGATCGCTGGCGGCGGCACGGCGGTCGACGTCGGGTCGAAGCGCGCACCGAGCACAACCGAGCCCGGATCGTCCTCGGCAAGGTCCTGCGGCAGACGGATCTGCAGCCGGTTGACGAAGAGCCCCGTACCAGGGAAGAACTCGTCGTCGGGATCGTCCTCGAGCATGATCTCGGAGAAGGTGCGCACCGCGGTCGGCGACGCCCAGTTCTCGTAGACGTGTCCCCACAGGAAGACGTCGAGGATCTCGCCGATCTGCTCGAAGTCGGTGTCCTTCTGCGTCATCTGGAACGGAATGGTCGCGACGGGAACCTGGCTGAAGCGCAGCCAGTCGGCGGCGCTGCAACCCTTGTTTCCGATCATCCACTCGTAGTTGACGCCCTGGTAGGTGACCGCGCCGTGGCAGTCCTGGACGTAGATGTCTGCGGGAGCGTCGGGCAGCCCGAGCGCGGGAAGGAACGGCATCGGACCGGAACCCGGGTTCGTGATGACCTCGGTGCCGCCGACCCGCAGCACGGTGAGGTTCGAGAAGAACACGGGCTTCGAGCGCAGCGTGCGGCCGAACATGTCGACCCACACCATGTTGGCCCAGCGGTTCTGGCCGTTCAGGTCGCCATCGGGATCCTGGTCGATCTTCCACATCTCGCCCTTGTAGGCGTCGGCGCCGTTGAGGCGCGCGCCGTTGGTAGCGACGCCATCGAGCTGCCGCGTGGTGCGCACGGGCTCGGTCGCCATGCTGAAGACGTAGCGCGGCGAGAGTTCGGTCGCCGAGATCCGCTTCGACGCGAGATCGACGGCCGCGTCGTCCCACGTGTCGACGTCGAACGCCCAGATGCGGCTTGCGCGGCACCATGTCATGAAGAAGTCGTTGTCCTTGAGGCGGATGCCGGCGACGAAGCGGCGATCGGGGTCCGCGTCCCAGTTGTAGTTCTTCTGCGGCGGCACGTGCTGCGGGTCGGAAAGAAGCCGCTGGAACGCCTCGTTGAACTTCACTTCCGGTCCCGTCTCCTCGTTGTCGAAGCGGTCGACGACGAGGAGCACGGGGCCTCCCGGGATGCCCGGCGGCGGCATGACGTTGCGGAGCAGTTGCACGGGCTGGATGGTGCCGTTCGTGTACGGCGAGAGGCCGGTCGAGAGATCGGCCTTCCACACGCCGGTCGCGTTGAAGACGAGGGTGCGGTCCTGCTCGTCGACGTCGGGCTCGAGGCCACGGGTGTCGTAGAGGTTCGCGTACTCGACGACGCCGTCGCCATCGGAGTCGGTGTTCGGCTGGAACGCGTTGCCCTGCATCTCGCCGCGCTCGAGGTCGAGGAAGTCGAGCACGGCCTGCCGGAACGTCGGGGCCGTGGCAGGGTTGCCGTCGGTGTCGGTCGCGGGGAAGTCGCCGAAGGCGCCGTCGATGACGGCATAGACGATCGCGGTGCTCGGACGGCCGAGGGTCGCCGGGGGCAGCACGATCTCGACGCCCGGGTACGGAGCGCCGCCACCGACGCCAGCGGTGACGCCTGTCGCGAAGCTGAACCTCTGGCCGAAGAGTTCGAGCCGGTAGTCGAGGAGCGACACGGGCGTGTCGTACGGGTTCGCAACCTGCACCGCGACGATGAGGCTCGGGACGCTCGTCGAGTCGACGAACTTCTCGCCGCCGTCGTCGACGTCGGGCGGAAGCTCTTCCTGCCCGGCCGGCGGCGGCGTGCCGCCCTGGATCGTCCACTCGGCATCGTTGAAGTCGCTCGACGGATAGGCAAGCCCCATGAACACTTCCATGATGAAGGGCTGCTTCTCCATGCCCGTGTAGAAGCGGTCGGCGTCGTTCGGATCGATCACGACGTCGGTCTGCGCCGGGAAGTAGCCTGCCGGATCCTGGAACGGTGCGTTGGGATAGAGCGGCCGGTCGAGCGCGACGCCCGGCGTCGTGCCCGAAGCGCCACCCGTCGACGCCTCGTCGCTCGCGGTGTCGATGTTGGCGACGTAGCTCGCGACCATCGACAGCGTGCGGTTGTAGTCCGCCTGGCGGGTGCCGTAGTAGCTCTGCCACGTGTCGATCACGGTGTCGTTGTTCGAGTCGAACGCCCGCGCGAGCGAGTTCTCGATGACGCGGCCGAGGTCGCGGCGCCACTGCAGCGCGCGGAACGGATTGCGTGTCAGGATCGGCTGCCCGGCGTCGTTCACGAACATCGGCGCGCGGAGGTCGATCTTCAGCTTCTGGCGCTCGAACTCGGCGCGGTTCGCCTGCTGGAACGCCAGCCAGTCCGGGCTCGACGTCGCGGGCACGTTGCCGCCCGGGTTCATGTAGTTGCGCGTGGCCGAGTAGTACGGAGTCAGCCACAGGGACGGCGGCATGATGTCGTTGCGCGCGCCGTTGAACATGGTCAGCTTGCGGCGGGTGTCGACGAGAAGCTGCCGCGCGTCGAGCTGGTCGAGGTACTCGTCGGACTCCTCGCGCATGGGCGAGGCGCGCAGGAACTGGAACGCGTTCGGGCCGTCGTCCGGGGGGCCTTGGAGCGACGGGCTGTAGAAGCTGAGCGCCTGCTCGAAGCGCGAGAGCGAGAACGGCATGTTGTTGCCGTGGTAGGCGCGCAGCTCGAACTCGTCGGCCGCATCGAACGGAATCAGACCGAAGAGCGGCTTCTCGGGGTCGAGCCCGGCGATCTTGAAGTAGGCGATGCGCTCGCGCGGGCTCTCGAACGATCCCTGGAGGCTTGGCTGCAGCGTGTTGTCGGAGAGCGGATAGCCGAGGGTCGGATTGCCTCCGTCGCGGCCACCGACCGCCGTGATCATGCCGGTCGCCTGCAGGAACGAAGACGGCGCGTTGATCTGCTGTCCCGCGCCGTTGAGGCGGTCGCCGAAGCGCTCGCGGTTGAAGCGCATCGAGCTGTCGGCGAACACGATGTTTTCAGAGCCCGACCAGTAGGTCGGCAGCGGGAAGCCGCCCGTGGTGTTGTTCGAGGACTGGTTCACAGGGCCATCGAGGAACCCGACGGTGTTCCCGCGGCCGTGGGTCGGCCCGAAGGAGAACTCGGCGTTGCTCGTGACGAGCGCGAGGTCGGAGGGCGTGTGGCCTGCGGTGCCTGGGATCGGCTCGGTGAGCCCCACCGACGGGTCGGCGTCGTAGCCGAAGGAGAACTTGGTCGCGACGTTTGCGTTCAGCTTCGACGAGTTGTCCACGATCGAGACGCCGACGATCGTTCGGACGCCGCGGTCGATGCTCACGGGCGCCGCGAACCAGAAGCTGTCGGTGAAGCCGTCGCCGTCGGCGTCGGTGAAGGTCCGCGACACGACGTTGCGGAGCGTGTTCGGCTTGAACTCGTCGGTCGGACGGCCGAGGTCGCGCAGGCGGAAGAAGTTCGGAAGCGCGAGGGCGGGATCCCGGTACGCGTTGATGTAGCTGTTCGCCCCGTTGACCGGGCCGAACCAGATGTTGCGGCGGTCGATGAAGTCGTTCGCGGCTTGCGCGGGATTCGTCCCCGCAAGCGCGTTCGGAAACACGGTCGGCAGCCACTGCTCGTACGGAATCGCGAGTGCGAACGGGACGGCGGTCGCCGTCTCGTCGATGTTCTCGAGCGTGTTCGCCGCGATGTTCGAGATGTCGGGCACCACGCGCCAGCCGTTGTTGGCGGTCGGAAGCCACGACAGGTGCTGCCAGTGCGAGAACGTGAAGAGGTCCTGCGTGCCGTCGTTGTTCTGGTCGATGCCGACCCGCACCGGTTCGGTCGAGCGCAGCCAGCGCGAGTCGGCCGTGCCGGGGTTGCCGTAGGGGTTCGCGTCGGTGGTGACGATGCCGCCGGGGGCGCCTGGGCCGAACGGCCATGGGCTCGCCCCGCCGAACTGGTCGGGCCAGTTGGTCCAGGCCTTCGTCTCGTAGGGCGCGTAGTTGTAGCCAAAGAGAGGGAAGCCGTTGCCGCCGTCGCGATCGATCGAGTAGCGCGGGGCGTCGAGCGCCGGCGCGAGGCGCGGCCACGAGGAGCTGGCGATGACGAGGCCGGTTCCGTCGGGGTCCGCGTAAGGGTCGGCTGTGTTGACCGGCTTCGCGAAGAGCGCGCCGGCGATCTCCTGCGCCACGTTGACGCCGATCGACTCCGCGCGGCCGTCGCGGCCCGCCGCCTGCTGCTGCGCCGCCGAGATCTGGCGCACGGCGCGGGTTCGGCCGACGAACGCCGTCGCGACGATCACGAGAAGCACGAGGATCGACGTCACGAGCACGATGGTGTTGCCACGGCGCGCGGATGCGTTCGCAATGCTGTTGGGCTTCGGCTGCTGCATGATCGAGACTCCTGACGGCGCGCCTCATGCGCGCGGATCGACCTCTGCGCCTACTGGCGCGGAAGTTCGACGATGAACTGGAAATCGCGGCCGCCTTCGATCCGTCCGAGCGGATCGTGCAGGCGCACGGTGATGCGGAGCGCGCTCGGAAGCGGCGTGTACGGGCCGCGGTTGCCAGCACTGAACGCCGTCACGCTCGGATCGGTCTGGTTGAAGCCGAACACAGCGCTGTAGGTGCGCTTCGAGCCTTGACGCGAAGAGGTGGTCCAGATCGGGCTGCCACCTGTGCGCGGTCCCTCGACCGAGCAGACGACCGTGTCGGTGCCTTCGCCTACCACGAGCGGTCGCCCGATGGCCCCCCACGGCTTGAACGCGCCGTTGTTGGTGAAGACGTTGCCGTCGGAGATCGGACCCACGTTCGGGTCGATCGGGGAGTTGAGTCCGAACCAAGGCTGCGGGACGTTCGGACGGACGTACATGCCGATCGGTTCGTCGCCGTTGATCGCGCCCCCTGCTCCGAACCCGGCGGGCCCGACCCACGACCGCCCGACGCCGTCCTTCCACGTCCACTCGACCTTGAAGCTCGAGCAGTTGGCGGCGAGGACGGGCGCGGCGAGCATCTGCTCGATCTTCGCCGGGCCGAGGGCGGACTTCTCCACCCGCGGGTAGCCGACGAACAGGAAGTTGGCGCCGTTGCCCGGCGAGACGCGCGTCGCGGGAATCGCCCACGGCGACAGGGTCTGCAGCATGCGCAGTCGCGTCGAGGGCTGCGAGTGGAAATCGACGCTGCGGGTGAACGGAAGTCCCGTGACGCCACCGAAATTCGCCGTGTACTGGTAGCACATCTGCGTGAGCAGGTCGTCCATCTGCCACTTGCAGATGTCGACGCGGCTCGAGGTCCAGAGCGGATCCGCGATCGGGACAGGCGGTGGAGTCGTGGTGAGCGGTCCGGCGTGGACCGTCAGGGGCGGTGCGCCGACGAAGAGCCTCTGCGTGGAGTTGACACCGATGTCCACGGCGAAGCGCGCGGTCGGAGCGCCGTCGGTCGCCATCAAGGTCGCCATGCGCACCAACGGCCAGTTCGACGGCTTCACGGTGGGAATGCGTCCCGTGCCGAGCGTCGAACCGGTCGCGTCCCATTGACGGGTCTCGACCACGCCGCCCTGCCACGGCACGAGCGGCGCGCCCTCGAACGGGCCGGAGCCGTAGAACGTCGGGTCGCGCCCGACCGGAAGCGACGAGGCCGTCACGCCGTGGCCGTAGTAGACGCGCGCGATCGCGGACTCGGGGAGCCACGCGGCGGTCGCCACCGTGCCCGGGGGAGCGAGGTTCTGGCTTCCGACGTACTGCTGCGTCGGCCTCACGCCGCGGGTGAAGAAGGCGATCTGGTCCGCGCGGATCTCCGCTGTGCCGAGCGAAGGATCAAGCGTCTGGACCGCGTTCGCCGGGTTCACCTCGACCTGCTGGAGGACGAGGAATCCGTTCGGCGGCAGGTTGGCGAAGTCGGCGCGGATCTGCGACTCGATCGCGGACGCGGTCTGCAGGAGGTCTGCGTTCGCCTCGGCGACCGCCGACACCTTCGACGCCGCGCCGAAGATGCGCGCCGACGCGATGACGACGACCACGAGGACACCGATCGCGACCAGCATCTCGGTGAGAGTGAAGGCGCGCCGCGAAGGCACGCGCGACCGGGACTGGGTGGACTGGCGGCGCATCAGAGTTCCCCCACCGCTGCGTAGATCGGGGTCAGGATGTTGCCGAACTGGTCGCGCTGCGGCACGAACCAGACGCCCGAGATGTGCGCGTTGATGCTGCCGAGGACCCCGGGCGCAGCGCCGTTGACGGGAGTCGCGGGCAGGATCGGGATCCTGCGCTGCAGCCTGACGGGGCCTTGGCCGGGGTCGGTCGAGGTCGCCGTGCCCTGCCGAGTGCGGCCGTTGAGCACCTTGTGGACCGAGCCGTGGTTGTCGATCAGCCACGCGTTGGGCAGCTGCCAGTCGTCCCAGATCGCGGTCGCCGAGAACGGGGTTCCCCGGTGCGTGTTGAAGATCTCGTCGGTGGGCGCAGGCTGCCCGGCGACGGCGGTGTAGCCGTTCGCGGCGGTGAACTGGCCGGTGGGGTTGCCGCGCAGCGGCCACGGAATCGAGCCGGCGACGGCGGCGGGCGCGAGATAGAGCGAGGGAATCGGCGGCGTCTGAACCGTGGCATCGAAGCTGCCGGCCGGCGCGCCCGCGGCGAGCGCAGCCGTCATGCCTGCGACCCGATACGGCCGCGTCTCGCCGCCGGGAACGGTCACGCGATAGACGAAGACCGCCACCTGCACGCGCCCGCCGTTGCGGCGGAACATGCAGTCCCAGTAGTAGACGGGGGTCGCGCCGCCTGCGCTCTGGCCCTGCGGGAACGAACGCTCGGCCTGCGTGAAGGTGACGTTCGGCTCGAGGAGCGCCTGCAGGTCGAGCAACGCGGGGACGGCGGTCGGGTCGCCCACAGCGATGTCGTAGAGCGGGTACTTGGCGCGGTTGTATGGTATTCCGAACAGCGGCACGTTCGGCAGACCGCCATCCTGCGGGACGCCGTCCGGATTCTCGACAGCCCAGGGATTGACGTGGCCCGGACGGGCCGGGAGGTCGAACGGAGCCTGCTGGCGCGTGAAGTTCGCAGCGAAGACATCGATGGTGCCGCGGTTCACCCCCGCGGCCGGCGTGTTGTTGGTGAAGAACGCGGGCCGCATCCAGCCCCAGTCGCCGGAGACCTGCGGGATGTCGACGGTCGCGCCGACCGGGCGGATGGTGCCCGCCGTGCCCGCGATCGACCCGCCGCCCGGAGCGATGTACCTGGGATCGATGTCGAAGTCCTGGAAAGACCCGAAGTCGCCCTGCGAGAGCTTCGAACGGATCGTCGAGAAGGCGTTCTGCGCGACGACGGGCCCGAGGGTGTCGTCGGTCGCCTGCCGCTGGAGCGCGATGCCCGCCGGGAAGAGCGCTGCGATCGAGATGACGCCGATCCCGAGGATGAAGACGGCGAGCAGCATCTCGGCGAGCGTGAAGCCGCGCGAACCTGCGCGCGCACGCGCGGCCACGAAGGTGTCGGAGCGGAGGTTCCGATGCATCAACGCACCCTTCTTTCGGGAATGCCGCTGAAGCGGTTGAAGGTGATGCGGTCTCCGAACTGCGCGATGTAGCCGTTCGGACCGGTGAGTTCGGCGAGCATGTTGTTGTCGTTCGACCACGACGAGGCCTTGAGTTCGCGGGCCGCCTTGTCGTCGTACACGACGAGCAACGGCACGAACATCAGGTTGCACTCGTCGTCGGGATGGTCCTGGAGCCAGAAGATCTCGAAGGGTCCCGAGGCGCAGTTGCCGGCCTGCGCATCCTGCGGATCTTCGGGCGGGTTCGGCAGCGCGCCGTTTCGGTTCCAGTCGACGTAGCTCTTCACGTCGATCATGGTCGCCGAGTTCGGCGGACGGGTGAGGAACTCGCCCTGCGGGCCGAACATCACGGCGACGGCGCGGTTGAACTCGATCGACTCGCTGCAGTTGACGAGTGCGGGCAGCTCGGCCTGGGTGGCGAAGGCCGTCTCGTTGATGGGCGACCCGGCGAGTGGCGGCGGGTCGTAGAGCGGTCCGGCGACCTTGATCCCCTCGGGAAGGAGGATCGGCGGCACGGACGCGACCGGGACGAAGCGCTCGGCGGAACCGCCGGGATTGCCCGAGAAGAACGTCCGCTCGCCCGACGAGCGCACGACCACCATCTCGACGCGTTGCGGAAGATGCGGCTTGTTCGGATCCCACAAGGGACGGAAGACGAGCGCCGTCGCCTGCGAGTCGCGGATGGCGGACGCGCGGGCGACGCCGAGCGCGTTGGTGACGGCGTTGGTGCCGGCGGCGAGGCGCGAACTCGATGTGAGCCGGCGTGCGCCGAGCGTGGTCAGCGTCGCAAGGATGCCGATGATGCCGATGACGATCAGCAGTTCGATGATCGTGAACGCGCGTTCGCGCGTGGGGATCGTGAACGCGCGTTCGCGCGTCGGGATGGTGAACGCGCGTTCGCGCGTGCGTCGCGTCGGCGTGAGGAAGTTGTCGGAGCGTGCTGCGGGCATGCAGGGCCTCACGGTTCGTAGCTGTAGAGGTTGTCGGCGCTCGGCGCCGAGACGCCGCTGACGGGCGCGTCGCTGAAGCGGGCGTCGTTGCCGGCCGACACCCACAGGATGCGGCGGTTCTTGCAGGAGACGCGGAGCCCGCCCGCTGCGGCGGACTGCCACTCGCTGTCGCACCGGACCGTGCCGTCCGGATCGACGATGTTCGCGTTGTTCGCGTCGAGCTCGGCCTGCGTGGCGTCGCGGCCAGGGAAGACGGCGATGATCGGCGTGTCCCAGCTGTCGACGCAGTGGCGAAGAAGGCTCGTCTGGACGCTGGTGCCGATCCTGATCGAGCGGAAGACGCTCTCGGGAAGCTTCTGGAGGATCGGCGCCACGCTCTGCGACTGGCTCATCGACCAGAGGAGCGACGCGGTGCGGCGGAACGGCAGATTCGAGTAGGCAGGTAGCCCGTTCGGCGGGATCGAGGAGTAGGGCTGCTGGAGCTGGGTCCAGCCGGTGACTCCCGCTCCGGCGGAACCGGGCGGGATGCTCGCCGCGTTCGACAGGACGTCGTAGGTCACGTTCACGGTCGCGCTTGGAAGGACGTCCGCAGCGATGCCGCCCGGCACCGCACCGCTCTGGTAGCTGACGCGCCGGTCGAGCACGCGCTCGTACTCCTCGGTCGCCGCGTTGAGGATCTCGAGCGTGTTGCGGGTGGCGCGCTCCTCGCTTGCGCGGATGACGCTGCCGCTGACGGCGAGCACCAGGCTCACGAGCAGCACGATGATGCCGATCACGACGAGGAGCTCGATGAGCGTGAAGCCGCCCTTCGGAGCGGAGGCCGGCTTCTGGTGGTTGTCTGTCGGTCGCTGCATGGGTGGGTCCTCGGACTCTCTCTGCGCTTCGCTCGTCACTTGCCGGTGACCACGATGTTGTCCTTGTTGAACTCGCCGAGGTCGCGGCGGCGCGTGCGGTCGAACGCGCGATCGGGCCCCATCGAGAGAAGCGCGAAGGCGGCGCTCTTCAGCTGCGTGCCCGACGAATCGTCGCCGCCGGCATCGGGGGCACCTACCGACTGGTCGTTGGTGTCGAGTTCCCAGCGGCGAAGCATGAACACGTCGCCGAGGTTCGCCGCCACGCCGTTTGCGTCGTTGACCGCGCTGCGAAGATCATTTCCCGCATATGGCGTGCGGTAGTAGGCGATCGGCTCGCCCCAGTAGTCGACGATCGTCTTGGGAAGGTCGTCGAAGCCGTCGAGCCCCTGGTCGGCGAAGCGCAGCAGCGGCCGGCCGTTTGGCTGGTAGCCGGTGATTCCGGCGATGAGCCGTTCGTCCTTGAGCTCGATGTAAGGCCCGTACACCTTGCCCTCGACGGGAGCGCCGTTCACCGTGCCTTGGTTCCAGAGCGGGCTTCCCGGCGGAACGGCCGGCGACATCGGGGCGCGCATCGGGTTGCGCGCACCGTAGAGGCCGTGGAGCGTCGGGCTGGAAAGAGCCGGAGCGTCGAACGCTCCGAACGCGCCGTCCGCCCCGGGGGCGCGGATGCCGAACGGCGGCGACTCGCGGTTGCCGGGACCGTTCGGTGCGCCGGCGACCACTCCGTATCCGTCCTCGCCGCGGCTGCCGTAGCCGATCAGGTAGTCGGCCAGCGTGGTGTAGCTGACCCAGTCCTGCTGCTTGGCCACGATGGTCGAGCCGGCCGCATGGTCGGTGAAGTTGACGACGTCGCGCCCCTCGCCCCGGCCCGGCCCGGTGCCGCGCCGTCCCAGCACCGGCGGCAAGTAGCCGAAGTCGTTCTGAAACGTGCTGAGACCCGTCGAGATCGACCCCATGAGCGTCTGGGTGTTGGCGATCTGCGCGCGCTTCGCTCCTGCGGACACCGAGACGATCAGCGTGCCGATGAGCACCACGATGATCGCCACGACCACGAGAAGCTCTGTGAGCGTGAAGCCCCCCGCTCGCCCGCGGGCGGGAGTCGGGAGGGAGTTCTGTCGCGCGTGGATCTGCATGGGGGTGCGTCCGTTGGAAGCCCGCGGGCCTGGGTTCGGAAAGCTCACACTTCGTCTCGGGTACATCACTTCTTGGTCGTTCCCGACACGCTCTCGATCATCGAGACGAGCGGAAGGAACAGCGCAAGGACGATGATGAGCACGATGCCGCCGAGGATGACGACCATGAACGGCTCGAGGAGCGACAGGAGGCTCGCGACGGCGACGTCGACCTCCTCGTCGTAGTTGTCGGCGATCTTCATCAGCATCACGTCGAGGTCGCCCGTCTCCTCGCCGACGTCGATCATGTTGACGACGATGGCGTCGCAGACCTTCGCCTCGCGCAGCGGCACCGCGAACGTCTCGCCCTCGCGGATCGAGTCGTGCACCTTGGTCAGCGCCCGCTCGAACACGTAGTTGCCCGAGGTGTCGCGGGTGATGAGGATCGCCTCGAGGATCGGCACGCCCGCGCTGATGAGCGTTCCGAGCGTCCGTGTGAATCTTGCGATCGCCGTCTTTCTGAGCATCGTGCCGAGCACGGGTATCCGCAGCACCACGATGTCGGTGACCGCCCTGCCGGGATTCGTCTTCCGTATCAGCTTGAAGAAGGCGAAGAGCAGGATCGGCGAACACAGGATCCAGACGACGCCGGGCACCGCCTGGTCGGGCGTCGACGTGCCCGCCACCCACTTCGACGAGTTGATCATGAAGATCGTGAGGTCGGGAAGCTTGACGTCGAAGTCCTCGAAGATCTCCTGGAACTTCGGGATGACGAAGTACATGATGCCCGTCACGATGAGGACGGCGATGAAGATGACGACCGCCGGATAGATGAGGGCGCCGATGATGCGCCGCTTGAGGCGCTGGCCCTTCTCCATGAAGTCGGCGAGGCGCTGGAGGATGACGTCGAGCACGCCGCCGACCTCGCCCGCCGCCACCATCTTGGTGTAGAGGCGGTCGAACGCGCGCGGGAACTTGGCCATGGCCTCCGAGAGGCTGGTGCCCGACTCGACTTCCTCGCAGACGCCCTGCAGCACGTTCTTGAGCGCGCTCGGCTTCTGCTGGCTTTCGAGGATCTGGAGCGAGCGGAGGAGCGGCAGGCCCGCGTCCTGCAGCGTCGAGAGCTGGCGGGTGAAGAGGGTGAGCTTCTTCGTGCTCACGCCGCCGATCACGATGTTGAAGCCCTTCTTCTTCTTCTTGGCGTCGCGGACCTTCTTGGCGCCGCCGCCGCCGGTGCCGCCGGTGACCTTCTGCTCCTTCACGCCGCTCGGAAACAGGCCTTGGGCGCGGATCTTCTTCAGCGCCTCGTCGGCGGTCGTCGCCTCGATGGTGCCAGAGGTCTTCTTGCCTGCGTTGTTGATCGCGTCGTAGGCGTAGGTGGGCATGGGTGGCTCCGGTCTCGGTCGGCTGTCGTCGGTCTTGCGGCTCCGCCGCGAGGGTGGTCAGGGAATGGCTCTGTGTTCGGTCGTCACTCGTCCGTCATCGTCTCGCGCACGACCTCGTCGATCGTGGTCTCGCCGTTGTAGATCGCCATCAGGCCCGACTCGCGCAGCGTGCGCATGCCGCGCTTGCGGGCCTCCTGGCGGAGGATCGACGTCGACGCCTGCTTCATCACGAGCTCGCGGATGTCGTCGTCCATCACCATGATCTCGAAGAGGCCCTTTCGGCCCTTGTATCCCGAGCGGCGGCAGTGGTCGCAACCCTTGCCGCGGCCGCGGAAGAACTGCTTGCCCTCGACGTCGCGCGGACGGAGCGCGAGCTCCATCAGCTGCTCCTCGTTCGGGACGTACGGCTCCTTGCACTTCACGCAGACGCGGCGCACGAGGCGCTGCGCCACGATCGCCTCGATCGTCGCGGTGAGGAGGAAGGTCTCGACGCCGAGGTCCACGAGACGCAGCACCGTGCTCGGCGCGTCGTTGGTGTGGAGCGTGGTGAGCACGAGGTGGCCGGTGAGCGACGCCTGGATCGCGATCTGGGCCGTCTCGAGGTCGCGGATCTCACCGACGAGGATGATGTCGGGGTCCTGGCGGAGGAAGCTGCGCAGGAGCTTCGCGAAGGTGAGCTCCTGGTCGAGGTTGACCTGGCACTGGATGAGGCCCTGGACGTCGTACTCGACCGGGTCTTCCGCGGTCAGGATCTTGACGGTCGGGTCGTTGAGCTCGTTGAGCGCGGCGTAGAGCGTGGTCGTCTTGCCGGAGCCCGTCGGGCCGGTGACGACGACGATTCCGTTCGGCTTGTTGATGAGCGCGCGGAGCTTCTCGAGGTCGTCGGGCGGCAGGCCGACCTTGTCGAGCGAGAGCTGGACGTTCGAGCGGTCGAGGATACGGAGCACCACCGACTCGCCGAACATGGTGGGAAGCACGGCGACGCGGAGGTCGATCGGCCCTTGCGGCAGCATGAACTCGATGCGGCCGTCCTGCGGAAGGCGGCGCTCGGCGATGTCGAGCTTCGACATGACCTTCACGCGCGAGACGAGCGCCGTCGCGAGGCTCTTCGCGGGCGCGTGCATGTCGTAGAGGACGCCGTCGATGCGGTAGCGCACCTTGAACTCGTCCTCGAACGGCTCGAGGTGGATGTCGCTCGCCTTGTCCTCGATGGCGACGAGGAGAAGGCGCTGCACCAGCTGAACGACCGCGTTGTCGTTCGCGGCCATCTCGAGCGACGCGAGGTCGAGCGACTCGCCGCGCCCCTCGAGGACGGACACAGCGGCGCCGCCCTCGCCGATCCCCTCGAGCGCGGAGGCCCCTCCGCCGCCGCGCTCAGGGTACTTCTCGGAGATGATGCGGTCGACCTGCGCGGCGGGGGCGACCACGACGGTCACCCGCCGCCAGTTGCCCATCTGCTTCAGGTTGTCGGCCGCGCCGAAGTTGTTGACATCCTTGACGGCGATCACGATGCGCCGCGCGGCGAGGTCCACATCCACGGGCGCGAACTGGCCCATGCGGACCAGGCGCGAGTCGACGGCGTTGATGGCGTCCTGCGAGATGTCGACCTTGTCGAGGTCCACATAGGCCATCCCCTTCGTGACGGCGAGCGCATGGTCGACCGCTCGCTGGTCGCAACGGCCGAGGCTGACGAGGATCTGCCCGAGCAGTTCGCCCTTGCGGGACTCGAGCTGCATGGCGGCCGCTTCCTCAGCCTGCTCGCGCGTGATGTAGCCGAGCTTCCGCAAGGCCCGCCCGATGCGGGCGCCCTTGAGGATCGTGAGAAGCTGCTCCTGCTCAGTCGAGATGATGGACATCGGGTCACTCGAATCGGCCGCGACTGGCCCAACTCGCCCCGCCGCACCGTGCGGCGACGCGCTCACTGCGTGCTATACGGCACGCGCACCCCCCCGGCATCGCGGTGCTGCGGGGGTGGAGGTCTGGACACTTGGATTGCTGCGTACGGCCCGCAGCCGAGGAACGCGGTTCAGACGCACTTCGCCGCGCGGACGCACCGCGTGCACGAAGAGGCCGCCCGCCCCCCCGAACTCAGCCCGCATCATGGTCCGAATCGAGTTCCGTGCGTCCGATCACCCCGCCCGCACGATGGATCTTGTCCTTCATGTCGCCGGGGTTCTTGCACTTGTCGATGACCTCCTCCGCGGAGACCTTGCCGTCTGCGTAGAGCCTCCAGAGGTGGTCGTCGAGGA
>Ga0172372_10005966_pt1 | contig 16769 bp, 11 predicted proteins | sample LakKiv5m_2_FD_114544 | JGI IMG/M metagenome (GOLD analysis project Ga0172372, IMG submission 114544) | Freshwater microbial communities from Kabuno Bay, South-Kivu, Congo - kab_092012_9.5m | ecosystem: Environmental > Aquatic > Freshwater > Lake | place: Democratic Republic of the Congo...
CTGGCGCGCTGCCGCGCCACCATTTTTGGGGGCCACCTTGATCTCATTGGGGTCGTTATTCAGCCGGGAACCGGCGCCGCTGTTGGGCATAGACGTCAGCTCGTCCAGCGTGAAACTGGTGGAACTCGGACGCAGCCGCGCCGGAGATCTGGTGCTCGAACGTTGCGCCATCGAACCCCTGGAGCGGGGCTGGATCACCGACGGCAACATCGAAAAATTCGATGAGGTCGCCGAAGCGGTCCGCCGCGTGGTGCGCAAAAGCGGCAGCAAAACCAAGAACGTCGCCCTGGCCCTGCCGGCTTCGGCCGTCATCACCAAAAAAATCATCCTGCCGGGCGGGCTGTCCGACAAAGAGCTGGAGGCCCAGGTCGAGTCCGAAGCCAACCAGTACATCCCGTTCTCGCTCGACGAAGTGAGTCTGGACTTCTGTGTCATCGGCCCCAGCGCCACCTCGGTGGGTGATGCCGAGGTGCTGATCGCCGCCTCGCGCAAGGAAAAGGTGTCGGACCGTCAGGGTCTGGCCGAGGCCGCAGGCCTGAAAGCCGTCGTCATGGACGTGGAGTCCTACGCCTCGCGCATGGCGGCAGGGCGCATCATCGAAACACTGCCCAACCAGGGGCAGGACTCGCTGGTGGCCTTGTTTGAGGTTGGCGCCCTGACCACCAGCATGCAGGTGATCCGCAACGATGACGTGCTGTACGAACGCGACCAGGCCTTCGGTGGCGCCCAGCTGACGCAACACATCGTGCGCCAGTACGGTTTTTCGGCCGACGAGGCTGAGGCCAAGAAGCGCTCCGGTGACCTGCCGGATGACTACCGCAGCGTCGTGCTCGAGCCCTTCATCGAGAGCATGGCCCAGGAAGTGGGGCGTGCCCTGCAGTTCTTCTTCACCAGCACGCCGTACAACCGGGTGGACCATATCCTGCTGGCGGGTGGCAGCGCTGCACTGCCCGGCCTGACCGATGCCGTGACCCATCAGACCAGTTTTGCCTGCATGGTGATCAATCCCTTTGATGGCATGGAAATGTCGGGCAACGTGCACGCTCGCAAGATCACGCGCGAGGCACCGTCTTACCTGACCTCCACAGGCCTGGCCTTGCGGAGGTTCTACCAATGATCCTGATCAACCTGCTGCCCCATCGCGAGGCGGCCCGCAAGCGTCAGAAAGAGCAGTTCTTCACCCAGCTCGGGCTGTCGGCCCTGCTGGGCGGCATGATCTGTGGCGCGGTGTTCGTTTGGTACCAGGGGCAGATTGCTTCGCAACAGGAGCGCAACGGCTTCCTGCAATCGGAAATCGCCCGCCTGGACAACGAAATCAAAGACATCGCGACCCTTCAGTCGCAGATCGCGTCGCTGCGTGCACGCCAGACAGCGGTGGAGGACCTGCAGGGCAACCGCAATCTGCCGGTCCACCTGCTCGACGAACTGGTCAATCAGCTGCCTGACGGTGTGTACCTGACCAGCATGAAACAGGAAGGCGCCAATGTGCTCATGACCGGCGTGGCCCAGTCGCAAGAGCGGGTGTCCGAACTGCTGCGCAATCTCTCCCGCCAGACATCCTGGGTCAGCAAGCCGCAGCTGGTGGAAATCGTCGCGGCCACTGCGGGCGCCAACCGCGAGCAAAAGCGCGTCTCCAACTTCACCATGCGCGCGACGCTGGTGCGTCCGACCGTCGATCCGACGGCCGCGACGGCCACCGACACCGCTGTCGTGACACCGGCACCGGCCGGAAAGGTCTGAGGCAGAAACCATGGCCGCCCTATCGCTCAACCTGGATGCCAAAGCCATCCAGGAACAACTCAAGAAGCAGTTCACCGGGCTCGACCCGAACGATCCCTCGCTCTGGCCGTCGCTGCCCCGCAACCTGCTGTACATCGCCGTCACGCTCGCCGTGATCGCGGGTCTCTGGTTCGCATGGCTCAAGTCGGTGGACGAAGAGCTCATCGCGGAAAAAGCACGCGAAGAGCAACTGCGCGAGGATTACCGCAAAAAGCTGGTGCAGGCGGTCAACTTGGATGCGCTCAAGAAACAGCTCGAGCAGGTGCAACAGTACGTGACGCAACTGGAGCGCCAGCTGCCCAGCAAGGCCGAGATGGATGCGTTGCTGTCCGACATCAACCAGGCGGGCATCGGCCGCAGCCTGCAGTTTGAGGTGTTCCGCCCCGGGCAGGAGTCGGTCAAGGAGTACTACGTGGAACTGCCCATCGCCGTCCGGGTCACCGGTCGATACCACGACATTGGCCTGTTTGCGGCCGACATTGCCAACCTCTCGCGCATCGTCACACTCAACAACCTGACCCTCACCCCGGGGAAGGACGGCGTGCTCGTCATGGATGGTGAGGCCCGAACCTTCCGGTATCTCGATCAGGAAGAGGTCGCACTGCAGCAAAAGGCGGGCGCCAAATGAGCGGGCCAATGATGCGCATCATGTCGACCACGGCCCTGACCGCTGTGCTGCTGGCCCAGCTCGGGGGCTGCACGGCTTCCGGCCAGGAAGAACTGCGTGAATGGATGCAGACCGAACGCAGCAACATCCGGCCCCAGGTCAAGCCGATTCCGGAACCCACCAAGTTCGTGCCCCAGGCCTATCTGGGCGGGCGCCAGGTGGAGCCCTTCAGCAACGAAAAACTGGTGAGTGTGCTGCGTGCCAGCGAGGCTTCGCCGGTCACCAACTCGGCGCTGATCGCCCCTGAACTGAGTCGGCGCAAGCAGCCGCTGGAAGCCTATCCGCTGGACACCATGGCCATGGTGGGGAGCCTGGACCGGAGCGGGCAGCTCGTGGCCTTGATCCGGGTGGACAACCTGCTGTACCAGGTGCGGCTCGGTCAATACCTGGGCCAGAACTACGGGCGCATCACCAAGATTTCCGAAACCGAAGTGGTGTTGCGAGAAATTGTCCAGGATGCGGTGGGTGAATGGATCGAACGGCCGGCGGCCTTGCAGTTACAAGAGGAAGGTTCTAAATGAATAAGCAAGAATGGTCCGCAGGACCCCGATCCGCCGGACGCCAGCCGTTCCGTTGGGTGGGTGCACTTTGCTTGATGGCCGGCAGTGTGTGTGCCTATGCCCAGAATGCTATTCAGTCCCTCACAGGCGGCGCTCAAGGCGGCTCCGAAGTGGTGCGCATTGAAATGGCGCAACCGCTGGCCGCGGTGCCCAGTGGCTTCACCATCCAGTCACCCGCACGCATTGCGCTCGACTTCCCCGGCGTGGTCAATGGCATCGGTCGCAATTCGATCGACATCAACCAGGGCAACCTGCGCTCCGCCAACGTGGTGCAGGCCGGTGATCGCACGCGGGTGGTGATCAACCTCAAGCAAGCGGCCTCTTACCAGGCGCGCACCGAAGGCAAGAGCCTGCTGATCGTGCTCGATCGAACCGAAGTTGCGCTGGCGCCGACCCTGGCCACCGCACCGGTCTTTGCCGAAAGCCGCAACCGCGACACCGCCGCCCTGCGCGACATCGACTTCCGCCGCGGCGACGGCAACACGGGCAAGGTGGTGGTGGAACTCGCCAACAACCAGGTCGGTGTGGACATCCGCCAGCAAGGTCAGAGCCTGGTGGTGGACTTCCTCAAAACCTCGCTGCCCGAAGGCCTGCGCCGTCGCCTTGACGTGAGCGATTTTGGCACCCCGGTGCAGACCGTGGCCACCACGCAGTCGGGTGACCGGGTGCGGATGGTGGTGACACCCAAAGGCAACTGGGAGCACTCCGCCTACCAGAGCGACAACCAGTTTGTGCTGGAAGTGCGCGAGCAGAAGGTGGATCCGTCCAAGCTGACGCAAGGCCCTGGCTACAACGGCGAAAAGCTGTCGCTCAACTTCCAGAACATTGAAGTGCGCTCCCTGCTGCAGGTGATTGCGGACTTCACCAATTTCAACGTCGTCACATCCGACTCCGTCAGCGGTGCGGTGACCTTGCGGCTGAAGGATGTCCCTTGGGACCAGGCGCTGGACATCATCCTGCAGGCCAAGGGACTGGGCATGCGCAAGACCGGCAACGTGCTGTGGATTGCGCCCAAGGACGAGATTGCCGCTCGCGAGAAGCAGGAACTGGAATCGAAAGCGTCCATCGAAAGCCTCGAAACCCTGCGCACCCAGGGCTTCCAGATGAACTATGCGAAGGCTGCGGATATTGCGACGCAGATCACGGGCGGCGGCAGCAGTGGTTCGGGTGGCAACGCGTCACGTATCTTGTCCGTGCGCGGCAGTGTGATTGCGGAGCCACGTACCAACCAGTTATTCGTCACGGACATTCCCTCCAAACTTGAGCAGGTTCAGCAGCTCATCTCACGGCTGGACATACCGGTTCGCCAGGTTTTGATTGAGGCTCGTATCGTCGAGGCGGACGACCGCTTTGGTCGTTCGATTGGTGTCCGCCTGGGTGGCAGTGATCTTCGTGGTGTTCGTGGTGGTGATGCTGGATATGCTATTGGTGGAACGAACCGAATAGCATTCGGTGGCAGTTACAACGCTGTATCGGGTACCACACAGGAGAGCTCTGCCGTCCTAGATACCGTTAACACATCCTTCGTCAACCTTCCCTCCACTGGCGCTGGCGGCTTCGCACCCGCGGCTTTTGCCGTGTCCTTGTTCAGTTCTGCAGCCAACCGGTTCCTGAACCTTGAAATTTCAGCCCTCGAGGCGGACGGGCGCGGCAAGATCGTGTCCAGCCCCCGGGTGGTGACCGCCGACCAGGTCAAGGCATTGATTGAGCAGGGCACCGAGTTCCCTTACCAGACCGCCACATCGAGCGGTGCAACTGCCTTGTCCTTCCGTAAAGCCAACCTCAAGCTGGAGGTCACCCCGCAGATCACGCCCGAAGGGAACATCATTCTGGATGTGGACGTGAACAAGGACAGCCGCGGTGAGACAACGGCAGCCGGTATTGCGATCAATACCAAGCACGTTCAGACGCAAGTACTGGTCGAAAACGGCGGCACGGTGGTGATTGGCGGTATTTTCGAGCAAACGGAAATAGATGATGTAACCAAGGTGCCGCTGTTCGGTGATCTGCCGGTGGTTGGCAATCTTTTCAAGAATCGCAGTAAGACGGCCAACAAGTCCGAATTGCTCATTTTCATCACGCCGCGTGTGATCTCGGATCGCGGTGTGATGCGGTGATGTGTTTGTTCCGTACAGATCTGTAGAACAGGGAAAGTGAAGCAATGAAACTGATTAAATGGATAGCGTGGCTGCTGCTGGCAGGTGTATTGGCTGCGTGCGGTGGTGGTGGCGGTAGTCCTGGCAACACGGCTGGAGGAGGTTCAACGGGTGGAGGCACCTCTGCCCCTACAACTACAGGTGGGACGCTGACGTTGTCGTTGGCTAGAGCCGATGGTACTTTTGTTTCTGATGGTAGCCTTTCTCAAACTGAAGATCTGTTTCTGAAAGCGCGCGTCGTTGATAGTGCAGGCAAGCCCGTTGGTGGAGCAAGGGTTGCGTTCTCCCTGGACTCTTCCGAAGCCAAGCTCGTCCCGAGCAACGGTGTCGCACTGACTGACTTGACCACAGGTATTGCCTCGATAAAAGTGTCGCCCTCGTCTGTGAGCGCTCAAGGTGTGGTAACAGCAAAAGCCTCAGCAACGCTCAATGGCGAAAGTATTTCCAAAGAACTGTACCTGCAAATTAACCCCGGCGAGGTCCGGCTGGTCAATCTGCGCTTGAGTTCAACTCTGCTTCAAAAGGGGCAGTCACTTGTTGCTACTGTGGATGTCCTGGTAAACGGAGCACAAGCTCAATCCAATTCGGTCAATATCAATTTCAGTAGCGCCTGTGGGAACGTTTCGCCTTCGTCGGCAACGGTTGACGGTAGCGGGGTGGCGACTGCTGTTGTTCAGACCACTCAGGTCGGTAGCTGCCTGGTCACTGCCTCTTACACCGGTGTTTCTCTGCAGCAATCCTTTCAAGTCACGGCACCACCGATTACGAGTATTCGCTTCATCAGTGTTTCTCCGGACAAGATATATCAGAATGGGTCGCCAGGCACTACTCAAGCGATAGTCAGGTTTAAGGTTGTCGATAGTGTGGGCGACGCAGTATCCAGTGTTCCTGTTTCTGGGACTCTGACCAATGTTGATGGCGGAATTAGTTTTTGTGGGAGCCCATACAGGGCACTCTCATCGAATGCTATTGGTGAAGTCGAGTTCTCGGTGTGTTCCGGAACACTCCCTGCTACCGTTCAGGTCAAGGCCAGCTTGGATAATGACCCAAGTGTTGTTGCGCTTTCCAACCTGCTGACCGTGCAAACCGGGCTGCCTACGCAACGCTTCTTTGATATCTCAGCTACGCAACTGAATTTATATGCCGGGGGGCTTTTTACAACAAAGTTCAATGGCAATGAAACCGAAATTACAGTTTTTGCTGCGGATCGCCAGGGTAATCCCGTGCCTGCTGGAACACCCATCACGTTTGTTAGTGAAGGTGGGCAATTGGTTACTTCCGGCGCGAGCAGTTGTGTAATTGGAGGCAACGGTCGCTGCAGCGTAAAACTGGTCGGGCAGGACTACCGTCCACTTGGTTCCAGTGTGGCCGGCGCAGACCCTCGTCCGGGTCGCGTGACGGTGCTCGCATATGCTGATGGGGAGGAGTCATTCATCGATGCCAACAACAACAACCGATTCGACGCAGGTGAGCTGTTCGAGGACATGGGGCTACCCTTCATCGACAAGGACGAGAATGGCATATTTACAAGTTCGTATACCAATCTAGTGGTTGGAACAAACGAATCAGAGTCTACGTTGCCCTTGCCGGCAGGGGTTTCTGGTGGAACTGTTTGTCCTGTGAATGTAGCTCGCGGGTTGTCCGCACAGAATACATGTAATGGGGTGTGGGATGCCTCCACAAAGGTTCGCCGTGCAATCGTTATCATCTTCTCCGGCGGTGAGATCGGGCAGCCTACTGGATACGATGCCACCATTCCCTTGGCAAACCGCACTGCCATCCTCAGTGCATCTCGTGGTGGTGCCATGATTCGACTGGCAGATTACAACGGAAACCCAATGCCTTCCACAACAAGCCTCTCAGTGGAGGTTTTGGGCGGTGGCTCATGCGATGCGAGGTTGATCGGAAATACGGTGGGTAATTCGATAGAGCCAACTTTGCATGCGTTGATTTTTGATCAATGTTTCGGTGGGGAGATGGTTCTGTTCAAGGCCAAGGTGCAAGACAAGGAGTCCTTCCTCTCTATCGTTGTGCCCTGAGATGTCTGAACACCCGTTGGTTCTCGTGGGCTTGCCGGGCTCCGGCAAGTCCACGGTCGGAAGACAACTGGCCAGGCGACTGGCCATTCCTTTTTTTGACTCGGACCATGTGATCGAGCAGCGCCTGGGTTGCTCGATCCGTGCGTTTTTCGAGCGCGAGGGGGAAGAGCGTTTTCGCGACATCGAGCAGGCCGTGCTCGATGAGCTGACGCAGGGGCCTGCCTGTGTGCTGTCCACGGGCGGCGGTTCGGTGTTGCGTCCGGTCAATCGCCAGCATCTGCGCGAGCGCGGTCGGGTCGTGTACCTGCGCTCCACACCTGAAGAGGTGTTTCGCCGCGTGCGGCACGACCGCAACCGGCCGCTGCTGCAGGTGGACGATCCGCTGCAGCGGCTGCGGGACCTGTACGCTGTGCGCGATCCGCTGTACCGCGAGACGGCGCATTTCGTGATCGAGACGGGGCGCCCGTCGGTGGCCACGTTGGTCAACATGATCGTGATGCAGCTGGAACTGGCCGGTGATGCACCCGACGCACCGGCACCAGGCGCCGCGGCGGGTTCGCCGGCGGTCTGAACCGCGCCAGCGGGCTGGCCCTAAACTTGAGGGTTATGGCCCTTACCACTCCCGCTCCTGACTCTGCTTCGCACGCTTCGGTTGACATTGACCTGGGCGACCGCCGTTACCGCATCGCCATCGGCGCCGGCCTGCTGGACCACCCGGATAGCTTTGCCGGTTTGCCCGCCGCGAGCACGGCGGTGATCGTCAGCAACACCACGGTCGCGCCGCTGTACCTGGCGCGTTTGTCGGCAGCGCTGGCGGGTCACTACCGACAGGTACATGCCGTGGTGTTGCCCGATGGCGAGGCATACAAGACCTGGGAATCGCTGAACCAGATTTTTGACGCCCTGCTCGCCAAGGGCTGCGACCGCAAGACCGTGCTGTTTGCCTTGGGCGGGGGGGTGGTGGGCGATATGACCGGCTTTGCCGCCGCCAGCTACATGCGCGGTGTGCCCTTTGTGCAGGTGCCAACCACGCTGCTGGCGCAGGTGGACTCGTCGGTTGGCGGCAAGACGGCCATCAACCACCCCCTGGGCAAGAACATGATCGGCGCTTTCTACCAGCCACAGCGGGTGATCTGCGATCTCGACACGCTCAGGACGCTGCCCGATCGGGAGCTCAGCGCCGGGCTGGCCGAGGTGATCAAGTACGGCCCGATCGCCGACATGGGCTTTCTCGACTGGATCGAGGCGAACATCGGTGCCTTGATGGCTCGCGAACCCGCTGCGCTGGCGTATGCGGTGCAGCGCAGCTGCGAGATCAAGGCCGATGTGGTGGGGCAGGACGAGCGGGAGTCGGGGCTGCGCGCGATCCTGAACTTCGGGCACACCTTCGGACATGCGATCGAGGCCGGTATGGGCTATGGCGCCTGGCTGCACGGTGAAGCGGTGGGCTGCGGGCTGGTGATGGCTGCGCGTCTGTCCCAGCGTCTGGGGCTGGTGGATCAGGCTTTTGTGGAGCGCCTGAAAGGCTTGGTGGCGCGTGCCGGCCTGCCGGTGGTGGCCCCGGTGCTGGATGCACAGGACAATGCCGGCCGCTATCTGGCGCTGATGCGGGTGGACAAGAAGTCGGAGGCCGGGGAGATCAAGTTCGTGCTGATCGACGGCCCGGGCCGAGCCGTGGTGCGCGGCGCACCCGATGCCCTGGTGGCCGAGGTGATCGCCGAGAGCTGTCGCGCATGACCACGGCGGCGGCTGACGCCAGCGGGCTGGCGCCATATGCCAGCGACCCCGCGCGCAGCCGCGGCCGCCGTTTTGACGAAGCGCCGGCGCCCACCCGGTCGGCATTCCAGCGCGACCGCGACCGCATCATCCACAGCACCGCTTTCCGGCGCCTGGTCTACAAGACCCAGGTGTTCCTGAACCACGAGGGCGATCTGTTCCGCACGCGGCTGACGCATTCGCTGGAGGTGGCGCAACTCGGCCGCAGCATTGCCCGATCGCTGCGCCTGAACGAGGACCTTGTGGAGGCCATTGCCCTTGCACATGATCTGGGGCACACGCCGTTTGGCCATGCGGGACAGGACGCGCTCAACAGCTGCATGAAGGCCCTGACACCGTTGTCGCCGACGGCCGCCATGGCCGAAACAGCGCCCGAGCCCTGGGGCTTCGAGCACAACCTGCAGAGCTTGCGGGTGGTGGACGAACTGGAGGAGCGGTACCCTGCGTTCGACGGCCTGAACCTGTGCTTCGAGACGCGCGAGGGCATTCTCAAGCACTGTTCGCGGGCCAATGCCGAACGCCTGAACGCCCGTGAGCCGGATGGCGTGGCGCGGCGTTTTCTGATGGGCGGCTCTCCTTCGCTGGAGGCCCAGCTGTGCAACCTGGCCGATGAGATTGCCTACAACGCGCACGACATCGATGATGGCGTGCGCTCGGGCCTGCTCACGCTGGACCAGCTGGCCGAGGTGCCGCTGTTCGAGCGCTACCGGCGGCAGGCACTGGCCGCCCATCCTCGGCTGGGGGGGCGGCGGCTGTTGTTCGAGGCGATCCGCCTGATGCTCAGTGACCAGGTGTATGACGTGATCGATACCACCCGTGCGCGCCTGCAGGCCGCGGGTGTCGACAGCGCCGATGCCGCACGCCAGCAGGCGCCGCTGGTGGCATTTTCAGACGCGATGCGGTCGGACTCGCGCCACCTCAAGGCCTTTCTGTTTCGCAACCTGTACCGCCATCCGCAGGTGGTGGAGACGACGGACCGCGCGCGCCAGGTGGTGACCGGGCTGTTTTCGCTCTACCTGGAGCGTCCGCAGGAACTGCCCGAAGCCCATGCGCGCCAGCCCCGGCGCGCGCGGGCGGTGGCCGACTACATCGCCGGCATGACCGACCGTTTCGCCATACGCGAGCACCAGCGGTTGAGCGGGACCGTGCTGTTTCCATGACGCCGTTGACGGCCACACCTGCAGGCGCACCAGTGTCACACGAGCGGCGCCACGCCGCACTGGTGGTGGGTGTGGGCATAAGCAGTGCGCTGCACATAGGCAAGCTGCCCGTGGCCATTCCCGCGCTCCAGCAGGCCCTGGGGCTGGGTTTGCTGCAAGCAGGCTTCCTGCTGTCGCTGGTGCAGCTGGCGGGCATGCTGCTGGGCCTGTTCATCGGCCTGGCTGCCGATCGCCTGGGGCCGTTGCGGGTGATGCGTACCGGGCTCGTGCTGCTGGCGCTGGGCAGTGCGCTGGGCGCGCTGGCGCCGGATGTGCGCGTGCTGTTGTGGTCCCGTGTGCTGGAGGGGTTGGGCTTTCTGCTGGCGGTGCTGCCGGCGCCGGCCCTGCTGCGCCTGTGGGTGCAACACCCGCCCACGCTGGCCCGTGCGCTGGGCTGGTGGGGAGCCTACATGCCGGTGGGCACGGCCCTGGCCTTGCTGGGCGGTGCGGGGGTCATCGGGCTGGTGGGCTGGCGCGGACTGTGGTGGGGCCTGGCCGGTGTCAGCCTGCTGGCGCTGGCGCTGCTGCACATGGGGGCGCGGGCACAGCCGGCCCAGCCGGCGCAGCGTTCGCCCCGGCTGTGGCCGCGGCTGCGCCGCACGCTCGGTGCGCCAGCTCCCTGGCTGATGGCGATGGCGTTTTTCTGCTATTCCGGGCAGTGGCTGGCCGTGGTCGGGTTCTTGCCCACCATCTACAGCGAAGCGGGTGTGGCCGGCCTGGCACTAGGCTTGCTCACCGCGCTGGCAGCGGGCATCAACATGAGCGGCAACATTGCGGCCGGCCGGCTGCTGGCGCGTGGCTGGGCGCCGGGGCTGTTGCTGGCCACCGGGTATGGCGCCATGGCCGCCGGTGCCTGGACTGCGTTCACCGCCAGCGGCTGGCCGGTGCTGCAGTACCTGGGGGTGCTGTTGTTCTCGGCTGTCGGTGGGCTGGTGCCCGGGACGTTGTTCGGCCTGGCCGTGCGCCTGGCTCCCGACACCGAGACCGTCTCCACCACCGTCGGGTGGATGCAGCAGTGGTCTTCGCTCGGGCAGTTTCTGGGCCCGCCGGCGGTGGCCTGGCTGGCGGTGCGCGCCGGTGGCTGGCAATGGACCGGGTGGCTCACCGGGGCATCATCGTTGCTGGGGCTGTGGCTGGCCTGGCGGCTGCAGCGCCGCTGGGCCGGGCGATAAACTGCAAGCCGAGCCGGGACAGGCCAAGGCCGCCGCCGGGGCCGATGCAGCGAACACACCACAGGGATTTCAGCCATGAGCTTTCTCCACCAGCTCAAACAGCAGGCGCAGGCACTGCAGACACAGCAGGCCGCACAACAGGACAACACGCAAGCCAACGCCGCCGCCACCCAGCAGGCCTGTCAGCGGGTCTGGCACTACCTCGACGACCTTCAGCGCCAGCTCAATGTGATCGAGCCGCTCGCCTCGGGCCTGAGCCTGGACGGCAAGCAACGCTGGCCCGACATGAAGCAGACCACGTTCCGCTTCGATGCGCGCAAGAAAATGCTGCGCGACCGGGAGGTGTTCGACTACCTCGCGCTGGGCTGGCAGCTGGTGCCGGCCGTGGGGCAGGCGCCCAGAGGACAGATCAAGGTGAACTTCCCGCCCGATCTGGAGCGGGTTGAATGGGGTTTGCGGGCCGGCCACGTGCCGCACGATCGTCAGGAGTTGCGGCACCCCCAGACCCATGGTTTGCAGGCCATCGTGTTTGAGCACGACATGGCCGCGCGTGCCAGCGTGGTGGTGACGGCCGACCACGACAGTGCCCAGCTGCTGTTCCGCTTGGCGGGTGTCAACGGCTTCAGCGTGGTGAGCACCCGCTACCCTGCCGAGCAGGTGAACGCCGGTCTGCTCGACGAAATGGCCAAGCTCATCGTCGGGCAGAGCAGCCGCTTCCCCTGAACACCACATGGCCCGCCTGCCCCGCCTTACCCTCGCCGGATACCCGCACCACGTGATCCAGCGTGGCAACAACCGCCAGCCGATTTTTTACGATGCGGCCGACCGCGAGCAGATGCTGGACCTGCTGTACGAATACGGTCGGCAGCACCGGGTGGCCCTACACGCCTATGTGCTGATGGACAACCACCTGCACCTGCTGGCAACGCCCGACACCACCGACGGGTTGCCCAAAATGATGCAGGCGGTCGGCCGCCGGTATGTGCGCTACTTCAATGACCGCCACGGCCGTACCGGTACCCTCTGGGAGGGGCGCTACCGGTCCACGGTGATCGAGTCCGAGCGCTACCTGCTGGCTTGCATGGTCTACATCGACCTCAACCCAGTGCGCGCAGGCATGGTGCCCCGGGCGGAGGACTTTCCATGGTCCAGCCACGCCCACTACACCGGGCGCCGCGTGGACAAACGCATCACCCCCCACGCCTTGTGGTGGACGCTGGGCAATACGCCGTTTGCCCGCGAGGCCGCATACGCCGAGTTGGTGCACGCGGGCATCGGCGCGGCACAACAGGTGGCCTTGACCGACGCCACCCTGCGCGGTTGGGCCTTGGGCAGCGAGTCTTTTGTGGTCGGGCTCCAGGGCGTGACCGCCCGTCGCACGTCACCCATGCGCCCCGGGCGTCCGCCCAAGCGCCCATCAGCAGACGTCTGACAAGGTAAGTGGTTGATTTCGGGCGTTTTTCGTCGCCATTTAATCTGTCCCTGATTTAATTTTGCGAGTGTGACTGTGTGAATTAATTGGGATCTGACCCCAATTAAAAGGTGTTGGCATTTTTGTTGCATCGCAGTAAGCTCCGCGTCCCGCGAGTTTTGTTTTTTGCCCCTGAACCGAGAAGGAAGCGCCATGACCACGGCAGCCGAGCAGCAGCAAGTCCAGCAACAGGGTCTGTACGACCCGGCCAACGAGCACGATGCCTGTGGCGTCGGCTTTGTGGCCCACATCAAGGGCGAGAAACGTCACGACATCGTGACCCAGGCGCTCAAGATCCTGGAGAACATCGACCACCGCGGCGCCGTGGGGGCCGATGCGCTGATGGGCGATGGCGCCGGCATCCTGATCCAGCTGCCCGACGCGCTGTACCGCGAAGAAATGGCCAAGCAGGGCGTGACCCTGCCGCCCGCCGGCGAGTACGGCGTGGGCATGATCTTCCTGCCCAAGGAGCATGCCAGCCGTCTGGCCTGCGAGCAGGAAATGGAGCGCGCCATCAAGGCCGAGGGTCAGGTGCTGCTGGGCTGGCGCGACGTGCCGGTCAACCGCGACATGCCGATGTCCCCGACGGTGCGCGAGAAAGAGCCCATCATGCGCCAGGTCTTCATCGGTCGCGGGGCCGACGTGATCGTGCAGGACGCGCTGGAGCGCAAGCTGTACGTCATCCGCAAGACCGCCAGCGCGCACATCCAGGCGCTCAAGCTCAAGCACAGCAAAGAGTATTACGTGCCCAGCATGAGCAGCCGCACCGTGGTCTACAAGGGCCTGCTGCTGGCCGACCAGGTGGGCACCTATTTCCTGGACCTGCAGGATGCCCGCTGCGTCTCCGCCCTGGGCCTGGTGCACCAGCGCTTCTCGACCAACACCTTCCCCGAGTGGCCGCTGGCCCACCCGTACCGCTACGTGGCGCACAACGGCGAGATCAACACCGTCAAGGGCAACTACAACTGGATGAAGGCGCGCGAAGGCGTGATGTCCTCGCCCGTGCTGGGTGATGACCTCAAGAAGCTCTACCCGATCAGCTTCGCCGGCCAGTCCGACACCGCCACGTTCGACAACTGCCTCGAACTGCTGACCATGGCCGGCTACCCGATCAGCCAGGCCGTGATGATGATGATTCCCGAGCCCTGGGAACAGCACACCATGATGGACCCGCGCCGCCGCGCGTTCTACGAGTACCACGCGGCCATGCTGGAGCCCTGGGACGGCCCGGCCTCCATCGTGTTCACCGACGGCCGCCAGATCGGCGCCACGCTGGATCGCAACGGCCTGCGTCCCTCGCGCTACTGCATCACCGACGACGATCTGGTGATCATGGGGTCCGAATCGGGTGTGCTGCCCATCCCCGAAAACAAGATCGTGCGCAAGTGGCGCCTGCAGCCCGGCAAGATGTTCCTGATCGACCTGGAGCAGGGCCGCATGATCGACGACGAGGAGCTCAAGGCCAACCTCGCCAACAGCAAGCCCTACAAGCAGTGGATCGAGAACCTGCGCATCAAGCTCGACGATGTTGAGCCCAACGCGGCAGACATGCCGGTGGCCGAGCCAGCCAGCCTGCTCGACCGTCAGCAGGCTTTCGGCATGACGCAGGAAGACATCAAGTTCCTGATGGCGCCCATGGCCACCAACGGCGAAGAGGGTATCGGTTCGATGGGCAACGACAGCCCGCTGGCCGTGCTCTCGGGCAAGAACAAGCCGCTGTACAACTACTTCAAGCAGCTGTTCGCGCAGGTGACCAACCCGCCGATCGACCCCATCCGCGAAGCCATCGTGATGTCGCTGGTGTCCTTCATCGGCCCCAAGCCGAACCTGCTGGACATCAACCAGGTCAACCCGCCGCTGCGCCTGGAGGTCGGCCAGCCCGTGCTGGATTTCGAGGACATGGGCAAGCTGCGTTCCATCGAAGAGCGTACGCAGGGCAAATTCCGTAGCCACACACTGGACATCACCTACCCGGTGGTCTGGGGCAAGGAGGGTGTGGAAGCCAAGCTGGCCTCGCTGTGCGCCGAAGCCGTGGACGCCATCAAGGGTGGCAAGAACATCCTGATCATCAGCGACCGTGCAGCCAGCCGCGATCAGGTGGCCGTGCCGGCCTTGCTGGCGCTGTCGGCCATCCATCAGCACCTGGTGCGCGAGGGCCTGCGCACCACCGCCGGCCTGGTGGTGGAAACCGGCACTGCGCGCGAAGTGCACCACTTCGCCGTGCTGGCCGGTTACGGTGCCGAAGCCGTGCACCCCTACCTGGCCATGGAAACCCTGGTGGCCATGCACAAGGAGCTGCCGGGCGACCTGTCGGCCGACAAGGCGATTTACAACTACGTCAAGGCGATCGGCAAGGGCCTGTCGAAGATCATGTCCAAGATGGGCGTGAGCACCTACATGAGCTACTGCGGCGCCCAGCTGTTCGAGGCCATCGGCCTCAACAGCGAGACCGTGTCCAAGTACTTCACCGGCACCGCCAGCCGCGTGGAAGGCATTGGCGTGTTCGAGATCGCCGAAGAGGCCATCCGCATGCACAAGGCCGCCTTCGGCGACGACCCGGTGCTGGCCAACATGCTGGAGACCGGCGGTGAATACGCCTGGCGCGCCCGGGGCGAAGAGCACATGTGGACGCCGGACGCGATCGCCAAGCTGCAGCACAGCACGCGTGCCAACAACTTCAGCACCTACAAGGAATACGCCCAGATCATCAACGACCAGAACCGCCGCCACATGACGCTGCGCGGCCTGTTCGAGTTCAAGATCGACCCGTCCAAGGCGATTGCCATTGACGAGGTGGAGCCGGCCAAGGAGATCGTCAAGCGCTTCGCCACTGGCGCCATGTCGCTGGGCTCCATCTCCACCGAAGCGCACGCCACGCTGGCTGTCGCCATGAACCGCATCGGCGGCAAGAGCAACACCGGCGAAGGCGGTGAAGACGCGCTGCGCTACCGCAACGAGCTCAAGGGCATCCCGATCAAGCAGGGTCAGACCATGTCCGATCTGCTGGGCAACATCTTCGAGGTGGACTACCCGCTTGAAGCGGGCGACTCGCTGCGTTCCAAGATCAAGCAGGTGGCCTCCGGCCGCTTCGGTGTGACGGCCGAATACCTGTCCAGCGCCGACCAGATCCAGATCAAGATGGCCCAGGGCGCCAAGCCCGGCGAAGGCGGCCAGCTGCCCGGCGGCAAGGTGTCCGAATACATCGGCAAGCTGCGCCACAGCGTGCCGGGCGTGGGCCTGATCTCGCCCCCGCCGCACCACGATATCTATTCGATTGAAGACCTGGCCCAGCTGATCCACGACCTGAAGAACGTGGCGCCGCACAGCGACATCAGCGTCAAGCTGGTGTCCGAAGTGGGCGTGGGCACCATTGCCGCCGGCGTGGCCAAGTGCAAGGCCGACCACGTGGTGATCGCCGGTCACGACGGTGGCACGGGCGCCTCGCCCTGGTCGTCCATCAAGCACGCCGGTTCGCCCTGGGAGATCGGCCTGGCCGAGACCCAGCAGACCCTGGTGCTCAACCGTCTGCGCAGCCGCATCCGGGTGCAGGCCGACGGCCAGATGAAGACCGGCCGCGATGTCGTCATCGGCGCGCTGCTGGGCGCCGACGAGTTCGGCTTCGCCACCGCGCCGCTGGTGGTCGAGGGCTGCATCATGATGCGCAAGTGCCACCTCAACACCTGCCCGGTCGGCGTGGCCACGCAAGACCCGGCGCTGCGCAAGAAGTTCTCGGGCAAGCCCGAGCACGTCGTCAACTACTTCTTCTTTGTCGCCGAGGAAGCCCGCCAGATCATGGCGCAGCTGGGCATCCGCACGTTCGACGAGCTGATCGGCCGCGCCGACCTGCTGGACATGAAGCAGGGCATCGAGCACTGGAAGGCCAAGGGCCTGGACTTCAGCCGCCTGCTGGCCACCCCGGCCGTGCCGGCCGACGTGCCGCGCCTGCACAC
>Ga0172372_10005967_pt1 | contig 16768 bp, 14 predicted proteins | sample LakKiv5m_2_FD_114544 | JGI IMG/M metagenome (GOLD analysis project Ga0172372, IMG submission 114544) | Freshwater microbial communities from Kabuno Bay, South-Kivu, Congo - kab_092012_9.5m | ecosystem: Environmental > Aquatic > Freshwater > Lake | place: Democratic Republic of the Congo...
GAGGCGATTGAGGAAGACCTGAATTGGCTTGGCCTGCCCTGGGATGGGCTGGTGCGGCAATCCGATCGGCTGGAACGCTATGCTGCGGCTGCCGAAAAGCTGAAGGCGGCTGGCCGGCTTTATCCCTGCTTTGAGACGGAGGAAGAGCTCGCCTACAAGCGCGAACGCCGCCGGCGGGAAGGCAAGCCGCCGCTTTATGATCGCGAAGCGCTGAAAATGACGCGCGAGCAATATGAAAAGGCGTTATCCAACGGCAAGCAGCCCTATTGGCGCTTCCTGCTCTCCTCCCGTTCGGTTTCCTGGCGGGATCAGGTTTTGGGTGATCGCAGCGTGAAGCTTTCGGCGATATCGGACCCCGTACTGATCCGCGCCGATGGGTCGCCGCTTTATACCTTCACCTCGGTTGTTGATGATCTGGAAATGGGGATTACCCATATCATTCGCGGTGAGGATCACGTCACCAATACCGGCATTCAGATTGATATTTTTGAAGCGCTCGGCGGCAAACAACATGCACTCGCCTTCGGGCATTTGCCGCTGCTGACGGATGCGGAAGGCGGTGCGCTATCAAAACGCTTGGGGTCCATTTCGCTCAGGCATTTGCGGAAGGACGGGATCGAACCGGCGGCCTTGGTGGGGTATCTCGCCGCACTTGGCACGTCCAATGACCCAGTGGCGGGGATGCCGGCTGATCTGGCGCCTGGCTATGATCTTGCAAAGGTTTCGCAATCCACCGCGCGTTTCGACCCACGGCATATGTTGGCGCTCAATCGCAAGCTTTTGCATGGCATCAGCTTTGATGCGGTGCAGGAACGGCTGCCCGAAGGCGCTGATGAGGATTTCTGGCTTGCCGTGCGCGGCAATCTTGATTTGCTACGCGAAGCGAAGCCCTGGTTTGATGTTGTGCGCGGCAGCATTGTGCCGCCTGTGCTGGAAAACGAAGGGGATTTCCTGCGCGCGGCGCTCGCTGCCATGCCGGCGGAACCCTGGGATGGCGCCACCTGGGGCGCCTGGACTGCTGCGCTGAAGGACTGCACCGGGCGCAAGGGCAAGGCGCTGTTCCTGCCGTTGCGCCTTGCCTTGACCGGTGAAGATCACGGCCCGGATATCGGCACCATCCTGCCGTTGATTGGGCGAGATCGCGCGGCGCTGCGCCTCAAAATTGCGGCGGGAGGGGGTTGAGTGATGGTTGATTTTTTTCTGCATGATTTTGCGGCGCGCAGGAAACGGCGATTTGAACCACTCGATCCCCAGCATGTTAAGTTCTACGCCTGCGGGGTCACGGTGTATGACCTCGCGCATCTGGGCAATGCGCGCATGGTGGTGGTGTTTGATGTGCTGGCGCGGATCTTGCGCCGACTCTATCCGCGCGTCACCTATGCGCGCAACATCACGGATGTGGATGACAAGATCAATGCGCGCGCGCGTGAAATTGGTGAATCGATTGCCGCCATCACCGCGCGCACGACCGAGGATTTCCACGCCGATATGGCCGCCCTTGGCGCCCTGCCGCCTGATGTGGAACCGCGCGCCACCGGCCATATCGCGGAAATGATCACGCTGATCGAAAGGCTGATCGCCAATGGCCATGCCTATGCGGCGGATGGGCATGTACTGTTCTCGGTGCCGTCCTTCGCGAATTATGGCAAATTCTCTGGCCGCTCACCGGATGAATTGCTGGCCGGCGCGCGGGTGGATGTGGCGCCCTATAAGCGCGATGCCGGTGATTTTGTGCTGTGGAAGCCAAGCGATGCCGAAACACCTGGCTGGGACAGCCCCTGGGGCCGCGGCCGGCCTGGCTGGCATATTGAATGCTCGGCCATGTCCTGGAAGCATTTGGGCGAAAGCTTCGATATTCATGGCGGCGGGAGTGATTTAATTTTTCCGCATCATGAAAATGAAATTGCGCAATCGGTTTGCGCTTTCCCCGGTGCGACCTTTGCCCGCTATTGGATACACAATGGCATGCTACAGGTGGATGGGGAGAAGATGTCGAAATCGCTCGGCAATTTCCTCACCGTGCGGGATATTCTGAAAAAGGGCGCTTGGGCGGGGGAGGCGTTTCGGCTGCTGCTGCTGCGTACCCATTATCGCCAAGGGCTAGATTTTACTGAAGCCGGCTTGGACGAAGCCAAGGCAGAGCTGGATGATCACTACGCCATGCTGGCGCGGGCCGGTGCGGCGCATGCGGATGATGATGCCACGCGCATGGCAGCATGGGCGTTGGAACCGCTCTGCGATGATTTGAACACGCCGCTCGCACTCGCGCGGCTGCGTGATTTGCGCACGCTTGCGAATGCGCTGACGGTCGGCGGTTCGCCCAATGTCGTGCTGGAACGCATGGCCCTGCGGGATGCGCCGGAGATCGGCGCGGTCATCGCGGCCTTCCGTGAAGCTGCTGGCGTGCTGGGGCTGGGGCAATCCGATCCCGCGCAATGGCTGCAAGGTAGCGCTGATGATGCCGCCGCGATTGAAGCCGCCATCGCCGCGCGCCTCGCCGCGCGCAAGGCGAAGAACTGGGCCGAGGCAGACCGTATTCGCGATGAATTGAAGGCGCAGGGCATCATTCTGGAAGATGGCGCGGGTGGCACTACCTGGAAACGTGCTTGACCTTACCACTATGGCAAGCCGCAACCTTCCCTGGTTGAACGCCAAACCGGGAGCCCTAAGCATGAAGCGCATCGCCCTTTGCCTAACCCTCGCCACCCTCGCCCTGCCTGCCCTGGCGCAGCAGGGCCATCACCACGGCCATGGCGCGCGCGCCTCCGCCAATGAACCGGCCTCCACGCGCGAATTCCGCGCTGCCAATGACCGGATGCATCGCGATATGAATATCCGCTTCACTGGCGATGCGGATCGGGATTTCGCTGCCGGCATGATCCCGCATCACCAGGGCGCGATAGACATGGCGCGCGTGGTGCTGCGCCACGGCAAGGACCCCGAAATGAAGCGCCTGGCCGAGAGCATCATCGCCGCCCAGGAAGCGGAAATTTCCCAACTCAGAGCGTTTCTTGCGCGATGACAGGCGGGCGCAAGAAACACTCTGAGTTTTTTGTTTGGTCGCATTTTCCGAGTCGCCAAGTGTGACCACTTGGCTTGAAAATGCTCCAAGAGCGTTTCTCGCGCGATGACAGGTGGGCGCGGGGAAGGGGGGGTGCCACTCACGCCACCCCCGGGTGAAAGCCCGATCATTGTGCTGGTGCGCCCGCAAATGGCGCGCAATATCGGCAGCACCGCCCGCGCCATGGCCAATGGCGGCCTGTTTCACCTCCGTATCGTCGCACCGCGCGATGGCTGGCCGCAGCCCGATGCATTGCCGGCGGCGTCCGGCGCTGATCCCATTATTCACGCGGCGCAGGTGTTTGACACGCTCGATGCCGCTGTCGCCGATTGCCATCGCGTTTTTGCCACCTGCCCGCGCCCGCGCCATGTGGTGATCCCCGTCCGGGATTCGCGCGCGGCGGCTGAGGATTTGCGCGCCATCACGGCCCGCGGCCAGCGCGTCGCGGTGCTATTTGGCCCGGAACGCGCCGGGCTGGAAGCCGAGGATCTGGCGCGCGCAGATACGCTGGTGCGCTATCCGCTGAACCCGGAACACAACTCGCTCAACCTCGCCCAGGCCGTGATGATCCTCGCCTATGAATGGTGGATGACGGCCGAGGCTACGCCGCCGCGCTACCTGATGACCAATGAAACCCATGTCGCGACCAAGGGCGAATTGGATATTTTTCTTGGGCGGCTGATCGCGGAATTGGATGCCTCAGGCTTTCTCGACAATCAGGAAAAACGCCCAGGCATGGTGCGCAATCTGCGCCATTGGTTCCAGCGTGGCGAGGTGACGGAACAGGAACTCCGCACGCTGCATGGCGTGGTCACGGAGCTATCGCGTGGCAGGATGAAGCGTGGCCGCCCGCCGCGTGATGATGTGAAAGCGCCTTGGCAGGAGGAATAAAGAACCCGGCTGATTTTCACCAGCCAGGTTCATCTCAATCAAACGCCTCTCAGCGCTGCAATGCCTGCACAATTTCCTGCGTGACCTTCTTCGCATCGCCGAATAGCATCATGGTATTCGGGCGGAAGAACAACTCATTATCCACGCCGGCATAACCGCTCGCCATGCCGCGCTTGATGAAGAACACGGTTTTCGCGCGTTCCACATCCAGAATGGGCATGCCGTAAATCGCCGATGATTTGTCGGTTTTCGCGGCAGGATTGGTCACGTCATTCGCCCCGATCACAAAGGCCACATCGGCATCGGCGAATTCCGGGTTGATCTCCTCAAGCTCAAACACCTCATCATAAGGCACGTTCGCTTCCGCCAGCAGCACGTTCATGTGGCCCGGCATGCGGCCTGCCACAGGATGGATGGCGTATTTGATTTCCGCACCTTCCTTCTTGAGCAGATCAGACATTTCACGCAGCACCTGCTGCGCCTGCGCCACCGCCATGCCATAGCCAGGCACCACGATGATCTTCTGCGCATTCTTCATCATATAGGCCGCGTCTTCCGGGCTGCCGGCCTTCACGGGCGGGCGATCCGCCGCCGCACCACCGGCGGCCGCCGCGCCGCCTTCGGAACCAAAGCCACCCAACAACACATTGATGATGCTGCGGTTCATGCCCTTACACATGATGTAGGACAGGATGGCACCGGAAGCACCCACCAGCGCGCCGGTCACGATCAGCAGCAGATTGCCGATGGTAAAGCCAATGCCCGCCGCCGCCCAGCCGGAATAGCTGTTCAGCATGGACACAACCACGGGCATATCAGCGCCACCAATCGGGATGATCAGCAGGAAGCCAAGCACAAAGGAAAGGATCGCAATCAGCCAGAACAGCAAATCACTGCCCGTGATAACAAACAGCACCACCAGCAGCGCGAGCAAAATACCAAGCCCCAGGTTCAGCATATGCTGCCCCTTGAACATGATCGGCGCACCGGACATGCGGCCATCCAGCTTCGCAAAGGCAATCACGGAACCCGAGAAGGTGATGGCACCAATCGCAAGGCCGAGTGACATTTCAACCAAAGACGCGCCCTTGATATTGCCACGGACGCCAATGCCAAAACTCTCAGGCGCGTAAAACGCTGCCGCCGCCACGAATACCGCGGCCAGACCCACCAATGAATGGAAGGCCGCGACAAGCTGTGGCAGCGATGTCATCTGGATGCGCTGCGCGACAATGGTGCCGATGCCGCCACCAATGGCGAGGCCCGCAATCACCAAGCCAATGCCGGCGATATCCATGCCCGGCTTCAGCAGCGTCGCGATAATAGCGACAGCCATGCCGATCATGCCGAACATATTGCCCTGGCGGCTGGTTTCCGGATGGCTCAGGCCACGCAGCGCCAGAATGAACAGTACCGACGCGACCAGATAGGCCAGGGTCAGAAGAGTGGTTGCCATGATCTCAACCCCCCTTCTTCTTGAACATGGCCAACATTCGGCGGGTCACCATGAAGCCGCCGAAGATGTTCACGGCAGCAAGTGTGACACCAATGAAGCCGAAAATCCGCGCGGCCCAGCCATCGGCGGTGCCGGTGGCAAGGATGGCGCCCACCACGATCACCGATGAAATGGCGTTGGTGACACCCATCAGTGGCGAATGCAGCGCCGGGGTCACGTTCCACACCACATGATAGCCAACGAAGCAGGCGAGCAAGAAGATCGTCAGCAAATACAGGAATGGCTCGGCCGCCGCGGCCACCGGGGCCACGGCTTCCGCCGCACGGCGGGCCTGTTCGGCCAATTCAAGGGCGCGCTGCGCCGTGCTGGCCGCCTGATTGGCGAGTTCGGTCGCGTTCATCCGAATTCTCCTTAGCCTGCCTGGGCCGGCTTCATTTGCGGGTGCACCACGGCCCCGCCGCGCGTCAGCGCAACACCCTTCACAATCTCATCTTCTTCGGAAAGCTTGGGCGCCTTGGCGTCCTTGTCCCAGAAGGTGGAAAGGAAGGTCAGCAGATTGCGCGCATAAAGCGCGGAAGCGGCTGCGGGGATGCGGCCGGGCCAATTGGTAAAGCCCAGGATTTTCACGCCATTTTCCGTGACGGAAAGCTCGCCAGGCTTGGTCAGCGCGCAATTGCCGCCGGCGTCAGAGGCGATATCCACAATGACCGAGCCCGGCTTCATGGCGGCAACCATCTCGGCGGTGACCAGAATGGGCGCGCGGCGGCCTTGCACGAGCGCAGTGCAGATCACGACATCCTGCTTGGCGATATGCGCGGCCACAACTTCCGCCTGCTTGGCGTAGAAGGCAGCGGAAAGCTGCTTGGCATAGCCGCCCGCGGTTTGCGCGGCCTTGCTTTCCTCATCCTCGTAACCCACGAAGCTGGCGCCGAGGGATTTGATTTCTTCCTTGGCGGCGGGGCGCACATCGGTCGCGGAAACGCGGCCACCCAAGCGCCGCGCGGTCGCAATCGCCTGCAAGCCAGCAACACCGGCGCCCATGATGAAGGCATTGGCCGCGGGCACGGTGCCGGCGGCGGTCATCATCATGGGAAAGCCCTTGTCATAGGATGTCGAGGCTTCAACCACGGCGCGATAGCCCGCCAGATTGGCCTGGGAGGACAGCACATCCATGGATTGCGCGCGGGTGATGCGCGGCAGCAATTCCATCGCACAGGCGTCAATGCCGGCGGCGGCATAGCGCCCGGCGGCTTCCGCATCGGCGGCGAGCGTTGCAATCAGCAGCGCCCCGCGCGGGATCAGCGAAAGCTCATCCACCGCACCTTCACCGGCGGCAAGCGGCGCGCGCACCTTCAAGACGATATTGGCGCCGGCCAAGGCGCCGGCGGCATCGGGAGCGAGGCTGGCGCCCGCTTCCGTAAAGGCAGCGTCAGTAATGCCAGAGGCCAAGCCAGCACCGGCTTCGACAGCCAGGGTGCAGCCCATGCCAATCAATTTCTTCACGGTCTCCGGCGTCGCGGCAACCCGCGTCTCACCGGCCCGGCGTTCCTTCAGAACGGCCACTTTCATAAGGGATACCCCCAAAAGGACAGATTGTGCGCCGCACTACAGGCGCCTCGCCCGGGTGTCCACCCAGGCTGGCCCTTCCAGAAGGGGGTGAGGCGCCAAATTGCAACCCCAAGGCGCGGCTTTTTGCCCTGTCTGTGCCTTGCGCGCCCGTATTTCCCGGGCGCAGACTTGCCCTGACTGCGGATCACCGCAGCAGGAGGAAGAAACATGTCCATGAAACGCCGCCATTTGGCACTGGCCGGGGCCGCTGCCCTGGCTGCCGCCCAATTCACGCCCGCTGCCGCCCGGGCCCAGAGCAGCGATGCCGCCGCGGTTGCTGCTGCGGTTGAGGCACTCACCAAGGCCATGCTGGCCGGGGATCGCGCCGGGATGATGGCCGTTACGCATGAAAGGCTCAGCTAACGCCATTCCGCCGGGCGGATCGAAAATCGCCAGCAATTCATTGACCCGCTGGCGAATAGAACCTCGATCTTCCGGTCCATGAATATCTCGGATCAGACGATTGATGTGGTGGGCGATGACGCCATTGTGCGCCATGTGCTGCGCGGTGAATCCGAAAGCGGCGGGCGGGTGAACCCAGTGAATATTGGCATTTTGCAGGTGTGGAAGAAGCAAGCAGATGGCTGGAAACTGCTCGCGCGGCAGGCCTTTGTCCGGCCAAGCTAAACCGGCACGGAGGGGAGGATATGATGCGCAAGCTTCTTATCGGCCTGATGGCGCTGATGCTGGCGCTGCCCGCGCTGGCGCAAAAGGCGCCAGAGGGCATTCCCGAACGTGACGCCGTGATCACCTTCCGCGCCACCAGGGGCACCGAGGTGATGATGGAATGGACGCTTGCGCTCAGTGCCGGTGGGCGCTTGCGGCGCATAGACATGGCGGGGGTTTCAACCTCGGTCATGGATATGCAGACCGGGGCGGGCTTTCAGGTTATCACGATACCGGGGCAATCGCAGCCCATGGTCATGGATATCCCGCCTGGGTCGAAGCAAAGCCCCATGGATGAATTGGTGGATGAACAAAGGCTGCGCTTCACCAGGATGGGCTCGGATAAGGTTCTCGGCATTGATTGCGAAAAGACCGAGGCACGGGATGAAAAGGGCCTGGCTGCCATTTGCTGTCGCACAGAACGCTGGCACGGCCTTAATCTACGGGCGGAAGGCAATGATGAAGGCCAGCGCATTGTGATGGAGGCGGTGAAGATTGAATTCACCCCGCAAGACCCCGCGCGTTTCAGAAGGCCCGCTGGTATGGCGATGCCGCAGATGCCGGGCATGCCGCCGATGGGGCGGAACAGGTAGTCACCTACGGCACACCCGTCGCGTCAGGTTGAACCGCCTGTGGCTGCACGGCTGAGAATACTCAGCAGCCGTTCAGCCTGGCGTTGCGCTTGGCGGTACACCTGCCTCGGCGATCGCAGCCTGCTGGCGTTCGGCGATTTTCGCCACATCGAAATCGGCGATCAATTCCTGGAACGATTCATGCCAATTGAGCTTCGCATTCAGCCGCAAAAACACCGCCCCAAGCCCGATTGCCGCGCGATCCATCAGCGGAAATTCGCGTGGAATGCGCACGCCGCCGGTGCGCTTCAGCCCGGCATGCACTTCTTCGGCAATGCGCCGGCCATATTGCGGGTCATCGTTTTCCTGAATGGGCCGCACGCGGTCATCCAAGAGCGGTTCATAAAGGAAGCGCGCCCAAAGGTTCAGCACCTCCATCGTCTCACGTTTGAGGTCCTTAAAGCCCCAGATGCGATAGGCTTCTGCTGCCTTGTCGAAATCCCCATCGCGCATTGCTTCATAGAGCATGATCACACCGCCCACGAAGCGCGGTTCAAAAATCCGCACCACGCCGAAATCGAGCAGATTGATCCCGAAGCCACCATTTTCCGGAGCATCAGAGTGCACCTGATAATTGCCGAGATGCGGGTCGCCATGGATCACCCCATAGCGATAAAACGGCACATACCAGGCGCGGAACAGCGCGCGCGCATAGGCCGCGCGTTCTTCTTCCGGCGGGTCTTCGTCAATGCGCGCCTGAATGGCGCGGCCATCCAGCCAAGACATGGTCAGCAGGCGCTTGGTGCAAAAGGCTTCCACCGGCATAGGCACGCGCACGCCGGGCACATCGCGCAGCATGATGCCGTAAAGCCGCTGCTGCGATGCTTCGCGCAGATAATCCAGCTCTTCCCGCAGACGTTCGGAAAGCTCCAGATAGGCTTCCTCATTCTCAAGCGCGCTATCCATGCGCCGGTAGAGGCTCATCGCAATCTTGAGTTGCCGGAGGTCAGCCTCAACCACGCTCGCCATATCAGGATATTGCAGCTTGCAGGCCACGCGCTGTCCATCGGGCAGCACCGCGCGATGCACCTGGCCGAGCGACGCCGCGGCGGCGGCTTCACGCTCAAAAGATTTGAATTTGCTCTCCCAGGCCGGGCCCAATTCGCTCATCATGCGCCGGCGCACAAAGGGCCAGCCCATGGGCGGCGCATTGGCTTGCAACGTCGCCAATTCCTTGGCGATTTCGGGCGGCAGCGCATCCGGCACGGTCGAGAGGAATTGCGCGATCTTCATCATGGGCCCCTTGAGGGAACCCAACACCGCCTTCAAATCCTCGGCATGTTTTTCATCGGATTTCAGGCCGAAAAGCTTGTGGCCAGCAACGCGCGCCGCCATGCCGGTGACGGCGCCGGAAGTGCGCACCATGCGGCGCACTTCACCAAAAATCGAGTGGGCTTCGCGATCTTCAGCCATCCGCGCGCTCAATCTCATCAATGAAGCCGGCAATCACATCAAGCCCGCGCATCCAAAACGCCGGGTCTGCGGCATTGAGGCCAAAGGGCGCCAGCAATTCCTTATGCCGCAAAGTGCCGCCGGCGCGCAGCATGTTGATATATTTCGCCTCAAAATCCGCAACACCACCATCGCGATAAACGCCATAGAGCGCATTCACCAGGCAATCGCCAAAGGCATAGGCATAGACATAGAAGGGTGTGTGAATGAAATGCGGGATGTAGGACCAATAGACATGGTAATCCGGCGAGAACTCAAAGGCCGGCCCCAGGCTTTCGGTCTGCACCTGCATCCATAGCGCACCGATCTGTTCTGACGAAAGCTCGCCCTTGGCGCGCGCGTCATGCAGCAAGGTTTCAAAGCGGTAGAAGGCGATCTGGCGCACCACCGTGTTCAGCATATCCTCAACCTTTGCGGCGAGCAGGCCGCGGCGCTTGCGCGGATCGGCTTCCGCATCCAAGACCGCGCGGAAGGTCATCATCTCACCGAAAACCGAGGCGGTTTCAGCCAAGGTCAGTGGTGTTGAGGACATCAGATAGCCCTGCTCACCCGCCAGCACCTGATGCACGCCATGGCCCAATTCATGTGCGAGAGTCATCACATCCCGCGCCTTGCCGTGATAATTCACGAGCAAATAGGGATGCGCCGAAGGCACGGTCGGATGCGCGAAAGCGCCCGATGCCTTGCCGGGGCGAAGTGCCGCGTCAATCCAGGGCTTGTCGAAGAATTGCCGGCCAATCTCGGCAAGGCGCGGGCTGAAGGCGCCATAGGCATCCAGCACTTGCGATACAGCCTTGGGCCAGGGAATCAGGCTGTCATCCTGATCGGGCAGCGGCGCATTGCGGTCCCAATGCTGCAATTTGGGCAGGCCAAGCCATTGCGCCTTTATGGCGTAGTAGCGATGCGAAAGCCGGGGAAAGCTGGCGCTGACAGCGGAGACCAACGCCTCCACCACCTCATCTTCCACCATATTGGTGCGGTTGCGCGCGGAGCCGGGGCGCGGGTAGCGCCGCCACTTGTCAATGATTTCTTTGTCTTTCGCGAGCGTATTCGTGATCAGCGTAAACAACCGACCTTTTTCGGCAAAGGCGGCGGATACCCCCTTGGCGGCGGCTTCGCGCACTGCGCGATCACCATCGGAAAGCATGTTCAGCGCGTCAGACACCGTCAGGCTTGCCGTGCCGGCCGGCAGCGGGACGGCAACCTTCATGGTGGCGATGGTCTCGTCAAACAGCCGGTTCCAGGCGGCGCGGCCCGTCACTTCCTTCTCGTGCAGCAGCTTTTCGACCTCGTCCGAAAGCTGATGCGGGCGGAAGACGCGCAAATCGCGCAACCAGGGGCGAAAGCGCGCCAGCGCGGCGGAATCGGCGCATTTGCGATCCAGCACCGCATCTTCCAGCCGGTTCAATTCCAGCGTGAAGAAGATCAGATGGCTGCTGATTGTGGTCGCGCGTTCCTGCATGGTTTGATAGAAGCGCCCATTGGCTGGGTCTTCCGCATCGCCGCTGAAGACGAGCTGCGCATAGGACATGACGCGGCCCAGCACTTCTTCAATCGCTTCATACTCGGCAATCGCCGCCGCCAATTCATTGCCGGAAATCGCGCCAAGCCTGCCGGCCAATTTGGCGGAAAAGGCACGCGCATTGGCCTCGGCACGGTCAAGATCACGCGCGAGCGCTGGGTCATCCGGCGCCTTGTACAGGTCCGAAAGGTCCCAAACGGGCAGGTTGGCAGCGGCGGCGCCGCCATCAAGCGGGGCGCGGAGCGGGGCAGGGGAGGTGTATCTGGTCACCCTTCTCATATAGGCTGGTCCGGCGCGCGGCCAAGCGCCAAACCATAACCGGGGGGAAGGGAATGCCTTATACGGACCAGGGATGGCCCAATCTGCCAGCCATGATGCTGGCGCGGGCGCGGGAATGGCCAGCGAAGCCGCTATTTCGCTTCTGGCGTGACAAGGCGTGGCAGAGCCTCACTTGGGCAGAATTCGAGGGCCAGGTCGCGGCGCTGGCGGCTTTTTTGCGCAGCCATGGCATCGCGCCGGGGGATCGGGTGCTGCTGGTCTCCGAAAACCGCCCGGAGTTTCCCATCGCCGATACGGCGATCATGGCGATCGGCGCCATTACCGTGCCGACCTATGTCACCAACCTGCCGAGCGACCACGCCCATATCCTGCGCGATTCGGGGGCGCGGTTTGCGATTGTCTCCACCACAGCGTTGGCGGAACGCGTGCTGGAAGGTGCGGCCTTGGCGCATGGCCTGGATGGCTTGCTTTGCTGTGAGGCCCCGCCCGAAGCACCGGGCCTTGCGCGGCATCTCTGGGCCGATGCGCTGGCCACCCCCGCCGATCCCTTGGCGCTGGAGGCTGAGACCCATCAGATCGCCTCAGAAGCGCTTGCCTGCCTGATCTATACCTCCGGCACTGGCGGTGCGCCGAAGGGGGTGATGCTGCCGCATCGTGCCTTGCTCGCCAATCGGCGGGGCGTCTTGCCGCTGGCGGAAAAGTTGGACTTGGATGGCAAGCCGTATCTCTCCTTCCTGCCGCTGTCGCATAGCTATGAACACACGGTGGGCGGTTTTCTGCTGCCGTCTTATGGGATGGAGGTGGTCTATTCGCGCGGCGCGGATCGCCTGGTGCAGGAAATGGCGGAAATTCGCCCTGCGATTATGACCGCGGTGCCGCGGCTGTTCGAAGTGTTGCGGTCTCGACTGCTGGCGGCGCTGGAAAAGGAAAAGCCCATCAAGCGCAAGCTGTTCGACCGCGCCTTGCTGCGCGGGCAGCAGCGCATGGCGGGTGCCTCGCTTGGCGTGATTGGCAGCATTGAAGACGCGATCCTGGAAAAGCTGGTGCGGGAGAAAGTGCGCGCGCGTTTTGGCGGTGCGTTACGCGCGCTGGTTTCCGGTGGCGCGCGGCTTGATCCTGACCTGGCGGCGTTTTTCATCGCGCTCGGCCTGCCGGTGCTGCAAGGCTATGGCCAGACCGAAGCCGGCCCGGTGGTGAGTGTGAACCTGCCCTGGGCCAATCGGCATGACAGTGTCGGCATGCCCTTGGAAGGTGTCGCGGCGCGCATCGCCGCCGATGGCGAAATCCTGATCCAGGGAGATCTGGTGATGACCGGCTATTGGGGCAAAGCGGAAGCGACCGCATCCACCTTGAAGACCGAAGGCGATGACCCGCGCCCTTGGCTGCATACCGGTGATATCGGCGAAATGCGCGATGGGTTTTTGTACATCACCGACCGCAAGCGGGATTTCATCAAGCTGCTGGGCGGCGACATGATCAGCCCGGCCAAGATCGAAGGCCAATTGATGGCCGAACCCGAAATCCAGCAGGCGCTGGTCGCTGGTGAGGGCAAACCCGGCCTGGTCGCGCTGATTGTCCCGGCTGAGGGTCAGGAAGCTGGCATCGCCGCCGCCGTGGCGCGCGTCAATGCGCGCCTCGCGGTGATTGAGCGCGTGCGCCGCCATGCGGTGACGGCACCCTTCACGATTGAGAATGGCCTGCTGACGCCGACCATGAAGCTGAAGCGCCGCGCCGCGATTGAACAACGCGCGGCGGAGATTGAACGGCTTGCGGGATGAAGGCCGCGCCCCCGCCACAGTCATATCGCGGGCGACGCCAGGTCGCCCCTTTCGCGGCGGCCGTCCCAGCCTTTACTTCAGGCAGCGCAAAAACAGCGTTGAAGGATGCGCAACTTCGCCCACCGCATCGGCAGCGCGGGGCGTGTCATTGGCCGCGCCTTGCGTCACCTGCACATTCTGTTCGCGCAGAAATGCCAGGGCTTCCGTGTGCTTCACAGCGAAATTCACATTCTGCGGAATATCGCCGGTCTGCCGCGCAATCTGACCGGCATTGAGTTTTGACACGACCACCCCAATCACCTGCCCGCGCATATCCAAGAGCGGCCCGCCGGAATTGCCCGGCTGCACCGGCGCGCTGATCTGAATATGGCGCGGATTATCCGAAAGCCCCGATAGCGCGGAAACCTCCCCCGTCGTCAGCGTAGGACCGGATGAAAGCAAACCCGCCAAGGGAAAACCGTAAGTCACCACACCTTCACCACGGCGATAGGCGTCAGCGCTGCGGAAGGGCAGGATGGGCCCGGCCTCGGCTTCGGTACTCAGCAAGGCGAGGTCCCGCGTCGAATCGCTCGCCAAGACGCGCGTGGACACTTCCTGCCCATCAGGCAGGCGCGCGGCCACTTCAGCGCAGCCATCAATCACGTGATGATTGGTCATGATTCGCCGTGCCGCCACCACAAAGCCTGTGCCGGAAGAAACCGCGCGGCGTGCGGCGCGTTCACCAGGGGCAAGCGGCGGTGGCTTGTCGCGCGGCAGTTCTGCCCCAGTGCCTTGCCGGGGCAAGGGCGGGGGTTTTTCACTCGGCAGCGCCGCGCGCGGCGATTGCGCCATGGCAGCCGCCGCGAAGCCAAGCCCGAACATTCCAACAATAAGTGCGCGCAACATCATTGGCGCATTGTGCCGCGCTGTCGCATGGCAGGTCAATGCAAAAGCGCTGCCTTATCCCCGGCGGATATTGTAGAACAGTGCCACCCCCTGCAGCATCCCAGTCAGGTCCGCGCGCATCGCGGTGGGTGAGAAGAATTGCCCGAGCGGAATATAGGGCACCTGATCAAAGCTCACCCGCTGCATCTGCCGGCCAATGGTTGCGCGCGCCGCATCATCCGGTGCGGCGAACCAGGCATTGCGCAGCGTTTCCAGTTCCGGAATGGTCGGCCAGCCGAAAATCGCACTCCGCCCATGGCCGCGGATCAGGTTATTCGCCGCCGGATTGACCTGCGCGCTGCCCGCTGTCCAGCTCACCATGAAATTCCAGCCGCCCTGGTCCACTGGGTTCTGATTGAGAATGCGTGACGTTACCGACCCCCAATCGGTCGCAACATAATCAAGATTGATCCCGATGCGGCGGAGATAATCGCCCGCAACTTCGCTCATCGCATTGATGACGGGGAAGTCGGTCGCGGCCAGCAGATTGATCTTCTCCCCGCGATAGCCGGCTTCCTGAAGTGCCCGGCGCGTATCGGCAACGCTTGTTGGGTTGCGGAAGGCATCCATGCCCTCATCGCTCGCCATGGGCGAACTCGGCACGAAGAAACCGTAAGGCACGCGCCAGAGCGTTTCATCTGTGCTGCCGGCCGCGGTCATGAAATCGCGCTGCACAATGCCGCGCAGAATGGCGCGCCGGATTGCGGGATTATCCAAAGGCGGATTGAGATGATTGGGCCTAAGAAAACCGATTGACCCATTGGGATCGAGGATTTCCACCTTGAGGCCGCGCGCGCGGCGAAGCTGCGGCACCAGGTCAATCGCGGGCAATTCCCACCAATCAACCTCGCCGCGTTGCAACGCGGCGGAAGCGGTCGCGCCATCCGGAATGGTCAGCCATTCCACCCGATCGAAATGCACCTGCTTGCCACCGGCCATATAGGAAGCGGCTTCCTGGCGCGGTACGTAATTCTCATTTTTGGTGTAGACATTGCGGCTACCTGGCAGGCGTTCACTCGCCACAAAGCGGAAGGGTCCGGACCCAATCATCTCCGGCACGGATTGTGAGGATGGCAAGGCCGCGTGGCGTTCGGGCATCATCACGCAAAGATGCGTGCCAACCTTGGCGAGCGCATCGGCCAAAAGCGGGAAAGGCTGCTTCAGGCGAATCAATATGGTGCGATCATCCGCAGCACCACATTCATCCGTCACTGCCCAAAGCGCCTGGCCAAAGGCATCACGCGTTGCCCAGCGGCGGATGGAGGCAGCGCAATCCTGCGCGCGCACGGGCTCCCCATCATGAAAGCGCAAGCCTTCGCGCAGCCGGATGCGCCATTCGCGCCCGTCATTGCTGATGGTATGCCCTTCGGCCATTTGCGGGCGCGCGCGCAGCTCCGCATCCCAGCCGTAAAGCGTGTCATAGACCATCATCGCATGGTTGCGGCTGACGAAGGCAACCGAATGAATCGGGTCCAGCAGCGCCAGATCGGCCTGCGGCACAAAGCGCAAAACGCGCCGCCCCGGCTGGCCTTGTGCTGCACCAAGGCGCGGTGCGGCCATAGCCGCAGCCGACGCCGCCAAAAGATTGCGACGGAGCATCTTTCCATCCCTCCCCAGGGTTGTGAAAGGCTATGGTCGCTTTCCCTGCGCCGTCAAGGCGGATCACCATTGCCGACCACGCCGCCCCGTTGCAGTCTTCGCCCATAGGCGAGCCAGCCTGAAACGCGGAGGCAGCTTCATGAACCCGGATGATATCGGCTATCTCGGTGTGCGCGATCTGACAGCACTTTATCGCAGCCGCAAACTCTCACCGGTTGAAGTCGTGAAGGCCATTCTGGCGCGCATCGAACGCATTGAACCGCGCGTGAATGCGATGATGCGGCTGACGCCGGAAATCGCACTCGCTGCCGCCAAGCGTTCCGAAACCGCCTTCATGCAGCGCGAAAGAACACGCTTGCTGGAAGGCATTCCCCTCACCATCAAGGATTTGCAGCATACCAAGGGCGTGCAGACGGATTTCGCTTCTGCCGTCACGCAGGGCACCATTCCGGATGTGGATGCGCCCTGCGTCAGCCGGCTTTACGCCGCGGGTGGCATGATGCTGGGCAAGACAACATCGGCCGCCGAATGGGGCTGGAAAGGTGTCAGTGAAGCGCCGATTTCCGGCATCACGCATAACCCCTGGGGGCATGGGCTGAATGCCGGTGCGTCATCTTCCGGGGCGGGCGTTGGGGCGGCTTGCGGCTATGGCCCCTTGCATCAGGGCGGCGATGGCGCGGGGTCCATCCGCATGCCAGCGCATTTTTCCGGCGTTTATGGCTTCAAGCCAACCCATGGGCGTGTCGCAAGCTGGCCCATGTCCAACAACGAACTTGCAACGCATATCGGCCCGCTGACGCGCAGCGTGGAAGATGCCGCGCTGATGACGGAAGCCATGGCCGGCCCGCATCCATGGGATTACACATCGCTGGAAGCACCGCCGCAGCATTATGCCGGGCA
>Ga0172372_10005971_pt1 | contig 16763 bp, 15 predicted proteins | sample LakKiv5m_2_FD_114544 | JGI IMG/M metagenome (GOLD analysis project Ga0172372, IMG submission 114544) | Freshwater microbial communities from Kabuno Bay, South-Kivu, Congo - kab_092012_9.5m | ecosystem: Environmental > Aquatic > Freshwater > Lake | place: Democratic Republic of the Congo...
CCCTCATGGTCGTGGAGGGCAGCATGCAATACGTGTGGGACGAAAAAGGGAAACGCTACCTCGACGGTCTCGGCGGCATTGTCACGATCAGCGTGGGTCATTGCCATCCGCATGTCATTTCCGCCGGCAACAAGCAAAGCGAGCTCTACCAGCACTCGACGACAATCTATTTGCATCCGAACGTCTCGGAATACGCCGAGAAACTCGCTTCGAAGATGCCGGGCAAACTGAAGGCCTGCTATTTCGTCAACTCGGGCTCCGAGGCCAACGACCTTGCCATCCTCATGGCGCGGGCCTACACGGGAAATTTCGACATCATCGCTCTGCGCAACGCCTACCACGGCGGCAACCACGCCACGATGGGCGTCACCGCCCACGGCACGTGGAAATACAACATCCCGCAAGCCTTCGGCGTGCACCACGCGCTCGCTCCCTACCCATACCGCGGCATCTGGGGCTATGACGATCCCGAGGCGGGCGTGAAATATGCCAACGACGTCAAAGAACTGATCGACTTCTCCACCTCGGGCCGCGTCGCCGGTTTCATCGCCGAATCGATCCAAGGCGTGGGTGGATTCGTCGAATTCCCGCCGAATTATTTGGGAAATGTCTACGAGCACGTGCGCGCGGCGGGCGGCGTCTGCATCGCCGACGAAGTCCAAACCGGATTCGGTCGCACCGGCACGCATTTTTGGGGCTTCGAAACGCAGGGCGTCATCCCCGACATCGTCACCATGGCCAAGGGCATCGGTAACGGCTGCCCCCTCGCCGCGGTCGTGACCACGCACGAAATCGCGCAGTCACTCGTCGGCAAAGTTCACTTCAACACCTTCGGCGGCAATCCTGTGGTCAGCGCCATGGGCAAGGCCGTCCTCGAAGTCATCGAGAAGGAAGGGCTGCAGGAAAACTCGCGCAAGATGGGCGAATACATCCTGGCCGGACTGAATAAACTCAAAGAAAAGCACCAGATCATCGGCGACGTGCGCGGCAAAGGCCTCATGCTCGGCATCGAACTGGTCAAGGATCGCAAAACCAAAGAGCCGGCCACCGCGGAATGCGCGCAAGTGCTCGAAACCGCGCGCGATCTCGGGCTTCTCCTCGGCAAAGGCGGACTGCGCGGACAAACCATCCGCTTCGCCCCGCCGATGTGCATCACCAAGGCCGACGCCGACTTCCTGCTCGAGGTCCTCGACGAGGCTTTCAGCCGCGTCGGCTGATTCTGTCCCGGGCATGAGCCAACTGCTCGAGGAGTTGCTCGACGCAAGACGTGCCGCACGTCCCTGTGCTCTCGCCACCGTGGCGGCGACCAGTGGATCGGTGCCGCGCCATCCCGGTGCTAAGATGATCGTCTATGAAGACGGATCGATCTCCGGAACAGTGGGCGGCGGAAAATTCGAGTCGCTGGTCATCGCGGAGGCGATCGATTGTCTCGCGCGGAAAGAGCCTCTCCTGAAAACCTGGCCGCTGCGCGAAGACCGACCCGATTCCTTCGGTGCGATCTGCGGCGGCGAAGTCACTGTATTCATCGAACCGCAACTCCCCGCCTGTCGTCTCCTCATCGTCGGCGGCGGACACTGCGCCCAAGCGATCGCCAAACTCGCCGCCGAATGCGGTTTCCACGTCACCGCCCTTGAGGACCGCGAAAATATCCTCGAACAGTGCGCGGCCGCGCACCGACGCCTGACCGATCCGGCGCCGGCTTACATCGCGGCGCACGACTGGGATAAAACCGACGCCCTCGTCATCGTCAGCCGCCATTACGATATCGACCGCGAGGCGCTCGCCGCCGCGCTCAGGAGGGGCGGCCTGGGTTACATCGGCATGATCGGCAGCCGCCGCAAGGTCCGCCAAGTTTACGATCAGCTGAAAACCGCAGGCATCACCCACGACCAACTGGCCACCGTGCACGCCCCCATCGGCCTCGACATCGGCGCCGATTCACCCGCCGAGATCGCCGTCAGCGTCCTCGCGGAGATTCTCATGACACTGCGCGGCAAGTCGGGACGCCCCGCCAAAGAGTGAGCCCGCCCGCACGGGCACTCCTCACGCGTGCGCGGTTTCGAGGTCGGCCAGGAGGCGACGGCCGGCGTCCGGCAGCACCGTGCCCGGTCCGAAAATTTCGGCGGCGCCGTGCCGGCGGAGAAAGTCGTAGTCCTGCGCCGGGATGACTCCGCCGATGACCACCAGAATATCCGGCCGGCCGAGCTTCGCGAGTTCCCCCACCAGTTGCGGAAGCAGGGTCTTGTGGCCGCCGGCCAGCGAACTGAAACCCACGATGTGCACATCGTTCTCCACCGCCTGCTTGGCGGTTTCCTCGGGCGTCTGGAAGAGCGGGCCGATGTCGACGTCGAACCCGAGATCGGCATACGCCGTGGCCACGACTTTGGCCCCGCGGTCGTGGCCGTCCTGGCCCATCTTGGCCACGAGGATGCGCGGGCGCCGGCCGTGGCGGTTCTCGAATTCCGCGCAGCGCCGGCGAACGTCCGCAATTTGCTGGTTCTCGCCGAACTCGCGCCCGTAAACGCCGGAGATCGATCGCACCACGGCCATGTGCCGACCATACACATCTTCCATGGCGTCGGAAATCTCCCCGAGGGTGGCCCGGGCGCGGGCGGCTTCGACGGCCAGGGCCAGCAGGTTCCCCTTACCGTCCCGGGCTGCTCCGGTCAGGGCGCGCAGCGCGGCGGTGACTTTGGCGCCGTCGCGCTCGGCCCGCAGCTTCTTCAGTTGGGCCACCTGCTCCTCGCGCACCGCCGTGTTGTCCACCTCCAGGATCTCGAGTTCGTCCTCTTTCCCGAGCCGGTATTTGTTGACCCCGACGATCGTCTCGCGCCCCGAGTCGATCTGGGCCTGACGTCGCGCCGCGGCCTCCTCGATGCGCATCTTGGGCAGTCCGGTGTTGATCGCCTTGGCCATGCCGCCGAGTTTCTCCACCTCGACAATGTGCGCCCACGCGCGCACCATGAGGTCGCGGGTCAGGCTCTCGACATAGTAGGATCCGCCCCACGGGTCGACCGTGCGGCAGATGCCGGTTTCGTCCTGCAGAAAGAGCTGCGTGTTGCGCGCGATCCGCGCGGAGAAATCGGTCGGCAGCGCGATGGCCTCGTCCAGCGAGTTGGTGTGCAGCGACTGGGTGCCGCCGAAGGCCGCCGCCATGGCTTCCACGCAGGTGCGGATGACATTGTTGAACGGATCCTGCTCGGTCAGGCTCCAGCCTGAAGTCTGCGAGTGCGTCCGCAAGGCCATCGACTTCGGATTGCGCGCCCCGAGCCCCTTCAGCAACTTGGCCCAGAGGACACGGGCGGCGCGCATCTTGGCGATTTCCATGAACATGTTTTTGCCTTGTGCCCAGAAAAACGACAAACGCGGGGCGAAGTTGTCGATCGGGATCCCGGCTTTCAGTCCCGCCCGCACGTATTCCACGCCGTCGGCCAGCGTGTAGGCCATCTCGAGATCCGCCGTCGCCCCGGCTTCCTGCATGTGGTAACCGGAAATGCTGATGCTGTTGAACTTCGGCATCTTCTCCGAAGCGTAGGCGAAAATGTCGGCAATGATCCGCATCGAGGCCTCGGGCGGGTAGATGTAGGTGTTCCGCACCATGTATTCCTTGAGGATGTCGTTCTGGATGGTGCCCGTGAGCTTGTCCGGGGCCACCCCCTGCTCCTCGGCGGCCACGATGTAGAACGCCATCACGGGAATGACCGCGCCGTTCATCGTCATGGACACCGACATGCGGTCCAGCGGGATGCCGTCGAAAAGAACCTTCATGTCCTGCACCGAGTCGACCGCCACCCCCGCCTTGCCCACGTCGCCGACGACGCGCGGGTGGTCGGAATCGTAGCCGCGGTGCGTTGCGAGGTCGAAGGCGATGCTCAGGCCCATCTGCCCGGCCGCCAGATTGCGGCGGTAGAATGCATTGCTCTCCCGCGCCGTGGAGAACCCGGCGTATTGCCGGACCGTCCACGGACGCGTCACATACATCGTGGCATAGGGCCCGCGCAAAAACGGCGGGATCCCTGCGGTGAAACCCAGTTGCGGGCACGTGGCCAGGTCGTCCGGACGGTAGACCGGCTTGACGTCGATCTGTTCCATCGTCTTCCAGACAGGCCCCGGGTCGATGGCGTGACGGTGCCCCTCGTTCTCCATTTCCAGCGGAAGCTTCGAAAAATCCGGAATCCTGCTCATGACGCCACCCCCAGCTTCCTCTGCCATGCCGCGAGAAATGCGCCGCAGTCGGCTTTGACGTGGATGAAGTCCGCGATCCCCGCCGACTTGAACGTCTCCACGTGATCCGCCGGGTAGCCGGCCAGAATGACCGGCAACGCACCGTGCAGTTCCGCCAGGATCGCGGGCACCAAGTCCGGATACGTTTCATCCGTCGAGCAAAGCACCGCGGCCAGCGCGCCGGATTCCTTCGCCGCGGCGGCCGCCTCGGCGGCGCTGGCGAAGCCGTCAGGATAAAGAACGTCGAAGCCACCCGGTTCGAGAAAGCCCCTGACGAAATCCGCCCGCGCTTTGTGCTGCTTTACCGGCCCCATCGTCAGCAAGAAGATCTTCGGCGCTGCGCCGTGCTTCGCGGCGTAGCCCCAGGCCGCGGCCCGCAATTGCTCGAAATTGCCCGCCAAGCGGCCACCGCCCGTGCTCTTGGTGGCGGGCAGGGGTTTCTCCGTCGGGTCGGCGTATTGGTTGACGCCGACCATGACGCGCCGGCGCCGGGACAGTGCCTCACGTTGCGCCTGTCCGGAGGAGCCCGCCTCCCCGGGTGCGGATTTCTGGAAATCCGCCCACGCGGCCGCGGCAATCTCCCTGGTCAGATTCTCGACGAACCACGAACCTCCGGCCGGGTCCGCCACCGCGTCCGCCCGGCACTCTTCGCGCAGAATCGCCTGCGTGTTGCGGGCAATGCGCCGGGAGAATTCGTCCGGTTCGCGGAAAACCCCGTCGAACGGCAATACGGCCAGGCTGTCGCAACCGCCCAGCACCGCCGCGTAAGCCGCCGCCGTCGAGCGCAGGATGTTCGTGTGCGGGCTGAGCAGGGACTGCTCCCACCGTGCGGTGCGGGCATGGACCACCATGCGCGCCGCCTCCGGCGAACCGCCGCATGCAGTGACAATGCGCGCCCACCCGTAGCGGGCCGCCCGCAGCTTGGCCAGCACGACGAAAAATTCCCCGCCGGCGGCCAAAGTGAAACGGATTTTCGCGGCGGCCGCATCGATGCTCTCCCCCCGGCTTTCGAGCTCGCGCAGCACACGCAGCCCCTCGATCCAGGCGAAGGCCACTTCCTGCACGGCCGTGCCCCCGTCTTCATGGATCCGCGAGGCGTCCACGCGCGCACCGCCGGACGGCAGCGGCGGCTCGCCGTCCTGCACCGTCTCCCACTCGGCCGAAGCGCGTGATCCTCGAACGTAGGGAAAGACTCCCGGATCATTCCCCGCCCCGGGCAACGAGTTGCCGTGATCGCGTTGGTAAATCGGGTCGACCGTCAATCCATCCGGCGTCCTGCTCGTGAGCTTGTCGAGCGGCCTGCCTTTGAGGGCCGCTTCCGCCGCCGCCTTCCATTCGGAGAGCGTGGCGGCCTGGAATTCGCCGAGGTCGAGTTTTTCGGCAAAGAGGCTGCTCATCCCACGATCTCCTCCACCTCGACCATGTGCTTCTGTCCCCCGACGTGCATGACGTAGCGCTTCGTGCGAGCGCCCCCCCCCGCGAGCGGGCGCGCCACGGCGGTGACCGGAGTGGACGACTGGGCGGGAGCCGCAGGGGCCGGCGCCGGTTTTTCACCGCGCAGCAATCTTTCGGTCTCCACGGGGAACATCGCAAAAAGCACCGCCGTCTCGTCGTCGTCAGGCAAATCTTTCTCCTTCAGCTTGTCGCGCAGCGCGGGCATGCCCGGCTCCAGCAGATCCGCCGGACGCCCGGTGACGGCCCTATTGCCGCTCTGCTTCTCCACCAACGCGAGCAGTTCTTGGTCCACCGGACCGGGGGTCTTGCCGTATTTGCCGAGCACGACGTCCTGCGCGGGCTGCGAAATCATTTTCCAGCGACCGAACTTCACGTTGAGCATGGCCTGCGTGCCGACGATCTGCGAAGTCGGTGTGACCAGCGGGATGTAGCCCAGCGCGGCCCGCACCACCGGCATCTCCCTGAGCACTTCGTCATAGCGGTCGGCCATACCCTGCTCTTTGAGCTGGTTGCGGAAGTTGCTGAGCATGCCGCCGGGCACCTGATAGGTCAGGATGTCGACATCGACCCGTTCGTTGGCCGGACTGGTGAAGGCCTTGAGTTCCTCGTAGACTTTCTCGAAGTGCCTGCGGAGCTTGGCCAGCCGGTCGCGGTCGTAATCGGGACACCGCGGATGCCCCTCGAGCAGCGCCATCATGCGCAAGGTGTCCGGTTGCGCCGTGCCGTTGGCGAACGGAACGATCGACGTCTCGACCACGTCGACCCCGGCTTCGATCGCGGCCAGGTAGGAGGAAGCGGCCAGGCCCGCCGTGTCATGGCTGTGCAGGATGACCGGGACGCCCAGGCGCTTTTTCAGCTCGAGAACCAGATCATAAGCCACCTTCGGTGCGATCAACCCCGCCATGTCCTTGATGCTGACCGACTGGCACCCGCGATCCACGAGCGCCCGGCCCAGTTCGACGAAAGCCTCGACCGTGTGCACCGGACTGATCGTGTAGCAGATTTCCCCGCGGGCGTGCTTTCCCGCCGCCAGTGTCGCGTCGATCGCCGTCTCGAGGTTGCGCACGTCGTTGAGCGCGTCGAAAATGCGCAGCACATCCATCCCGCGCTGCGCCGTGCAATTGACGAACGCCGTGACCACGTCGTCGGGGAAGCTCGTGTATTGCACGATATTCTGCCCGCGCAGCAGCATGCCGTGCGGCGTGCGGGGCGCGCCCTTTTTCAAGGCGCTGATGCGCTCGAAGGGATTTTCGCCGAGGTAGCGGAGGCACGAATCGATCGTCGCACCACCCCACGTTTCGAGCTGGAAGAAACCAAGGGCATCAAGATCGCCGAGCGCCGCGAGCATTTGCCCCGTCTTCATGCGCGTCGCCGCCAAGGACTGGTGCCCATCCCGCAGCACCGTGTTGGTGAACTCAACGCGCTTCATTAGCTGCGCTAATAGTTAACAAGCGCGGCACGTCCCCCGCAAGCGCAAAGCAGCCACACAACTCTTCCCGTCCACCCGCGGCCGGCGCTAAGCTGCGCTGATGAGTCCCGATCAAGCCGCCGCCGACTGGCAGAAGCTGCGTACGTGGACGATGCCCTTCGGTCGCTACCGCGGGCGCCCGCTCCACGCGTTGCCGGCCGAGTATCTTTGCTGGTTCGAACTCAAAGGCTGGCCGTCGGGGGATCTCGGACGCCTCCTGCAGATCGTGCTCGAGGCCAAACGCCAGGGGGCCGACCACGCTTTTGACAGCCTGCGCCGATGACCGGACGCGACCGGCAAACCGCTTTGCTTCCGGAGGCGATACTTGCTAAGGTTGGCTCGTGAAAAATGCGCTTCTTCTCCTCCTGCTATCCGCTCTGGCCCTGACTCCCGCGCAGGCCCAGTGCAAAGACTGCGGCTGCAAGGAAAAGTGTTCGCCGACGTGCCAGTGCAAGCACAACGGAAAACCGAAGGCCCAGTGAATTCGCTCGACCCGCGGGCCAAACGCTTCCGCGCGGCCGACAAATCGCTCCAGCAAGCCCGCCTGTCCCTCCAAGGCGCGCAGATCGCCCTGGCCGAGCTCCCACGGTCCCACGTCTCCGCCCTGACCGCGGCGCTGGAATCGATCGACAACGCCCGCCGGGAAATCGACAATGCAGCGACGTCGTTGGATGACGCGCGTTTGGAATCAACGGAGGACTAATTGACCATGCAACTCGGAATGATCGGACTCGGCCGGATGGGCGCCAACATCGTGCGGCGCCTCATGCGCCACGGACACACCTGTGTCGTATATGACACCCACCCCGACGCGGTGGCCGGCCTCGTGCAGGAAGGCGCCATCGGCGCTTCCTCGCTCGAGGAATTCGCCGCCAAGCTGGAGAAACCGCGCGCCGCGTGGATCATGGTTCCCGCGGCCGTGACCGACAAGGTCATCCAATCCCTCGTCCCCCATTTCGAGAAAGGCGACATCATCATCGACGGCGGCAACTCGTATTTCCGCGACGACCGCCGCCGCGCCCGCGAACTCGAACCCGGAGGCATCCACTACATCGACTGCGGCACGAGCGGCGGCGTGTGGGGCCTGGAGCGCGGTTACTGCCTGATGATCGGCGGCGAAAAGGGGCCGGTGCAGCATCTGGATCCGATCTTCAGAACCATCGCGCCCGGACGCGGCGACCTCCCCCGCACGCCCGGACGCGAGACAGCCGGCGGCACGAGCGAGGACGGCTACCTGCACTGCGGACCGGCCGGCGCCGGGCATTTCGTCAAGATGGTCCACAATGGCGTGGAATACGGCATGATGGCCGCGCTGGCCGAGGGCTTCGACATCCTGAAAAACGCCGACGTCGATTCGCGTCCGGTCACCCATGACGCCGAGACCGCCCCGCGCATGGGCCACGACCTTGATTACCACCTGCCCATCGGCGAAATCGCCGAACTGTGGCGCCGCGGCAGCGTGGTGCAATGCTGGCTGCTGGATCTCATCGCCATTTCCATGGTCGACGATCCCGAGTTGAAAAAATTCTCCGGCCGCGTCTCCGATTCCGGGGAAGGCCGCTGGACCATCATGGCCGCCATCGAGGAGGGCGTCCCGGCCGACGTGCTGAGCGCGGCGCTCTACGCGCGTTTCCGTTCGCAGGAACCCGCCTTCTCCGACAAGGTCTGCTCGGCCATGCGCTACCAATTCGGCGGCCACCTCGAGAAAGCGGCCGGCGGGTGACCCGCGCTACCGGCCGACGATCAGCCCGTTGACGAACCGGATGGCCGGCCCGAGCAGCGGCAGGTGCTGGTAAATGCCCGTGGCGGGATTCCAGAAATCCTGGTGCAGAACGATGCGGCCCTCGTCGTCAAAACGGAGCTGGCTGACCCCCTCGGTGATGATCGGCCGGCCGCCGGCCAGGTTCTTCGTCCGGACCTCCATGGTCCAACGCACGTAGCAATCGGATCCGGAGACGGCCACATCGTTGATCGTGGCGCTCACTTTGTCCGCGCCCTCCGCGGTTCTGTGCAGGTATTTCTCGATGGCCTCGATGCCGGCTTCCGTGGCGATGGTGTCGTTGAACCACGCGTCGGGCGCGTAGACCTTGCGCGCGTTGGCCGCGACGTTGGAGACCGAAAGGTCGCCGTAGAGCCGGGAGAATCCGCCCACCGCGGCGCGGGCGGACTGCGGCGAGAGAGGGAGGCCGGGCCGGGCGGCCAGTGCTTCGCGGTATTCCGCGGTGAAATCGGTCGGACCGCCGGAGCACCCGGCGAGCAAGAGCGAGGCCATGACTATCGGCGGGAATCTGTTCATGCCTGAGCTTCGGGTGCGGGCGGCGCGCTGGCAACGGCTTCCTGCAGCATGCGGGTGAAGCGCGGCTTGACCTGCGCGTAGAAAGGATACGCCTCGCCCGATTCCGGCGGCCGGAACCGCCAATGGCGGTAGGCCCAGAGCCAGGCCTCGGGTTGGCGCCGCACCTGCGGCTCGAAGAAGTCCCAGCATTTTTGCACGATCTCCTGCTCGGTCGCTCCAGCGGGAAAATAGACGGGGTCATGGGCGATGGTGCGGTAGCGGCCGTCCGGCAAAGGCACGCTCTCGATCGGGATGATGGGCAAGCCCGTGTGCTTCTGCAGCACGGCATGGATTTTTGTGGCCGGGCGCCAGCGCCCGAAGGAACGCAGAGGCACAGACGGGTCTTTCGGATCGAGCTGCAGGTCGAAAAGAATCCCGATGTTCCCTCCCTTGCGCAGATGCTTCAGGGTCACGAGCATCGAGCGCTCCTGGGAGATGATGCGGTGACCGCTCAGGGCCCGCAGGCGGTCGAAGATGGGACCGAGGAGCGGGTTGCGGAACTGCTGCGTCACGATGCAACCGGGCAGACGCTCGAAAGCCCCGGCAATGCTCAGCCACTCGAAGTTGCCGTAGTGCAGGCAGACGAAAATGCCGCCCCGGTGCTTCTCGTTCAGGGCGCGCGCCCGCTCCCAGCCCTCCATCACCATGTATTGCCGGTAATTCTCCGCGGTGAAGTTGCGCGCCCAGAACAACTCGAGCATGGTGCGCGCGAAATGGACCACCGACCGGCGGGCGATGCTCCGGATTTCCGCCGGGCTCTTCTCGCCACCGAAGACCATCTCCAGGTTGGCCACGGCCACCTCGCGGCTGCGGCGGTCGCAATAGAAAGCAGCGCTCCCCAGCACGACGGCCAGCCCGCGCACCAGCCGCCAAGGCAGGAGCGGGACCATGCGCGAGACCGCCCAGAGCCCGGCGAATTCCAGGCGATACCTCGCCCGCCGCCACCAAGGCAGTTCGGGCCACGGCGTGAGGGTCTGGCCGACAGCCTCAGGCATTGCTCTCGGCGTCGAGCCGGGGAAAAACCGGCGAGGGTTCCCCGAGTTGGTGCCCGGCCGCCAGCACGCCCCATCGGACGGAAAGATTCCCGGGAAAGCCGAGTTGACCGAGCAGCTGGTCCGACGACTCCGGGATCACGGGGTGGGACAGGGCGGCCGCCAGACGCGAGGCCTCGACGAGCACGGCCAGCACCTCGTCGAGACGCGCGGACTGCGCCGGGTCTTTGGCCAGCTTCCACGGTGCGGAACTCTCGACGAACCCGTTGGCCGCGGCGATCAACTCCCACACCGCCTCCAGGGCGGTATGGACCTGGTAGCTTTCCATCGCCGTATCGAAACGCCGCGCGGCCTCGGTGCCGAGCGCTTCGAGCGCCACGGCGTCCTCGGACTTGTCGGCCGGCGCGGCCGCCAGCGTTCCCCCGCGGTAGCGGCGGCCCATACTGACCGTGCGGTTGACCAGATTGCCGAGATCATTGGCCAGATCGGCCTGGTAGCGCGCGCGCAGGCGTTCCTCGTTGAAGTCCGCATCCTGGCCGGTGGCGATGTCGCGCATGAGGTAGTAACGCAGCGCGTCGGCCCCGTAGCGGTCGGCCAACGCGTCGGGATCGACCACATTGCCCGCGCTCTTGCTCACCTTGGCCCCGCCGAGATTCCACCAGCCGTGGACCAGAAGTTTCGGCATAACCTCGACGCCGGAGGCCTTGAGCATGACCGGCCAGTAAATGCCGTGGGCCGGCACGAGGATGTCCTTGCCGATGACATGGGCGTCGCACGGCCACAGACCGGCGAACGCCGGCAATCCCGTCCCCTCCTTGGCGCGATAGCCGGCGAAGGTGGTGTAGTTCATCAGGGCGTCGAACCAGACATAGGTCACGTAGTCGCGATCGAAGGGGAGTTCGATCCCCCAGGCGAGACGCGATTTCGGACGCGAAATGCACAGGTCGCCGGCCTCCTTGGCCACGGCGTTGGCCAGTTCGTTGCCGCGGAAGGCGGGGTAAACAAAGTCCGGATGCGCGGCAACGTGCTCGGCGAGCCAAGGACGGTATTTGGACAAGCGGAAATACCAGTTCTCCTCCTCGAGGAAGACCACCTCGCCCCACTCCGGGCCGAACTCGCCCTGCTCGTTGCGCTCTTTGTCGGTGAGAAATTGCTCCTGCCGCACGCTGTAGTGCCCGCTGTGCCGCGCCTTGTAGAGATCGCCCTGGTCGTGCAACTGCTGCAGCACCGCCTGCACCGCCGCGATGTGGCGCGGGTCGGTCGTCTCCGCCCAGCCGTCATAAGCGATGCCCAACTTGCCCCACAACGCTTTGAACTTCGCCGTGATGTCGCGGGCGAATTCCGCGGGCGCGACCCCGGCCTTCTCGGCCGACTGTTGCACCTTCTGCCCGTGCTGGTCGACACCGGTGAGAAAAAACACCGCGCGTCCCCGCTCGCGGTGCCAGCGGGCCGTCACATCGGCCAGGACTTTCTCGTAAGCGTGCCCGATATGCGGCGGCGCGTTCGTGTAGTCGATCGCCGTGGTGATGAAAAATGGTTTGGCCGGCATGAGTCTCACATCAAAGCCGCCCCGCGCCCCCGACCCAACGCCAAAATGACGCGGCGGCGGCCGCGGTCACATCATCGGACGCAGCACCTGCAGACCGGAGGCTTCCCGCGCGGCCGCCAGCCACTGCGCGAAGAGAAGCATCTCTTTGCCCTGCAGCAGCCCCTGCTCCATGCGCGGGCGTTGCCCGGCCAGCGTCGCGTCGTCGGGTTGGCTCCGCTCCGCCACATAGGCGGCGAAGCCGCCGTCCGGCCCCGGGACGAAATCTCCCAGCGTGCCGGCCGGTTGCTCCATCACCGCCATCGCCACCCGTCTCTGCTCCGCGGTCGCCTCCTCATCGAAAACCGTGACTCCCTTGAGCGACTCGGTCTTGACCTTGGCCGCCTTCGCCGCCTCGGCGAACGATGCGCCACCGGCCATTTTCTCGCGGATTCCGGCAATGGCTTTCTCCGCGGCCTCGCGCACGAGGGCCTCGCTCTTGCGCGCGACCAGACCGGCGCGCAATCCGGTCCGCGCCTCCTCGAACGTCAGCGGCCGCGCCGCCTGCACCTCGGCCACCTCGATGACTGCGTAGCCGTCCTGACCGAGTTCGACGATTTCGAAGTTGCCGGGGGCGGAGGGCAGACGGAAAGCGACCGCGGCGGCCGCGGGAACCACCTCGCCGTCGAGGTCGGCCAGAGCGCCCTCGGTGCGACCGTCCGGACCGAACAGCGGCGAGGTGCGGATTTCGAGACCCTGCGCCGCCGCCGCTTCGGCCAGACCGGACCCCTCGCCCAATGCTTGCGCCAGATCGCCGGTCGCCGTGGCCAGCTTCTGCAGCGCGTCCACCCTCTCCTTCTCCTTGAGCTCCTTTTGCTGCGGCGAAAGCACGAGCGCCGCGTAACGGATCGAGCGCCTTTCGGGGGCCTGCAAAGTGGCGCGCTTTTCCTCGAACTCTTTCTGCAACTCCGCATCGCCGGCTTCGACGTCGCGGGCCAGGGAAGCCGTCGCGAAGCGCAGCACCTCGACATCGGCCGGCGCCACCCTTTGCAAAGCGGGCTCCAACTCGCCGGGGAGCAACACGGCCGGCGATTCCACGAGCGCTTTCACGCCTTCCAAGCGCAGCGCGTCACGGATCACGTCCTCCAACTGGCGCTCGGTGAAGCCGCGGGGCGCCAACTGCTCCTGCATGAAAGCGGAATACTTCACCGGGTCGAAGACGCCTTCGGTCTGGAAAACCGGCAGCGCCTTGATGCGCGCCAAAACCGCCGCGTCGCCGGGCTCGACCCCCAATTGCCGCGCCTCGTGCTGCAGAACCATGAGGTTCCAGATGAAATTGTTGGCCGCCTCATCCTCCGTCTGCGCCTGGCCGGCCAGATCGCGCACGAGGTCGAATTGCCCCAAAGCGAGCGCCAGTTGGTAGACGCGGATGGCCCTTTCGACGTCCACGGTCATGACCTCACGCCCGTAAATGCGGGCCACGATGTTCGAACCGACCCGGTCCATTTCCGTGGTGTTGTATAAAAACGCGAACGCGATGATGGTGAGGAAAGCGATGAGCACCATGAGCCAGCGCTGGTGCTTGCGGATAGTCGTGAACATGGGATGTAAAGGTTGAAAAAGCCCGAGCCGTGGATTATCTCAATCGAGCCACGATGAAAGCAAGCCCCCTCCCGACCCTTCTCTTGCTGGCCGGCCTCGCCGCGGCCGGTCCCGCCGCCGCGCAGGATACCGTCGTGCTCAAAACCGGCGCCACCCGCGAAGGCAAGGTCGTCGGCGTGAGCGGCGGCAACGTCCGCGTGCAAACCCCCGACGGGACGACCGGCACCCCGCTCTCCGACGTCCGGGAGATCCGCATGTCTGCGCCCCCGGAATTCGACGCCGCCGCCGCGCAACTCGCCGCGGGCGATGCCCGGGGTGCGGTGGGCGCCCTGACCGCCCTCATCGAGAAGTTCGCCGGTCTGCCCGCCGCCTGGGCCGAACGCGCCGCCGCCCTGCTGGGCGATGCCAAACTGGCGGCCGGCGACAAGGAGGGCGCGGCGTCGGCTTATGACAATCTGACCAAAACCTATCCGCAGGCCGTCGCGCTGGCCAACCTCGGCCGCGCCCGTCTGGCCGTGGAGGCGGGGAACTTCGCCGAGGCCCCGCCCCTGCTCGCGCCGATCCTCGCCGCCTCGGACAGGGTTGTTTTTCCCCCGCCGGCCGAAGGTCCGGCGCTCTGCCAGGCCCACTATCTCATGGGCCGCGTGCAGGAAGCCGGCGGAGACAACCGGGCCGCCCTGGCCAGCTACCTCAAGGCGGCCGCCCTCTTCCCGTTCGATGACAGCACCGCGGCCGCCGCCCGGCAGCGCGCCGAGGCCCTGCGCGCCGAGCATGCGGGCTTGATCGCCCCCTGATTTTCCCTAACACCAACCATCCATGATCCCTCACCGCCCCTTCCTCTTCCCCGCCCTCCTGCTCACCGGCCTGTCGGCCGCCGCGCCAGCCCGTGCGGCCGAAACCGAGGGCGGCAGCACCTCGATCATCGAGATGATCCTGCACGGCGGCCCGCTCATCATCATGATCTGGATCGCCATCGTGGCCACGTCCATCGTCATGGTGACCTTCATTATCCAGTTGTTCCTCCAGGTCCGCCGCCAGAGTCTCGCCCCCAAGGCCCTCGTGGCCGCCCTCGACGAATCGCTCAGAGCCGGCAATTTCCAGGAAGCGTGGGAAACCTGCCGCGCCAACGCCAAGACCTATATCGCCGCCGTCCTCGGCGGGGCGCTCGAACGCATCGGGCGGGGCAAGGACGCTACCGAAAACGCCCTCATCGAACTCGGCGTCCGCGAGTCGCAAGCCTTCAAGACCCGCAACAGCTACCTCTCCGTCATCGGGGTCATCTCGCCCATGATCGGGCTGCTCGGCACGGTCATCGGCATGATGGGCGCCTTCGCCGTCCTCGGGCAATCCGGCGTCTCCGACCCGCGGAAGCTGGCCATGAGCATCGGCGAGGTGCTGCTCGCCACGGCCAGCGGCCTCTTCATCGCCATCCCCGCGTTCATCTTTTATTACTACTTCCGCAACCGCATCAACGACGCCACGGTCTACGCCGACAGCGAGTTGAACCACCTCGTCGAAGACATCCCGTTCGACGAAGTGCAAGGCCTGCGCATCGGCGAGAACTTCAACGCCGGCGACGGCCTCACCGCCGGCTCCCCGCTGTCCAAAGTCTCGCACAAAGTGTCCATGCAGCTCTCAACGAACTGCCCCGTGTGCCAGGCGGCCATCGTGCCCGGACAAAACCCCTGCCCGGGCTGCGGCACCACGCTCGACTGGCAGTCCTGATCCATGTCCGACGCCGCCCCCAGCAAAAGCAAAAAAAAACGCCGACCGCTCGAGCCGGAAGCCGATCCGGAATTCCAGATCGCGCCGATGATCGACATCCTGCTGGTGCTCCTCGTCTTCTTCATGTCCATCAGCTCGACCGAAGTCCTGCAATCGAACAAGGACATCCGCCTGCCGGTCGCGAAGGAGGCGAAGGACGCGAAGGAGAATCCCGGCCAGATCATCGTCAACCTCGCCATCAATCCCATCAGCAGCGCCGTGGCCATCAGCGTGAACGAAAAGGAATACCCGTCGCCCGGCGACCTCATCCCAGTCCTGCAAAACCACATCCAGAAAAACCCGATGGTCCGCGTCCTCATCCGCGCCGACAAGGACGTCCGCTATTCCTCCATGAAAAGCCTGCTCGAAGCGGTCGGCCGCGCCGGCATCGCCAATGTGACTTTTTCCGTCGTCGACAAGGAGGCGGCGCCCACCCCGTCGTGACCGGCTTGCGTCGCGGCGCGGATTGGTGAAATTATCGCGTTATGGGCGGTTCCGTAGGCTCCGAGGACGGCGACGTCGGCTTCCAGATCGCCCCGATGGTGGACGTGGTCTTCGTCCTCCTCCTCTTTTTCATGGCCTCCGCCGGTTCGCAGGTCGTCGAGCGGGAGTTGAACATCAGCCTGCCCAGCGGACGCGGCGCGGCCACCGCCGGCCCGCCCCCCACCCCCGTCATCATCGACATCAGCCCCGACGGCGTGGTCAGCATGAACAACCGCATCTTCGACACCCCGGCCAGCAAGGAACTCCCCGAGTTGCGCGCGCAATTGAAGGACAATATCGACCGCTTCGGCGACAAGGATCCCGTCATCATCCGGCCCGACGAAAACGCCCGGCAGGAACGTATCATCGACGTTCTCAACTCCGCCGCGGCGGCGGGGGTCAAGAACCTGACGTTCAGCTAGCCGCGGGCCTTCATCGGACGGACACCGCCGGCTCGGGAACCGCCGGCTCGGCGCCGGTCGTGCCGACCAAGCTTTCGAGATAGCCGGCGGCGTGTACCTCCGCCAATCTGGCCCGCGCGCTCTCGAGCCGGCCCGCCAGCCCCATGCGCTCGACGACCCCCGCGTAACCGGGTTGACGCACGACCTTCCCGAGGTAACTCGTGTGCCGCTCCCAGAGCCGCGCCTCCACGCCCTGCCTGGCCCGGAGGCGCGCGCGATACCAGTCGCTGGCCAGCACGCTCTCGCGGGTGAAGAGTGCGCGGAGGTCCGGATCGGCCAGCGTCCTTCCCTCGTAATGGTCGTCCCGCATGATGTGCAGCAGCGCCCGGAGCGGCGGGCACGCCCACTCGAGGCTGCCGTCGTTGAAATAATGCGCGGCCACCCGCCGCTGCGTCGCCACCACATTGTCCATGCCCTCGACGAAAAGATCCATGCCCTGCAATTCGGGCCGCAG
>Ga0172372_10005974_pt1 | contig 16758 bp, 9 predicted proteins | sample LakKiv5m_2_FD_114544 | JGI IMG/M metagenome (GOLD analysis project Ga0172372, IMG submission 114544) | Freshwater microbial communities from Kabuno Bay, South-Kivu, Congo - kab_092012_9.5m | ecosystem: Environmental > Aquatic > Freshwater > Lake | place: Democratic Republic of the Congo...
ATGGCCTTGGTACCTGGGAGTCGGAGAATAGCCTGGGAGGAAAATCGCATGACATGGTTGTTAATGACTGCAAGTTACTTCGGGTATCGGGTATTCCGGAGGGGTTTAACAGGCTTTAACGAAGGCGAATCACCTGAACCGAGGTTAGCCGAATCCTGTTCGAAACCGAAAATTTCCGATTTTGGCAGCCTCCATTCCCGGCTGCCGTAGCGCGGCAGGGGAGTGCAGGGCGTGCCCTGCTGCTGGCACCACGCCAGCCAGGTTTGACGTTGGCGCCTGGAAAGTATCGGACTCAGGAGTACATAATCCGGTCTTTTTCCATACCATAAGGAATGTTGTACTAAGGCATCTGGTAACCGGGCATCCTTTACGGGAGCAGCAGCATCTTGCACGGCAACAGCAGCATCTCGTACTGGATCGGCTGACTGTATGGACGCTTTCTTCGAGGTCTCCGGCCAACCACCCAATACCAGGACGAAACCCTCCTCGGGGAAGCCCAGGTCCGGTGCTCCGGAGAAAACCTGTATGGCCGTAGAACCTGCTCGCAGTGGGAGCAACCCTCGCTCCGGATGCCCAATGGTCGGAGGGTCCTCGGTTTGGAATTCATTCGCCGGTTGGAAACGGGGAACGGTTGCAGCGCGCCAACGCGCGGCTTCGGAGACGGGTCCTTGTTGGCCCAGGATACGGAGAACCTGGTGCCCGGCCACAAGTTCCAATTGCAATTGCCCGGCCTGGTGGCTGGCTACCAGCCACTCGCCCCGGCTGCGGTGGCCGCCACGCCAGGAAGTCCAGCCCATGACCAGAAGAAGAAGTAATGCCGGTCCAGTGTGGCCCCATCGGCTCCCGCGAGCGGCCTCCATTTTGCCAAAGTACCAGAGTGTGCTAAGAAGGAGGAGCAGTGTGGCCAGCGCAGGAAGGTGGGGCAGGTTAAGCAGCGCTCCCGGCAGGTTCCCAGCCCGTTCCATTAAGGTGAGCCACCCTTGCACCAGCCAGGAGAGAAGGTCCGCAAACGCAAGGGTGATAGGCCAAGGCGGAAGTACAATTAACAGAGCGGCACCCAGGAGAAACATTCCGACCAGGGGCACACCAACCAGATTCCCCAGTAGAAAATACACCGGAAACTGGCCGAAATAATGCCAGGATAAAGCCAGACAACCCACTTGCGCCGCCATGGACAAGGCGAGCAAATCCCCGAGCTGTCTTCCCAGCCAGCCTTTAAACAAGAATTTGTTGCGAAACCAGGGGTAGGTCCAAAGAATGCCAGCCACTGCCGAAAAGGACAACTGGAAACCAACGGAATACAACAGGCCGGGTTGAAGCAACAACAACAGGAAAGCTGTGCTGGCCCATGCGTTTTTACCTGCGCTTTTTCGGTGCAGGATGCGGCTCAGCCCCATCAGGCTGAACAGCAATCCGGCTCGCATGGCGGACGGAGGAGCACCACTCACCAGGACAAAAGTCCACACGCCTGCCAGGGCCAAGAGACTTTCTGCGATCCGCGTCAGCGTGGGTTGATGCAACCGAAGGAACAGGAAGCTGAGCAACTTTTGCAACAACAGGAAAACCAGCCCAACGTGCATGCCGGAAACAGCGAGAATATGGAGCGTTCCAGCCCGGGAAAAAGCCTGAAGATCTTCCTGGCTCAACTCTTCTTTCCAACCGAGGCACAGCGCGGCAAGCACCCCAGCGCTTTGTTGATCCCTTACAGAACGATGAAGGGCCGATAAGCTGAAGGTTCGCAGGCGGTTAATTGCCTGGCGCAGGCCCTTCCCCTGTTCCAGAGTGAGGTACTGGCAGCTGTCCAGCCTTCCCTGCCAAAAGATGCCCTGGCTGGCCAGGTACCGGCGTTGATGGAAATCGACCGGATGCTCCGCTGCTTTGGGGCGTTCCAGCGCTAGTGCGCAGACCAATAAGCTCCCCGGTTGAAGCGAATCAATGCCCTGGATTCGCAACATAACTTTTTGTCCGGACAGCCCGCTTGCTTCCTCAACCCATTTCCCGGGCGAAGGGCCATGCGTCAAGATGCGGGCCTGCACGTTAGCCCATGGGGATTCGCCTTCGGAGAAGGTCGGCGCTTGGAGGGTCCTGAACAGGACGCTTCCTTTCCAGGTTTCGATGCCTTGCTTTTGGTTTGGGTTGCTTCCGCGCAGCCGCTTTTCATCACTGCCGATCTGAAGGCCTAACAGCAGGCAGGTTATCCCGGCCAGCAATCCGCTCCAACAGCGGAGTCGGTAGGATCGCAGAAGCCATGAGCTCCGGGTTCCGAGGAGATAGAAGGAAACCGTGGTCAGCAAAAGCCCCTTGTTCGGCAAGACAAGCGGGGACAGGTAGGGACAAACCGCCAACCCCAGCACAAAGGGGCTAAGGACGCGCAGCATGGGAATTTCCCTGAGCGAAGGGCTTGGGTCTTTGCGGACTTGCTTTTGGGTACCTCGGGATTGGCTCATGGCGGATGAACCGCCAAACTACACGAAGCCAAAGGCCGGCTTCCCTTTTGAGGAGCCGGCCTTTGCCTTTGTGGAAAACTATTTAAACGTTACCTCGTGCGTACTCGTCCGAAAAAGAGTTTAGCGGACGATGGAGAGTGTCTGTGTGGCCATTCTGGATCCCTCGCGCACCTGAACGAGGTAGGTGCCTACAGAGAGATTGGATAGGTCCAATTCCGTTTGCGTGCGGAAAACCTGAAGAGGAAGAACACGGCGCCCAAAGACGTCCAGCACTTCCACCGTGGCTTCTTCAGCAAGATCAAGGCGAATCAGCACGCGGTTGGCTGCTGGATTTGGGCCTACCTGAAGGCTGGATGCCAGTGCAGCATCATTTAACCCGACGCTGGAAACGGAAATCAGTTCACAATACGTATTGGAACCACCGGAATTGCTCGCCGTCAGGCAAACGTTGTATTCGCCACTTGCCGGGAAAAGGTGGGAGGGGTTCGCCAGGCTGCTGAGCGGCAGACCGTCGCCAAAATCCCAGACATAGCCGCTGGCGTTGATAGACGTATTGGTGAAACTCACATTACCACCGTAGCCAATGTACGACCAGGTAAAACCTGCTGATGGAGCCGGAGCAAGGGCCCCAAAATCCGATTCATTAAACCCGATGCCATTGGCGTAAACGAACTGCGCAGGAGATGCAGCGTCTGAGCCCGGGATGGCAAAAACCACCGGCAGTTCGTAGTCAAAATCGCTCCCGGTTTCGATGACGATCGGAGCCATGGTGGGGAAAAAAGCCACCCCGTCAAAACCGGTGCCTTCCGTGAAGTTGGAAATGAAGGTGTACTCTTCTTCGTCCACGTCGTAGCCGCGTCCCAAAAGGTTGGGCAGATCGTTGGTGTTCAGGATGGTGATGTCCGTTGCGGCCCAGGTGAAGAATACTTTGGAACCGTCAGCATTTCGGCTGATCTGCGGGTTGGTCCCCACAGAAAGGTTGTCCGCACCGGGATTGATGAGCCCCCCGTCTTCGGTCCGGACGGTATCCAGAACTGTTGCCGTCCAGTCGCTACCGGTGGACGTAATCAGGTGATAAATGCAACTCACGGGTTGTGCATTGGCCAGGTAGATGAAATACAGCGAATCCGGATCTGAGCTGGCCGTAAATCGGCTGTTGACTTCACTGACCAAATGCAGACTGCCGTCCTGGTCAACCGTGGCGTCCAGCGTGGTAAAATAGGGCAGGATAGGCCCTTCGCCCTGGTTGGCGCCAATCAGGAAGTCGGCCATCGCCGGAAGGGTGGCAAAGTCAAAGTCGGGAAGCGGATTCCAGGAGTTGCCCGCATCAGTTGATTTATAGACGATGGGTTTAGGCGAAAGACCCGTGAAGACGCCACTGGCGAGGCCCCCGATGATCACGGCATATCCAATCTGGCCATCGGGTGAAAAGGCCAGGTTGTACGTAAAGGTATTGTAGCGGTTCAGGAAGCCTCCATCCAGGTAGGTGTAATAGTCCGGACGCAGCGTGGCCGCCAGCGTCCAGTCAAAATCGCTGCTGCTGCTGTTAAAGATGCCCTTCCACAGTTTAAACTTGGAGCCGTTCAGGGAATCAGCGCTGACAGACCCCGTACCGTTTCTTACGGTGGAAAGGTACCATAGGCTTCCATCCGGAGTTTGGCTGAATCCATAGGGGAAGTACTCACTATCGCCGGGGTCGCCGCCGTAAAACTCGCTCACAGCGCTGCCATCCGCGCGAGCGGAGTTGCGGAAAACCAATCCCCAGCTGGCGTCCGGCGAAGCAGCATTCAGGGCGGGACCAACGGCTGCGACATAGGCATTATCCGGGTTGGTGTTTCCTGTTGGGTTGTACAGGATCCCACTCGGATAACGGTTGCCAAGATTTCCGGGAAAAGAGCCCGTATTGTAGCCCGGTGAAATCCCGGTATTGGTGGTCCAGGTTTCGCCGCCATCCGTGGAGCGGTCAAAAGCAAGACCCCCGGAACCGCCCGGCGTTCCGGCATTGTGGCGGTGCACAAACACAACCGATTCAAGGTCTTCGTTCCAACTGACCTGGTTTTGCCCTTCGGTCAAAATGGTGAAAATGTTGTAGGCTGTCCCGATCGCGATAAAATTGCCCGTGGAACCTGCCCGAATCAGGTCTTCCTGAATGGGCGAAAGTTTAGGGTCATGGTCTGTAGCGATGCCGTCCAGGTATGGGATTTCCAGCGGAAAGGCCTGGTGTCCGAAAGGCTTTGCAGTAAACGAGCGCTGAGCGTTCAGTTGCCAAGGCAACAAAGCTAAAGCCCAACAAAAAGGTACAAGAACTTTCATATGGAGGTGGTATTTGCGTGGATCTATCCCGGAAAACTAAGCTTAAATACAGATTGGCGATTCTTAAAATGACTTAAGGATTTCACAATTGACATTGACATGACCAAAAGGAGGGCTTGCGACAAGCCAGGGCAGCGTTTGGCGCTAAGTTTCAAAGAGTTTCCCTGTTTCGCCAGCTGATAAACTGAAGCTGCCATAAACGAAGAAACCGCACCCGAGGGTGCGGTTTCTGTTAAGTAGGGTTTTCGTAAAGGGTACCCAGCCAGGCTAAGTACTCCTTACTTGGAAACGGAGACCGAGCGCATGGTCACCGCATTCTCATTCTGGACTTTGACCAGGTACTGGCCATTCGCCAGGTTGCTCAGATCCAGTTGGATGGCGGCACTGCTGCCAGCCATCAGGCGCTGTGCGGCAACGACTTCTTCGCCAAGCAGGTTGTACACCTGAATGGTGTACTCGCCGGAAACCTGACCGTTGAGGGTAACGTTTACCAGACCGGCAGTCGGGCTGGGGAAAACCGTCAGGGCTTCGGCAAGCAGCACATCCTCGATACCGGAAACAACCACGTTTACTTCCTTGCACTCGGTATCATCCGTTGCCGGTGATCCGCTGTTCTTTGCCGTGAGGCAGACGTTGTACAGGCTCGTAGCCGTGTAGGTCTTGGTGGGGTTGGTCAAGCCCGAGAGCGGACCGCTGTCACCAAAGTCCCAGACGAATTCGGTAGCATCGATGGAAAGGTTGGTGAAGTTGACCACACCCGTTCCCGAGGTGTTCACCACAAAACTGAAATCAGCCGTAGCGCTCGGAGCGCTGACGCCGAATTCTGCTTCATTGAAACCAGCACCGCGGATGAAGAAGAAGGTCGGAGGAGAAAGGTCATCGGCTCCGGGCTGGGCAAAGACCACAGCCACTTCGTAGTCGAAATCATCGCCGGTTTCGATCACCGTAGGTGCTGCGACAGGGAAGAAAATTACTCCGTCAACGGCAGATCCTGCTGTAGGTTCACGGATGAAGGTGTATTCGTCACTGCTGACATCATACCCGCGGATGCGCAGGTTGGGCAGGTCATTGGTTCCGATAATGGAGGCATCAGAGGCATTCCAGGAGAAGAAGATTTTGTCTCCATCGGCACTGCTGCTGATGTTGGTGCGAGTAGAATGTGCTACGGATCCGACAGCACCGTCTTCGGTCAGCACAGAGTCAATCAGGGTGGCGGTCCAGTCTGCACCGGTAGAGGTGGTCAGGTGGAACATGCCCTCGGTGCCAGCGCCTACCCAAATGAAGTAGAGGGAGTCATTGGCGCGGGAGGAACGCGGCAGCACATTGCTGAACATGTGCAACTTATCGTTGGCATCCACAGCGATGTCGACCGAGGTAAAGAACGGAATGGTCTCGCCCGTGCTGGTCGGAATCAGGTAGTCCTGGAAAGCCGTCAGGGTGCGGAAATCGAAGTTGGGCAGGCGTGTCCAGGTATCGCCACCGTTGGTGGTTTTGTGCACGATCGGCTGAATACCCTGGTAAACGCAGCTGTTTTCCGAAATCAGCAACACGACATAGCCCGTTTGGCCATCGGGGCTGAACGCGATGTTCCAGCCGTAGCCGCCTACATTGGACCCATCGGCAGGATCCAGGAAATAGTCGGGATCGAGCAGCGTCTGGGAAAGGGTCCAATCCACCTGGTTCGTGGTGGTATTGTAAACACCCTTATTCAAATAGAAGAAGTTGTAATCCGTCAAACCGTCACCCGGGAAATAGGTGGAAATGCTCCAAATGTCGCCGTTGGGGTTTACCGTCAATCCGTAAGGATGGAAATCGGTGTTTACCCCCGGGGTTTGCTGGTAGTAATCCTCGCCAACGTTCGTTCCGTCGCTGAGACGGGCACTCGTGGCAAAAATCCAGCCCCAGCCGGCTCCTCCTGGCTGCAGCGCGGGTCCCGTACCAATAGCGTAAGCATTGGCAGGGTTGGTGTTACCGGCAGGGTTCCAAATGGCCGTGCTTGGGTAGCGGTTACCACCAACCGGAGCTGAACCGGCGTTGTAGGCCGGTGTCATGATGTAATTGTCCGTCCAGGTTGCCCCGCCGTCCAGCGAACGGTCGAAGGAGATACCCCCGGAGCCGCCTGTGGATCCGTTGTTCTGGCGGTGGATGAAGGTTACTGCATCTAAATCGGGGTTGTAAGCCACCTGGTTCTGCTCGTCGAGCAGAATGGTGTAGATGTTGTACGCAGAACCCAGTTCCACGAAGGAAACAGCCCCGGAGCGCTGGCTGCTTGCATCGGGCCGGATGGGCTCGTAGTTGGTAACGAAATGGCTCTCCGTCAGGTCGATGGCCGCTTGCCGAGGACGGTAGTCGTCCATGTGCATCACGCGCTGTGCCATTACCCCTGAGGTTACCATCAATGCGGTCAGGTACAGGGAAATTTTCTTCATAATTAGAGGTTTGATTTGATTCTTTTGTGCTTGAATGTGGAGCCTAAAGGTAAGAAGTGACCGTTTGAAGTTAACATTAATTAACATACAGCCCAACGTATGTTAAAAAACGGACCAAAAAGACATCGTTTTTGCCCAAAAATGTGGACAACCAAGGCAGATTGTCTTGCCGGGATCAATGCTGCAAACCCTCTCCAACCAGTTGCAGGGGAGTGCCTTCTAAAAGACCTTCGATGACGCTTTTGAATTCCCGCAATTGATCCACAATGACCTGTTCCCCTTCGACATCCGGATTAGCATAGCCCCGACTAACGACCTGTTTTTGCCAGGTATCTGTGCGCAGGTAAAAAATGCTGGAAGGTAGGTCCATGATGCGGATCTCACCCGTAGGATAAACGCTGGCCATGTCTGAAAAACGCATGGTTTCCGCCTGCTCGAGCAGCGCCTGGAGTCTGGATGCTGCAATTTTGCCTCGGTAGGTGCCGATGCGCTCGGTAAACTGGCTACCCGTGTAACGAAGGGTGCCGTCGCGAAAAACCTCGAGCCGGTAAACCGGACAGGTGCCCAGGCAGGGAGTGGTTTGCAGTGAAACCACGAGTTCCTCTGCGGCAGGCCAATCCAATCGGGTTCCCTGTTGATCGGGATCGGGCTGAACGGGCGGTGCTGGCGGTGCTGGCGGTGCTGGCGGTAAATCCGGGGCGTCTGCCGGCAGTACGGTTGCGTCAGTGGTCTCCGTGGGTGCCTTGGTTTTGCAAGCAGCTATTCCGACGATCAACCAGGCAGCCGCCAAAAGTGCGAAAACCCTTCGCCCGAAACCTATGCAGGAATGCCTCATTTCTTTTTAGCAGGTTTGGCCGCTGACTTGGCCTTGGCCTGTTGGGCTTTGGTATAGGCCTCCAGGCGCTCCTGCCAACCTCCTTTTTTGCGCGGTTTCGCTTTGTTTTCCTGAATCTGCGCGTGCAGCGCATCCTCGTTGACAAAGAAGGTTTTGATGAGCCACTGTTGCCCGAACGTGATGATGTTGGTCAGCAGGTAGTAGTAAGTCAATGCGCTAGAGAAACTGTTGAAGATGAACAGCATCATAACCGGAAAAAGATACTGCATGACCACCATCTGGCCCCCCATGGCGCCCGTCATCTGGCTGTTCATGCGGGCGTACGCGATGGACGTAATGGCTGCCAGCAACGTGAAAAGGCTGACGTGCGCTCCGTAGAAAGGAATCGTGAAGGGCAGGGCCAGGATGGAGTCGTAGGAACTCAGGTCGGTGGCCCAGAGGAAGGGCTCATGCCGCAATTCGATCGAATTGGGAAAGAAGCGGTACATGGCAAAGAGGATGGGCATCTGCAGCAGTTGCGGCAGGCAGCCCCCCAGCGGACTCACGCCGCTCTGCTGGTAAAGCTTCATGGTTTCCTGGCTCATCCGCTGCTGGTCCTCGCCAAATTTTTCTTTGATGGCGTCCATCTCCGGCTTGAGCAGGCGCATCTTGACCATGCTCACGTACGAACGGTAGGTGAGGGGCGTGAACGCTACTTTGATGATCAGGGTCAGGATCAGAATGATGATCCCGTAATTGGCGATGTTGTGGTTGAGCAGGTTGAAAATGGGGATGATCACAAACTTGTTGCACCATCCGATGATGCTGGTACCCACCGGCACCACTTTCTCCAGGTCCTGGTCCAGCTTTTTCAGCCCGCGGTAGTGGTTCGGCGCAAAAACAAATTGCATCGCCACCGAACTCTGCGCTTCCTGCGGCACCTGCACAAAAAGTCGGCTGCGCATGGCTTTGGTTCGAAGGGTGTCCTCGTCTTCAAACGCCTTCACGGACACTTCGCCGCCGCGTTCAAAGCCCTTGTCGGCGATCAGGGTGGCGTTGAAAAACTGGTCCACGTAACTCAGCCAGGAAAGTCGGCTGTCGAGCGCCTCGCTGCCGTTGCGCGATTTGTAGCCGGTTTCGCCGTCCGCATAGCGGAAGTAGGCCTTGCTCATCTGCCGCTCGTACTTCAGGTTGGTCTCCTGGCGCTTCATGTCGGCATTCCAGGTCAGCTCCAGGTAGGGTTGGGCGGCCGAGATAACCTGGTTGTAGTTCGAAAAGTCCAGTTGGTATTGCAGCACATGCGCCGTATCGCCAAGGCGGTAAACCTGATCGAACCACTGGTCCGGACCGGTCTGGAAACGGAAGCGAATGCCCTTGCCATCGGCATCCGGTATAGCCTGTGCGAAAAGGCTGTCCGTGTTGATGCGGCGGTTGCCCTCGTAGAAAAACGAGTAGTTGAACGCTACTTGGTCCGGATTGAACAATTCCAGCGGGCGTCGCAGGTAGTCGGTGTACTTCTTGAGTTCCACCTGCGTGATGCGGCCACCGCGGTTGGTAAAGCTGACCCGCAAATGGTCATCCTCAATGGTGTAGACGCTTTCCTGCCCTCCCGCGAGCGGGGCGAAAAGACCCAGGCGCGATGCCCGGCGCTCCTGCTGAAGGCTTAAGGTCGCCGAATCCGCAGCGGCGGGCAGCGAGGCCTCTTCGCCCGAAAGCATGGCCTGGTTGGCCTGCTCGTTTACCCGCAACAGGCTGTCCTGGCGGAAACGGGCCTGCGCGTCAGCGATGGAATCCACGCGAGCCTGCTCGGCTTCAACCAGGGCCTGGTTGTTGCGGCTCTGCCAGTTGAGGTAAACGATCATCAGAATGCCCAAAAGGACAAAGCCGATGATGCTGGAACGATCAAAATCCTGCAAGGGGTCGGGTTCTGAGTGGAGACAAAAAGAGAAACAGGGGGCAAAGATAGGTTTTTCCCCATGTAGGAAAAGCCGGCGGCCGGGCTGCCCGGCATGGCTGGCTGCCAGCCAATCGGGCCATCTTGCACCGCGTCAGGCCAACTCAGGAGAAATGCCGCGCCCCTTCGGGCATGCTGGCACCCTGGGCTTCGGGCTCCTGTTCTTTGAACTGGAGCGCAGCGCGCACAAAATGCCGAAAAATTGGGCTCGGGCTCTCTACCGTAGAGCCAAATTCCGGATGAAACTGCACCCCGAGGAACCAGGGATGGTTGCGCAATTCCATGATTTCAACCAGGTTCTGCTGTGGATTGATTCCCGAGGCAATCATGCCGCCTGCTTCAAAATCTTTGAGGTACTCGTTGTTGAACTCAAAGCGATGGCGATGCCGCTCTTCGATGTTGACTTTGCCGTACACGGCATGCGCCTTCGTTTTCTTGAAGATGCGGCAGGGATAGGCCCCCAGGCGCATCGTTCCCCCCATTTCCTTGAGGTCTTCCTGGTCCTTCATTTTGTCGATGACCGGGTAAGGGGTTTTGGGGTTTATTTCGGTGGAATGGGCGCCGTCCATGAGCAGCACATGGCGCGCGAACTCGACAACGGCGCATTGCATGCCCAGACAGATACCCAGGAAGGGCACGTTGTGCTCGCGCACGTAGCGGATGGCGGCGATTTTGCCTTCGATGCCCCGTTCGCCGAAACCGGGGGCCACCAGCACTCCGTGGAGATTGCCGAGCAGACGCGCGGCGTTGCTTTCGTCAATGCTCTCGGACTGGATGTGTTCCAGCAACACCTTGCATTCGTTGGCGGCGCCCGCATGGATAAAGGCTTCCTGGATGGATTTATACGCGTCCTGCAACTCGGTGTACTTGCCGACCAACCCGATGCGGACATCTGTTTTGGGATTTTTCAACCGCGTGAGGAAGTCGCGCCAATCCTGCAGATTCGGTTCACCGGAAGAGGGCAGACGGAGCTTGGCCAATACGATTCGATCGATGTTTTCACGTAACATTTCTAATGGTACGTCATAAATCGATGCGGCGTCGCGGGCTTCAATGACCGCGTTGATGTTCACGTTGCAAAACAAGGCCACTTTGCGCCGCAGTTCCTGGCTGAGCGGATGTTCGGTCCGGCAGACAAGAATGTCCGGCTGTACACCGGCTTCCAGGAGCAGTTTGACCGAATGTTGGGTCGGTTTGGTTTTTAGCTCGCCGGCCGCGGCCAGGTAGGGGATAAGGGTCAGGTGCACCACCAGGCAGTCGTGCTTGCCAAGGCGCCAGTGCAATTGCCGGATGGATTCAATGTAAGGCAGCGACTCAATGTCGCCGACTGTCCCGCCGATTTCCGTAATCACGATGTCGTAGTCACCGGTTTCGCCCAGCAGCAACATGCGCCGTTGGATTTCGTCGGTAATGTGGGGGATAACCTGAACCGTTTTTCCCAGGAAATCGCCTCGGCGTTCCTTGTCAATGACGGTCTGGTAAACCCGGCCGGTGGTTACGTTGTTGGCCTGGGTGGTGCGGACGTTGAGAAAGCGCTCGTAGTGCCCCAGATCGAGGTCGGTCTCTGCGCCGTCCTCTGTAACATAACATTCCCCATGTTCATAGGGATTGAGCGTGCCCGGGTCGATATTGATGTAGGGATCAAACTTTTGGATCGTGACCCGGTAGCCTCTGGCCTGAAGCAGTTTGGCCAGCGAAGCGGCAAAGATGCCTTTGCCCAAGGAAGAACTGACACCGCCCGTAACAAAAAGGTTTTTGACCATAGCATTTAACCGGCGGACTTGTCTCCCTGCCTAGGTTACGGGGTGTAAAGATAGGATTATTCAAGGAGCGGTGCGTGGCGTTTAAGGTGTGAACAAGTTCCTTTGGTGTAGATTAACTAAATTTGTAACTACTTTGATTACAGTTGTTTACAGTTATCAAGTTTACCTGACATCATTTTTTCCCCACAATCGGATTCAACCAGCACTTAGCCTCCCTATCTTGTGATTGCTTTTGCAGGCATTCCACATTCTAAACCATCAACTCTATGTTTCGAAATCTCCTTTATACCTCGGCACTGGCCGTTGGCTTGATCAGCACAGCGATCTCCAGCCAGGCCCAATGCCCGGGTTGTGTCATCAACCCTGCCTGTGCCACACTGGCACCGGAAGGCGGGCTTTGTCCCGAAGTGATACCCGCGGCAACCGCTGGTCTGGCCTACGATGAAAACATTACGTTTTATATTCCAACCAATGCCACGGATCCGTCCACGGGCATTGATGTAACCGTCCTTCAGGTTACCATTACCGGCATCAGCGGCCTGCCTTTTGGTCTTGACTGGCAGTGCAACAACGCGCTGAGCGGTTGTGTGTATACCCCACCCAGCAGCCCACCAGCTTCCGAATTGGGCTGCGTCAAAATCTGCGGAACGGCCCTGGGAACACCGGGTACCTACACGGTTACCGTCGATGTGATTGCGCAAGTAGTCGCTTTCGGCATCACGCTGACTCAGCCGCTTTCCTTTGATGCCACCATTCAACTCTTGCCTCCGGTAAGTGGTGCCACGACCTTTACCTTCAGCGGTTCGCCCAACTGCAACGATGAGTATGTTACCACTTTTGCCGCTGGCATCAACGAATCGCCGCGCCTGACTACCTGGAGCTGGAACTTCGGTAACGGCCAGACCGCTACCGGTCAATTCCCTGCCCCGGTGGTTTACAATCCCGGTGTTTACACGGTGTCGTTGACCACCCAGGTGTTTGACTACAAGATTACCCAGGTCAACCTGAACAGCATGAACGACAACTGGTGCGGTGACATTGAGGAGCCTTACTTGTTTGGCATCTGCACCGGCAATCCAGACCCGTTCTTTGATGTCCGGGATGCCAGCTCCAACCTCATTTATACCTCTGCGACCAGAGATGACGTGTTGTCAGCCAGCTGGACGGGCCTCAACGTGGCAGTTCCGCCAACCTTCAGCATTGAATTTACCGACGAAGACGTGATTTCCCAGTGGGATGCCCTGGGCACTTTTGCCTTCAACCCCACGGGACCTGGCGTATATTCCTTCAGCGGCGCCGGAGGAACCTCCGGTACCGTGACCATCGGCACGACCCTGGCCAATACCTACAACGATGCTACCGAATTGTTTGCCTTCAGCAACCCGTTCATCGGCCCTTCGGCTGACATTACGGACGCCACCACCATCGGCGGCAACAACGGGGCCATTGACATTACCATCAGTGGTGGAACGGCGCCTTACACCTACTTCTGGAGCAACGGAGCCACTACCCAGGACATCAGCGGAGTAGGGGCAGGAACCTACGAAGTGCTGATTGAAGATGCCAATGGCTGCAGCACCACCGGTTCTTTCTCCGTGGGCGAACCGGCCAACGTACCTTGCGCACCAACCCCGACTGGCTTGACCGCATTGACCTTTAGCTCAACTTCTGCCCTGTTGAGTTGGGATCCGCTTGATCAGCCAGTTCAGGGCTACCAGGTTCAGGGCCGTCGCCTTGGCGAAATTGGCTGGGTTAGCCGCAAGGTAACCGGTCCTTCGCTGTTCCTTGGAATCTTCGAGCCCGGTCGTACCTACCAGTTCCGCGTTCGCGCCAAGTGCTCGGTTACCGGCAACCTTTCCGCTTACTCCACCATCCAGAACTTCACTATGCCCGCGGCACGTGAAGCCGCAGAAAGCACCCTGGTTACGGTGAATGTATTCCCGAACCCGATTCAGGAACGCGCCGTCGTGGAAATTGGTCTGGCCGGTGATCAGGAAGTAACTGTTACCATTGCCGATCAGCTGGGCCGCCTGGTGTATGCCAACACCCAAACCCGCCTTGCCGGCTTGAACACGGTAGAAATTGACTTCACCGATTTCGTGCCCGGCATGTACCTCGTGAACGTACAAACGGAGCGCGGTCTGGAGATCCGCAAAGTGGTGGTGGAGTAATTCCATGCCCCTTCCCCGGTTTTAACTGACCCCGGTTTTAACTAAACGGAAAGCACCCCGCTGGCCTCTGCCGGTGGGGTGTTTTTTTTTATACAAACCGCTCAGGAGCAGCGGCAGCGCTTTCTGCCGAGCCGTCTTAGGTCGAAGGGCCTCGCCACGCTGAGCAGCATGCGATCTGGCTGAAAACAGCCTCTACCTTAAGGCAGCAGCGTAGGTCCGCGCCCGCTCCAGATCTTCCGGGGTATCCACTGTGAAGGTGTCTTCCGCCACTTCCAGCACGCGAATCGGGTAACCGTGATACAGCCAGCGCAATTGCTCCAGGCTCTCGGCCATTTCCAGCGGCGTGGGTTCCAATTCAGCAACGGCTTTGAGCGTTGCGGCCCGGAAGGCGTAAACACCGATGTGCTTGAAATAGGGGTGCTGCTCCGTCCATTGTTCGGGCGAATAATCCCGTACGTAGGGCAGGGGATGGCGGCTGAAACAAAGGGCCCTTCCCCGGGCATCGACCAAAACCTTGGGCGTATTCGGGTTGAACAATCGTTCATTATCGTATAATCTTACCGATAATGTAGCGATGCTGGTTTCCGGGGCATCAAAGGCATGAATCAGCAGATGGAGCGTTTGCGGGTCCAGAAATGGTTCGTCTCCCTGCACATTGATGACGATGTCTTCCGGAAGATGCGGCACCTGATCTAATGCCGCCGCGCAGCGTTCCGTGCCTGACCGGCAGAACGACGGGGTGAGCACAGCCTGGCCTCCGCGCTCCTGAATGCAATCCGAGATGCGCGTATCATCGGTGGCTACAATGACCTGATCAACGCCAGCCTGCAGGCAGCGTTGCCAGACGCGCACGATCATGGGCACTCCACCAATGTCGGCAAGCGGTTTGCCAGGAAGGCGACTGGAGTCGTAACGGGCCGGTATGATGGCAAGGGAGGACAAAATTTCGATCGAAGGGTTACACGGCTCGAACCATCAGGTAGTTTCCTTTGACGGCAACGACTTCGACGGCCGCACCCCGGGCAATGAATTCGCCTTGCGTCATAGCATCATAGCGCGTCTCGTCCAGGTCAACTTTGCCGGAAGGTCTAAGTTCCGTAGCGGCCGTGCCCTGTCGGCCGGCGAGTTCTGCCCGGGTAGGATAGGAATCTACCGTAAATCCGCGTGCTTTGTCCTGACTTTCGGACAGTACCAGGTTGCGCAACAGCGGGCTGGCGGTCAGGCTTCCCAGCAGGGTGATGGCCAGGCCAATGGAGCCGAGCAAGGCTATCACAACCACCAGTACCGATCGCACCACGTTCTGTGCCGCTTCATAGCGGAAATCGAACCAATCGTTGCCCAACATGGACAGCACCAGGCTGGTGGTGATCAGCCCAATGCCGGCTACCCCGGACAGGCCAAAGCCCGGAAAGACAAACACCTCCAGCCCGATAAAAATCAACCCTACCACAAACAAGGCGATTTCCCAATGAGCGGCCAGCCCATCCAGGTAATGGGGCGCAAAATAGAGCACTGCCCCAATGGCGGCGGCCAGGAGGGCAAAACCGATGCCCGGGCTTTGCATTTCCGCGTAAATGCCCAGAAAAATGACCATCAGCAGCAACCCGGAAACCACGGGATTAACCAAAAACTTGATCATCCGGTCAACGGTCGTGGGCTGGTAGCTGGCCAGGGTGTAGTCCGTGATGCCTGCCATGGGCAGAATGTCCTGCCAGCGCTCGGCAATGCCCTCGCAATAACCGTTGGCTACCGCCTCTTGTGAGGTAAAAACCAGCGTTTTGCCAGCCTCGATGAGGCCCGGGATCTCGATATCCTGGTCCACCATGGCTTCAGCAATGTCCGGATCGCGCCCACCCGCTTCGGCAATGCTGCGCATTTTGGCCCGCATGTAAGCCTGGTATTTGTCAGGCATGGCTTCGCCGCTGGTGCCATCCACAACCGTGGCGGCCCCGATTTGGGCCGACGGGGCCATGTAAATGCTGTCGCAGGAGAGCGAAATGAGCGCTCCTGCTGATGCGGCATTATTGACAATGTACACCAGCGTCAGCGCTTTGTTGTGCAGCAGCCGCTGGCTGATGGAGTCAGCCAGGTTGACCATGCCGCCATAAGTATCCAGGCTCAATACGATGACGTCCGCGCCGGCGGCGTCCGCTTCTTCCATGGCCCGCTTCATCGTGCGCCAGGCTGGCGGCATAATGTCTTCGGCAAGCTCTACGTGAAAAACCAGGGGTTTCTCCGGCAGGGGCCTGGCGGGTGGCGCCTTTTCTGCCAAAGGCTGGCCGACCAGATTTCCGGCGAAGGGCCACAAGGCTATGAACAGCAGCCCTGTGAGGAACTTGAAGGAGAAAGGCGCAGCAGGCATGAGGATCAGGCGTAATTTCGCTTGGAAAACTACCCCATTCCACCGGAATTACCTGCTTTATGGATTTCACACGCATATTGGCTTGCCTGACCCTGGTTTTGGGCCTGGCCTTTCAGGCTTCAGCCGGCCTGATGCCGGATTCGCTGCGCACCGAGCAACGCGAAGGGCAATGGTGCATCCTGCACCAGGTGGAACAGGGCGAAACGCTGTACGGCTTGTCTCGGCGCTACCGCGTCAGCATCCAGGAATTGCAAGCCCTCAATCCTGAGTCGGCTAATTTGGGCGTGCGGATCGGACAAATTCTTGTCGTTCCGATAGCCGGAAAAGCCGCAGCACCTGCTCAAGCCGCAGCACCTGCTCCAGTCCCGTCTGCGGCAACTGTTCCCGTCCAGGCTGCCGCACCCGATCCCGCTCCCGTCCAGGCTGCCGCACCCGCTCCCGCTCCCGTCCAGACTGCGGCTCCGGCAACTGTTCCCGTCCAGGCTGCCGCTCCAGCTCAAGCTGC
>Ga0172372_10005975_pt1 | contig 16757 bp, 14 predicted proteins | sample LakKiv5m_2_FD_114544 | JGI IMG/M metagenome (GOLD analysis project Ga0172372, IMG submission 114544) | Freshwater microbial communities from Kabuno Bay, South-Kivu, Congo - kab_092012_9.5m | ecosystem: Environmental > Aquatic > Freshwater > Lake | place: Democratic Republic of the Congo...
ATTCCGGCGCTGCCTCTGATCCTGATCCGGCCGTTCCTCCCGGAGTCGCCGGTGTGGGCCCAGAAGAAGGCAGCGGGAACGCTCCGGCGCCCGTCGATCCTGGAGTTGTTCAGTCCGGCGCTGCGCAAGACGACCCTCGTGACAACGCTGGTGTTCGCGGCGAGCTACGGCATTGCGTTCGGTGCGATCCAGCAGTTGCCGCAGATCCTGGGCGGACCCAAGGGTCACGCGGCCATCCAGGCGGTGGCCAAGGCGGCACGGGAGAAGACGGCCGCGGACGCCACGGCGGCTGGAAAGCCGGCAACGCCTCCGCAGTTGGCCCAGGCGGCCGGCAATGCCTCGGATGCCGCGGTGGCGAAGATCACCATGGCGCAGGAAGTGGGTGGCCTGCTCGGACGGTTCGTGCTGGCGATGCTGGCGGGTTGGATCGTGAGTCGTCGGGCCCTGCTGCGCGTGTTCCAGATCCCGGCGTTGTTCGCGGTGCCGGCCTTGTTCTGGTGGATTTCCACCAAGCTCCCCGATGCCGGTTCGCTGGATGCCATCCGGATCGGGGTGTTCGTGGCGGGATTCTTCACGGTGGCCCAATTCAGCTTCTGGGGAAATTACATCCCCCTGGTGTTCCCGGTGCACCTGCGCGGCACAGGCGAGAGTTTCGCGGCGAACATCGGTGGTCGCGTGATCGGAACGGCGGCGGCGTGGTTCACGATTTCCTTCTCCAAGGCGGTCCCGCCGGATCCGGCGAAGATCGCCCTCGTGGGCGCGGTGGTTGCCGGGATCTACGCGCTGATCGGCGCGATCCTCACGCATTGGCTGCCCGAGCCGGGCAAGGTGGATGGGGGGGAGGAAGTTTGAAGTTTCAAGATTCAAGTTTGAAGTCCCCTTGCCATCCGTGGTTCCAACTGCCTTTTCCAGGCTGATTGACCGTTGAATCCGGAAGGCGGACCGGGCAGGTTCCAGGAGTCGTCTCGAAAGCGCACCCACCGACATGATCACCCCACCCCTCCCGATCCTGCCATGATCCCACCTCTGAGAGACTCCTCACTCAGCAGCCCATGCAGCAAAACCATGCCACGGTTGACTCCCGAAAAGCACTAGGCTGCCAATGGTCAGTCTAAACAATCGTTCGCCTGAAACATGCAGAAGCGTCGGGTCATCCTCGCGCTCGTTACCTTGGCGCTATGCTATGTGTTCGGCCCGTTCTTGGCGGGGGCGCTTAGCGTCGGAGATCGACTAGGACCAGCATTCTATCCGGAGTCTCTTCACCAGGGCATTTACATCATGGCCCATGAGACCTTCCGCAACGAGAAGCCACGCTTGCCGATTGACGGCTGGATGTATCGTCGACCGCTATTCTACGGCTTGCCACGGTGTCTCAAGTCACCGGCGGTCCGAGACGCATATATCGAGATGGTGCGACGAAACGAGAGCCCGGTGCTTTCGAGGATGATTGAAATGAACGAAAAGGCGAACAAGACGGTCCAGCGAACGGGAGCCAGCCGTTCTGCTCAAGACACAAATGCAACGTCATCGGCGGCTGGCTCCCGTCGCTGACCTTGGCGTTCGCCATCCTTCGACACGCATGAACGATTCATCCCCACCATCGGCTTCGGCCGGAGAGGTTCGCGGTTATCTTGCTGCCGAGATTGAGCGGGCCCGGACGCAACTGGCGCAGGACCAGTGGCAGGCGCTTCTGGTGGGAGTGGGGGACCAGGGTGCGATTGCTTACAGTCATTATCTGGAGGGCTAACACAGCGGGCCTGCGGAGGGGGTTGCATTTCGATCCGGGGTTGTGACGATCGGACCCTGATCCCCATGGGTGACCGTGTGGCCACCGGGTGTTTCTCATGAACAAGCCGCCGATCCTGCCGCCGCCCTTGCCGCCGATGCCCCCGCGTCAGCCGCCGGCACCGCCGCGGCGTCGGTATTCGGTGGGTCGCCAGATGCTTCGGGCGTTCGTGTGGATGGTCTTGGTTGGGGTGGTGCTGTACCGGGTTTTCGTCTTCCGACCCGAGCCCCGGATGGCCCGTCAGGGCTGGGGTGAAGTGAACGGGAGGCAGTGGGGGCAGGAGCGTCGGGAGAGTTGGCGGGCGGAGGTGCGCAAACCCCGGGCGGCATTGCCCACGAACCTTTGGCGCATCGAACTCGAGCTGACCTCGAAGGCGGAGAACATCCTGCGCAGTCATCACCAGCAGTTCCGCGGGCGTGGGGAGCTGGAGGTTGTGGAACGTCCCGAGGTCACGTTGACGGTCCGGGAAGGGGGGCAGGTTTACACGAATGTGTCGGCGCACCTGAAGGGGGCGGCGGGGAGCTTCCGTCCGTACGATGACACACCGGGCTTCACGCTGAACTTCTCGAAGCACGCCAAGGGACAGAAGTTCCACGGGTACTCGAAGATCTCGCTGAACAACTCGGTGCAGGACCCGACGCTGATGAACGAGCTGATCAGCCGGGAATTGTTCGTGGCAGCTGGCGTCCCGGTGCCGAAGGCCCAGCACGCCACGGTCGTGGTGAATGGTCGGGACCTCGGGCTGTATGTGGTCCTGGAGGGTTGGGGAAAACCCTTCCTCAAAGGCCATTTCGACGACGTCAGCGGGAACCTGTACGACGGAGGATTCGTCCAGGACATCGATGGCAACCTCTCGGTGGTCTCCGGAGAGTCCCAGGACTCGCATCCCGGACTGGAACGTCTGATCGAAGCCGTCCGGGGCGGGACACGGAGCAATCGGTGGGAGCGATTGTCCGGTGCGTTGGATGTAGACCGGTTTGCGGCGTTGCTGGCGATGGACACGTTGATCTGCAACTGGGACGGGTACGCGATGAACCGGAACAACTGGCGGGTGTTCCATGATCGGTCGACGGACAAGATGGTCTTCATGCCGCATGGGCTCGACCAATTGTTCGGGTTCGGGCGGCGGATGGGCATTGATGCCAGCATCGAACCCAGCACGCGCGGCCAGGTGGCGCGGGTGTTCCTGTCGCTGCCGGAGGGGCGAAAGCTGTTCCATCGGAAACTCGTTGAGTTGCGGACGAACGTCCTCGATCCGGACCGGATCGCGACGCGGATCCGTGAGGTGGAGGCTACCCTCCAACCGACGCTGGAGGCGTATTCCCCGGGATTGGCGGCCGCCCATGCGTCGCGGGTTCAGGACCTGATCGAGCGGGTGCGCCGTCGCGCCGAGAACGTCACCCAGCAACTGGAGCGGCCGCAGGGCGGGTTGGTCTTCTCAGATCAGGGCGTGGCGCGGTTGACCGGATGGCGCGGGGCGCTTGCCGAGGACATGGCGGGTCGGGTGGAGTTTGAGCGGCGTCCGGCGCCGCAGGAGGTGCTGCTGATCCGGACCCGGGGCGAATCGGGCCGTGGATCGTGGCGGATGCGGGCGCGATTGGAGGAAGGGGAGTACCGGATGGAAGGGCGGGTGCGTCTGGGGCGGGGGAATGTCGGCAGCGCTGCGGCTGGCCTTCGGATCAGCGGGGAGTTGGCCGACCTGGTGATGGTGAGCGGCGAGGAGTGGCTGCCCCTGCGCTTTTCATTCGCGGTGGTGGACGGGTTGACGGAGGTGGATCTCGTCGCGGAGGTGATCGGGTCGAATGCCGAGGTGGAATTCGATGGGCGGGAAATGCGGTTGGTGCGGGTGGGGATGTAGGAACTCCCCTCAAGCGTGCGTGAGCACGTGCCGCAGGTAGAGGTACATGATGGGGGCGTTGAAGAGGAGGGAGTCGAGGAGGTCGAGGATGCCGCCGATGCCGGGGAAGAACTTGCCGGAGTCCTTCACGCCGGCCTCGCGTTTGAAGAGGGATTCGATGAGGTCGCCGATGACGGCGGCGACGCTGAGGAGGGCGCCCAGGATGATGGCGTGGGTGACGGTCATTCCGGCGAGGTGTTTCCCGGCGATCTGGGCGAACAGGACGCTGGTGCCGGTGGACACGAGGATGGCCCCGGCGAAGCCTTCCCAGGTTTTCCCGGGACTGATGCGTGGGATCATCTTGTGCCGTCCGATGAGGGATCCGACGCAGTAGGCACCGACATCGCTGAACTTGGTGACAAGGATGAAATAAAGGACGTAGAAGCGGCCATCGACGCCGGGGAAGAAATTGATCTTCTGGAGGAAGTTGAGGAGCCACGGCACGTACATGAGGCCGAGGAGGGTGGTGGAGATGGCGGTGAGGCCGACGGACTGGTTCTTCTTGGAGACGAACTCGCGGACGCAGAGGCCGAGGACGAAGATGATGAGGACGATGGTCTCGAAGTCGTTGGCGCGGGCGGGGAGGCCGGCGTGGGCGTGGGACGGTTGGTAGATGGTGACGTAGTAGAACGTGGACCCCATCAGCAGCAGCCCATTGATGATCCCCCAGGTGGGAAAGCACACGAGTCCGCGCTTCTCGACGAGGCCGTAGAACTCCTTCAGGCCGGTGAAGGCGAGGAGGAGCATCAGTCCGAGGAACACGTATTCGCGGACGAACGGGTTGCCCGAGAAGATTGCGGTCAGCACGACCGTCCAGAGCAGGACGGTGCTGCTGAGGCGGCGGATGAAGATCTGCCCCTTGCTGAGGGTCGGCGGCGCGGGAGGCGCGGGCGTCGGAGTGGCGGTATCCATGGACGTCCGGCGAGGCTATCCCACCCGGGGATCGAAGGCTTCATCGAAATGCTCGTTGCCGTTCGGACGCGTCCGCCTAGCTTCGTCGCCGTCGGTAGCGAACTGCATGAGCGAGCACGAAGAGACCCAGGAAATGGAGGCGACCGAACCGCGGCCGTGGTGGCACTACCTCTGGATCGGGGTGATCGGACGCAGTCCCAAGCGGACCGCAATCCGTATCGCCGTGTACGTGGTGGTGGCGTGGGGGGTGTTCGGGTATGTGCTGCGGCCCATGCGGGTGGCGGGCATCAGCATGGAACCCACCTACAAGCTGAACCAGGTCAACTTCATCAACCGATGGTCCTACCTGAAGCGCGAGCCGCAACGGGGGGATGTGGTAGCGGTACGCATGGCCGGCGAAAGCGTGCTGTACCTCAAGCGCATCATCGGGTTGCCCGGGGAACGCGTCCGTATCCGGCAAGGGCAGGTCTACATCGACGACGAACCGCTGCGGGAGGAATACGTCAAGCAGCGCGCGCCCTGGAACGAATCCGAGATGGAGTTGGGACCGGACGAATACTTCCTCGTGGGCGACAATCGCGGAATGGCTTCACGCGACCATGAGCATGGGGCGGTACGTCGGTCGAAGATCGTTGGAAAGGTCCTGCTATGAACCAAGGCGTACGCTGGCTGCTGGTGGTCCTCGGGGTGGTTGGGCTCGGGTATCTCGGATGGTTGAATCGCCCCACCGAAGAGCGTCGGATCCGGAAGGTCATCGAAGGGATGGCCGGCGACGCCACCTTCACCGGTGGGGAAGGAAACATTTCGCGCATCGCGAAGATCGAGTCGCTGGGCAACCGGTTTGCCGCGGACGCGGAGTTGCACGTGGACCAGGTGCTGCCGATCGAGTCGGCCCTGACGGGACGCGACGCGATCAAGGGATTGCTGATGATGGGCACGCCGCAGATCGGATCGGTGGAGGTGAAGGTGCACGACGTGCAAGTGACCCTCACGGGCGACACGGAGGCGCGGGTGTCGATGACGGCGAGTGCCAAGACCGGCGGCAAGCGTGGGGATTTCACGGCACAGGAATTCGACATCCGCATGGTGAAGACGGAGGGCAAGTGGCTGGTCCGGCGAGTGGATGTGGTGGCGGGGTTCCGGCGGTCGGGCGGGCGGTGATCCGCACGGCGGATCGGGTACCCAAGAATCGGTTGTTGTGTCCGCAGATGGCGCAGATGACGCAGATAATCGGGAGCTTGGTTCGAGCGTACCTTGCAACTGCAAGGTGAAGTTTTCGGTCGGTGTCGGATCCTGGCATTTCTGTCCGTCCATCTGCGCCATCGGCGCCATCTGCGGATCGATCAAAAGCCGATTCCAGTGTTGTCAGTTGGATCCCGCGAAGGGATTGGACGCCTTGGACCGCGCAGGGCGAGGGGACGATGATGTGGATAGAAGGCCCCAGACGAGCCAGAGCCACGCGATGGGGATGTGGAGGGCCTGGGTGACGAGGACGCCGGGCAGGCGGATGGCTCCGGTGGCATAGCCGGCGAAGCCGGCGGCGCCCACGGCGGCCCCGACGAAGAGGGCGGCGGCGGAGATCTTCCAGGCGGCGGCGAGGGAGATTGGGCGATGGCAAATGTGGGCGAAGGCCCAGGCGAACGGGGCATAGGCGGTGGCCAATCCCCACCAGGAGATCATCAGGAACAGGGTGAAGCCCAGTCCGAGCATCGCGGCGGCAGGACGTCGCCACGCATTCCAGGCGGCGGTGGCCGGGATCCGGCCAAGATCGGCGTTCAGGGTGCGGGGGTAGGCACGATCGATGTGGCCGAAGATTCCCTCGATGCGGAATCCCGCCGGTTGCAGTTCCAGTTGGAGGTCGGCGGTCTGTCCCGGGTCATCGGGGGCGCTGTTGGTGGAGGGGCGGACGACGACGGCCAACCAGGCATTCTCGGCGAGGCGCCGGGCTTCGGAGTCGGGCCAAAGGAGACGACCGGCCTGGAGGGGGGCGGATTCGGGGAGGTTTGGAAGGGAACGTTCGATGACCGGGACCCAGGTCCAGCGGAGGGCGCCCACGACCAGGACCGCGATACCGACGGCGGCGATGAGTTGGAAGGTGATGAGGCGGGAGATGGATGTGTCACCGAACGCGGCAAGGCCTGCCCCGGTAAAGGGCTGCCAGGCCCCGACGAACCGGCGGAGCCGTTCGACGAGGCCTGGTTCTGGGGAATCCGGTTTCGCCACGGGCGGAGTCTGCTTGAACGGGCGTCGGGTGCAACCGTGGGGGGAGTTTCAAGTTTGAAGATTCAAGTTTGAAGCGGCAGGGGCGGAGTTTCGAGAGCCCAGATGCCAGATGCCAGATGTCTGCACGCCTGCGGTTGCATCCGGCCGGCCGCCCTTGCCGCACGCGTCGGGATCGGCATCGGCATCGGCATCGGAATCGAAAACGAAGAGGGAAGAAAAGGGTTCGATCCCGATACCGATTGCGATCCCGATACCGAAAAGGACCCCAGGGGGATCTGGGATCTGGAGACTGGGTTCTTCAACCACAGCCTCCTGACGTCGTCTGCTACGCGGCTACGCCTTGGGCGTCAGGACCTGGGTCAGCAGGTCGTTGAGGCGTTGGAGCATGGCCCGGGGATCCTCGAGGAGTCCGGCGGCCATCCGGGCGTTGTCGTACATCTGCGCCGCGGCCTTCGCGGCGAGGTCCGGATCGGTGTGCCGCATCTGTTCGAGGCGTGCGACCAACGGATGCCGCGGGTTGATCTCGAAGTCGGGCTTCACCTCGGGGGCATCGGTGCGGTCGCGGTTCATGGCCTTGAGGGTGCGGCGCATGGTGCCGGTGAGGAAGTGGTCCCGTTCGACGGCGAGCGCGGGACTGGTGGCGAGGCGCTTGGAGACGGAGACGTTGTCGACGTCGTCGCCGAGGGTGGATTTGAGCCAGCCCGAGAGAAGGCCGGCCTGTTCGTCGTTGAGCTGGCCTTCGGCTGGTTCCTGGGCGGGCACTTCGAGTTCCGCGCGTTCGGCGGCGAGGATGGTCTTGCCATCGAACTCACGGACGCGGTCGAGGACGAATTCATCGGCGGACTCGTTGAGGATGAGGACCTCGAACTTGCGGGCGGCGAACACCTCGTAGTAGGGGCTGGAGAGGGCGGCCTCGCGGGAGTTCGCGATGACGTAGTAGATCTCCTTCTGGTCGGCCGGCATGCGGCTGACGTATTCGGCGAGGCTGGTGCGCTTGCCGGGCTCCGTGGTGGAGGACTCGAAGCGGAGGAGCTTGGCGATGGCGTCGCGGTGCTCGTTGTCGGCGAGGATGCCCTCCTTCAGGCAGCGCTGGTACTGGGCGTAGAACGTGTCGTAGGCGTCGGCGTCCTTGGCGGATTCCTCACCGAGGAACTTCAGGAACTTCGAGGTAAGGGCGCGGTTGAGGCGCTTCATGAGGGTCGAATCCTGCATGCGCTCCCGGGAGACGTTCAGCGGGATGTCCTCGCAATCGACGACGCCCTTGAGGAAGCGGAGCCATTCGGGGAACAGGCCCTTGGCCTTGGGTTCGATGAGGACCTTGCGGCAGTGGAGGTTGACCTCCGACTCGACGCGGGTGAGGCCGAGCGTCTCGAGGTTCTGGGCCGGGACGAAGAGGAGCGCCTGGATGCTCAGGGGACCGTCGGCGGTGAAGTGCAGGCGGTAGAGCGGGGTTTCGGAGTCGTGCCCGACGAATTGGTAGAACTCGCGGTATTCGTCCTCGGTGACCTCGGCCTTGTTGCGGGCCCACAGGGCCTGGACGGTGTTGAGCCGGGTGCCGTCGATCTCGATCGGGAAGGAGACGAAGTTCGAGTAGCGTTTGACGATGCCCTCGATGCGGGATTTCTCGGCGAATTCGCGGGTGTCCTCCTTGAGGTCGAGGATGATCTGGGTGCCGCGGGGCAGGTCTTCGGCGGGTTCGATGACGTAGCCGCCCGCTCCTTCGCTGGTCCAGCGCCAGGAGGGCTCGCCGGGTTGGTGGGATCGGGTGAGCACGGTGACCTTCCTGGCCACCATGAAAGCGGAGTAGAATCCGACGCCGAACTGGCCGATCAGGCCCGCATCCTTCTTCTGGCCTTCGGCGACGGCCTTCAGGAAGGCCTTGGTGCCCGAGTGGGCGATGGTTCCGAGATTCTGGACGAGTTCGTCCCGGGACATGCCCACGCCGGTATCGGCGATCGTCAGGGTGCCGGCGTCCTTGTCCACCCGGACCTGGATGCCGATGGGGGCGTCGGGTTGGTGGATGGTGGTGGTGCCGCCGGACTGGAGGAATCGGAGCTTTTCGCAGGCGTCTGCGGCATTCGAGACGAGCTCACGGACGAACACCTCGCGGTCGGTGTAGAGCGAGTGGATGACGATATCGAGAACCTGTTGGATCTCGGCCTGAAACGTATGGGATTCGGTCTGGCTCATTGTTCTGTCGGTAGGTCGCGTCAATTCAGGGGACAGCCGGCCCGATGCCAGCTCCCGGAAACGAGACTTTTAGTCGTATACGGCGCGGGGATGTCAAGAGGGGGGGCAGAGTTGGAAGATTTCAGTTTCAAGTTTGAAGCCGGATGCGTGGGGGCACGCGGCCTTCAAGGGAGATCCCGGATGCCAGAGGTGAACTGGCAAACTGGGTTCTGGAGACTCGATTCTCCCCCCACAGCCTCCTCACGTCGTCTGGGGTGTGGAACTGGAACGGAGAGGCGATGTCCTCATCGCCTTGGTGAGGGGTTTTGGGGGGAGGATGAGGTGCGGCTACCTCACTTGTGACCCGGTGTTGCTCGGAGGCCCATTAGCTCTTCTGGACTGTCCGTGTTGCGGTGGGGTGGGTCAGGCATGGGACTTCGGCTCCGGGCGCACCTCGAAATCGGGCACTGCTCCAGGTCCAGGCTTCGGGCGACCGCACCAATCCGACGGCTACGGGATTCCATTCGATATACTTTACAACCCGCTGATAGTGGTCTGCGTCCCGGATGTACTGATCGAAATAGTCGGACTGCCAGAAGGTTCCTGTGCGGTCCAGGACCTGGTTGGCATTGCGCGCGCTGAACCCTTTCCATCCCTGCACCAACTTGTGCAGTGGTGTTTGCCAGACCTCGATGACTGCGTGGATGTGGTTCGGCATGATGACCCATGCCAGCAATCGATACCGAACGCCGTCAAAGTGCCAGAGGCTGTCCTGCACGATCTCCGCAATCCTTGGATCCTTCAGATGGCATTCACCAAACCCAAGATCGAGTTGCTCGTCGTGTGACTGGAACGTGGTTTCGTCCATCGATGACGGTAGCGGGGTGGCGACGTCCCCGTCGCCCTTCATGAGTGCGTCGGGTGCTTCCACTGACCGCACTGATCGGACTCCAGTTGAGGTCTTGTCCGGATACGCCTTGCTCTGTTCGTGTCTCTGGGTTGCGGGCAGCGAATCTGCCAATCGGAAGGTCACAAACTGCCATGCGCCCGGCGCATCGAAATGCGGCAATGCCCTAGAGGCATACCAGCCCTTGAAGCCAAGACTTTGTTCTTCGGGTCGCAATGGATCCATCCAGCGCTGCTTTGACTCGACGAGTTGCCTGAGGTGTTTGGGTGTCACCCGCTGAAACTGGCGCACGGGATGAGGTCGGCAAGCCGGGTCTGCTGATGAAATGGAGGTGTTGTCTTTACTGCCGTGGGAGGAGGCTTTGGGGGAGGGCGACGAGGACGTCGCCGCCCCGGCCTGGGGTGTGGAACTGGGACGGGGAGGCGATGTCCTCATCGCCGTGGGGAAGGGGCTTTGGGGAGAGGGCGACCCGGACGTCGCCGCCCCGGTCTGGGGTGTGGAACTGGAACGGGGTGGCGATGTCTTCATCGCCGTGGGGAGGGGCTTTGGGGAGAGGGCGACGGGGACGTCGCCGCCCCGGTCCACGCGGTGTTGAGGCTTTGGTTTGGATGCGGGGGAGGGGTTCGGGCAGGATGACGCTATGGTTGATCAGGAAGCACCGCTGGGTTTGATCGCGGGGAGCCGTCGTCTGCCGTTTGTTTTCGCGGCGGAGGCCCGTCGGCGGGGACGTCGCGTGGCGGCGGTGGCTTTCGATGGCGAGACGGATCCGGCGCTGGCTCCCGAAGTGGACACCGTGACCTGGGTGAAGGTGGGGCAACTGGGCCGGATGATCGAGGCGTTGAAGGAGCGTGGCGTGCGCGAGTGCGTGATGCTGGGCCAGATCGCGCCGAGCAACCTGTTCAACCTGCGACCGGACCTGAAGGCGATGGCGCTGCTGCTGCGGTTGAAGGAGAAGAACGCGCACACGATCTTCGGCGCGATCGGCGATGAACTCGCGAAGGAGGGCATCCGGTTGGTCGATCCCTTGGGATGGCTGGGCGCGTGGATGCCGGGGGCGGGGTACGCGATGGGTTCGCGCTTGGATGCCCGGGAGCTTTCGGACGTGGCCTATGGGGCGCGGATCGCGCGGGAGATTGCCCGGCTGGAGATCGGGCAGAGCGTCGTGGTGAAGGATGGGACGACACTGGCGGTGGAAGGGTTCGAGGGCACCGACGCGTGTCTGGAACGGGGTGGCAAGCTCGCGGGCAAGTCGGGAGGAGCGGTGGCGGTGAAGCTTGCGAAGTCCGGGCACGACGTTCGCTTTGATCTTCCGTGTGTGGGGCCGCGGACGCTGGAAGTGTGCGCGCGGTCGGGGGTTCGGGTGCTGGCCTTCGAGCCGGGGCGTACGATCCTTCTCGATCGACCGGAGGCCGAGGCGCTGGCGGTGAAGAGCGGGATCTCGCTGGTGGCGATCGCGGAACCGGCATGAGGCCGGTCTACTTCTTCTCGATGGTGAAGTAGTCGCGGAGTTGGCCCTTGTCGCCGATGAAGCGGATGTCGGCCCGGAGGCCGTCGACGTCGATGAGGAGGGATCCGAGCTTGTTCAGGGAGACCCAGTTGGCCGGGTGGTTGAGCTTGCCACCGGAGATCTGTCCGGAGCTTCCCGCGCAGATGTAGACGGCGCCTTGGTGGGGTGCGTTGCCGGCGTTTTTTCCGTACGATCCTTCGTGATCGAGCCGGCCGCTGCCGGCGTTCAGGATCATCGACGGCTGCAGGTTGGTGGACAGGCCGTAGTGGCCGTTCAGGAGGTAGGAACGTTCGTAGCTGTGCGAGTGGCCGGTCAGGACGAGGTCCACGCCGCCGGATTCCAGGATCGGAAGGAAGTTCTCCCGCATCTCGGTCATGCGCCCGCCGGAGTCGGAATGCCTGTCCGAATCGTGAGAGCCCTTGGTGTAGGGCGGGTGATGGAAGTAGGCGATGACCCAGTCGCGGGTGGTGTTGGCGAGGTCGGCGCGGAGCCAGGCGGCCATGGCGCCATCGCGGGACCTGTCGGTGTCCTCGGAGTCGAGGCACACGAAATGGACGTTGGCGAAGTCGAAGGAGTAGTAGGCCTCGGTACCGGAAGAGAGGCCGCCGGACTGGCCGAGGGTGGGGAGGGTGAAGATGTCGTAGTAGGGGCCGGAGACGGTGGGCGAATCCGCGTGCATGGCGTCGTGGTTCCCGAGCGTGGGCCAGACGGGGATCTGTCGGAGGATCGCGCCGTAGACATCGAAGACGGCCCGCTGGAACTGGGCGTCGGTGCCTGAGGAATAGGCGTTGTCGCCGAGCATCAGCCAGAGGTCGGCAGGACGCTGGCGGTGGATCTGGTAAAAGGCATTGCGGACGTTGGACTGGTTGGTGGACGCGGTTCCGGGATCACCGACGGCCCAGATGCGGACGGGTTGCACGGTGCCGGGACGCGGTGGCGTGATGAAGGAGAACTCGGGAGCGGCCGGGGTGAGCCAGTGGTTGGTCTCGGTGCCGATCGCGTAGAAATAGCGCGTGTTGGGCTTGAGCCGGGTGAGTTGGACGACGTGCTCGGAGAGGCTTCCCGCGTGCTGGACCCGATTGGTGGCGGACTCCGGGGAGAGTCCCCAGCGGACAAGTCCCTTGCTAGGTTTGTCCGTCCGCCAGCGGATGACCATGGAGCTGTCCGTGGGCAGCTGCAGGTACGGGCCCCGCTCCAGTTTCTGGGCGTGCGCCCATCCTCCCGTGGCACCAAGCCACAGGAGCAGGCCGAGGATGAAGTGATGTCCGCGACTCATCGGTTGGGTGAGGTTCCCGCGTTTGGGGTGTTTCCGGCAAGCCTCGCGCCCAATTCCTTGCGAAGTTCTTCCGAGGCGATCGTGCGGCGCAGACGTTCCGGAAGGGCGTCGAGGGCCTTGAGCGCCCGGCGATACTCCACCTTCGCTTCCTTGCCGCGGTCCGCATTTCGAAGGATGTCGCCGCGGCGCATGAGCCAGCGTTCCTTCCGTTCCATGCCGGCCATCAGTGTGTCGACCCGGCGGAGGGCACTGTCGATCTTTCCCGAGCGTTCCTCGAGGTCGAGGGCCAGCATCTGGAGGGAAAGCACGGGTCCCAGCCGCGCGATGCCCTCGTTGAGGCCATCGAGTGCACGGGGCAGGGCGTTGGTATCGGCGGACAACACGGCCCGGGCGCGGGCGATGTAGAGTTCGGGCCGGGGATGGGAAGAGTCAGCGAGGACCCGGTCGAAGTCGGGAATGGCCTCCGCGGGTCGGCCTGCGCGCAGTCGGACATCGGCCCGGGTGGCGCGGGCGAGGAGGTTGGTGGATTCGGCGGCGAGAGTGGTATCGAGCAGGGTCAGGGCCTCGTCGAACTTGTCCTGGTCGCGGGCGACGAGGGCCAGTCGTAGGCGCGCGGGTTGCAGCGAGGGATTCGAGGCCAGGGCGGCTTCCAGGTCGGTTCGTGCGGAGACAAGGTCTCCATGGCTGCGGTAACGTTCCCCGCGTTGGAGCAGGAGTTCCGCGTTCCCCGGTTGGCGCGTCAGTTCCTCCGTCAGGACAAGGATGAAGGCGTGGTCGGGTCCATGGGCCAGCAGCGGAACCGCCGTCCGGAACAGCAACCCCAGCGCGGCGAGCGCGGTGGCGATGTTCAATGACGGCGGTTTCGGGCGCACGGTCAGAGTTGGATCCGGCCTTCGAAAACGAAGGTGGCGGGACCGTTCAGTTGGACGTCGCTGAACGCGCCGTCGCGGTCGGTGAACGCGATGTGGAGTTCATCGCCGCCCTGGACCTGGACCCGCACGGGACTGGTGAATCCGTGGACGCGCGCGGAGACGAGGGCGCTGGCGGTGACCCCGGTGCCGCAGGCGAGGGTTTCGCCTTCGACGCCGCGTTCGTAGGTGCGCACGCGGATGTGATTGGGTCCCTTGACCTGGGCGAAATTGACGTTGGTGCCGCGGGGCTTGAAGTGGTCGTGGTACCGGATTTCCGCGCCCAGCTTCTGGACCATCGCCTGGTCGGCATCCGGGATGAACACAACGGCATGTGGGACGCCCGTGTTGAGCGAACTGACTTCAAGGGTGCCCGCCGAGGTGGCGACCGGTTCCGCGAGACGCAGTCCATGGGGAGCGGTCAGGCGGATGGTCACGCGCTCGCCCTCGAAGGTGGCGGAGATGACGCCGGCGAGGCTGAGGAACGAAAGCGCCGGTTTCATCCAGCCCGTGACCTTCTGGACGTAACGGGCGAAGCACCGCGCGCCGTTCCCGCACATCTCGGCGTCGGATCCGTCCGAGTTGTAGAATGTCCAAGCCCAGTCGGCCTGACCGTTGGGGCAGGGAACCAGGAGCATGAGTCCATCCGCGCCGATCCCGAACTGGCGGTGGCAGAGCCTGGCGACCTGCTCGCGGGTGAGGGAGATCCGGCCGTCGCGGTTGTCGAGCAGGATGAAGTCATTGCCCGCACCGCTCATCTTTACGAAATCCAACGTCATCGGGGCCATGGTAACCCTCGACCCGAAGGAGGCAAAGCGTCTTCCCGGAGTCCGATGATCGAGGCGTGTGGAGCTGATGCTGCCTCTCCGTGATGAGGGATACGGGGAGGCGATGTCTTCATCGCCATGGGAAGAGGCTTTGGGAGAGGGCGACGAGGACGTCGCCTCCTCGTTCCTGGTGGGAGACGGCGGCAGGTCGCACGTGCCTACTGGCGGAGGTTGTCGGGCCGTGGCACTGTGGGGCATGCGAATCAACAGCCGGCGTGGATGGATCGTGGCGTTGTCCTGCACCTTGGTTGGGGCGGTGGCGATGCTTGCGGGCGGAGCGGAGCGAACCGAGGGTGTGCGGGTGAACACGGAATCAACGACAGGCACGAATCGGTTGGAGAAGGCGACCCTCGGTGGGGGCTGTTTCTGGTGTGTGGAGGCGGTCTACGAAAAGTTGCCCGGGGTGAAGTCGGTGGTCAGTGGATACGCCGGAGGCAAGACCGAGAACCCGACCTACAAGGACATCTGCACCAAGGACACGGGCCACGCCGAGGTGGTCCAGATCGAGTTTGATCCCGCCGTGATTTCGTACGAGCGGATCCTGGAGGTTTTCTGGGTGGCTCATGATCCGACGACGTTGAACCGGCAGGGCGCCGACGTGGGGTCGCAGTATCGGTCGGTGATCATGTATCACTCTCCGGAGCAGTTGGCGTTGGCTGAACGTTCAAAGGCGGTGGCGAATGGGGCGATGGGCGGCAAGGTGGTCACCGAGATCGTGCCATTGCCGAAGTTCTACCGGGCGGAGGATTACCATCAGGACTACTTTCGGAATCATCCGGGCCAGCCCTACTGTCAGGCGGTGATCGCACCGAAGCTGTTGAAGCTCCAGAAGGCTGGAACGGTGCCAAAGGATGGAGGAGCGACGCGGTGATTCGGTGGTTGGGTCGATGGATCTGGATGCTGGCGGGGGTGTGCGTTGCGTTCGCGACGATGCGGGGCGCGGAGGGCACGGACCGGCCCAACGTGGTGTTCATCCTGGCCGATGATCTCGGTTGGGGAGAATTGGGGTGTTACGGTCAGCAGCGGTTGCGCACGCCCAACATCGACCGGTTGGCCACCGAGGGCATGCGGTTCACCCGGCATTACAGCGGGGCTCCGGTTTGCGCGCCTTCGCGTTGCGTGCTGATGACGGGAAAGCACCTCGGGAAGGCAGAGATCCGGGGGAACATCCAGGCGAAGGTGCGGTTCCCGGAATTTACGGAAGGGCAGCATCCGCTTTCGGAATCCGCGTTCACGATCGCGCAGGCGTTCCGCAAGGCGGGCTATGCCACGGCGGCGATGGGCAAGTGGGGGCTGGGGCCGGTGGGCAGCACGGGGGATCCGGGGCGCAAGGGATTCGACCTGTTCTTCGGGTACAACTGCCAGGCGGTGGCGCACAAGGGAAGCGTGTACGAGGGTGGCCTCCGTGTGCCGATGATTGTGCGCTGGCCGGGTCGGGTGGCCGCGGGAACGGTCAGCGATGTTCCTGGTTATTTTGCGGATTGGTTTCCGACCCTGTGCGACGTGGCGGGGTTGGAGCGGCCGGAAGGTCTGGATGGAACGAGCCTCTGGCCGGTGATGAAGGGTGGAAAGGCGTTGCCGAGGAAGCCGATGGGGTGGGTGTTCCCGGAGTATGGGGGCCAGGTCGCGGTGCGGATCGGCGGGATGAAGGCGGTGCGCCAGCGGTTGGCCACGAAGAGTCCTGGGCCGTGGGAGGTTTATGATGTCGACGCGGATCCGGGTGAGACGAGGGATCTGGCGTCAGTCCGGCCGGAAATCATCACGCAGGCGGAACAGGTGTTGCGCGAGGAGGCGAAGCCGAATGCGGTTTTCCCGGTGACGATACCGGGGATGTGAGGGGGGAGTTTCCAGATCCCAGTTGCCAGTTGCCAGAATGTCGCCTCCTGACGTCGTCGACTACCCTTCCATGGCGTAGCTGACGACGTGAGGAGGCTGTGGTGGAGGGGAGCTTGGAGTTTGAAGATTCAAGTTTGAAGCTCGGGAGCAGAAGCCTCGCCTCCTGACGTCGTCGACTACCCTGCCAGCCGTCAGATTCAGGATTTGGCCAGTCCGCGGCGCACGGCGTCGACGATGGGACGGTCGTTGGTGCCGCTGTCCCAGGTCAGTTGGAGGAACTCTTGCAGGGTGATGCCGACCTTGCGGAGGAAGGGGCGGTCGCCGCCGCAGCCGTACATGAGTTCGGGCGGGAGTTCGCCGCGGAGCTTGAGTCGGGCCTTGGCGATCAGGCGCGGAAGCCATGCGATGCCGTCGACGGCGTCGGTCTTGGCAGGCAGAGCCTTGAGATTGACGCCAGGGACGGGCGGCAGGGAGGCCGGCACCAGGGTGAGGTAGCGGAACCGGATCCG
>Ga0172372_10005976_pt1 | contig 16757 bp, 17 predicted proteins | sample LakKiv5m_2_FD_114544 | JGI IMG/M metagenome (GOLD analysis project Ga0172372, IMG submission 114544) | Freshwater microbial communities from Kabuno Bay, South-Kivu, Congo - kab_092012_9.5m | ecosystem: Environmental > Aquatic > Freshwater > Lake | place: Democratic Republic of the Congo...
ATATAATTTTTCGCGTGCAGCACTATCTGCCATCGCTGCAGCACGGCTGACTATCTCATCATAATGAGCATTAGTAAACCGAGGATAGTTAATCGGATTATGCGTCATAAACAACTGCATAAAAGTATCAGGATCTGGATAATCAGCAGTCCAGTTAAGCCTGAAAATATCTGGTGGACTAGTGTCTAGAGTAGAGAGATAAACCTTCCACTCCATACTTCTAAGCTCTACAGTAATACCAAGCTCACGCCGCCACACCGCTTGCAGAGTCTCTGAAATTAACCTGGCTTCTTCAGTACTTGGAAAAGCGAAAATTATTTGCTTGGGCATTTGCGCGAGCTTCAACTCTGCGCGTGCAAGCTCAGGATTATAAGCAGCATCGGGATCAGCAAGATCAGCGTGATAATAACGCAGCAGCCCAGATGGTATCCAGCTAGCACTCGGCTGATAGCCGCGCTGCAAGATTTGAGTAATAGCACGCCTATCTATAGAATAACTAAGCGCCTTGCGTAAATGAAGATCTAGAGTTTTGTTGTTAAAGCCAACATAGGTGCTACGCAAAAGCGGCAAACGCAATAGAACCTCATCATTAGCAGGTTTGAAGGCTCTTAGTTCACTGCTAGGCAAAGACCTACCATCAACAAAATCTAATTGATGATTCCTATATAAGGTAAACGCTTGTGATTGTTCAGGCAGCATAAAAAACTTAATGCGCTTAAGCTTGGCTGCACCCTTAAAAAAATCATCTACCCTTGTGAGTTCTATTTTGTATTCGTGCTGCCACTTAGCCAGCCTATATGGACCATTAGCAACCATATTCTCAGGTTTAGTCCAAGCATCACCATATTTAGCGATTAGATCTTGGCGAATAGGCAGAGTGAGCCCATAGGCAGTAAGATAAATAAAATAAGGTGCTGGTTTTTTAAGTTTGATATACAGGGTCTGCGCGTCCACAGCCTTAGTCTGCTGAAGATCAATCATAGAGAGCAGTTCAGCATAGGGAGCCGCGGTGCTAGGATCTAGCGTGCGCCTAAAAGAATCGACGAACTGCTGCGCTGTCACCGGCACGCCATCATGCCATTTGGCGCGCTGATCTAAATGAAAAATATAAGAATCTTGATTAGGACTAATCTGCCAGCTCTTAGCCAGCATCGGTTCTACCGTAATAGCACCAGATGAGTCCTGCGCATAACGAGTCAGCCCGACCATAATATTAGAGATGACATCAAAAGAAAAAGCATCACTAGCTTTATTCCAATCAAGAGTAGCTGGCTCATGAGCCAGATTAAGCCTAAGGGTATCTAGCTCTGGGGCGCGGCTGCAGCTTGTCAAAAAAAGCAAGGCTATCAAAGCTAGTCTTAATAAGGCTTTCATCAGTTACGCGGCGCGACAGCCGTCTCGAAGCTTACTCGAGTATCACTACCTTCATCATAAAGATTGACTTTGATCACAAATAATTTATCGTTATTATCACCAGAATAATCAAAAATAACAGTGGATTTATATATCGAGAACTCAGGGGTTAGCTCCTCACGAGTAACATGCCCGAGATAGCTGCGCTTAGATATGTTCTTATCATTCGGCGCATCCTCTTCAACCAGCTCTGGTGGCATAAACGGCCACTCTGTAGTTTGCGACTCGGTATAAACCGTAGATTGATTCTTATAAACCAGCATCTTCAGCTTAGCGCTCTTCGTTAGCCGCGGATCTGGACCTCTATCTACATCAGTCTTCGGCTTAGCGAAATAATATAAATAGTAGTCATAACTGTTAATAGTAGAGAATTCTGCGCCAGGGTTAAGCACTCCCTGCTCGGCTTTAAGTTCAAGATTAGATTTTTTCTTCTTAAAAGGATTTACTACTACCGCTTCTAAGGTGCGCCAACTAGAGCCGGCAGCCTGAACTGGTTTATTAGCTTGAGGTTTAGGCGCGTATTTAGTGGCATCAACATCAAAACTAATATTGGGCACAGCAAAATAAATATAAGGCTTATCAGTAAGCGCATCCTCTGGAAAAGGCACGCCCATGGCATAGCCATCATCAGTGAATATATAATCACGGCTAGCATGTTTAATGCGTTCAGCCAGATCTTCAAGTGTTACCCTCGCGTCACGCTGCAAAAGCCCAAACTTAAAGCTCTTATTAAAGAACCTATAGCCTTCGTTGTAATAGGCATAGAGCAGCCCAGTCACAGCGGCAAGAATGCCGATAATAACTATAAGTTCTATTAAAGTATGACCCTTGGCTGAGCGCACTAAATTAAGTATGACTGCGACCAGCTAGAGCCGCAAGTAATATACTTAAATAGATGGTCCTAGTGCTAGGAGTAACCGGCAATATCGCTTGCGGCAAATCGCTTGCCGGTAAATACCTCGCCGAGTTTGGCGTACCAGTGCTAGATAGCGACGAAGTGGTGCATCAGTTATACGCTAATGATGAAGATCTGCAAGACAAGCTTAAAGCTGAGTTTGGCAGCATAGATAGACAAACGATAGCGCGCCAAGTTTTTGGACCTGAGAACAAAGCCAAGCTAAGAGCTCTTGAAGCGCTAATCCACCCTGCTGTGGGCAGGGTCTTCGAGGACTGGGTCAACGCCAATAAAAAAGCTGGGCTGATAGCTAACCTGGTGCCTCAACTCTACGAAGCCGGCTTAGAGGCTCGCTACGATAAGGTACTGGTTATAACTACTAGCCCAGAGCAGCAACTGGCTAGACTAAAGGCTAGGCAGCCTGAACTAACAGAAACAGCCCTAAAGCAGCGCCTAGAGGCGCAGATGCCGCAGTCCGAGAAGGCAGTCCGGGCGGATTATCTTATAGACAATTCTGGTTCAGAAGCCGATTTAAGGCTTAAAATCAAGGATTTAGTCGAAAAGCTAAGGCAATATTAACCTAAGTTAATCTGTTTTTATGTAAAAGCACTTTACTTTTAAGCCCCACTAGGCTAGGATTAACCTTCGGCACTAAAAAGCACAGATTTTATCTTGGTTTAAGGTTGCCGGGTATTTACAAATAACATATACGTATATTATAATTACGTGTTAGTTAGAGAGGAGAGAAAGGAAAGATGTTAGAAAGTAGACAAAGAAAAAAAACTGGCCCTAAACCAATTTATGGTGAAGCCAAAAAAATGGTTTCTTTCCGTCTTAGCCCTGAAGCTCTTTCAATCATTAAGACTTTGGCCGATAAAGAAAATCTTAGCCAAGCCGAAGTAATCGAAAGATGGGCTAGACTATTTAGAAACGCTGGCACCGCTGCTACTGCTACCGCTCAGTTCGCTGAGAACCGTGAGCTAGTTGGCGCGCAACGCTAAGCCCAAAATACATACTGCGTAATTTTCCAAAAAACCACCCCAAAAAGGGTGGTTTTTTATTTTAGGAGTCAGCGTCATTGCAAGGCGAGGCAACCCGTCATTGCGAGGCGAAGCCGAAGCAATCCCCATGCCACCACAATGACGCTATTGCAAAATATTATTCTTGCGAAATATCACCAATAAAGGACTCGCGATAAAAATACTACTGTAAGCACCAACAAGCAAGCCAGCAAACATCGCCGCCGAGAATATTCGCGTGCTCTCACCGCCTAAGAAATAGAGAATAGCAAGAACTATAAGTACGCTAAACGAAGTGTTCAAACTACGCACCACCACCTGATCTATGCTGTGATCAGCAACTGCAGCAAAATCAAAACTCTTAGTCTGTAACTTCTGGTTCTCGCGGATACGATCGAAAACCACAATAGTATCGTGAATGGAAAAGCCAAAAGTAGTAAGCAAAGCTGTGATAAACAGCATATCCACTTCAAGCCCCTTATAAAGACCAAGATAGGCAAACAAACCAGTAACAATAGTGACGTCGTGCACTAGGGCTACTATGCCGCTAACAGCATAGTCTTTGCGGAAGCGCGAAGAAATATAAAGTACTATCGCAATAATAGTAATCAATAGAGCCGTAACACCACTGCGAAAGAGCTCAGGTCCTATAACTGGACTTACTGTGTCTATAGATTTGATCTCAAAATTACCGTACTCAGCCTTAAGCGCTTCAGCAAGCTTATCAGCGACAGGATCATCAGATATAGCGCGGGTGCGCAGTATAAGAATAGGATCGGCGTCCTTGGTAATCATCACTTGACTGCCACCAAGACCTATAGATTTAAGTATGTTCTGCACCTGCTCTGAGCCTAGGGTCTTAGCTGCTGCCTTAAGCTCAGCACCAGAGAAACGATACTCTATCTTAGAGCCGCCAGTAAAATCTAGCCCCGGGCGCACCGGCGCACCGAAAACGGTAATGGACTGGATTATAAAAAATATCGCCGCAGCAAGAACGCAGCTGGAGAATATAAACCAGATGGGGGTTAACTTAACAACATTAAGACTAGGCTTAGACATAACAGAAGATAGTATAGCAAAAACAAGCCCTGTGGCTTGTTTTTGCGCTTTCAACACCAGTGCAAAATTCATCGCTAAACATGAATCAACTGAATGGACGATAACATAATGTCATTGCGAGGAGCAGAGCGACGAAGCAATCCCTAGGCTGTTGCGCAAACTCTGGGGGATCCTTCGCTTCGCTCAGGATGACAGAATATTTGGGCTCGCGACAGTAAAAGGCTCGCAATGACATGGGAAAACAGGGATTAATAAACTAGGGCGGGGTAGGTCTTAGTCAAGTCTTAACCTAGCTTCAATACAATACAACAAAGCCGATGCGTGGCCTCAAAATATCTGAGCTGCTAGTGGGTGCGTTAATTTTCGGGATAATCCTGATCATTATCATACCGCTACCGCCGCTGCTACTAGATTTGTTTATTTCGCTAAATATCACTTTAGCCGTTATTGGTATTGGTATTTCTCTCTATATATCTAAGCCCCTAGACTTCGCTGCCTTGCCGACTTTCTTGCTACTTGCAACTATGTTCAGGCTCTCACTCAATATCGCCACCACTAGATCTATTCTGCTTAATGGCGAAGGCGGACATCTAGTAGAAGCGATGGGTCAATTCGTAGCTGGCGGCAATATCGTCGTCGGTATCATCATCTTCGTCATTATTACTATCGTGCAGTTTATGGTTATCACCAAAGGTGCTGAGCGTGTCGCGGAAGTAAGCGCTAGATTTGCTTTGGATGCGATGCCCGGTAAGCAGATGAGCATAGACGCCGACTTCAACGCAGGTCTTATTAGCAGCGATCAAGCCAAAGAAAAACGCTCTGAAGTAGAGCGCGAGTCAGCGTTCTTCGGATCTATGGATGGTGCCTCTAAGTTCGTCAAAGGCGATTCTATCGCCGGTATCATCATTACTATCATCAACATAGTTGCAGGTCTGACTATTGGTATGACCCAGAAGGGACTTCCCTTCGAAATGGCAGCGAACAAATACATCATTCTTACTATTGGTGATGCGATCTCGGCTATCATCCCAGCACTTGTACTCTCAATCGCAACTGGTGTCATCGTTACTCGTGCTGGCTCTACTGCTGATAGCTTCGGTCAGGATATCGCAGCGCAGTTCCTCGCAAGACCTAATGCTTTTGTTGTTGGCGCCGCCCTGCTAATAGTCTTCGCTATGCTACCGGGCATGCCTGCTCCAGTCTTGCTGACAATAGCTTGCGGACTTATTGCTTTTGCTTATTTTATTTTCCAGCGCAACAAACAAGGTGACGCCAAGCCGATGGATACTGGCATGGAGATCGACGAGAACGTCGATAGCACTGGCGCGCCGCGCGCTACTCCAGAGATGATGTACTCGCTGCTTGAAGTAGATAAGCTTGCTATCTGGGTTGGCGCTAACCTGCTCGATATAGCTGATCCCGGTCGCGGCGGCACGCTAGTGCCTGAGATCGCGAGCTTGCGTCACCAACTAACTCTCAATTTAGGTTATATACTGCCTTCAGTGCGTATTATGGACGCACCAAGCTTAGGACCCAACGAATACCGCGTGGTTATTCGCGATACTACTGTCGCGAGTTCTGAGATCTACGCAAACAAAATGCTAATCTTGCGCGAAGACTGGGATAATATTTACTCTGAAGCACCACCAGGCTCAATGCCGGGCTGGGAGCCGGCTCTACAAGAAGCGGGCTACTGGGTAGACCCTGAGTACCTCGAGCAAATAGACTGGGATAGACCCGCTGCGCCAGCGGTGCGCGTGATCACAGCGCACGTAGCAGAGGTAGTGCGCAAAAACATAGATGATCTATTAGAGAAATCTGATGTGCGCAAAGTTCTAGATACGGTCAAACAAACTGACCCACAACTAGTAGATAACCTAGTACCGGGCGCACTGTCACTTGGTGACATGCGCAGGGTAGTGGTGAACCTACTTAAAGAGCGCGTCTCTATTCGTGATATCCACTATATATTAGAGAAGCTTGAAGATCTAACTGTCGGCATTAAAGACCCAGATATATTATCGGAGAAACTGCGCGTGGCTCTTGGCAGGCAGATTTGCTTAGAGTTCTCGACCCCAGATAGGCAGCTACCTGCTATGGCATTCCACCCAAGCTGGGAGCAGCGCCTAGAACAGTCACTACAAAAAGTCGATAACAGTATGGTACTAGTTCTCGAGCCTAAACAAATCCAAAACTTAGTTACACTAGTATCTAATGCTTCGCGCCGTATTCTTGAGCAAGCTGAGCGCAGACCAGTATTAATCTGTGGTCCAGCATTGCGTTTACCATTATTCAGGCTAATAGAACAGTTCGATCCGCACGTACATATACTTAGCTACGCTGAACTCTCGCCAGACTTCAATATTCAAGTAATGGAAACCATAGGCACTGAGATGGATGTGCCGGCGGTGGGAGGTTAGCAAAAACGAGCCCGACGGCTCGTTTTTGCGCTTGCGACCATGAGTGCAAAATCTGGGATATATCCAATACTTCTGCAAGATTCTGGCATAATATTGGCTATACCCAATATTTCACAGTAAACAGGGGTATAATATAGGATATATCCCATACTTTAGAGCTGTGATCCTAAGACAAGAATATCTCAATAAAATCAAGGTCTTTATTAACGGGCCAATGATCAAAGTGATTAGCGGCATTCGCCGCTCTGGCAAAAGTTATTTCTTAAAACAAATTATCACTGAATTAAAAGCCCGGGGCGTTGAAGATACTCAAATCTGTTTTATCAATAAAGAGTCCTTGGATTTTGACCACATTAAAAATTATCAGGATCTTAACGACTACGTCATAGATTATTTCAAAGAACGCAAACTCTGTGCTAAAAAATATCTGTTTATTGATGAAGTACAAGATATAGAAGAGTGGGAAAAAGCCCTGCGCTCAATATTCGCAGAAGAAAATTTCGATATTTATATCACTGGATCTAACGCTAATCTACTAGCTTCTGAGCTTGCGACATATTTATCAGGACGCTATATAGAATTTAGTCTCTATCCCTTGAGTTTTAAAGAGTTTCTCGATTTTCGAGGGCAGAACCAAGGTTCCACCCCTGAGGAGCTTAAGCTCTATTTGCGCTACGGCGGCTTTCCCGCTCTACATCTACTGCCTCTAACAGATGAGGCTGTATTCCCCTTCCTAAGAGCAATCTACGATACTGTCGTGCTCAAGGATATCGTTAGTAAATATCAAATCCGAGATTTGGCTCTGCTCGATAAAGTCATCAAATATGCCATGGACAATCTTGGTAATATTTTCTCCGCCAACGCCATCGCTAAATACCTCAAGTCACAACGGATTAAAGTTGGCGTGGACACAATGCAAAATTACTTGCATTATATAGAAAGCTCATTCTTGCTCAATAAAGCTCTGCGTTATGACATTAAAGGCAAAAGATATTTCGAGTTTAAAGAAAAATATTTCCTAGCTGATCACGGGCTTAAGAATGCCGTGCTAGGCTTCAGGAATCTTGATATTTCTGGGGTGCTAGAGAACGTAGTCTATATCGAGCTCTTGCGCCGCGGCTATAAAGTAGATGTCGGCGAACTTGCCGAACAAGAAGTAGATTTTATCGCCCATAGAGAAGAAGAGAAGCTATATATCCAAGTTTGCTATCAACTAAGCTCCCCAGAAACTATTGCAAGAGAGCTTAGCCCTCTTGGTAAAATTCAAGATCACTACCCTAAGTACATCATTACGCTAGATCAAACCTTTAATAGCAAAAATAGTAGCGGTATAGCTTGCATAGGGTTGGCTGATTTCTTGCTACAAAAGTATTAATGGCCGCACGTACATATACTTAGCTACGCTGAACTCTCGCCAGATTTTAATATTCAAGTGATGGAGACTATAGGTACTGAGATGGATGTGCCGGCGGTGGGAAATTAGCTGCGCTCAGCCTCAATATCTATAACACGTTGCACCCAAGGACAAATATCCGTTTCAGCAATCGAGGCTCGCTTATGAGCAACTCCGTTCCAGTAGGCTTCTTTGCCTGAAACCACTTTGCGAGCTACTGACAAATGCCCGGGTTCTGATTCACCTGCAGATGAATTGTTAATTACTAGATATAAAGGCGGAGCATAAATTGCAAATTTTCTTTCAGTTCCCGCATCCATATCTTTAAGCTCAAGTACTATATCAGGAAGATCTTTGGCGCTTGCGTGTGCAGCAAGCTCTTTAGAGTTTTTAGCAAAAAAACTTTGGGAAATAAAATATAAAATAGCTCGGGGCACAAGTCCATGCTTATTACCGTAATCTTTCATATGCTCAGTCGCTTGATCAAACAAATCAGTATCTTCAGAAGCTTCTATTTCTGGCATACTCAAAAGCTGTATGCGTTTTACTTTTTGATCACCAGATACATTTAATGTTTTAAGAGATTGCTGGGCGCGAACTTTAAGTATTTCGCGATCGGTGCCAGATGGTGCCACAAGCACTACAGGTAAGAATGATTTATCCGGGGGGGGGGTATTATCTGCACAGGCAAGATTGTATCACAAGTTGTTGCACTAAAGCAAATCATGAACTATAAGCTATATCCAACATAGGTTATGGTTCAAGCTTCGAGCAAAAGGGTATAATATGAACTAATCCTCGGAAATTATCCGAGGATTAGTTCATAGATGAGAAGCAGTGACATACAGTCCCTATTAAGGTCTAAGCAAACTGTATTTAGCACAGATGAGCTGGCTATGCTTTGGCGCGAGACCAAGCGCTCGCGCATTTATGACAAGGCTAATCACTATATTAAAACCGGGCAGCTTTATTCTATTCGCAAAGGCTTCTACGCCAAAGACAAAAACTACAACAGGCGCGAATTCGCCAATAAATTATATGCACCATCGTATATAAGCCTATACACTGTACTTGCGCAAGAAGGCATAGTATTTCAGTACTACCAAACTATATATATTATTAGCCATCTCAACAGAAACATCAGCGCCGATGGGCAAAATTATGAATACCGCAAAATTAAAGACCTAGCTCTATGCAGCAATGCTGGCATCAAAGAGCATGATGCTTATTGGATAGCCACTAAAGAAAGAGCGTTCTTAGATCTTCTTTATCTTTTCGGCGAACAACATCTTGATAATCTAAGTCCAATTAACTGGGATTACTGCTATGAGCTAGCTCCTCTCTACAAGAATAAAGCACTCATAGAGCGCCTGAAGTCGTATCATAAATACTATCTAGAAGAAAATGCTTGATCAAGCCGCGCATAGAGTTAAATTGGTTTCTTTGCTGGAGGATATTTTCTCTGATAACGCCTTGGGCCCGGTTCTAGGGTTCAAAGGCGGTACAGCCTTATATCTACTTCACGGTTTAGATAGATTCTCGGTGGATTTGGATTTTGACCTACTGAGGGCAGAAGATACTGAGATCGTCTTCAATAAATTATTAGCCATCGCAAGTAAATATGGAGAAATTCGCGAGAGCAAAATCAGAAAGCACTCTATAGTGATTAGCATCTCTTATCAACTAGAGTCGGTGAATCTTAAAATAGAAGTCTCGACTAGAGGTTTTGGTTCCAGTTATGAGCTGCGCAACTTCAATGGTATAAGCATGATGGTAATGGTGCCGGCTGACATTTTCGCGCATAAACTTGTCGTGCTAACAGACAGGGAAAAAGCAACTAATCGCGATCTCTACGATATCAACTGGTTGCTCGATAAGAACTGGGATATTAATGACGAGATTATACGCGGACGAACTGGATTAAGCCTAGATGATTACATTGATATATGTTTGCAGCATATCGCAAAGGTTAATAACACGCTAACTCTCAAGCTTAGAGCAAGATTTAACAAGCTCTGTTCTTAAGCCGCTTCTACTTTAACTTTAAGTCCAGGTCCTTGAGTGCTGCTGATATAAACAGACTTCATGAACACACCTTTAGCTGAAGCTGGTTTGTTCTTCTGGATCTCAGAGATAGCTGCTTGCAGGTTCTTGATTAGATCTTCAGCACTAAAACTAGTTTTACCGATAGGCATATGCACTACAGCGCCAGTCTTCTCGGTACGGAAACCAACTTTGCCGCCTTGAAGATCGCTAACTGCTTTCTTAACGTCAGCAGTCACAGTGCCGTCTTTAGGGTTAGGCATAAGTCCGCGAGGACCAAGCACACGACCTAGCTTACCAAGCATAGGCATGCAATCTGGAGCTGCAACAAGAATATCGAAATCCATCCAACCTTCTTCAATCTTCTTAACAAGCTCTTCAGTACCAGCTTCAATAGCACCAGCTTCTCTAGCTTCTTTAACTTTTTCGCCTTTAGCGATAACTGCGATGCGTTTGGTTTTGCCTGTGCCAGCAGGAAGTACTACAGAGGCGCGAACTTGCTGATCATTAGCTTTAGTATCAACACCAAGCTGAATAGCCAGCTCTACAGTCTGATCTTTAGCTTTAGATTTGCTGCTTGCAGTGAAGTCTTTAAGGATTTTGACGGCCTCAGCAAGCTCTAATGGACCGGGGTTAGCAGTTACTAGTTCTTGAATTTGTTTTTGTTTCTTAGTTAATTTAGCCATGATTTATCCTTATCTGTTTACTACTACGCCCATGCTACGTGCGGTACCGGCGATGATATTCTTAGCCGCCTCGATGTCGTTAGCATTAAGATCTGGCATTTTAGCTTCAGCAACTTCTGTTAGTTGTTGATTGTTGATAGTACCGACTTTATCTTTGTGCGGCACAGCTGAACCTTTTTCGAGTTTGATTTTCTTCTTGATAAGAACAGCAGCAGGAGGTTCTTTATATGTAAGACTAAAACTACGATCTTCGTAGACAGTGATTACTACGGGAATAACATAACCGGCTTTTTCTTTGGTTGCATCATTGTACTGCTTGCAGAACTCCATGATGTTGACGCCATGCTGACCGAGAGCTGGACCTACAGGAGGCGCTGGATTGGCCTTGCCGGCCTCGAGTTGAAGGTTGATATAGCCAGTGATTTTCTTAGTTGGTTTTGCCATGATTTTAGTATTGCTCTGGGCAACGAAGAGCTATTATAGCAATGTCATTGCGAGGAGCGCAGCGGCGTGGCGATCCCCATGGGATTGCTTCGGCACTACGTGCCTCGCAATGACGGATAGCGCATGGAGATTGCTTCGGCACTACGTGCCTCGCAATGACGATGAAGATCAATCATAAGGAAATAATTAAGCTCGCCCTGCTTGAAGACGGGGTTAGCGCCGATGTCACTTCACTCTTAGTGGTGCCGGCTGAGGCGACTGCGCGCGCAGAAATTCGCGCCAAAGACACGGGCATACTCGCGGGCTCAGCGGCTGCGCGTATGGTGCTAGAGACTTGCGCGGAGATACTTAAAATCAATCCTGCTTCACTAGAGTTCTGTGTGACCGACAGCACCACTGTTAAACCCGGTGATGTGATTGCTCGCATAAACGGCAACGCTAGACTACTACTCGCAGCTGAGCGCACTATGCTGAATCTACTGCAACGTCTAAGTGGTATCGCAACTAAGACTCACAGTTTTGTTGAGATTATCCGTGACTATCCTGCCCTGCTGTTAGACACGCGCAAAACCACAGCTGGACTGCGTCATTTCGAGAAAGCAGCTTTCGTAGCTGGTGGCGGCACTCCGCATAGATATAACTTAAGCGATATGGTCTTGATAAAAGAAAACCATCTTATATTCGGCAAGCTCGACGCGGCTGTAGTGAGTGATGCTCACGCACGCGGTCTGCGCGTGGAGTGTGAGATCGCATCAGAAGATCAACTCGATTCAGTGCTTGCAAGCGGCGTTGACGTGGTGATGCTAGATAATTTTTCGCCTGCGCGCATAGAGGCTGTGATCGCGCGCTTAGGCACAGGTCGCACAGTGAAGCTAGAAGCTAGTGGCGGAGTGGATACGGATAATCTAGTGGATTACGCGCGTTCAGGCGTGGATTATATCTCCACGAGTAAGGTTTACACAGACGTGAGGAATTTGGATTTGACTATGCTGTTAAACTTCGGGCTTTAAACTATTAAAAATATTCATTAATATCCGATTAGCAATATTAGAAAGCTCTGATACTTTACGAAAGATTTGTAGATCATCAGGCTCCACGCCTTGTTTGAGACAATATTCAGTAAAAGACTGCTGCGCTTTAACCAAACCAGCACAACAGCTATTTAATAAAAAACTATCCTTCCAACAAAAGCTGCCACGCTAATTCTTGAGGGATAATGCTCGTAGCCCTCAGAAGAGCCTTCTGCTCTTCCACCCAATGTCAAAGAATGCAAATATAGCTCCCTTGTTCTCGCCAATTCCTCTTGCATAAAATTCCTTGCGATTAAATCTGCGTTGATTGCGTCTCCCAATGTAAAACTGTGTTTAGCCCGAGATATCGAGCGTGATACAGCAATAAGCGAGTCTCTTGTTACACCCAGGGTTGTATTTAAAAATTGCTTTTCTTCTTGAAAATTTGCATACTGCAAGCCCAAGGCACCCCTGTCATTAAACAGTTCAATATTAGTTACCGTATTTTCAAGATGAGTACAGGCTTGGAGGAGAGACAAAGAATCCATAATTCAGATAAGACTATAGCATTGCTTTTAAGCATTTGACTTTCTTAGCTAGATTCAATACGACTATTACAGCCCAGGATGGAGAAAAGTCGCGACCAAACCATAATCCACTATGCAAAAGTCGAAACAGGGCTAATTATCATCAAACACCGCATACTTAGGGTCTTCTTCATCACCCTCAAACTCGCCTGAGCGCTTGGCTTGATAGATAAAATAGCCAGCGATAGCCATAAAAAACAAACAAATCAAACCCGGTCCTAAATATGACCAAGCGCCGCTTTGATTCAGTACACAGTTGGGGCACATAATTTTATTCTAGCCTTAGATCCTTCGCTGCGCTCAGGACGATGAGGTCCCACCTTATCACAGAAAGTCCTACCAAAAAATCCTAAATTTAAGAAAAAGTGGTACGATATATTCATAAAAGTAGGAAAAATGTACAGGACTTGCCTAAAACAGCTCAGCGAATGGAAAGCCAAAAAAAACCGCAAACCGCTAGTCTTGCAGGGGGCCCGGCAGGTTGGCAAGACTTATGCTCTTAAACAATTCGGGCAGGAATCCTTCGATCAATACCACTATTTTAATTTTGAAGCCGATCCCGGTCTTGCTGATTTCTTCAGCGCCAAACTTGAACCACGATTTCTAATTGAGCAGCTTAGTCTATATAGCCAAAAAAAAATCAGCGCCACTGAAGATCTGATAATTTTCGATGAAATCCAAAATTGCCCGCGAGCACTTAGCAGTCTTAAATATTTTAATGAAGAACTTCCTGAAGCATATGTTTGTGCCGCTGGCTCACTGCTGGGACTAAACATAGAAGAAGCCTCTTTCCCTGTTGGCAAAATCGAATTTCTACAAGTATTGCCAATGTCTTTTGAAGAATATTTGCTTGGTGTTGGCGACGATAGATGTTATGAGATTGCTTTTACGCAAGACCTAAACACTAAGCAACCAGAGGCTTTGCATGCGCTTGCCTGGGAGCAGCTCAAAAGATATTTTATTATCGGCGGACTGCCCGCTTCTATACTGGTTTACAAAAAAGCCAAGGAAGAAGGCTTGCAAGATCATGAAGCTTTCAATCTTGTGCGCCAAGAACAAGAAGATTTGATCAACACCTATCTTGGTGATATAGCTAAGCATTGCGGCAAAATCAACGCCATGCACATACAAAGACTACTAAGCAATATCCCTTCTCAATTAGCAAGAGAGGCTGACGGCTCAGCAAGTAAGTTTAAACTAAGAGGTCAAATCCCTGGGATTAAAGGCTTCGCGCAAATAGCTGGCGCGCTCGATTGGCTTGACAAAGCTGGTTTGATAATTAAAGTGCCGATTGTAAATTCTGCTCAGTTGCCACTCTCTGCTTATGCTGCTGAAAATAAATTCAAATTATTTATGCTAGATGTAGGTTTACTCGGTGCAATCGCAGCGCTAGAGCCGGCTGTAATTTGGGATTATAAATATGGAACCTATAAAGGTTATTTCGCCGAGAACTTCGTCGCTCAAGAACTAGCCTGCGCGCAGGGTGATAGGAAGCATATCTATGCCTGGAACGAAGGTACAGCAGAAATCGAGTTCTTAAGAACTTGCGGCTCTAAACTTAGCGCCATAGAAGTTAAATCTGGGCACGTAACTCAATCTAAAAGCCTAAGAGTCTTCGGGCAAAAATATAAGCCAGATAGAGAGATTATTCTTAGTGCTAATACTTTTAGTTATAACCCTGAGAGAAATTTATATCGCTATCCTCTATATCTAACTGCAAGAATATGATTCAACGCTCGTTAACCACTCTTATAGTTCTCGGCACGCTCTTACTAGGTTTACCAGCCCACGCCGGCTTCGCCCCGGGAGAGCTGCGCATAGTACCGGGCACCAGCTGGCAGTGGCAGCTCTCGGGCACTCTTAATACCACGCATGATGTCGAACTCTATGATATAGATTTGCTTGATCATGACGCCGATACTATTGCCGCGCTCAAGAACCAAGGACGAATAGTCATTTGTTATTTTAGTGCTGGTACTTATGAGAATTTTCGCGATGATGTTAGCCCCTGCTCTGAAAACGGCTCGGAGCTTTGTATTGAAGATGATGCCATTGGCGAAGCTCTTGAAGATTACCCTGATGAGTTTTGGTTAGATGTGCGCGATAGCTCGGTGCGTGATTATGTCAGTGCGCGCTTAGACACTGCTGTCACTAAGGGCTGCGACGGCGTAGAGCCAGATAACGTAGATGCTTTCGCTAATAATTCTGGTTTTGAACTGAGCAGTGAAGATCAGATCGACTTCAACGAATATATCGCCGCAGAAGCGCACGCGCGCGGACTAAGCGTCGGACTTAAAAACGCCCTCGATATTATTCCAGAGTTAGTGGATGATTTTGATTGGGCGCTAAATGAACAGTGCGCGCAGTATAAAGAATGTGCTTTACTTGAGCCTTTTATCGCAGCTGATAAGGCTGTGTTTCAAGCAGAGTATAAGCGCAAGCGCAAAGCTCAAAAATGCCGGGACGCTGCCACAAGGGGTTTTGATCTGGTCTTCTATCCGCTATCACTCAATGGTAAGCGTTATGAATGTCCTTAGGCGCGCCTAGCCCCAAAACTGCTAAGATATACATATTATGGACGAAAAACTACGCAGCCCTAGAGTACTTGGCCTTCCAGAAGAAGATCTCACTCCAGTAGATTTTCAGAATAGCCAGATTAAGATTTTTTCGGGCCGCGCTAATCCTCTTCTCGGTAAAGAAATCGCCAAAGAATTAGGGCTTGAACTTAGCAGCATCAAAATCAAACCATTTGCTGATGGTGAGCTTTATGTACAAATTCAAGAAAGCGTTAGAGGTTTCGATGTCTTCTTGGTGCAGGCTACTCACCCTCCTGTGAACGAAAATCTCATGGAGCTATTAATTATTATCGACGCGCTGCGACGCGCTTCTGCTCGCACTATTAATGTAATCATGCCTTATTATGGTTACGCGCGCCAAGATCGCAAAGCTGCTGGTAGAGAGCCTATCACTAGTAAGCTAGTAGCGAAGCTCATCGGTGAAGCAGGCGCTGACAGGGTTATGTGCCTAGATCTCCACTCAGATCAGATTATAGGTTTCTTCGATACTCTTATCGATCACGTCTACGCAGCTCCAGTGATACTTGACTACATCAAACGTTTTATCGGCATCGAGGATCTGGTGATCGTGTCGCCAGATGTAGGCGGCGTGGCGCGTGCGCGCGGTTACGCTAAGCGCATCGGTGATGTGCCGATCGCGATAGTCGATAAACGCCGTCACCACGACAAACAAAACAGCATCGAAGTGATGAATGTAATCGGTGATGTCGAAGGCAAAGTCGCGATACTCATAGACGATCTAATCGACACTGCTGGCACCATGACCAAAGCCGCTGATCTACTGGTGCAAAAAGGCGCGCGCGAAGTTTATGCCTGCGCTACTCATGGCGTGCTCTCTGGGCCTGCTTATGAGCGCATCGAAAACTCACCGATCAAACAACTTATAGTTACTAACTCGGTGCCACTATCTCCTATCTGGTATCAATCCAAGAAAGTGGTACAAGTCTCTGTAGCACCGTTCCTCGCTGAGTGTATACGCAGAATATCTACCAATGGGTCTGTGTCGGGGATGTTTGTTTAAGAAACAGTTTCAAATAGAATCTATATAGTCCTGTAATGCTTTCTTTGAAGAAAGCCAATTCCGCCCTTCCTTAAAAGCCTCTAACTTGCCTTGGGTAGCGAGTTTGCGCAAATAAGTCGCCGAATAAGGTCCGCTAGCGGCAAGCTCTTCAAGGCTAATATATTGCTCGTCTTTATTTCGCTTAGGTTTTA
>Ga0172372_10005977_pt1 | contig 16756 bp, 16 predicted proteins | sample LakKiv5m_2_FD_114544 | JGI IMG/M metagenome (GOLD analysis project Ga0172372, IMG submission 114544) | Freshwater microbial communities from Kabuno Bay, South-Kivu, Congo - kab_092012_9.5m | ecosystem: Environmental > Aquatic > Freshwater > Lake | place: Democratic Republic of the Congo...
GAAGATAGCAAACGCTCCAATACCAAGAAGTGAGTTAGGAAATCCGAAGACTTCTGCTTGCTCAGAGAGCACCACACTCTTGCAGTTGAGCGTCTCCGAGATGTTGCACGATGGGACGAATTGAGAGTCTTTGAGCAGTTTGATCTTGTCTATCGTCAAGAGAAAAGATGCGACGAAGCCGCAGACCCCAGCAACCAGAGTCACGAAACCAGAGAATGTCTTACGGGTTAGGAACACAGCGAAACCTTATCCAAGAACCTGCACGGAGTGCCAAAGATACTCCCAGAAACTCTTGGGGAACTTGCGTGACTTCTGTGACCAGTTCCCAAGGTTCTTCCAAGGTGATGCAGCTACTTTCTCCCCAACTTCAATCGGTTCTTACAAAGGAGCCAGCTCACGCGCCGAAAGGAAATTCAGTGAAACTCAAGAGGACTCAGACCATATTCACCACAGCGGCTCTCGTCTCCGCCACTGTCGTCCTTTCACCCACGGCCTACGCTCAAGAGGAGGGCGAGACCAAGCTTGGGCTCAATGCTCTTACAAACGTTCTCAATGTCTCTGAATATCAGTTTGACTCGAATCTTGCTGACTTTGACATTCTCACTTATCTAGCTCTTGATGTCATGGGTGCAAAGCCAAACTCACCGGTTTCGGCGCTTGCAGATGGCAAAGTGAAGCTTACGGCGTTCTTGCCAACTGACCGCGCTTTCAAGAGATTGGTCAGAGCGTTGACAGGTCAGAGTTACGTAAGAGAACGTAAGATCTACCTCGCTGTTCGTGCCCTAGGCGTGAACACAGTCGAGAAAGTCTTGCTCTATCACGTAGTACTCGGTGCGCCAATTCTTTCGGAGGCAGCCGTTGCAGCTAATGGCGTAGCACTCACCACAGCCGAGGAATCGACCATTCGCGTGAATTGCGATGGAACTACTCTGAGGCTCCTAGATAAGGACACAGACCGAATCAACCCCAATGTGATCCTCACTCGAGTGGATATCAACGAAGGAAACAATCAGGTGGCTCATCCCATCAGTGGGGTACTGCTACCAAATCTCTAAACTGAATAGAAACTCCTCAACTCTATTATGGATCGGTCAAGAACTATCCAATCAGGCTTGATCTATATGGGGTCACAACAGTCAAATAGAGATCAACAAAAAACTTAACTCAGAAATTCTAAAGGACTGCCATAGACATCTACTCGCCCCTTATAATAACGGCGATTGAACCATTCTTCGACAGTTGGCTCAAAATTCAAATTTGAATCATCAATTATCAATTCCATCGCTTCGTGATAAGGCGCTAGAAATGACTCCTGTTGGTACTTCTTTGTCCTGGAGAACTCCACCAATTCTTGAAAGTCACTCGGAGTCGCAGAAATTCTGCCATCTTTTGTTGATGTCGGTGGGAGAACCGTGAAGTGTTTTTCAATAATCTGCGCCCCAAGATAAATAGCAACTTTTGCCGGCAACAATCTATACTTATTCATTACGCCGTGTTCATCAATAGAGGGCGAATGATCCGAGAATCCCGTCTCGATACCAAATTCTTCGTGAAGCCAAGTCATGCGTCTCAAGTGCACACGATGCATCTGATTAGGGTACTCAGTCTTGCAATGTAGGAGAGCGACTTTCGAAAGAGCGCCACGATCTCGAATGAAGTGCATCAGATAGTGTAGTTCGTTCATGGTGGTAGCACCTGTGCTGATAATGACCGAGTCTGCAAAATCTAGAATTTCACCGATCAGCCTCGTCTCGGTGCAACCATAGCTAGCAACTTTGATGTCGCGAAATCCCGCCCTCCGTGCTCTGATGGCTCCGTAGCGACTAAAAACGGTCGTAATTGGTATCACTTGTAACTCCTGGCAAGCTAGGACAAATTCCCTTTCTTGTTCTTCACTCAAATCAAGTTTACCCAACCGCTTTAGCTCCGACTCGTATGGTCTGTACATATCAAATCGACCTAACACTTCGTTTTCAAACTCATCACGCTTTGTCAATTCAAATGAATACAAGTTTTGAATCTTCACGTGAGTTGCACCTGAATTCTTGGCACACTGAATCATTTCTAGCAAAAGGGAATGATCACCATTGTGATTCTGACACAATTCCGCAATAAACTTCATGTATCTCTTTGACTCCATAGTAGCTTGGCCAATTTCATATCATCTAGTGTATCAATGTTTATAAAGGGCCATTGATCACGCAAAAAAAGAAGTGGGCGTGCACCAATAAACTCCTCTCTACGTAGATTCGAAACTCTGAACAAATAATAAGCACCGTCTTTGATGTATAAGTCGTTCAGTTTCTGTCGAGGTATGTTGTCTTGGGAAAGACTCTTGTCGTACACTTCGCCAAAATTCAGATTATCCTTGAGATACATTCGATTAGGATGATTTCCTCCGACGTGCCGGACACTAAAAATGCTCGTCCAATGGTCTAACTCGGCAAGTAACTTCAAGTCTCGAATCTCAGCGCTCCAGCGGAATGGTGAAGTCGGTTGGAGCATCAATAGATATTGCGTTTCTTCGGGCAAGAAGGTATCAACAGCCAATTTGTAGAGCACTTGATCCACTGGACTAAGCGTCTGAGCATCTACGGGATTGCGTTTATGAAAGTAGATCCTTGGGCCAATCTCACTGATGCTGTCTTCTGAACAATCCTTCCAATCTGCTTCTAGTTCAAAGAAATCCCTATACATATTGAAGTAATTGGAACTATCAGACGTAAAGCAACATTGGCCAAAGTTCTGGTAGGCAAATGAAACGGAATGCAGAAAGAGGGGAAGAGACCCCAAAATCTCAATATTCTTGTGCTTAACTCCGCTCGAGCCGCTCCGTGCAGGAATGACTGGAAAGAAGGAAGAGTGCTTCAACGTATCACTTCTCCGGACAAACCGACAACGATCTCAAATGAGTCCTCAATGGCTTGTCCTTGAAGTAGTCGCCATGGATCAACTAGAAGTTTCAAATTTTGCCCGTCTTTCGGTAACAGACTTTGTGTTAACTCCACATTACTGGGATGATTATTGCAAATCACTACCACATTTGGTCGTCGCTTTGATGGATTTCGTGACATAAAACCTTTGGATTCCAATTGAGTATCACTCAATCCGGCGTCCAAGACCACGACACAGTTGCCCCTTGAATTCAATGCTTGGTAACACAAATAGCCAAAAGACTCCCTAGTATCGCTCGTTTGAGGTGTTCCTTTGAAAGCCATACCTATTAGTGCAACGACGTCAGACTCACTTGTGCGCAACGTGATGTCACTTATAAGGAGTTCTTCAAAGAATCTGTTGAAACTTCGAGAAGCCAAAATCACGCTTGGGTGATCCCAATTGTCTCCAATGAGCAATTGAGAATCTTTACTCAGACAAGGGCCACCAACACCTGGCGATGGCATTGGAATATTGTTTCGAGGATAGCCTGAGTTTGCATCCTGAATCAGCCTTGTTACGTCAATCCCATGCTTTCGCGATAAAAAAGCCATTTCATTGGCAAAGTTGAACATTGTATCTCGGTAAGCATTCGACATAAGCTTTGCAAATTCACATGCCTCGATGGTTTCAGTTCGCACAATACGTGAGCAAACTTGAGAGAAGAATGAAATGCCGATTCGGGTTGATTCTTCTGAAATACCAGAAATCAACTGTGGGAGATTCTGCAACTCCTCAATCGCCTGACCTTCCACAGTTCGTTCTGGAGCAAACACAAGATGTATTTCAAATCCGGGTTTGAGACCAGTCATAGCATGGAGTCGTTCTCCAACCAACATTCGGGTTGTTCCTACAGGTACCGTGGACCTGACAATCACAACATCACCAATCTGAATATGTTTAGCCATATCCTGAAGAGCTGCTTCCAAGTAAGAAAGATCCGCCTTTCCCGTTTCTGAATCGACTGGAGTCCCCACTGCAATCACGAAGAATCGCCTAATTAGGATTGAACTTCGAGGTTCAAGGCCTTCTTCTGTGGACCTGAAATTCAGGTTACGCCCCACGGTTTCACGCAAGATTTCCGGGAGCTTAGGCTCATGGATAGGAACGCGCCTAGAATTCAACATGCCGACCACAATAGAATCCTTCTCTATACCAACTACGTCAAAACCTTTTTCAGCCAATACTGATGCAAGAGTGAGACCCACATAACCCAAGCCAATAACGATCACTTGTTGGAGCTCCATCTCGAGGTGTGCCATCAAACTTGCGATATGAGTAACTTCAACTAAACGCCCTTCGGAATCAAGAACAGGAACATAAGTTATAGGGACTTTTCCGAGTGGAGCCCTATCTTTAAGTTGTCTTTGTATCGAAAATGCAATGTCCTCATCTGAGATTCCCTCCCTTATATAGACGAAATTTGACGACATCAAGTTTTCGGCTTTGAGGCCAGAAAATTCCGAATCCAAGACTTTCTTTCTTATGTCTGAGTCGGTGATAACACCAACCACAACACCCCTTGAATCTACAACCGTCACAAATCCGCTTGAGATGCTCCTACTGGACTCTCGCGTTATAGCCTCAATAACCTGCTGACTAGTGTCACCTACGTGAACTTGAATAAAACTCAACGGCTTCACTCCTAAGTTGTCAGACAAATTTTTAGTAACGTGCTAAACGAATGACTTCTTCTGCAAACTCCTGTTTAGTGTACATTGGTGGAGGGAGGATTCGAACGAACTCCCGCCCACTTGTAATCTCATCAAGGAGTTGATCCTCGCCAATTGCCAGTCCACGTGATATAAGTACCTCTCGATTGTACTTAGTATCAATAGTATTACCTCCCTCAGTCAAGACTAGTCTGGAACCTACAGACAAAACTTCCATCGTATTTCCAATTCCAGCTCGAGTAACTATAATTCTTGGTATCACACGATACTTGTCAACAAACTCTGGGATTCCTCTTATATGGGCAATTTGTTTCAAACTGGGGTACGGAATACTTGGCTTCAGCTCCGTTCCATTGAAAGCCATTCCCAATTGATCCAGGTATCTAATCTCTTGCTGCCTTAGATTCCAGTAGTCAATCAGTGGTAGACCAAAATATCTCGGATGTAGCCTAATTGGGTTCCAAGCAAACAAATCAATTCCTATAATGCTCTTGTAACAGTTCAACTCATCTAATGAATATCCACTGCAGTCTGGATTACCACAATTTCGATATTGATCCCAAGTGAATTGTCCGATAAATAAAGCATTACCGCTGTATCGCGACGGCCATACCAATGTGTCAGACACGATTGCAGAAAAACGAGAAATCTCACTCGGTCTTAGCAATGAACGTGTTTCATTTGATGACAGGCGCTCAGTATAAGGTCCGTCCACTTCATCACCATCTAGCAACTTGAAGTTTCTTATCTGAAAAGGTACCCGGCTCATTTTCAGTATCTGGATCTGAGTTTGGCTTGAGGCAGACGAAACAAAAATCTGCGGGTTCATTCCATTTTCTTGTAAGCCCTCACCTAAGGCAATCATCCTCCGAAGATGACCGAATCCGTTCTGAGACGCAAACAACGCTATTGAAGACATGTTCTTTCGCTACGATCATTTGTCTTGTTTTGCAACACGGAGGGAAGTGTAGAGGATTTCGAATAAAAACGTCGGGCTCTCACTCTCTGTTTCTACAGCGAATGTGTACTGGTGGACCTAGGTACAGAAGCAAGTGAATTCCTAAGCCTCCCATAATCAATGCAATGTCGAAGCTTGCTAGCATTGAATTAGCAGTTAGCGCTACACGAATTCTCAGGTTCTTAGGTATGTAATGCAACTGCATAAAAGAAGAGAAATCAACGCTGAATTCCCCATAAAGCCAGAGGGATTTGAAGTAAGAATTCTGTCACCCATCGTGAAGATTAATAGTAACAGGTCCAATGGTCTAAGACGCTTCAAGAGGAGGAACAAAAAGATGGTTCAACTCTAAGCTGCTAGTTCTCTTAGGCAATCAATGACTTGAAGTCACTCATCAGTCACGTTCGATTTTTCACTCGTTGAGTCCAAAGTTCTAAACCTCCCTCAAAAGATTTTTCTAATCCTGCTGTCAATTCAACTCTTGTCCTACCCGACCTCAAAGAAAAGAGAGTTTCACTTCCGAATGCTTTGCGAAGTCGGGGTGCAATCCAAAGAGCCTCTGATCGAGAAGTGAGAATCTCACGCCGCACATCATCTGACTTTGTTCCGAGGTCTAGATCGAGAGGAACTGTTGGAGAAAAGTCAGTATTCACCTCTTCTTTCCTAAACATATACGGCCAAGCCGAGCCCAAATAGTAAGAAGCATTCTGCAAGTTGAATTGTCTTTCCCAATCGAAGAGAGACTCGATCTTCTAGACAGATACACACTCTTCCGCGTTCAAAGTGCAATACATGGGTGTGCTACGTTCAACTAGCCAAAATATTGAAGAGCAGATAGCCAGAAGGGCGCTGAATTGCACCCAATAAATTTTGATTAGCCTGGTGCTAAGGATTATTCCAAGCACTGACACGACAGCGGGTGCAAAAATTAGACTGTAATAGTCCTTTTCCGAATTTGAAGCGATAAACAGGGTAAACCCAACAATGAGGATACCTAAGGCATATCGCTCTTCTCTCCGCATCTTTCGTTCTCTAAGAAGCCTGAGAAAGAAGACAGCAATGAGTACTCCTGATCCAGTTGCAAAGAAGTATCTGATCGCTTGTGGTCGAAACAAGGATGATAGGGAATATTCTTGAGGCAGTCCCCCCAATTCATATGTTGGGTACACGAAAAGATTGAATGTGATGTTGTTGTATACAAGACTACTGTAATCAAAAGAGAGAATCTGTGAACTGAGGAGAAGAGTCGACATAACAACTCCGCAGTAAGCCATGAAGAATCTAACTGCTGGTTGAATTTGAAAACTCTTTTTCACCAAAAGAACCAACAAGCAGACAGGCAACAAAGCCAAACTGTCTGGTCTAGTCAGATTTGCAAATGCCAATGCAGTGGCACTAATCCACAAAGTTTTTTGGTATCGGAAACAAGTAGACTATAAAAGTTGACAAAAAAGACGACAAGTAGTGCGGCCAAGAAAATCCCAACCACGCTGTTGGATGACATTCCGATAAGGGAGGATATAGTAATTAGGGCTAGAACAATCCTGTTCTGGCCAGAAAGGCCAAATTGCTTTGCACAATAACTACAGGCCAGACACCAGAGCAAAAAGAGAATCGCCAAAAAGACCTTAGCTCCGAACAGGGTATAAGGTAACATCGATGTTAGCACTTTGGTGAAGAGAAAGAAGAGAGGCCCCTTATTGTCAAACCAAGCCTCGTAAAGAGGATAGTCCTCATCTATCGAGCGGGATCCCACAAAGTAGTACCCGTAATCATCACCAAGATCATTATTCAAACCCGCCGCATAGACAATGGCAGAGATAAAGTAAATGGAATATTCAAAACTCCAAGTGAGAATCTGGTGACGGTTGATTCTCCTTCTCTTAGGGCACTCCTTTGGGAAAAACAAGTTTTCATCTCCCGCCAGTATTGTCGCCGCCTAACTTCTAATTGCTCCCAGTGTAGTCTAGTCATTCGAGAAAATAGATTGCGCTACAAGTTGATCTTGGATGGCGCTCTCAACCATTTCGAGTCGCTAGCTTGAACGAAAGAAGAAATCTTCCTAGCTACGACAAACGGGTAAGTAAGCCTGATATGAAGTTCTTTTCCTGCCGTGAGGCTACAATGCAAACTCTTGATGGTCACGAAGTGTCTTCGGACTGTTGGCTAGGAATCACGGCTCAAGATTTCTTATGATTGCATTGTCTAATTTTGCGAAATTCTGTGGCGCACCAAAGCCTTCTATGTTCATGCGCTTCGACCAGTGATCTAGGATGTTTTGAATCTGCTAGGCAAGAATGGTGTTTGAGATGGTCCCTACTACTTCCTAAGTGGTCTCATTTCAAGGCAGTCGGTCATCGCAAGACTCCAAACTCACCCTCACGTCTATTTGCAACTCCAAGATGTTTATGACCATTTCTGTTTAGCAATAGTCGGAGATACTTCGCAAAGTTTCTGATGTTGTTCAACAGATAGTCCAAAGTGATTTGAACAGGTGTTGATCGTTGATTCCAATCGACAAAAAAGATGGTTAAAGCCGGTCTATAGTTCTGACTCCGAAACTCTACAGACATTTGTCTATACCCTTCTAAGAACAAAAAGTGAGAAATTTGGACTCTTGATTCTGTCCTACCTCCTTCAAATGCAATCCACCGCAGAAGTCCTCTACTCGCATTGATAGCACTTCTCATTTCTCTCGGCTTGTAAGGGCCGTCTACAATTATGACTTCAAAAGCGACTTCTGGAATGGAATCGACTACTTTCAATCTTCCACCAGACATCTTTTCTAACTTTTGTAGTTTACGGATGCACTCTTCTTGATATTCCAGAGAAACAATGGGGGATTTCGTCAAACGTAGGAGCATTTTGGTAATCGTGCCCAGCCCCCCCCCGACTTCAAGAATGGGCTCATGACTACTTCTTCGAAGCTCTAGAAAGACTTGGATCAACTCTAAAGCTTCAAGTTTTGCAATTGCCGAAGAGCCAGATTGCTGGGACATCTGAACATACAGTTGATCCGCACGCATACTATTCAACTTTGATCTCCTTTTCGAAGGATCATCCAATATCTGTGAATTCTTTGTCGAAACCCATCCGAAGTAGACAACACCATAACTACTCTCGATTGGTAACCAAAAAGTGTTTTGAAAATATACTTACCGGACCCCACTCGATCAGATTCCAACTACCTAAACCACTAAGGTACTCTCCTATAGCACGTATTTGACCTCATTTCGAGCCACCCTTTAGCGCAAAGTAGTCATCAAATCCTATAAGGCTTCCGGGCTGAAGAAATGGATCTAGAAATAGTAGCGACTGAAGGGTCGATTCGTAGATATCGCAATCCAAATATGCAATCGCAACGAGCACTCCATTCTCTTGCAAGCGTTTGCTTAGGCCGGGAGTCAAGGTGTCCTCGTACCATCCATCTATTATTTCTACTTTACTCTGATTCATCCTAGCCCTCTTGAGTGCCCTTAGGAAAGTCCTTTTTTCACCGCAAAAATCACCCTTTTTGAAGTTATGCTGTTCTGCTGGTAACGGCTCTGGAAGTCCGGCAAAGGAATCAAAGGCCCAAAAGACTGGTTCCACGCTACGTATCTGCTTCTTGCGCGTTGATTTCCTTTGAATCTCCTTTTGAGTTGCTTTATGAGATCGATAAGACTCACTGAAGCTCTCTCCATAGTAAACACCAAATTCAAAGTAATCACCACGGACTCCAGATTTTTCAACATACTGCCATGCAAGATCAAAAAATTCCTTTTTTCGACTTCTTGATTTGATTACACCGAATTGCAGCAATAATTTCGTGAGCTTTATCCATATGTTTCTAAATCTCATGTCTCAACTATACCTCGGAATCAAACTCGTCATCATTTGGACTTCGACTTTATTCAGACCATGTGTTTGGCCCCATCTATCACCAGGAGCACTAGTTAGATCTCTTTTCAACGCTTCCCTAAAAATAGAGAGCAATAAGGCTAGGAGTTTACTTATCTCATGACGGTTCTTGAACAAAGTGCTTTAGCGCCAAGATGTGTGCGCTCGCTCAAAAAAGTATGTTTTAGCTTCAATAGCACTGGTAAGTCAGATTTTCTGAGAATTACCTGTGCCAAGTGGAGAAAGTCAGTCACTTGCTTTCTCCTGCATTGCGCGCCCGAGAGGACTCGAACCTCTAACCTTCTGATCCGTAGTCAGATGCTCTATCCGTTGAGCTACGGGCGCTCAGAACCTGGCGGAGCCTAGCGGAGTCTCTAACACACATCAAAATTCACTTAGCGTGAGGTTGCAACAGCGAGCATCGCGGCCACAGAAGTGAACTTCAATCGAGGCTTTCCCAGCGCTAATCCTCTGCTTGTTTCTTCATCGTTGATACGGCTCCAGTCGCTGTGCGAGACAACGTCCACACCATGTTCTTGTAATCCTTCAAGCACATCCACTACGGGCTTCGCTTTCTCGAGCTTGAGTTTCTTGACCAGATTCTCCATGACAGCTGAAGCATCACTCTTATTTGTACCGATTACTCCTTGAGGACCACGCTTTGCCCAGCCCACAACATAGAGATTGTCGCTTATCCAGCCGTCCTTGTTCTTATAGTGATTCCCCTCCACGCTCAATCCTGAGAATTCAAGTGGAAGATAGCCAATCGCGGTGATCACGAGGTCACATTGAACTTCAAACTGTCCCTGAGGAGTATCGAATGTCACTGACTCGACGCGCTTACTTCCGTGGATTGAGGAGGGCTTGTGTTCAAAGAGAAAGCGCAGAGTGCGAGGACCATCATTGGATGAAGTGGTCGCAATCAGTTTCATTGCATCCAAGTTGCTCTTGACATGTTTCTCGGGTGTATGACCTGCACGCTCGAGCGCGCCTTCGATATCACTCTTATCGATCTTCACAGCCACAGATTCAATATCTGGTAACTCGCGCAATTCTGGAGAAGTGAAAGCAGCGCTTTCGGCACCTCTCCTCGCCACAACGTAGACATCTCGAATATTTGAAGAATGTAGGGCCTTCAAAGCAGGTTCTGCGGTGTCCGTGGAGTCGAGTTCACTTGGGTCAATAGCGAGCATTCGCCCTACATCCATAGCAACATTTCCGGCACCGATGACGACGGCGCGAGTTCCCGAGAGATCGACTTTTAGATCTCTGTATTCCGGGTGACCGTTGTACCAGTAGACGAAGTCGGCCGAAGAAATCACATTCTCTAGTTCTTCTCCCGGTATCTCCAATCTCCTACCTTTGGGCGTTCCAATAGCTAAGACCACAGCGTCATAAGCTGACTTAAGTTCATCGAGTGAGATGTCCACGCCAACATTGACGTTTGCTATGAGCCGAAAATCATCTGCTGATGCAATCTTCTCGAACACCTTAGATACAGACTTGATCTTGGGATGATCCGGAGCAACACCACTTCGGACCAGTCCCCAAGGAGTGGGCAACTTCTCGAACATATCTATCGCAAAGTCATGCTCTTCGCTTCGAAGATTTTGTAATGCCTGAGCTGCAAAGTACCCAGCAGGACCCGCCCCAACGATTGCGATGCGATGTGTCGGCACAGGCGCTCCTGAGGTCTGGTTTCCTGATTGAGCGGAGACGAGAGGATTTGAACCTCCGAGACCATTTCTGGTCAACCTCATTAGCAGTGAGGCGCACTAGACCGGGCTATGCGACGTCTCCAGTTAGGACGCCAGTTTACATTCTCGAGTGAGGGGACATCTCCTCGGAAAATCACGCATAGGAAGCGACACTTTTACCAGGAACGTTTCCATCGACTTCGATGCCAAGACCAGAGCCTTGCGGCAATTCACCTAAACCATTGGAGATCTTGCAACCCCATTCCGTCAGACGTTCTTTGACCATCGAACCTGTAAAGAATCCGTTGAAGAAGAAACGCTCCGGGGTGCTCGCAGATAGATGAGCCATAGCCGCTGTGATGATGTCACCACCACCAGAGTCCTCTATCGTCAAGGCAAATCCCAATTGCATGCTCAAGTCCCGCGCCTTCTTCACTGGAGTGATTCCTCCGAATCGAGAAATTTTTAGCATCACGGCATCCATAGCGTTGAGTTCGTGGCCACGCAAGATATCGCTGCTGGTCAAGAGACTCTCATCGAGGATAAATGGGTGGCGGGCGCGGGCCTTGACCTTCGCACTCTCTTCCATCGTTGCGCATGGTTGTTCGACGTAGATCTTCAATCCATCAAGCGCAGCCACGATTTGAGTTGCTTCGTGTTGCGTCCAATTCCCATTTGCGTCAAAGATGACTCTCTCAGCACCATCGATCACTGAGAGGCAAGACTCCACTCGCTTCAAGTCAGTCGAATAATCTCCGCCAACCTTCATTTGAAAGCGCTTGTAACCCTTGGACTTCCACTTCTCACAATCTTCCTTCATCTCCTCAGGAGAGGCCATGCTGATCGGCGCATAGACTGGAATCTCTCTGCGTTGGGTTCCACCCAATAGATCACTGACCTGCATCGCCGTCGCTTTGCCGAACAAGTCCCAACAAGCAATATCGATCGCAGACTTTGCGTAGTAGTGGCCTTTCATGGTTCGTTCCATCACTTCATAGACGTGTTCAGGAGTACGTGGATCCAGTCCGATGACAGCAGGAGCGAGAAGACTTAGTGCGGCGCGAGCCCCTTCTCCATGAGCGATCAGATATCCCGGCGAGAAGACGCATTGCTCACCCCAACCAACAAGGCCGTTATCGGCCTCGACTCGAACGATGGTGGAATCTTGCGTAGTGGCTACTTTGCCCCCAGATATGACGAACTTCCCCGCAGCCATGGTGTAGTTCTTTTGAAAGACATCGATTCTCTTTATCTTCATGGCTTACCTGCCTCCGGAGGGTCGGGAGAAGAATCTTATGGGGCTACAGATTTCGCGCTATGGGTGACCTTCACTTCACCCTGCCTTAGCCTTATCCCATGAGCACATTCGAAAAGAAGCAGAGCAATCCGACATCTAATCCCCGCACCAAGGGTGCGCGTAACCACGATGTCCCCACCCCGGAGGCTCTCCAAGAATTCATGAAGCAGGGTTGGACGCCCTCGCCGCTCGATGGCATCACACCTCATGAAGTCATTCCTTTCTCAAAGAACCGACGTGAAGGGCTCTCGAAAGCATTCCCGGGAATGAGATTGGTACTTCCTGCCGGCGCTTTCAAGACACGCAGCAATGACACCGACTACAGATTCCGGGCTCACTCAGCCTTCTCTTACTACTCCGGCATTGGAGCTTCCGATGCCGTCCCAGATTCAGTCTTGGTCCTTGAACCACGCGACGGAGGACATGAAGCTCTCCTCTTCATTCACCCAAGGTCCCCTCGGAACAATGAAGAGTTCTATCGAAATGCACGCTATGGTGAATTTTGGATCGGCAGGCGCATGACTCTAGAAGAGACTGAGTTGCGCTACGGCATCAAAGTCGCACTTCTAGAAACCCTCGAAGAGTTCCTCACTTCCAAAGCGGCGCTCGTCATCAGAAGTCAGGATCCTTACATCGACGAACTGATTCCAACCAATGACCGCGATGAAGAGTTTGCAAACTTCACCTCAGTAGTCCGTATGGTCAAAGACAGCTATGAAGTTGGCGAGATGCAGAAGGCGATCGACTCCACCATCCGCGGTTTCTCAGACATGGTCAAAGTCTTCCCTGTGGCCACCAAAACACCCCGAGGTGAGCGAGTCATCGAAGCCGCCTTCTTTGGACGCGCGCGAGTTGAAGGAAATGACCTTGGCTATGACAGCATCGTCGCATCAGGTTCACATGCCTGCGTCCTCCATTGGATTCGCAACGACGGAGATGTGAAGCCGGGAGAACTCGTCCTTATCGATGCTGGAGTTGAAGTCGATTCTCACTACACAGCAGATATCACTCGAACACTTCCCATCAATGGCAAGTTCAGTGAGGCGCAACGCAAGATCTACCTATTGGTCTATGAAGCGCAGAAGGCGGGGATCGCTGCAGTCAAGCCCGGCAACAAGTTCTCGGACTTCAATGCTGCGTGTATGGAGGTCATCGCCAAAGGCGCATATGAGCTCGGCGTGCTACCGATTCCACCAGAGGAATCTCTCAAACCAGAGAACGGTCTCCATAGAAGATGGATGTTCCATGGCTCCGGTCATCATCTTGGTATCGATGTACACGATTGTGCGAAGGCGCGAAGAGACCAATATGCCGACGCAATCCTCGAGCCAGGGATGATCCTCACCGTCGAGCCTGGCTTCTATATCCAGCCTGATGACGAACTCTTCCCACCGGAATACCGTGGGATCGGAGTCCGAATCGAAGACGATGTAATTGTCACTGAGAGCGGTTGCAAGGTCTTGAGTTCTTCACTTCCCTCTCATCCTGATGAGATTGAAGTGTGGATGGCACAACTTCTTGGAGTTTGAATTTATTTCGGGGAGTTGTCACTCCTCAGCAAGTGTTATTTTGAGTTCCCTCTAAGATAGGTATACTGACTCCGCACCGCATCTAGAAGTCACAGAGAAAGAAGTCTGACTTTGCTTACTCAAATGTTTGTCATTATGCGACGACTTACTAAAATCTTTCGCAAGAATTTTTGGAGATACTTCTTGGGAAATCAGGTAGCGCGCGTTGATGTCTCTCAGTTTACCAATATGCCAGTCACTGACATATCTGATCACTTGAACTTCCTTTATTTCTTAATTAATGTTCATCGTCCAAGACACATACTTGAATTGGGAACCCGAGGTGGTGAATCCACCAAGATCTTCGAAGCGTATTGTCGCGAACAGAAGCTGTGCGGAAGGAGCGTAGACCTATCTCCCGCACCCAAGTGGTTAGAATCAAGCACTCATTGGAAGCACTATATGGGGGACGATGTGGCATTTGGCGCTTTATTGAAACACAATAGTCAATGGCCCGATGGTGACCCGTTCGAAAAACTCGACTTCATTTTCTTGGATACATCACACCTTTATAATCACACGGTGAAAGAGATCAGAACTTACATTCCGCTTCTCTCCGAAAGAGGAATGATTGTTTTTCATGATACAAATCTCACACATCGTGCGACGAGAAGGTTAGATGGAGGCATAAATCTTGGTTGGGATAACGAGCGTGGTGTAGTTCGAGCAATCGAAGAGTTTTTGCAGATCAATATTTCCGAAGACACACTATTTGTGACCGTGGACACTGAAAGGAAATGGTTTCTTTACCATGTGCCTTGGAACAATGGACTTACAGTTTACTCAAAAATGTGACTTGCTATGAAGAGCCGAACAAACCAATGATCATTTGTCAGATAATCACGGATAAGCGCTCTGCATAAGGGTTGGGTATGCGATTTACTCCATCCCGACTATTCTGAAGTCCACAGTGCTTCTATTAGGCTTAGAGGGTTTGGCCATTTCAAGTAGTCCACCTTGTTGCAAGAAGATTCCATAATGTCTGAAGGTTGAAGACTCCAAAGAAATTCAGGAGTATCTTGAAAAGAAATGTCTGGAGAGAATTCGTATCGGAAAGTATAGAAATGAGATTCAGGACTGGAGACGGCTCGAAGGTGAGTACGAAGAAGCGTTAGTTTGCTTGAATCTCTAATTCTGAAGGAATTGGACAAGGCGCGCCATCGCAGCAATTGGTCTTCATGTGACAGGTAGGACAGAGCCAACGCGTAGCAACGGGATCGTATGGGGTGCCACAGAAGTCACATGGCATCTGATTGTTCGCTCCCATGTGGCGAAGATTAGCGAGAGACCCAGATTCCGGTAAGCATCGCAATGATGGCAAACCCATAATTCAATGCGATATTGAGAAAGAACTCTTTGTTCTTTCCCTCGCGCCGGGCTCTATCTAGGTCCAGGGCAAAGGCAGACCAAGTCGTCAACGCGCCACAGAAACCAAGAAGAGCGAAAGCGATCTCTGTTCCTTCATCAATCACAACTCCAAGAAGGAATGAACCCAGGGTGTTGACGATCAAGATGCCAACTGGGAATTGATAGGACTTTCGCAGCTGTGTAGAGATCAGATGGCGGGTGACGGCCCCCAAACCAGAGGCTAGGAAGAAGTAGAGAAGCCTCACGACTTCTTACCTAACGCCGCCAAGAGTGAAAGGGAGAGGATCAGAGTGAGACCAGCAAGAAGCGCTGCATCCACGAGTGGAAGTTCGGTGAGGAAGTAGGAGAGCGAGGAGAATGTCGTGAAACCACCTGCAAATCCTGTGATCCAGAAGGAGTGTCTCTCCTTTGAATAATTGCCAGCGTTTCCAATTGATCCTGCGATCGCAGTACCTATGACATTGACCATCAATGTGACAAGGACGCCGTTGGAGATGATTTCACCGGCAAACCAACGAGAAGTGGAGCCGATAGCACCACCTAGAAAGACGAGAAGAAGCTCCTTCAGGAGGTAACTCGCTTGAAGATCTTGGAGGTGAACCAATTCATCACCGAGATGATGACCGCGGCGAGGATCGCTGACCAGAAATCTTCAACCTCAAGCACATCACTCACTCTTGCAGTCAGCGCCAACATCGCTGCATTGACGACGACAAGGAAGAGTCCCAGGCTTAACACGACAGCTGGAAGTGTGAGGAACTTGACTAGAGAACCGATGGTGACATTGATTGCGCCGAAGAGAAGAGCCACCCAGAGATAACTCCAGGCGTTGTCATTGACCGAAATACCCGGGACTAACTGTGTCGCGACCCAGAAGGCGAGCGCCATAGAGGCCCAACGCAACAGGATCCGCATCGACTCAGATCCCTTCGCGCTTACGGATCTTCGACCCCAACCAACGGATCGGGTCATACTTCACATCGACGACGCGCTCCTTCATTGGGATGATCGCGTTATCGGTGATCTTGATGTGCTCCGGGCAGACCTCGGTACAGCACTTGGTGATGTTGCACATTCCAAGACCGTGCTGCTCCTGCGCCATCTCCTTACGGTTCTTGATCTGATCCAGTGGATGCATATCGAGCTCCGCCATACGGATGAAGAATCGTGGCCCAGCGAATGAATCTTTGTTCTCTTCATGGTCACGGATGACATGGCAGGTGTCTTGGCAGAGGAAGCACTCGATGCACTTTCGGAATTCTTGGCTCCGCTCGACATCGACCTGTTCCATTCGATACTCGCCAGGTTTGAGATCTGCAGGCGGCTCGAAAGCAGGAACTTCCATCGCCTTCTTGTAGTTATAGGAGACGTCGGTGACGAGA
>Ga0172372_10005978_pt1 | contig 16756 bp, 9 predicted proteins | sample LakKiv5m_2_FD_114544 | JGI IMG/M metagenome (GOLD analysis project Ga0172372, IMG submission 114544) | Freshwater microbial communities from Kabuno Bay, South-Kivu, Congo - kab_092012_9.5m | ecosystem: Environmental > Aquatic > Freshwater > Lake | place: Democratic Republic of the Congo...
CAACTTGAGAAGATGGGCGTGGCACGCATTCACGCACGACTCACGGCAGGTGTTTCACTCAAGATTGCCGCATCGCTTTGTGCGTTGAGTGTGTCAAATCACTGCTAGACTAGCAATCAAGGTTGGTATATAATGCCCGCAGTAAAATAACAGCTTTTCGTTACTGTAGAAGGCCTATGATACACACATTTCATTACCAAGTCCCACAAGCACTCTTTGGAGCGGATTTTTTTGCGCATATCGACCCAGCCCAAAGCACGCTGATTATCACGGCGAATCGTCGGCATGCAGATTGGCTCCGGCAGCACCTCCGGCAACAGCCACGGAGCAACGTGCAGGTGCGCACATTGCAGGCGTTCATGCTCAAACAGCTCCGGCAACAACGCAAATTTCGCGTAGCGAGTGCGAGTACCCGCGCCCTGCTCGTGCTCCAGGCCTGGCAACAAGTAGGCGGGCCGCTCTTTCAACAACACGGCCATCATCGTGGGGCCTTGAATGAGATTGGCACGGCGCTTGGTTGGATTTCGTTGCAACGAGAGCAATGGCGGCGTCCAGACCAGCACTTTGACTGGGACGGTGAAATCGGGCAAACCTACCTGCGCTACTGCGAACTGCTCGATCAATCACGCCTCATCGGCTACGAAGACGTGGCCTGCAACCTGCTTGAAAGCGGGGTTGCGCTGGCGCCGGCGACCCACGTCATCGCCTGTGAGCTCCACCACGCACATCCCGCTCAGCTGCGTGTCTTGACTGCGGTGGCGCGGCAGGTCGTGCAATTCACCGCAGCGGGGTGGCTCAACGCGGCCCATGACGCCCCCGAATTACAACACGTGCTCGACTGGATGCGCACCCTCGCAGAGCCACAACCGTGGCCGGCGACGGTATCATCGCCGACCGTCCCCCTCGTCACCTTTCAACCGGACACACTCAACACGCCGACACACGTGAGCATGCTGTGTGGTGTGCAGTACGACCAAAGTTGGCGTGCCGGGGTCAGCACCAGTCTCGACGAATGCGCAGGAGTGAGCCAGTATGCACTGACACAGCTCGCACGGCAACACACGGTCGATATTATTTGTTGCGACGAGCGCCAAATAACTCCGCTGCAACAGACGCTCCATACTGCGGGAGTGGCGTTGCCGGCGTTGGCACCACCACGGCATTTGAATCCGCTCATCCGCCTGCTCCAAGGATGCTTACGCTGGCATGTGAGCGATGCCGCAGGACAAACAGAGCTGATTGCGAGCATCGCACAGCTGCCGTGCTTCGGCGAAAGTCCGACCGTAGCCCGCAGTATTGCGGCTGATCCACAGCACCCTCGCCACCGTGACATTACCACCTGGGCATCATGGCTAACTCCGGACACGGCCATTGACACGGTGCTCCAACGTATTTTGCATGAGAGTGGCAGTTTGCAGTGGTGCTGGCAAAGCACACAACAACACGTGGATGTTAGCGACTACTGGGTGCGTGATTGTCGGCGCTGGCTCCAGCAAATCAAAGAAATGGGCCAACTTGCGCCATTTACCCAGTTGCCGTGGCAAACACAAATCCACCACATCCTCGGCATCGACACCGTGCCCACGCAAAGTGAGTACTTGACACAGAGCACGCTCCCGTTGCACATCCATGATCGGCGTGGCAATCCAGCAGCTGCAGATGTGGTGATTATCATGGGACTGAGTGAGTCAGCGGGGCCACACATGGCACAAGAATGGCAACTTGTGGCCGAAGATGCACTCCTGCGGCTGAGCCGTGGGCGGGGCGTCGCTCCGCGCCGGAGCGACCCGATGGCGTGGCGCGAACGCGAATCACGCCGCATGGCACTGAGCATTGGCAGTCATGCGCGCCACGTGGTATTGAGCTTTGCCTATGCGGACAGTCACGGGCGCACCCAACTACCCTCACCATTCCTCGAAATGATGTTGGGTCAGATGGTGCAGAGCAATCGACATGGCGATTTGATGGTCACGAGTAGCCGGATTACCCCGATTATGGCGCCGATGCCACCTCAGGCAACCCATGTCCCCGTTACGACAGCACCAGCCATTCCATTGCTGGAACAACGAACGTTTTCGGCTACACAAATCCAACGCTTTTTGAACTGCCCGAAACAGTTTTTTTATGAGCGAATGATTGCACTGCACGAGCGTGAAGATGCGGAGACAGATACCCGGCGCCTCGATGCAGGTAGCATCATCCACGAAGTGTGCTGCGTGTCACTGGGGAATGGAAAAACCAAAGATGTCAATTTGCTACATGAATCAATGGGCGATTATGTCAATCGACTCCAACGTTTGCCAGAGCGCAGTGTAGCAGCCCTAGAGGCAGCGTGGCATGGCGAACGCATCACGCTCCCCGGTGGTGGCGACTATCAGCCCAGCCAGCGCTGGAGTGACCAATTCGACGCTGGTCTCAAGCGCATGAGCACGTTCCACACGCTCGAACGCTTGATTGCACGGTGGGCCAACCACGAACAACAACGCTGGAAACAACATCCAAATCGCCGCCCGGGCTTACTCGAACAACAGGTGCAGGTGCGCACGCCGCATCACACGGTCATTGCGCGCATCGACCGCATCGATGTCGGCCCTGACTTGGAATGTGAAATCATCGACTACAAGACGGGTGGCGACAAAAGCTACCGAGAACTCATGGAAGAATTTACGGTGCCCGAAGCACTGCACGCCAAGAATTTCCAGATCCCGTTGTATGTATACGGAGTGCGCACGCCCGAATGGCAGTTGACACGGCCAGCACAGACGATGACCTTGATCTACATCAAAGAACCAAAGGGTGGCGACAAGGAGGCAACCGGGACACATTCGATGCTCGAAGAGCGCTCATTCCATGTGAGTGATGCGCAGAGTGGATTCATGCTCGGCCCATACCGTAAGCACATCGGCTACACGCTCAACGAAGCAGAGCTGATGCATCGCATCATCCCGCATGCAGACGAGGTGATGACACGCATGCTTTCAACTCCGTACCCGACGAAACCGGGGCGGCACTGTGCCTACTGCGCATTTACGACGATTTGTGACGATGCCTCGAGTGAGGAGTAATACCGTGAGTACATCGATGACATTGAGCGAAAATCCGGCTCAACAACGAGCTATTCTGGCACCAACGACCGCAACCGTGTGTTTGATTGCTGGGGCGGGCACCGGCAAAACCGAAACCCTGTCACAACGCTACGTACACGTGCTCCGCACCCACCCAGAGCTCCACCCACGCAATCTGGTCGTGCTCACGTTCACCGACAAAGCGGCCACCGAAATGCGCGCACGCATCCACTATGCGGTACGCACCGCCGGATTGCCCTTCACGGGGCTTGACATGGCCGAAGCGCATATCTCGACGTTTCACGCGTTTGCGGCCAAACTTGCGCTCCGGCGGAGTATTCCCCTCAACTTAGACCCAGATGCGCCTTTTTGTGACGAAACCGAATACGACATGCTCGCAGAAGCGTGTTGGGAGGAGTTTTTGCGCGATGGCTGGCAAAGCGCCTTCCAGAAGATGCACCATCAACTGAAACAGTACAACTGGAACGATGATCAAATCCGCAACGAGACCTTCGGCATTATTGCGGATCTGAAAGGACTCGGGTACGACGTCGATGATGTGCATGCCCTTGCAAACGACGCACCACTCAGCGCCAAACACGCACTCTACACCCGGATGCTCATCTGGAACTTCAGCCAGCGGGCTGCTGCCCTCAACGCACAAGGACGACTCGACCTCGACCAAATAATCGGCATTATCCCGACACTCGTCCAGCAACACCCAGAGCTCCGTGCACACATTCGTTTCGTGCTGGTCGACGAATATCAAGACACCAACACGGCCCAAGCGCACCTGCTCGAGACGATTACTCCGCACACCAATGGCCGCCCACACAGCCGCACCGTGGCGGGAGACCCGCGCCAAGCCATTTATGTGTGGCGCCAAGCCAATGTGCAAAATATCGCTGACGTGAATGCGCACAGCGACCAATCAATGTATTTGAGTGACAACTGGCGCTCTACGTCGCCCATTTTGACCGTGGCTAATATGAGCCTTGCCGCATATCGATTTGGCAAACCACCCGAATTCAACCCACGGGAACAGCTCATTGCTGCCCGCAACGAAGCACTCGTTCCCCACGATTCTGTCATCCTCACCCACTACGCACATCGTGAGCAAGAGGCGGAGGCAGTTGCACAACGCATCCTCGAGCTCCATCAGCAACACGGTGTTGCATTCGCAGACATGGCCATCTTGCTCCGCCGTCGCACCCATATTTCTACGTACGTGGCAGCCCTCGAAGCAGCCAATATCCCGTATGACCGGGGCAAAGATGATCCGTTTTTCTTGCGTTCAGACGTACGCAACATGATTCATCTCGTTGCGGCCGTTGCCAACCCAGCACACGAACATTCGCTCGTACGTACCGTACACCAAGGTCTCGGCATCCTCGATGAAGCAGCGCTACACGGCATCAGGCAACAGCACCCCAAAGTCACGCTGTGGGAAGCATGTATGCATGCGGCGCCCCGCATCCCCGCCCTACACGCACTCGTGGAGCTCATTGAGGTTGCACGCACGTGGCAATGGCAGATGACCCCCACCGATTGGATGGTACGGGTCTTCCACGCAAGTGGCTACTGGCAACGCCTAAGTGCCTATGGACAACGTGTCGCCAAAAAACTCGTCCAAGAAATGCACACCACACAACCCGTCGATGTACCGACACTGGTCGCCACCATGCTGTTTCGTCTTGAGCACAAATCGGTCTGTCTCACTCCTGAGCTCATCGGAAATCCGGATGCCGTACAACTGCTGACGGTACACAGTGCCAAGGGTCTCGAATACACGGCTGTGTTCGTGGTTGACGCACATGCGTACACCCAAAGAGAAGAAACGCAGATGACCAGCCATGCGGGTCGCATCGTTGATCCCCGCCTTACCGAGTTCCAACAGGACGATATTCGTGAGATTGCACGCATCAACTACAACGAAGTCCAGGCGCTATGGTACGTGGCGCTGACGCGTGCCAAACGCTGGTTGATGGTGACTGCCCCTCAGCGCCGGCGCAATAGCTCGCAGCAGGATTGCTTTGATAATCTGCTTGCAATCCTCCAGGAAGACCCCGACCGAGAGTGGCCAGGAATCGTCTTCACGTACCATTTCTCCACGGCGCCCATCATCCACACGTCGTCGCAGGATGCGCAACTCATGCATAATCCGGTGCTCACAAATGGTTCAACAGCATTACGCGGGAAGCAAATCATCCAGTTATCGCCGTCCAGTCTGCATGAAATCGTGCAATGCCCCAAACGATTCCGGTATCAGCGTCGGAGCGGATTCGACGCCATCATGACTGCCGACGTGGCGCATTCAGCCCGTACCACCATGCTCCCAGCGAGGACCATGATTATCGGCATCAATCAAGTGAGCACGTTGAGCGAACCCGGTGAAATCGACTCGGATGACGGCGGGCGACCAAACGACACACAAGAAGTGGGACGGGACGCCCGCATGATCGGCATCCTGCTTCACGCAGCCTGTGAACTCCACGCCAGCCATCCACATGCGACCGCTGACCAACTCCATCGACTGGCCTTGCAAAGCGTCGATGAGACGGTGTCTCCTGTCATCAGTGATCTTGTAGCCAGCATGATTACCCGGTATCTCAACAGTGAGCTCGGGCGTACCTCACCACTGCCCAACGAAGTCGAGCAACGCATCATCTGGAACGTGGAAACGAGCGACGCAGTGATTGAGATGAGCGGCATCATTGATCGGTGGTATCAACAGGGCATCGTTGATTACAAGACGGATGAGTCGCTCGCTGGACTCGCCGAGCGTCACGGTGATCAGCTCCGCCTCTACGCATTGGCCATCATGCAAATCAACGGGCTGACACGACCGCCCGCACTGGCGGTATACCACGCACGGAGTGGCACCGTGGTCCCCATTGACCACAGTGAAACTGCGTTGCGCCAGACCCGTCAGCATCTCCAACAAGCAGCGTGGCACATCGTCAACGGGGAATATCCGGCACGCCCACAACCCACGTACTGCGCACATTGTCCGGCGCTCAGTCATTGCACGGAGGGCGCCAGCGTGCGCCTGCAACCCACCCCGCCCGTCAACGATGATGCCTGGTTCGACTGGTAGGTCGCATTAGCCGCGTTTAGGACGCGCCGGCCGCATTGGCCACCATTCACCGGAGTAATCGGCAAGCACCTGCAGGGCTGGCGCGTTATCGTGCAAATAGCGCTGTAGGTGCTGCCAAAATCCCCGGCTTATGCCGTAGGTATGGAGCGTTTCCGCCAGCATCTCAGCATCGCTTTCTGCGGCGATGAGGATGTTTTCGGTGGGTTCACGGCGCATTTCATACAAAAAACGCGACATCGTTGCACTCGGCAACGCATCACACCCCAGCCCGGGGGCTGGTTGTGGAACACCAATGGTCAAGCATGTTTTGGCACGTGTCACTGCCACATAAAAAAGGCGGCGCTCTGCTTCGCTGGCCTCCGAAGCAGCCGGCACTGCCTGTGGATTGGCACGGTCATAGACTTCCGGCGAGCTTCCCAACGCAGGAAAGTAGCCCTCGAGCACTTGGGGCATCACCACATGTTCATACTCGAGACCTTTGACCCGATACACGGTAGTAAACACCACCTGCTCGGTGGCTTCACGCCCCGCAGTATGATCAAACCCACGCATCCACGCACAAAACTCTAGAGCCGGAATGGCGAGGTGCTCGACGACTGCAATCAGGTGGCGTACCGCATGAGTGCGTTCGAGGGCGGCTTCCCCGCGACCAAAGGCACGAAGAAAGTGCTCGTCAAGCCGTAGCGATTGCACCAACCCGCTCAACAGTTCGTAGGCGCTGACACCGGCCTGGAGTTTGCGTTGCAGTGATTCAAGGAGCGCCACCCAGTCATCGATATGCGCATGGGCAGTGCTCTGTGGAGACACCACCGCCAGCAGTTGTGCAAACGTGTCTCGCACCGTCCAGCCAGCAGCTTGACCTTGGCGCAACAATTGCTTCAGAGTGTCACCAGCTACACCGCGCATGGGCACATTGGCAACCCGGAGCATGGCCTGTGCCAACGCGTCGTTGAGCGCCGCATCAAGGTGTTGTGCGAGGTCAACGTACCACTGCAATACGCGGTGCTCACGACGCTCATAAAAGGGCGCCCGCCCCAGCACCTGGTAGGGCACACCTGCGAGGATACAGGCCACTTCGAGCGCCTGTAGTTGCGCAATGGTACGCCCAATCACCACACAAGAATTGGCCGCGTGTTGCGCCAACCAATCTTGGAGCACCCCGCACAGCTGGGTGTCGATGACTCCGGCCTGCTCGCTCGTATCGCGGTATACGCGCACTTCAGTGCTCTGGTGCCAATCGGCCGCTACTAAATCTTTGGTGAAGCGCACACTGTTGCGCACAATCACGTTGTGGGCACACTGCGCCAACAACGGGCCAAACCGAAAACTGACGCTCAACGGGTAGTCACGCACCGGTCGTTGTGACAAACCGCTCGCAAACCGTTGCAACAAAAAATCCGGGCGTGCGCCGCGCCATTCGTAAATCGTCTGATCATCATCGCCCACCACCATCACATCCGCATAGTCGCCTGCGATGGCCTCTACGAGACGCTGTTGCGCATAATTGACATCTTGGTACTCGTCGACAATCAGCACTTTGATGCCGCCACACATGCGCCGCCAGTAGTCCGGCTGGGTGGCGTGGAGTTGCAACAACAAGGCCACAAAATCGTCGAACCCGACCGCTTGAGCGGCCATACGCATCTCTTCGTAGCGCGCATACACGAGGGGAATGTCTGCATGTGAGGCATGCGCAGCCCGGTCACTTCCCGGTGGAATATGCGCCGCCTTCCACAACGTAATCGCCGATGCCACCGCATCCACGTCCACCGAATCATCACTGATAACTCCCTCTTGGACCAACGACTGGATGGCGCGGTGCATGAGCAAGCGCGAGCGATCACTCTCTTCGTCAAGCCACCATTCGGCTGGTTCGGGGAGGAGACCACGTGAAATGGCCTCTTTGATCCAACGAAACGCAAACGAATGAAACGTGTCGACCCGAGGTTGATCGGCTTTTTCGGGCAACAGGCTCTCAATGCGCTGTTTCAATTCCTGACGAGCAAGCGCATTATAGGCGAACACGCGCACGGCGGCGGGAGCCACACCCATTTCTTTGATGAGATAGGCGACCCGTAGCACGATGGTGGTGGTTTTGCCAGACCCGGCCACGGCCAAGACGCGGGCATGGTGCTTGAGCGGATGAGCAATCACCGCCAGTTGTTCGGGCGTAGGAGTGGGAATGTGCATAACCAACTTTACTCTGGTACAGAAACAACAGCAGGGCAACCCCCGCTGTTGTTTCGCAACGACACACAAAACACGTTGTACGGGCTTAGTCGATCACTGAACGCAGGTAGCGCACCGACTTGATGAACCCTTCTTCGGGGCTGAACGCGTCGTCCTCGTGCTCCACCGAAACAACGCCGTCGTAGCCGATGCGCCGCAACGTGGTCACGAATTCACCCCAGCGAATGCGCCCGTATCCGGGCAACACGTAGCGCCACCAGCCCTCGCCACCCGAGCCAACGCGCGCCAAACGCGTCGGATTTACCCATACGTCCTTGGCGTGCACGTGGAAAATGCGGTCCTTGAACTCGCGCACACCGTCGATGTGGTCGATGCCCTGCCAATCAAGATGTGACGGGTCATAGTTGAGACCGAGATGCGCATCCGGGAAGGTCTTGAACAACACTTCGAAGTGCTCGAGGTTCTGCAAATTGGTGGCATACCAGTTCTCGAACATGATTTGCACACCCTCGTTTTTGGCCAAATCGACCATGGGGCGCAGATGAGCGGGCAAATCTTCTTGGATGGTCTGGGTGCGGTTTTTGCCGGCACTTGGGAAACCAGCCAGAGCGCCCACGTTGGCGACACCCATCTTGGCCGCCAAACGAATCGCAGCGGGGAACACCTGCTTCGACGACGCACGGTGCTCATCGCTGACACCGGTCATCATGCTGTGCCAGTAGCACACCACTGCGGACAACGACATGTTGTGTTGCTTGAGCAATTCTTGCAACTTCGCAATTTCGCTGTCGCCAACCGTCAAGGCATCGAAGTTTGAGCCGGGGCTCACGTCGAGCTCCAGTTGTTGCACCCCGATCGAGGCAGCCCAGGGGATGAGTGTTTCAAGCGGCTGTCTGCTCACTGGTGCTGTCAAAATACCGACTTTCATGGGTTCCCTTTCTGTACACTGTACATGCAGCATCACACCACTGGCGAAAAAGTACGCGTTCGTCTGCGCTGACCATCACCGGCGCATCGTGCTACGCCGATGCACAACGGAAGTTTGCTCGCATGGACTGCATCACTCGTACCTACGGGCACGTGACCAACGTCTCTCCCTGCCAATGCTCCATTGTACCACCGTATATGCGTGTCTTCACGCACACACACGGCTAGTGCACGCACCATACCCGGCGCACACACTCCCGTGGTCCACACCCATGCACCACGCTCACCCTCAGCAAGGATATCGCCATTTAGGCATACAAAAAAGGGAGCAAGTATTGCCGGGTCAACAAAATCATCCGCTCACGGTGGCCGGGTCGGGTCCAAAACGGCCCATGCGGCTCAATCGAGAGGATGCCGTTGTACTCGGCCTCGTAGAGAAGTGCCAACAACGGTCCCCAGCGGATATCGCCCATGCCGGCCGGTGGCTCTGAAATACGCTCACCGTGATGAAACAACACTTCTTTGATGTGGACGTGTTTGACCCGCTTGCCTTGACGGCGCACGATGTCAAGATAATCAAATCCCGCTTGCGCAATATTAGCCGCGTCAAACTTGATTCCTACATCTCCGACGACCGCCCACAAACGATCATAGGCGGCCGGATTGGCCAAAAATCCACCATGGAACCCGTAGACGGCATATTGCATGCCCCGCTCATGCACGGCATCAATGCTCGGACGCATCACCCGCGCAAACGTGTAGACGTTTTCGTCAAGGACATCGGAAATTTGGCCACCGCCGCTCACAAACACACGCGACCCGAGGTGAGCCGCAAATTCAATGGCACGCTCACGCTGATACTGTGCGTCACGACGGATTTCGTTGTCAGCCGCAATATGGTTGTAGCCCCAGATACCAAATGACGCACACTGCAGACCATATGCGTCCAATAACCCACGCACAGAACGGATGTAGCTCTGGTCGATGTGCGCGAATTCTTCCCAAAAATTGAATTCCAAAAAGTGAATGTTGTGGCGCACCGCAAAGCGACAATCGGCTTCGAGACCAGTCAAGTCGTTTTGCGCAATAAAGGCGAGTTGCATCGTTGTTTCCTCTTTGAATCAACGTTGTTCCTCTACGAACAACTGCAGCGCCATTATAAACGAAACTTGCGGCCACCTTGATACGATTGAGGTCGGCTCCCAAAGCGCACCAAAAAGGGATTTCAGCATGCTGAAATCCCCCCCATTCCTATAATACTCCCAAAAATCACTTATTTTTCGTCGTTTTTGACGAAAACACCGCACTCTCGCCAAGATGCATGGCAAAAGTGCGGTGGAATCAGCGCAGTTAGCGGGCAGCCGGCTTGCGCGTGGGAATCTCGAGCTTGATTTCGTTGAGTGGCTCAACCCCTTGGAGCGACAAATCTTTGGCGAAGTGACAGGCCACGAAGTGCTCGTCACCCACATCTTGCAACGGCGGGCGCTCCACCGCGCAGATGTCTTTGGCATAGCGACACCGAGGGTGGAAATAGCACCCACTAGGCGGATTCGCAGGGCTCGGCACATCCCCTTGGAGTCGCAACGGACGGTTGCGCATGCGCGGATCCGCTTTCGGGATGGCGTTCAGCAACGCCTCGGTATAGGGATGCTTGGGCGTGAAGTAGAGCTTGTCGGTCCGTGCCATCTCCACGATGTAGCCCACGTACATCACCGCCACTCGATCAGAAATATGCTCAATGACGCTCAAATCGTGACCAATGAACAGGTACGACAGACCGTATTTGCCTTGGAGCTCTTCGAGCAGATTGAGCACTTGAGCCTGAATCGACACGTCGAGCGCCGACACCGGCTCGTCGCAGATGATGAGCTGCGGGTTGAGGGCCAAAGCGCGCGCAATGCCGATGCGCTGACGTTGCCCACCCGAGAATGCGTGCGGGTAGCGTGACATGTTTTCTGGGCGAATACCCACTTCGCGGAGCAACTCGGCCACGCGATCGAGCAATTCACTGCCAGATGCCCGCTTTTGGATTGCCAACGGCTCACCCACGATTTGCCCGACCGTCAAACGCGGATTGAGCGACGTAAACGGATCTTGGAAGATGATTTGCATGTTGGGGCGCAACTGCAACATCGTCTCGCGATCGGCTTGGGTCACGTCAATGCGACCGAGTTTGGGGTCGTGGAAGATGACTTCGCCATCGGTGGGCTCGTGCAAACGGAGCACGGCGCGACCAGCGGTGCTTTTGCCACACCCCGATTCACCGACTAGTCCAAGGGTTTCGCCTTTACGGATGTGGAAATTGATTCCATCGACCGCCTTGACAGTACCCGTAACACGCCGGAGCAGGCCTGAGCGAATGGGAAAGTGCTTTTTGAGGCCTTTCACCTCGAGCAACAAATCGTCTGTCGTCATTGCATGCCTCACGTGTACAGATGGCAACGAACGGAATGTCCTTTTGCCGCATCGATAACAATTTCATCGGGGAGTTGGGTGTCGCAAATACCCTCCATGAAGGCGGGACAACGGGGATGGAAGGGGCAGCCCTGCATCTGCGAATACGGATCAGGCACGCTCCCCTCAATCGAGGCCAACTTCCCTTTGGTGCGCCCAAGCCGGGGAATCGACTGTAACAATGCAATCGTGTAAGGGTGCTTGGGCTCATAGAAGATATCGTCAACGCTGGCACGCTCGACCACACGACCAAGGTACATGACGGCCACTTCATCGCACATCTGCGCTACCACCCCCATGTTGTGCGTGATGAACATGATCGACGTGCCAATCTCAGCCTGCAGACCACGCATCAACTCGAGAATGTTGGCTTCGGTGGTGACGTCGAGCGCAGTGGTTGGCTCGTCAGCAATGAGCAACGTGGGGTTGCATGACAGCGCCATGGCAATCATGGCACGTTGCCGCATCCCACCCGACAACTCGTGCGGGTACGACGATGCTATCCGCTCAGGATTGGGCATGCCAACCTTGGTCAGAATGTCGACCGCACGCCGACGCGCTTCATCGTCGTCTTGGGTCTGATGGAGACGAATCGCCTCTTCGATTTGATTCCCAATCGTGTAGCATGGATTCAGCGACGACATTGGCTCTTGGAAGATCATCGAGATGTTGTTGCCACGAATCGCGCGCATCTCTGGGCTGTTGCGCTCAAGGTCGAGAATGTTGATAGCATCGCGATCCGAGAACTCACGGAAGAGGATGCGCCCACCCTCGGTCTTGCCAGCTTGATGGACTAGCTGCATAATCGAGAGCCCGGTGATGCTTTTGCCGCACCCCGACTCACCGACGACGCCCAGCACCCGTCCACGCGGAATGTTGAAACTAACCCCGTTGAGTGCCCGCACTTGACCGATATCGGTGTAGAAAGTAACTTTGAGGTCTTCGACGCGAATCACATCGTCTTGCGCCACCTGTGAAGTTACCGTGGATTGAGTAGACATGCTATTCCTCCCTAGGCGTACGGATCAACGGCATCACGAATACCATCACCCAACAAATAGAAGCTCAACACGGTCACGATCAAGACGGCTACCGGAATGAGCATCCACGGATAATTGGTAATCGCTTCGATGGTTTGGGCATCACGCAACATCACACCCCATGACACCGCAGGAGGCAAAATGCCGAGACCGAGAAAGCTCAAGGCAGTCTCCGAACCGATGGCACCTGGAATTGCCAAGGTGCCGACCACAATGATGTGACTCATCGAGTTGGGCAACAAGTGGCGTGTAATCACATGCCAATGCGACGCACCCGCAGCAATGGCAGCCGATGTATAATCGCTCGCACGGTACGACATCACTTTGCCACGCACTTCACGCGCCAAACCGGTCCAGCCAATGATCGCGATAATCAACGTAATCAGCAAGAAACGCATCTCGATGGGCACACCGATGGGCAACGCAGCCGCCAATGCCAAAAAGAGCGGCACATCGGGGAATGAACGGAGGAGCTCAATCAAACGCTGGATGAAGTTGTCAATCACCCCGCCGAAATACCCGGACGCAGTGCCCACAATTGAGCCAATCGTCACCGAAATCAACACCCCGATGAAGCCCAAGGTCAGTGAAATCTGACTCCCCTTGAGCAAACGTGAAAAGACATCTTTGCCGTCTTTGTCGGCACCAAGAATGTTAACTTGATAGCCTTCATCCACACCAAACAGATGCAACCGACTCGGAATGATGCCGAGGAAGCGGTATTCGTAGCCCTGCACAAAGAAATGAATCTTCAACGGCTGGGTGCGATCGATGTCATAGAACCACTCAAAGCGCTCGGTGTCGAGCGTCTGCTTGAGCTTGTACGTGGCCAAACCACCGTCTTTGAATTCCACCACGGACGGCGGAGCCCAAGCGTAGTTGGAATCGAGGCGCGTATGGTCGTAGGGAGCCAAGAAATCCGAAAAGAGCATAATCGTGTACATCACGGCCAGCACGTAGAGACCGCCTACCGAGAGTTTGCTCCGGCGGAATCGACGTACCATGAGTTGCCACTGAGGTATCTGACCAACATCTTCCGTCGTTTTATTGGCAGTTGGGAGCTGGGTTGCTTCAGTCGCCATGTAGAACCTCTTCTGTTATTCCAGACGGATGCGCGGATCAACCCACGCCAACAACAAGTCGCCAAGCAAATTCCCGATTAGCAACAGTGCCGACAGGATGACCAAAATCGTCCCTGCCAAGTACATGTCTTGGCTCCGCAATGCAGTCAAATACATGGGACCGATGGTCGGCAGTGACAGCACTTGTGCGACCAAGGTCTCACCAACGATCAAGGCTGGCAGCAAGGTGCCGAGTGACATTACCAGTGGTTGAATAGCATTACGCACGGCATGCTTCCAAATCACCACAAACTCGTCGAGACCTTTGGCACGGGCCGTCTGAATATACTGCATGTTGAGCACGTCGAGCAAGTTGGCACGCATGATACGTGTCAGACCAGCGGTTGCGCCGAACGCCAACACGACCACGGCAATCCAGACATTTTTGATCATGTCAATAACACGCGCAATACTCCACGGCGCATCGATATATGCATCAGAAAAGAGGCGGCCAACCTGCTGGTCGAACAATCGTGTTGCAATAATCAACAACACGAGCGCCAGCAAAAAGCCAGGCACAGCCACGCCAATGAATTGGATGAAGGTGATGATGTAGTCGGGAATCGTGTAGCGATGTGTTGCCGAATAAACGCCAATTGGAATCGATACCAACCAAGTAAACAGCAGAGCAAAAGTCGAAAGGCCCACTGAGAACCCGAGACGATTCCAGATGCGGTCGCCCACTGATTGGTCTGTTTCGAAGGAAGTTCCAAAGTCACCCTGAACCGAACGTGAAAACCACTTCCAATACTTCACGTGGAACGGATCATTCACGCCATAGCGTGCCTCCAGCGCTTTTACTTGCTCTCGCGAGATATCGCCACTCATCTGGCGAAAGCGCTGTAACTGCACGTCGAGGATTGATCCAGGTGGCAGTTGGATGATGAAGAAGCCGACGAATGACACAATAACGAGGAGCACAACCATGTTGATCAATCGCCGCACAATGTAGTTCAGCATACGTCGCTCCCACTCTGGTTAGTGCGGGCATCGATGCCCAGGTGCATAAAAAAGAAAGAGGAGAAAAAACAGGGGGGGACGGTACGGGTGGTTGTAAACCACCCGTACCGTGTGTGGGCAAGCCCACAGGAGCGAACTGGATTAGGCGTGGGCCTCTGGGTTTTCCCAGTACCAGGTCTCGGGGTCGTACACGGCCGGCGATGGGATGATCCAGGGGTTCACGAAACCACCCAAACCTTCCTTGGCCAAGTCGTCACGAGTCGGGACGTTCTTGAGGTCGTTATGAGCCAAGATGATGCGTGGCTGGTTGGTGATCGTACCTGAGAAGTACGGACCGCTCTCCACGTGGATCTTCATCATGTCCCACACCATGGCATGGCGCTTCATGACATCTGGCTCAACCTTCGTCTTGTCGTAGATCTCGTACAAGGCACCGATTGAGGCGTCGAAATCAGCATCGCCAGGCATGATGCGGCGTGGCTGACGCTCGTATGGATCCTTGTCAAGCTCCTCGGACTCGGTGCCGGTACCACGGGTACCGTAACCAACACCGTGGAGTGGCGACCAGCGGTCACCCTCGATCGGCACCACCCACTGCGGGTATACCAAGTGGTTGGGACCGTCACCGACTTCCCAAGCGGTCTTCATCATGATATCGCCAGCACGCCAAGCCTCGTCATACCCTTCGGCCGGGATGGGAGTCATGGTGGCGTCGATACCGATGGCCTGCCAGTTCTTGACCACGCGCTCGTTCTTCTGAACGTGCTCGCCGGCTGGGCTCTGGTCGGCTGGGTAGGTTACCTGGATCTTGAGCGGGCTACCGTCCTTCATGGTGCGGAGACCGTCAGCACCCTTCTTGTAACCAGCCTCGTCGAGGATGGACTCAGCCTTGGCAGCGTCGAAGTCCTTGTAGCTGTCACGCCACTCGGCATAGCGCGTCTTGGCTTCGTCGTTGAAGTTGTATTCCACGGCCTTGGGGCTCATGGTACCGTTCGACAACTCACCCAAACCGAAGTAGACGGCCTTCTGGACGTCAGCACGGTCGTAGGCGGGTGAAAGTGCCTGGCGTAACTTCGGATCGCGGAACACGGCGCGGTAAGCGGCATCCTTGTAGTCGTAGTTGAAGAAATACATGGTGCCGGTGCCCGAGCCAGAGTCCCAGAAGCGGACATTCAAGCCGCTCTTGGCTTCGCCATCTTGGAAGTCCTTGATGTCGGCCAAGGTCTGGCTGTGGAAGTGAGCATGGTCGATCTGCCCGTTGAGGTAGGCCAACTTCTCAGTTTCCTTGTCCTGCACGAACGAGACTTCGATGCTGTCGATGTATGGGAGCTGGTTGCCCCCAGCATCAACACACCAGTAGTACGGGTTGCGCTGCCAAACGGTGCGCACGCCGTCCTCAAACACGGTCTGGTACCAGCCCGACATGCGTGGCAAGTCTGGGTTGTTGAAGTTGACCTTGGTCTGGTGCAACTCCCAGTCCTTGTTGGCATCTGGCTTGAGCACTGGGTTGAACTGCTCCATGTAGTGGCGGGGCGACATCCAGCGCGGACCAATGCCCAAGTTGACCCACATGGCGATGCGGTCAGCGGTCAATGGTGCGGGGGCGTCGAAGACCATCTCCATGGTGTAGTCGTCAACTTGGTTGATGGTCACCAAGGTGCCCTTGCCTGAGCGAGCCTCGTCCGGTGGGCCGTCAATAGGCTTGAGACCAGCCGGGAAGGTGGCTTCCTTGCCGTTACCACCGACCATCGTCTCCCACCAGTACATGATGTCGCCGACGGTCCAAGGCTGGCCGTCTGACCACTTCAAACCCTCGCGGAACTTGAAGGTCCACTTCGAAGCGTCAGCACTTGCTTCCCAGCTCTCCGCCAAGCCAGGTCCAATTGCCAAACCGTCCTTCAA
>Ga0172372_10005979_pt1 | contig 16756 bp, 20 predicted proteins | sample LakKiv5m_2_FD_114544 | JGI IMG/M metagenome (GOLD analysis project Ga0172372, IMG submission 114544) | Freshwater microbial communities from Kabuno Bay, South-Kivu, Congo - kab_092012_9.5m | ecosystem: Environmental > Aquatic > Freshwater > Lake | place: Democratic Republic of the Congo...
AAATTATCAAAGTTCTGTTGCTTTAGCCTGTATATTTTTATGGCTACCTTTATAGGGTTAATTATGAACAGTAAATGTCAACAGACCCTAGCTATATTGAGTTAATGAATACAGAACAGATAGAAAAAATAAAAATATCCAGGCGAAAAAAAACCATCGTTTAAAGTGATAATACAGTAAAAATTGTAAAAAAAATGCTGAAGTTATGATCAGAAAAATCCAAGTAATAATTCCTACAGAAAGACCATGGTCCAGACAGTTCAGATATAAAGATAGTGCCAGACAAATCACTGAATATATTTTTAACAAAGCTTGGGCATAATGAAAGCTCAGAAAAGGATACCCAAGTTTTTTCATTCCACTTTGACTGGTCATACACAGCTGCATCATTGCAACCATGGCCCACAATATTGCAGCCAGGCTCATTTAGCCACCTCACGCATCTTTATTTTTTTGAAATAAAAACAGGCAAATATATATCCCGTGGCGATGAGCATCAATACAAGATCAACTCCTGCTACAGACCATTGCTGATGCCGCAAGGTATTAAAGAAGAATGTTTGAGGAGCTAAGACGAGCGGGCTGAATACTGTCATCCATAAAATAACAGCAGTGAGGATCAGGGCCACAACCATGGCTTTTTGCATTTTAACCAGCATCGGAATGAATAAAATACCCACCCAGCTGATAAAAAATATGCCTAACTCATACTGAATCCGCTGTTCAAGACTGGCCGTCAAAATCCGGTTAGCCAGAAAATACATAGCTGTTGCAAATGGCAAGCCCAGAAAAGTGAAATAATTAAGGTAAGCAACCATATTATAACTTAAGGTATGTTGCTGTTTAATGCGTTTCTTTTGCCACAATAAAGCCCCTGCGACCAGCATGATGCAACCGACGAGACCTAAACCCGCTAGTATCCCCCTCATCCATTGACTGGCGTAATATCCTAAATGAATACCATAAGTTGCCGAGCTGATTTGAGCGACAGGATGCAGATTTCTTTCGGAATTCAGATTCTGTCCGGTATTTGCTGCAAAAATGAATTGCGGATTATTGAAAGTAATTAATTGGTTATATCCATAATCAAACGTAATTAAGGCTTCCGCAGTATTTGGATTTTTGACTTCAAATTTCTCCAGTGCAGCTCCATTACTTGCCTGTTGAGGTAGTTGACGGGAGAATACAGAAAATTCTTTTAATTCAAGAGCTGAATTTGCTGCCGATTTTGGCGGATTGATATATTGTATTTCACTATAAAACTTCTTTATTCCATTCTCGCCATAGTGTTTATTGATTCCCGCTGGTACAAGCAGATAGAAGAAAATCATAATCCCGGTAAAGGCCATAATCAGATAAAAAGGCAGGGTCACTACACCGGTAATATTATGCAAATCCAATAAGGTACGCTGTCCCTTAAAACTCCGGAATACAAAAAAATCTTTAATTATTTTTTTATGGGTAAAGATCCCGGTAATTAATGCAATGAGAAATAGCACCCCGACAATAACCACAAGCGTTCTACCGACGACATCAGGCAAAGGATACAGACTGTAATGTAATTTAAAAAAAAAGTCGCCTCCCAGACTTTCCCTTCCCTCTGTTAAAATTAACCCTGTATTGGGGTCTTGCAGCTTATAGTACTTATGGTTTTGGTCTTGCCATTCCAAGGTGTTAAAAGGCATGCGGGGACTGGCAAGACTCACTCGCCATCTTTTGGCATCTGGGGCATGAGTATTTAAATAATCATAGGCAACCTGGGCCGACTCAAAGGAACTAGGAGGCGCTTTTAGATATAAAAAATTTTCAGGTTTAGACCAGAGATTAATTTCAGTTCTGAAATAGGCAATAGAGCCGGTAAAAAAGATCAGGAAAACCGACCACAATACAACGATACCTAACCAGCTGTGTAAAGTTGCCTGTATCTGGCGAAATTGCATTTAATTTTCTCCAAATTTTTTTATGATCCAATAGCTCAGCAATAAAATATAACTAAGATAATTGATGCTCTTTTGCCATAATTTAGACGGAATACAAGGAACTAAAACAATATAAAAAATGAGAAAAGTAAAACTTAGGAGGGCAGATAAATAGATATTTTCAGCTGTTGCAAAGGGTAAATAATCAGGTAAAACCCAAGAGATCCATAAGCTATAGCCATAAGCAGCCAGGCAGATATAAAAAATTTCTTTAATAGATAACCACTCTGGTTTTTGTTTATCCATTGACCTTATCTTTCATCCCATCTCAGGAAGTGAAGAAGTATCTGTATTGCTATAGATACTTCCCGGGTAAGCATTAATAATTAATGGTATAGCTTAGGCCAAAAGTACGACCTTCAGCAGGAATCGCCAACAGCGCATTACCATTGGTCACAGCAGCTTGTTGTGCAAATACGGTTCTGTACTGCTTGTCCCAGACATTATAGACACCAAAATCGACACGGCCTTTAGCCACAGGGAAATGTGCCAGGACATCCATCGTGGTATAGCCTTTAATCTCTGCTGCACTATTACCATCACTTAAACCTGCGGCTATTAATGCTTGGTCATCTTTATAGGCTTCATCAGTGCCTTTGATGGCTAGCATTTGTGCACGTACACCATAACCTTCTTCATTATTCCACTCAGCAAACAGGGTGCCTTTCACAGGCGACACGGCAAAAGCATTCAGTTCATGCCATTGATCTGCTGCATCTTTATATTGTCCGCGTGTGTAGCCCAAGGTCCCACCCACCTTATAGTTGTCCATAAATGGATAACTTACCGTAGCTTCTGCTCCATAAATGCGTTGATCTGTATCTACCACATTTACTGAACGGTCAGCGTTGAACTGTACCACCTTATCAGAGGTATTATAGAAACCTGTTAGACCCAAGTTTAAGCCGTCATCCTGATTTAAGCGCCAACCCAATTCATAACTGTTGACCGTGATCGGTGCAATACCTGACGTCGTTAAGGTATAGGCAGCTACATCACGCAGCACGCGTTGTACATCCGGATAACTATAACCTTGTGAAAAATTGGCATAAAGTTGCTGCGCATCTGTTAACTCATAGACTGCACCTAAATTGAACAGAAACTTATCAGCATCGGTAGAGTCAGCCGCCATTAAAGTAACTGGATTGCGTGCGGTTAAATAACTGTCAGTGTCTGCCTGAACATACTGATAACGCACACCGGCCTGCACATTTAAACGATCCGTCAGTGCATAATCCCCTTGTACAAATGTACCGATATTCTGGATTTCTGTATCAGGTCCGGAACCCTGTTTTTCCCCTGTTGGAGTGTAGACTAGGCCATTATTACTTGGTGTATAGTAATCAGCCCACTGGTGATCTTTCTCCCAGTCATAGTCCAGACCATAAGTCAGTTTTAAATCTCGCTCGGCCACCTGCAGGTCAGATTGAACGGTAGAGCGAATCCCTGCATAGTCCACATTGGATTGGCTTTGCTTCACATTCACGCCATCTTTTGAATAACCATAAGGTACGAAACGCGCTTTTTCATTCCGGTAATACGCTTCAACATTCAAAGTTTGGCCCAGGAAATCCTGGTTTTGATACTGGGTATTAAACGCATAGCGTTCTGTAAAGGGTTGTTTATCTAAGCTCCACCCTTTAATAGCTTTATAAGAAGGCTGTGTGCCGGTTTGCAGATAAGAATAGTCAGGACCGTATTCGGTATCCTGTTCATCATTATAATATTGTGCACCAAAACTTAAGCTTTGACTGTCAGTTAAATTAAAGTTTAAACGACCATTTACATCAACAGTATCGGTATCCATGGTGCTGCCCTGCCAAGGGCTTAGCGAGATACGATCCCCCTTACCATCAAACTGTGAACCCCGACTGGTATAATCTACCCCTAAAAAACCGTCAATCTTGTCATTACTAAATGAAGCAGTTTGCCCCACTTGATAAGCCAAACTATCACGACGGAAATTATCAGCCGATGTCAGGCCTAACTTGGTCTGAAAGCTGACTGGTTTCGATTTGTCCACACGTTTGGTAATAATATTAATAATCCCGCCCGTCGCACCTGAACCATAAATGCTGGTCGCACCTGAAACCACCTCGATATGATCAATCATATTGGGACTGATACTGTTGAGCTGACGCGCCACATCGCGCGAACCGGTCTGTGAAACTCCATCAATCATGACCAATACATTCCGTCCACGCATGGTCTGACCATAGTTACTGGTGGTTCCACTGCTAGGTGCCAGTGAGGGTACCAACTGCGCTAAAACATCTGCGACTTTTCGACCCGCTCCAGCCTGTTGAGCAATTTCTTCACCTTGAATGGTCTGCACAGTTCCCGCAACTTCAGCAATTGTTTTAGGGGTACGGGTCGCTGTTACCACAATAGGAGAAAGCTTGAGAGTTTTATTTGATCTTTCCTGCTCCTTAGATGCAGGACTTGACTCTTCTGCATACAGCTGTGAAGAAATGGCGACACTAAGAAGACACAGACTGAATTGAGATAGTCGCATTGTTAATCCCTTTACGTAAATATTATAATAGTGCAAATAATAATCATTACTATTATGAATGTAAATTTTTTATTGCAATATTTATTGTTTTTTTAACAGCTTAGTTAATCCACATTTTGAATTGGCCTAAATCCCTAAAGGGGTAGTATCCTAATTTAAAAAAGATCCCACCCTCTCTCCCGATCAAAAATATAGGTATCAGCTTGCCTAACCCTCAATAGTTTCAAGAAGACTAATATGATCACATTTCTTATAAAATTCTTCTCTGAAACAATAATATAGAACGGCAATCTTTTCCGGCATTAGAAGTTTTTTCTGAGCTGTAAACGCAATATCCTGCGCGATGTATGCATAAGACCTGACATTTTCATCAGGTTCGCCAACAATTTTTTCTGCCGGAGAGTTTTCAAAGATGAAATAGATCATCAGGCGCATGACAGCTCTAAAGTGCCCTTTTCCCACCACATGCTTTTCACCGAGCAGAATATGCCAACCTAGATCATTTTCCAATGCAGGATAATACAAGGATAGTCGATCGCGTCTGGCTTCATAAATCTCCAAATAGCCAACATCCTGTCATGCAATCTGGATAATATAAAGCCTTTGATGGTCATCTACCTGCATTTTTTCGAAGTATACAGCTAGTTCAGATTCGGGCTTATTCAGTTGCCATTGGGGAATGACATGCGGCTCGTGCATCCACTTGTACAGCAGAGCAAAGTCGTCTGGCAGGCTTAAGGCTCGCAACGCATAGTGGATACCTTTTTCCTGATAATTAAAATGATCCGGCAGACTGGAAGATAAGGTCTTCATTTGATGATGTCCCTTTATGAATCATCTGCTTGACTTAATGGGTGATAATAATCTTCAAGCCGATGTTGTTTAAAAAACTGGTCGCGTTTTTGTCGTTCGGCCAATTCCATTTTTTGAAATTGCGCCACATATCGCTCTGCCATCTTGGGCTTTAAAATAAACACACCATCTGCATCTCCGACCATGAGGTCGCCCGTGGAAATAACGGCATCAAAATAATGAATATCCCGATCAAAATCGACCCCGCTTTCCCCTTCGGCCCGGGTAGTTAAACAACTCACCGTACGTGCAAAAATCGGTACTTTCATAGCTCTTAGGGCCCGTATATCGGTGACTGTACCCAACACCACAACCGCAGCCAGCTGATGGTAAATGGCAGCACGATGACGCTGTTCGCCCCAACAGGCGCGATCTCCAATGTTGCGCGCATCGATCACCAGCACATCACCTGCTTGACTGGCTAAAAGTGCCTCGCGAATCTGCATGGCGTTTACAGAATTTAAGCTCAGCGTTCTGACTCGACCGACGACATGCTGGACCGGATTCATCGCATGAATGCCGGGTAAATAACCGCTATCCAGCACATGACCAATGGTTGAACTGGCAATACGGGAATAGGATACTAATAAACGATTTAATGAGTCTGACATGAAGCTTGATCACTTTAAGAATGTGTTTTTGCTAATGGGCAACTGCTGCAATATTTACGGTCCGCTTCAGGCAGCTGAAAATAAAAGCAGCATTTTTTACGCCTATACGTTTCAGGACTGACCTGGCGGCTGTGTTCTAAGAGTAAAAATGGATTATGTTTTAGGCCAAACTTTTCGGCCGGCAGATCGAGCAGAAATTGACGTTGTGTGTGAATCTTGTGGAGTTCGCTTAGGTTGTTGCGCTGCATCAGGTCATAGAACTGTAAAAGGCGCAATGCGGTATTTTCCCACAGCAAAAATCGTTGTACTTTGGCCACTTGACTGATTACTGCAAACACCTGATTGAGGTCATGAAAAATTCTTAACACAAAGACTTCATCAGTAGAAGTTTGAGTGCTGTTGCTAGTATCCCTGCAGATTTAAAATTTAAATGTCGGTCCCAGGACCAGTTGGGCGTCATGTGGACTGAAATTGCTGAAAGCTCCCAGACTAAATCTAGCTGTTTCGTGAGCAAGGCATAGAAATAGGGAAATAACAATGGAACGGCCCAATATTTGATAAACATCGAGCCTGAACAGGTCAGGTTGAGCGCCTGAATACGTGCCTGAAATTCACCCAGCACCCGAGCACATTGCTTTGGCTCTAATAAATCGGCAAAGCTCGGTGCATCTTGCCCGTGTAAATTCAGCTGAATGTTCAGTTGCTCGGCCAGCATCTGCCTGGCCCGGGCTAAACCGGGCTGTTCAGATTCCGTGGCTAAATCGATGCTGATGACAGGGATAGGAGAACGCACGTTTAGAGACCTGTGGTATGCAGCATGATCACAAGCGCGACACTTTTTTTAAAATATTACAGGTCTTGCCCATGCTGCTGGGCATGCTCCCAATCCGATTCTGCTGCTCCAGTAAGGGGCGAATCAACTGTTTATACGGCCACTGGGCTTGTAATGCTGGACGTTATCGTCAGCAAAACGTTCTGATATCAGGTGCTACGTCTACCCCGCCTGATTACACATTATTAAATGACAAGATGACTCAATTAGTAGACTGGTATAATAGTGAAGCGCATAAGCTGCATCCAATTGAACGTGCAGCCAAAGTACATGCTGATTTTGTTGGCATTCATCCCTTCATTGATGGCAATGGGCGTACATCACGTCTATTGATGAATCTTGAATTATTAAAAGCTGGCTATCCGCCTTGTGTTATCACTGTAGAAAATCGCTTGGCTTACTATGAGGCTTTGGATCAGTGGATGGCATATGGGAAGACCGAAGCTTTTATTCAATTGGTTTCGGATGCAGTAATCGAAGGATTTAAACCCTATCAAGTAATTTTGAATTTAAATTAAGAATTTGGCCAAATAAATATTTCAAATATATTTGCAAGACAAAGACCTATCCATAATTAATCTTCACATTTTCTAAATTACATCCTGGACTGTTTGTCTAACCATACCTGGAGCCCAGACCAACTTTTAAAATCATCCACTGCACGCACGAGACAATTTGGATTGCGTTCTAATAGCATTTTACTCAAGGCACTGCCCGGCCCAATTTCTAATACTACATCAGGCTGGTTTTCTTGTATTACTGTTAAACAGGCATCCCAGTCAATAGCATGATTCATTTGGTGAATCAGCGCATTAACTGCATCTGTGGTCTTAAAAAACTTATGTCCACCCGAACCGCTGATCATGGCCGTGCATAAATGAGCAAAGTCTTGTTGCTGTAAAACCTGCTGATACGGCTGAACTGCAGCATCCATCCATACGGTATGCGATGCAATGGTAACATTCAACCGTTTAACAAAACGTGTTCCTCGCAATTCGAGTTGCTGAGCCAGATGCTGTAAATTCGTATCAGCCCCGCCCACGACAAAACTACTATCACTCAGTTTAATAGAAAGTGCGGTTGACGTTTCTGTCAACAACTCTTGAAGCGTATTGAAATTAATTCCCTGGACAGCCATTAAGCCACTTGCGTCCTGGGCAGCTGAAGACATCAACGAGGCACGCTGCTGGGCTAAATACAAGCCTTGTTCCAAACTTATCTGCGTTGCACAAATGAGTGCACTTAACTCTCCGAGTGAATAACCTGAGAAGCTCATAAGGTCCTCAATCTCAGGTTTTAACTTTTGCCAACGACACCATTGCAAAGCAAAAATAAAAGGCTGCGCGAACTCATTCGGATACAGATCAACTTCGGTCAAATCTGAACAAAATAGCTTTGGCAAATACAGTTTTAATTCATCTACTACTTGCAGTTCTTTGGCCATGCTTCGGAGCTCATGCACATGCGCTAAGTTCTGAAGTCCTTGACCACTAAATATGATTGCGAAATTCATTTTCTACCTTTAGCAAGAACAAAGTTACTCCCAATAAATCTGCACTACCACCTGGACTTAAACGATGTTGAACAAAATAATTCTCTATTTTAGACACATCTTTTACCCAGTGCTGTTGTAGTACACCACCCCTTGCTAAAAACTGTTTTGCTATATCCTGCACAAGATATAAGGCCGATAAACCGCCGCGCCAAACAATATTGGTATCTTGTACATAGGCCATAAGGCTGAATAGGCTTTGAATTGAAGCCTGTTGGATATTGGCTGTTTTGGCATAAATGTCGATATATGCTGGTAGAGCAACCTCCATCACTGTTTTGAAACCTGAAGCTACTTCTTCAATCGCGCCTGTGATGCCATATTGGCGACGCATACGTTGTCCATGACTATTCGGGTCACGTTGCAAATGATTTAATAGATCATGACGCCAAGTATTTTGAATTTTTTGACTAATTGAGCCTGCGTTTAACTGACTGTTGGCTGCTAAACACTGTCCTGCTGCAGCACTGGCAAAACCCAAATTAAAAATCGCACCTTTATGCGTATTAATCTGTCTTGTTGCACTCATCATTTTCTGTTCAGCTAAAATGCCACACTGCCGAATCTTTTCTAACTCAACATTGCGATAGCCATTTAAGCATTGTGCCTGAAAATAGCCTTGTAAAGCATCGACACTGGATTGGAATAAGCTAAAGTCCATATCACTATGACTGCCCTGCGAACTTGGACAAACCAAACCGGGTTTATGTTCTAAGCTAGCTTCATCCAATAGTGCCATACAAGCCAGATGGTCTAAGCGTTCAGCTGTACTGATAATGTCAAGACGTAAAACGTCAACTGATGCTAGCATGTGCATATTCAAAATTCCCTTCAAATAGTTGTTCTAATCTCAGCATATCCACACGCTGAATTCCTTTTACAATCACTTGCTGTTTCACTGCAGGAAAAACTGTAATTAACTCATTAAAAGACACATGCCAGTCTGGATGGATTTTAATCTCTCCGTCTAACTGAACTGAACTCTGTGCCTGGACTTGTTGTATTAACTGTAAAATTTCCGGCACATCATTTTGATGCTGTGGATAAAACAGCACATCTAAATCTGAAACCGGTCTGACATAGGCCTCCCGCGTGAGAGCTTGGTAGGCATAAGAGCCGTAGACATATACTTCACAGCCTCGTTGTTCTAGCTTGTCTGCAAAATCGCTTAGGATCTCACGTTGGAAGATCTGTAAGTCAGCCTTTAATAAGGCCCGTAGGGAAAGCGGTCGAGTGATCTGTTCAATATCGTATTCTGCGACCCAACAGGCCACACGATATTTATAACCTTCCACCAAACAGTTGATCGCCAACTTCACCTGTCCCGCATCCAGACCTTCTTGCCGGCAAACAGTCATTGGAACATGTTGGCTCAGCAATTGAGACACTTTCAGTTTCACTGTTTCAGGTAAAGAAACATCCAAAAATTGTAAAGTGGCTGAATCACGCAGATAAGCGAAGTCATGACGATCCATATCTGCTTTCCTTAACTATGAATGACTTTCTCGATTATGTGATTACACAACACGCGTCCTTGACGCTGTTGCCCCACTATACGACGCTGATCCACAAGATAAGATTCAACATGTTGTTGATTTAACAGCACTTGGCTAACCCAATCGGTCTCCAAATCTGGCCAAATGGCATTGATTGCACCCATCTTGTAAAAGTTTTCTGCCCCTGGAGCAAAAATAGCTGAACTTTGTGAAAGTTCTTTTAACTTATCGGCTGGAATTTTTGTCACCCTTGCCATCGCGTTTAGGTCCATCACTTTGACTTGGGAATCACTCAGTGCATAGACTTCGTTCGCCATTAAGCCATAGGAAAGGAATCCACCACTGACGGCTTGGCCAAAAATAATCGCGAGGTTGGCGTGTCCACCTCTACGTAGTAAATCTACACAGGATGCCAAATGGGCAAAGGTTCTGTTTAAGCAGAGTAACTCATCCGCACGAGAAAGGTCTTGGCCTTGCGTATCCACAATAAACACCACAGGTGTCTGTTGCTTCTGCTGTACCAGCTGTAAGATTTCACCTGCCAGTTCCATGGCAATCTGTTGATTAATGGGTGCTGCATTGACTGTGCCGAGAATCCGAACCTGACCTACGTCCGTCTGCGCACTACCCTTAATTACATAACCTTCGATCTGGTAATCTAGCTGATGCGGAAATAATTGTTGTAAAAGTACTTCTGTATTCATGAGCTCATCCTTGCTTTACCAACACAACTTCATGGGCAGACAACATCGGAATTTTCTCTGGCTGTGAAATCCCCATCTCGTGCCAGATTTGTAAACCATCATTTTTACCAAACCAGCGTTGGTACTGGTGCTCAAGCTGTTGCTGTTGCTTCAATAACTGTTCTAAGTCTAAAGGACCTACCTTAGCGTCGAGTTGCGTTAAAATTGCATCACGAATATCTGCAATATCATCCTCAACCAAAGCCTGTACATGATTCAGTAAATAACGATGTTTACCGCCTGTAACACGCCAAACCAATGCACGATCTTTCGAGTCAAACTCTTCTACGCCTTTGACCGTTTCAATCACTTCTGGGCCAGATAGCGCCAAACGCCCTTCTTCGGTCATGATGATAGTACTGCTCAAACAAGCGCTAATACCCATACCACCGAAAGCGCCGCAGGTGCCGCCAATCACGGTAATAATCGGAATACCTGCATTTCTTACCTGCAACATCGCACGCATAATTTCGGAAATAGCGATAAGGCCTGCATTAGCTTCATGCAGACGTACACCACCTGAATCGACAAAAAATACGACTGCTTGAGTTTGATCTTGAATGGCTTTATGTAAAAGACCAACAATTTTTGCCCCATGAATTTCACCCACAGCACCGCCCATAAACTGGCCTTCTTGAGCCATAATATGCACTGGTGTTCCATTCAAACGCGCTGTACCAATAATCACGCCATCATCAAAACTTCCCGGAATATCCAAAGCAGAAAGATGTAGGCTAACTTCAATTTCAGCAGGCTTTAATATTTCATTAAAACTGTGTTCATCGACGACCGCTAGAATACGCGCACGTGCGGTTTTTTCATAAAAACTGTTTTTGATCATCACTTGATCCATGCTCTATACTCCCTTAAACATAGATATTGCTTGGCTTAAGCGAAGATTCACCACCGCTGGGGTCGCGCCCATATCATTTAACTGAAATTTAAGCCCTGCTACCGCATGACGTTGTGCAAACTCGTTCAGTACAGACTGCCAAACATGTTGAAAACCGACGGCTGATGTCGTGACTTCAATCTGACAAATATCCGCCTGATCATGCTGTGAAACTAAGACTTCTAAATTTCCAGATCCTACTACACCACAAATGACAGCTGCTTGTTGAGCACTTAACGGTGCTGATTGCAATTCAAATTTTAACTTTTCCATGTCGATCACCAGTTTCTAAAGCGACTCGGGGGACTATATAAACCACCCGACCATTTAACTAAATCTTTTACCGATTTTGCCGCCAACAAATCACGACTGACCTGTGTTGGATCGATATCCAAATCTTCTGGATGTTGAATAATGCCGCGCTGGCGTAACTCTTTCACTTTGGCCTCATCACGCTGTATACCTACGGGTGTATAACCTGCCACACCACGAATCGCTTGTTCACGTTCTTCAGGTGTGCGACATAACAGTAAGTTGGCAATGCCTTCTTCTGTCACAATATGGGTTACGTCTTCGCCATAAATCATGATTGGCGGGAGTTCACTCTCCATTTTTTCCTGCAACTGCCACGCATCTAACTCTTCTACAAATACAGGATGCATATGTTCACGGTAGGTTTCGACCATCTGCACTACCAATTTACGGCCTTTGATCATTTTGCCATCCACCGCTTCACGGCCAGCTTTGGTATATGCATAACTGGCATGACGACGCCCATGGGGATCAGAACCCATATTTGGTGCACCGCCAAAACCAGAAATTCGGTCCACTGTTGCGGTTGAACTGTTGCCTTGTAAATCGATTTGTAAAGTTGAACCAATAAATAAGTCACAGGCATATAGACCTGCAGTCTGGCTAAAGGCTCGATTGGAACGCATGCTGCCATCACTGCCTGTAAAGAAAACATCTGGACGTTCTTTAATATAGTCTTCCATCCCCACTTCAGAACCGAAGCTATGAATTGAATCGACAAATCCACTTTCAATGGCTGGAATCAAAGTCGGATGTGGATTTAATGCCCAATTAGTACAGATCTGTCCTTTTAATCCTAAGGATGCTGCATAGGTAGGTAGCAATAATTCAATCGCAGCAGTGTCAAAACCAATGCCATGATTTAACCGCTGAATTTTATAAGGTGCATATATTCCCTTAATGGCCATCATTGCCATTAAGATTTGTACTTCCGTAATTTGTGCAGGGTCGCGTGTGAACAACGGTTCTATATAGTTGTACTTAGGACTTTCGATATAAAAATCGACCCAGTCGGCGGGTACATCGACACGCGGTAACTTATCTACAATTTCGTTCACCTGTACAATCACAATACCGCTTTTAAATGCAGTTGCTTCAATAATTGCAGGTGTATCTTCAGTATTCGCACCTGTATAAAGGTTGCCCTCACGGTCAGCCGCATGTGCCGTAATCAAACAGACATTTGGTGTCAGATCAATAAAGTAACGTCCATACAGCTCTAGATAAGTATGGATTGAACCAATACTAATTTTTTGCTGCTGTACTAATTGTGCTAGACGCAGACTTTGAGGACCTGCGAAGGAAAAATCGACTTTAGAGGCAATGCCCTTTTCAAACACATCAATATGACTGGGTAAAGCCAATACCGACTGCACGATATGTAAGTCATGAATTACTTCTGGATTACATTGACTTAAACTCTTTGACAGGAAATCAGCCTGCTTTTGATTATTACCTTCTAAGCAAACGCGATCACTACTGGAAATCACGGTTTCCAAGAGTTCAATCACCCGAGTATGCTCAACTTGTTTTGCAAACCCTTTTTCTTTGGCAAGATTCAGTTTTTCTTGTCTACGGGTGCGCTGCTTATCCCATAAGCGCGTCTTAACCATTTGGTTCATGGGGTCACCTTTATGCTGTGCTTAGCCGAAGATGGCATTAATTGTAAGAAAGAATACAGAGGGTCCAAGTAAACAACCAAGACCGGTATAGAAGGTTGCGACCAATGCACCATATGGCACTAAACGCACATCAGTTCCTGCTAAACCTGCTGCTGTACCACTGGTCGTCCCCGCCATTCCACCAAAAACCATGGCAGAACGTGGACTTTTGAGATACATAAATTTTGCGAAGATTGGCGTACCTACCATAAAGAACACTGACTTAATTAAGCCAATTGCAATGGACAGCGCGATGACTTCAGAGCTTGCTCCAACTGCTGTGCCCGTAACTGGTCCAACGATATAGGTCATCGCACCTGCACCAATCGTGGTCATCGAAACAGGATCTTTATAGCCCATCAACCATGCCAGCATTGCACCAATCACAAACGGAATCACGCAGCCAAGTGCAAGCGCGATCAAACCCACCTTTCCTGCTTTTTTCACTTCTTTGATGTCGACTTCAAACGCCGTTGATGCAATGGCTAAGTCACGAACCATGGCACCACCGAGTAAAGCAAAACCTGAGAAGATGGCGATATCTGAAATACCCTTTTCACCTTGAGTATAAATCCCTGCGAAATAGGCCAAGACTAGCCCTAGGGTGATGGCGATGGCTGAGCTTTGTAACTTACCTTTGGTGAGATATTTAGATAAAAGATGCGACACATACATCATCAAACCAGTCACTGCGAGTGCCGCGACGAGGGCATTTTTGGTAAAAACCGTAATTATTTCTTCCATTGCGTTTCTTCCTTGTAAGCGTACAACTGATTGTTATTTCGTGTTATGAGAACACCCTTGTCCTTAAGCGGCTTTTTCAGTTGGTTCTACAGCCCATTCATAACTTTCATAATCACCACTCGATTTATTCAACCAACGAATGACCAAAACCGTGCCAATCAATGACGCGACTGAAACAATCAGCCCCAACATTCCGCCTGACATAGCAGCAACTACGTTTTGCCCTGCCGACATAGCGACTACGATTGGGATATACATACCTGACCAGTACAACACACCAAATTGAGTCACTTGAGGTAAGTGCCCACGTTTAGCTAAAAGTTCCTTCGATAGAATTAATAAAATCATGGCGATTGCCACACCACCTACATTGGCTTGAACACCAAGGGCAATTCCGAGAACATTGCCTAGATAAACACCAAGTAAATGGCAGACTGCCAGTATGCCTGTTCCGTAAATAATCATTGCTGAATCCTCCCTGGATCATGCAGCACTTCTAATAATCTGACTTATAATTTGGTATAGTTATAGCTTATCTGTATCCAGTGTACAATGCCTTGTACTCAAATAAACATAAATTGTATACAATTTTTTGGTGATGTATGACTTCAATTGCGGAACTTCCTCTTTCTATTCAAATTAGTAAAAAGTTAGAGGATGATATTATTTATGGTTTTTTCCTGCCTGGGACTAAGCTGGACGAACAAGAGCTTTGTGAACGCTACGGTGCCTCCCGCACCCCGATCCGTGAGGCATTAAAGCTATTGGCCGCTGAAGGTTTGGTTGAAATTCGCCCACGTCGTGGCGCAATTATTCCAGCCATTAACTCACTCACCCTTTGTGAAATGTTCGAAGTGATGGCTGAGTTAGAAGCCATGTGTGGACGACTGGCTGCACGACGTATTCAACCTGAAGAAAAGCAAGAATTAAAGCACTTACATCAGTTATGTCAGGACTATTTAAATCAGAACGACTCAGAAAATTATTATGAGGCCAACCGTTTATTTCACTTTGCCATTTATAAAGCTAGTCATAATGCCTTTTTAATTGAACAAGCCTGCACTTTACACAAACGTTTGCACCCGTACCGTCGCCTACAACTCCGCGTCAACCATCGAATGACTCATTCCTTTACAGAGCATAGTGAAATCTTAGAGGCTATTTTTGCAGGCAATGAACAAGAAGCCGAGGCTTTACTGAAAGCACATGTCGTGATTCAAGGTGAGAAATTTACCGACTTTATTTCAACCTTAGAGCATTTAAAATTATAGATATCTATGGCGGCATCAGATTTGGATTTTCTAGTAATAATATTTATGCCGCCTCTCTTCTGAGATGGTGACAAAACAACTCATATTGAAAATTTAATTTAAACATGAAGTTAAAACAATATTACCCACCATCTATTACCCATATTTACCCATCAACCCTCAGAAAGAGAATAGGCTGTGCTTCATGCACAGCCTATTCTCTTCTATAAGAATTATAGACCTTTATAAAATTCCTTAATTTTTTGTGCCATGAGCTTACGACGCTCATTCAAAAACTCAGTATATTGATCAGCATCTAACTGGTTTAAATTACTTGGTATGCAATGAGTCTGTAAATTCAGGTCTAAACCTTCAATACTTTTCAGAGAAGTTATTTCATTCTTCTCCAACTTAATATCATTTTGGATTTTTCCATATACACTTTTGGAGAAGCGTTTCCTAGTTTAATATTGATTGCTTGCTCTGTATAAACATAATTAAATACTTGATTATATTAAATTTTATTAAACCCATTTTTAGCTAAATAGTCTTTTGGAAAAACGTGATGCACATCCCCTCTTTGCTCTATTAAGCTTTGTACAGTTAAACTACCAGATAGGAAGGATTGCTCATTTGATTTGCATTGTGCTGCTAGATAACACAAGTATGCATTATTAACAGTACTTGAAGAATCCAGCTCATTTACCAAACGGTAATTCCAGAACCCATCATCTAAATCTGCTTGCTCGATTTGAGCTAAGTACCCTTCAATACCTTTTTCTAAGATTTGTTTACTATCACGCTCAATCGCTGATTCTGAAGATCCAGAATAACGTCCTGTCAGTAATGAAACCATATACCAGCGTTTCACAAGATTTTGAATTTGTGGCTCAGGCATTCTGGATGTTCTAAGCTGTAAATAAAGCGCATAGGGAAAATTCAGACTAGTATTTGAGCTAATTAGTTTTTTGTCAATAAATCCAGCTGATTGAATGATCGTTAGAAAACGTTGGTAATTCGTCTGATTGAAAAAATCTTCTAAGCCTTGACGTAGCTTGTGATAACTTTCTTCAGCAATACTTTGTATATTACGTCTATTTTCAAAATCACGGCCAGAAAGTAACGCAACAAGATCACTAAATTTTCCACGATTAAATTGGCACGTGTATGCCACACATAAAACATCTATAGGGCATAAACCAGATCACCTGCCGGATTATCATAACGATAACCATGCGCAATTGCATACTTCATGACCATGCCGCAGCGAGATAAGGTACGTTTTGCAATTTCAAGCGAACCTCTTGCCTCAATCTT
>Ga0172372_10005981_pt1 | contig 16753 bp, 18 predicted proteins | sample LakKiv5m_2_FD_114544 | JGI IMG/M metagenome (GOLD analysis project Ga0172372, IMG submission 114544) | Freshwater microbial communities from Kabuno Bay, South-Kivu, Congo - kab_092012_9.5m | ecosystem: Environmental > Aquatic > Freshwater > Lake | place: Democratic Republic of the Congo...
CTTGAACTCGTGGAAGTCGTGGTCCTGCAGGATGCGGGCGTGGTTGAGCGCGCTCTCGACCATCGCCTCGGGGCAGGGCTCGCCGTACTTCTCGAGCAGTTCGCGCTCCAGCGAGCCGGCGTTGACGCCGATGCGCATCGAGCAGCCGTGGTCGCGGGCGGCCTGGATCACGTCGCGGACGCGGTCGGGCGAACCGATATTACCCGGATTGATCCGCAGGCAGGCCGCGCCCGCCTCGGCGGCCTCGATGCCGCGCTTGTAGTGGAAGTGGATGTCGGCCACGAGCGGGACCTTGGCCTCGCGGGCGATGGTCTTGAAGGCGGCGGTGCTCTCGACGTCCGGGCAGCTGACGCGGACGATGTCGGCGCCGGCCTCCTCCAGCTGGCGGATCTGCTCCAGCGTCGCTTTTGCGTCGCTGGTCAGGGTGTTGGTCATCGACTGCACCGAGATCGGCGCGTCGCCGCCCACCTCGACGGCGCCCACGCGGATCTTGCGCGAGGGGCGACGCGTGATCTGGCGCCAGGGACGGACGGACGTGTGGTCTGCGGACATGGCGGTAATTTAGAGGGTGTTGAGGGCGGATAGAAGGGGTTTACCCGCCCCCTTCTCCCCTTGCGGGAGAAGGTGTCGCCGCCAGGCGACGGATGAGGGGTCGCCAAGGCGTTGACGGACGGGCTGTTCAACCCCTCATCCGTCCGCTTCGCGGCCACCTTCTCCCGCAAGGGGAGAAGGGAACTATTGCGGAGGCGTCGCCGCCGGGGCCTGTGCGACGGCCGGAGCCGCCGGCGCGACCTTCGGCGCGGGAACCAGCTTGCCGAGCGCCGTCGAGGCCGACGGCAGGCGGCTGACCAGGGCGCCGCCGTAATAGACCTCGAACACCATCGGGTCGGAGACGTCGGCGACCAGGCCCGGCGTGCGGGGCGCGCGATAGGCGTCGCCGGCCGCCAGGGCGCGAGCGAAATGGACCTGGCCGTCCCCGCCGCGCACCACCAGGGTCGCGGCCTTGCGGGCCTGCAGCACGACGCCGGAGCCTTCGCCCGGCGCGGCGCCGAGCATCGCGCCCTTGGGTTTGAACGGCGCGCCGACCTGGATCCGGTGGGCGGGATCGACGACGCCCGCGCGGGCGGCGGCTTCCTCGCGCGCCTTGGCGGCGGCCTTGGCCGCGTCCACCGACCCGCCGTTGGCGGCGGCGTCGTCGAGGCCGGGGGTCTTGTAGGGCTCGGGCGTGGTCGACTCGACCGGAGCCGGCAGCGGCGCGCCGAGGGCGACCGAACTGTTGTTGGCGTGGGCCTGGACCTGGTTCGAAGCGGCCGGCGGGGCGATCTGCGGCGGCGGGGCGTCCTTGGCGATGGCGCGCTGGGCGACGTTCCACAGCAGGATCGCGCCGACCACCAGCACGCCGCCGGCGAAGATCAGGGCCAGGCGCGGATCACGCTCGCGGCGCACGCCGACGGGCTCGCGCAGCTCGGCGCTCTCGTCCGGCGCGTCAGCCTTGAAGCGGGCCACGGCGGCGTCGACATCCATGCCCAGCAGGGCGGCGTAGGCGCGGACATAGCCGATCGTGAAGGGGCGCGAGGGCAGCGCCTCCAGGCGCATGGCCTCCAGCGCCTCGACATAGCTTTGACGAATGCGGGTAGCCTCGGCGACCTGTTGCAGACTGAGACCGCGCGCCTCGCGGGCGGCCTTCAGGGCGGCGCCGATGTCGGCGGGTTGGTCCTGGACGGGCTGGTCCGCAACGAGGTCGGCGACCGCGAACGGCGCTGGGTTCGCCTCGACCTCGTCGAGATGCAAACGCTCCACGTTCCCCATATCTCGCGGCATACTGACTAAGCGCCCCCGGAAACCGCTTGGAACTCAAACCGCCTGGTGCAGATCGCTGGCGAAGCTTTTACGCTTCCCCGACTCCATCATGCACGAAATTCTTAACGAGTGTTTGTGGGTAGCAAACTAAGTATCAGGATTCAATGTACTTACCGGTCGCGCTTGCCTAACCGGATAACAGCGTTCTACACCGCTACGTAAAGCTTGCGCGCCAGCGTCTCGATCTCGCCGCGCAGCGATCCGCCCGAGCCTTTCAGCAGCGCCTCGACGTTCCGGCGAGCCGCCTCGCGGTCCAGCGACAGCACCATCTGCTTGACCGGCCCAATGCCGGCCGGCGGCATCGAAAGACGATCAAAACCCAGCGCCACAAGGGCGAAAGCCTCCAACGGACGCCCCGCCATCTCGCCGCAGACCGACACCTGGGTGCCCGTGTCGGCGCACGCCTGCTGGATCGTCTTCAGCGCTCGCAGGGCCGCCGGGGACAGCGGATCGTAGCGGTCCGACACCTTCGGATTGCCCCGATCGGCGGCGAACAGATACTGCATCAGGTCGTTGGTGCCGACCGAAACGAAGTCGGTCATCGGCAACAGTGCGTCGAGATGCCACAGCAGCGACGGGGCCTCGATCATCGCCCCGACGTCCAGGCGCGATGGCGCGGGCCGGCCGCGCTTCAGGGCCCAGGCGACTTCCTGATCGACGAACGAGCGCGCGGCGCGGAACTCGTCGACATTGGCCACCAGCGGGAACATCACCCGCAGCGGCCGGCCGTTGGCGGCCTTGATCAGGGCGCGGATCTGCATGCGCAGCAGGGCCGGCCGGTCCAGGCCCATGCGCACCGCGCGCCAGCCCAGGGCCGGATTGTCCTCGCGCTCCAGCTCCATGTACGGCAGCAGCTTGTCGCCGCCCAGGTCGAGCGTGCGGAAGGTCACCGGCATGCCGTCGGCCGCGTCCAGCACCTTCTCGTAGAGACTGGTCTGAGCTTCCAGGCGCGGCAGCTCCTCGGCCACCATGAACTGGAACTCGGTGCGGAACAGGCCGATGCCCTCGGCGCCCGTCTCGGCCAGGATGTCGAGATCGACGGCGAGCCCTGCGTTCATCAGCAGGGTGACCTTGGAGCCGTCCTTGGTGATGGGCGGCGTGTCGCGAAGGCGGGCGAACTCGGCCTTGCGCTGGGCGCGGACTTCCATCCGGACCTTCAGCGCCTTGACCACGTCCAGACGCGGGCGGAGCCAGGCTTCCTGGGTCTCGGCGTCGACGACCACGGGGTCGCCCTCGCTGACCCGGTCGCGCAGCCCGGCCAGGCGCCCGACGCACGGGATGTCCAGGGCCCGGGCGACAATGCCGGCGTGGCTGGCGGCGCTGCCCTCCTCCAGCAGGATGCCCTTCAGCTTGGTGCGGTCGTACTCCAGGAGGTCGGCGGGACCGAGGTTCCGGGCGATCAGGATGGCGTCGTCGGGCAGGACCCGCACGTGGTGCACGTCGCCCGACAGATGGCGCAGCAGCCGGTCGTTGAGATCTTCCAGGTCGTGCAGCCGCTCGCGCAGATAGGGGTCGCGGGCCTGGCCCAGGCGCGCGCGGTGCTCGGAGCGGACGCGCTCGACGGCGGCCTCGGCGGTCAGGCCCGAACGCACGGCCTCCTCCAGGCTGCGGTTCCAGCCCCGGTCGTGGGCGAACAGGCGATAGGTCTCCAGCACCTCGTACGAGGCGCCGACCAGGCCGTGCTGGCCCTCCAGCATCTCGTCGATCTGGGTCTGCAGGGCCTCGATCGCGTATTTGAGCCGGGCCTCCTCGGCCAGGGCGTCGTCGGACAAGAGCTGCTCGGGCGCGACCGGCTGCTCGTGCAGCACCGCCACGCCGTACGCCAGGCCTTCGGCGAACCGCGCGCCCTTCAGCCGCTCGGGCCTGTGCGGCGCCAGCTCGACGTCCTTCAGCTCGTCGGCGCCCAAGAGCTCGCTGGAGCTGACCATCTCGGCCAGCACCATGGCGATGATCTGCAGGTCCTCGACCTCTTCCTCGTCATAGACCCGCTCGGTGCGGTTCTGGACGACCAGCACGCCGATCGCGCGGCCGCCGCGCAGCAGCGGCACGGCCAGGAAGGCGTGATAGGGGTCTTCGCCCGTTTCTGGACGGTACGAGAAGGCCGGGTGGCTGGCGGCGTCGGACAGGTTCAGCGGCCGGCCCAGGCGCATGGTCTCGCCGACCAGGCCCTCGCCCGGCTTCAGGCGGGTGACGTGGACGGCCTCGCGGGCCAGGCCCTCGGTGGCGAACAGTTCGAGGTCGCCCGAGGCGCGGCGCAGATAGATCGAGCAGACTTCCGCCACCATCGAGATGGCGATGGTGCGCACCACCATGTCGAGCTTGGCCTGGGCGGGGCCGCCCCCGGCCATGGCCTCGCGAATCTGCCGAAGCAGGCTTCGTGGTCCTCGAACGGCGATGCCGGATGCCGCCATGAGCCTTAAGCGCGCTCCCTAACCCTGGAGCGGCGGCCCCTTGCCCGGGCCCGAACCACTCCGTCCTCCAGAGGGGGCTATAGCAGATTTCGTCGCCGCGATACCCGCCGCGCGCAACGGAACGACGTTTAGGTGCGGCGGCACGAAAAAGCGCCGCCTCCGAAGGAGACGGCGCAGTTTGCTCGCGGGAGGAGGGATCGGGACTCCGGCGAGGAAGGCGCCACGCCTCAGCGGCGATAGCCGTAGGCGTAACGGTTGTCGTAGCGGTCGTAGGACCGATCGTTGCGACGGTCGTAGCGGTCGTAGGCGTAACGGTCGTTGCGATAGCCAGTGTTGTAATAGCGGCTCTCGTAACGCGGCGCGGTGCGATAGCCGTGGTTGTAGTGACGGTCGTTCCGGTCCTTGGCGGTGGTGGCGCCCAGGGCCGCGCCGGCGACCGCGCCGATGGCGACCGCCTCGCCCCTGCCGTCGCCTAGGGCCGCGCCGGCGACGCCGCCGATCACCGCGCCCAGGATGGCGCGCTCGGTCTTTTCGCCGGCGAAGGCGGCGGTGGCGGGAGCGACCAGGGCGCCGGCGATCGTGACAGCGATGGCGGTCTTGGTGAACTTGCCGAGGGTGGTCATGGCGGGTCTCCTATCTCTGTTGATAGCTGTTCTAGACCCCCGCGTCTGAACCGGGTCGGGACCGGCCGTTCAGGTTGGGTTTAGGTTCAAGCGTCCCCAAACCCATGTCATCCCGGCCGTAGCGGAGCGGAGAGCCGGGCCCCAGGGGCGGCTCGCACTGAGCTCCTGCACCCCCTGGGTCCCGGATAGCCTCTGCGAGGCTTCCGGGATGACACCCAGATTTAGGCCTGGGCCAATGCCTGCCCGTCCGGCGCATGCCGCCGCGCCGACCACAGCACGCCGGCCAGCATTAGCACGATGGCGAGGCTCTCCAGCAGGCGCGGCCAGCGGCCTTCGTGCAGGAAGCCGTAGAGCAGGGCGAAGACCGTCTCGAACACGATCAGCTGGCCCGACAGCGACAGCGGCAGCAGGCGGCTGGCGGCGTTCCACAGGCCGTTGCCGATCACCGAGGCGCCGATCGCGACGGCGAAGCTCACGCCCCAGAACAGGCCCCAGGCGTCGGCCGCGTGCGCCTTGCCGCCCAGCGCGAAAGCCGGGACCACGATGACCAGCGAGAGCAGCCCCGTGGCGACGCCGGTCAGCAGCGACCACTCGTGGCTGTTGAACTTCGGCGTCGCGGCCAGGCGGCGAGCGTTCCACACGGCGTAGGCGGTCCAGACCGCCAGGGCCAGCAGCGCGCCGGCCAGGCCGACCAGCGTCCGCCCCGCCCCGGCGCGCCCGGCGGCGGCGAAGGCGTCCAGGTTGATGCAGACTCCGCCGGCGACAATCAGGGCCAGCGGCGCGATCAGCCGCCGCAGCGGCGTCCCCTCCCCCGCTTTCGCCCCGACGAGGGTGATGGTCACGGGCAGCAGACCGATGACCAGCGAGGCCAGGGCCACGCCCGCGCTCTGCACGGCGACGGCCAGGCCGACATAGTAGATCAGGTTGCCCAGCAGGCTCAGCAGCAGGAGGTCGCGCCAGTCGCGGCCGTCCATGCGCGCCAGCACGCTCCTGTAGCTGGGGACCAGCAGCACGGCCGCCGCCAGGCCATAGGCCAGATATCGCCCCGCCGTGGCCTGCAACGGCGTGAAGTCGGCGAGCAGCTTGGGCGCCAGGAACACCCCGCCCCAGAACGCCCCGGCGATCACGCCGCAGGCCAGGCCGAGCAGGAGGTTGCGGGAGGGGATCATGGGCTCCGCTTACCACCAGGATCGAGACCCTGCTTGGCGAAAGCTCCCGGAGGTTTGGCGATTTGTCTCCCTCTCCCCTTGCGGGAGAGGGTGGCCGCCTTCGGCGGCCGGGTGAGGGGTCGCGCTCCGTTATCCGGACGCGTCCTTCAACCCCTCATCCGGCGCTGCGCGCCACCTTCTCCCGCAAGGGGAGAAGGATGCTACCGACCCTTCCGCCACGCTCCGGGCGTGACGCCCAACGCCGCCTTCATGCGCTTGGTCAGGCCGCTCTGATCGCCGTGCCCGGTGCGCGCGGCGATCTCGGCGATCGAGAGCGTGGTGTCGGAGAGCAGGCGCTGGGCGGCCCTTAGGCGCGCGTTCGACAGGACCGCGTGCGGCGTCGTTCCGTAGGCGTCGGCGAAGCGCGCGTGGAAGCGGCTCTGACTCATGCCGGCCTCGGCGGCGAGGTCGCGGACTGTGAGGGGCTGGTCGAAGCGCGCCTCGATCATCGCCATGGCCCGCGCGAGCCGGGCGTCGAGAACGATCGGAGCCGCCGTCAGGCCACGCAGCAGCAGCGGCGTCCACAGGCCGGCGACGGCCGTGTCGATCGCGCCGGGCGCCTCTCCCGAGAGGAAGTCGAGCAATCCCCGCACCGCGCCCGTGACCGGCGCGAAGGGCCGCTCCCGCAGGCGCTCGAAAGGCTTCATCAGGTCGCCGCCGATATCGGCCACGACGAACAGGTTCTCGCCCGAGGCGGCGAAGGCGTGGCGCGCGCCAGGCGGCACGACGGCGGCGCGGCCCGGATCGACGCGTCCACCTCGTCCTTCGATCTCCATCTCCAGCACGCCCCGGCGCGGCAGCACGATCTGGTCGAAGGCGTGGGCGTGCGGCGGCGCGTCCTCGCCATAGCGGCGGAACGACAGCTCGGCGGGCGCGATCAGGGCGTGAGCCATGCCGCGACTATAGAGGGATCGACCGTCGACCGGAACGCGGGCTCAGCTGGCGCGGTAAAGGCAGACATCCCTGAGGACGCTGCTGATATAGGCCTGCCCCTCGGCGATCAGCGTCTCGGTCGGCCCGACCACGCACTGATCCCCGACCTTGATCATGACCTGGGCCCACTTGGCCGTGACCAGATCGCCTGACACGTCGAACTCGCCGGCGGTCTTGCCGTGGCCCTCGGCGATGTTGACGATCGGGCCCAGCGTCATCTCGTTTTCCTTGATCCACTCGTTCAGGTCATTGAGATCCAAGGTCGGATCAGCGCCGATGATATGCGTGCCCATCAGAGGTAACTGTCCTTTCCGGTCAGCGACTTGACCTTCTGCACCGCCTTGTCGAAGGCGACTTCGTTCTGGACGTTCTGGTTCATCCAGATCCTGATGGCCGCGATCTGGTCCGTGCGGAATGTCTTTGACGTCGCATCGCCGACCGTCGCGCCGAGCGCGGAGGCGGCGGCCGCCAAATCGGCGTCGTTGAGCTTCTGGAGATCAAGCAGCAGCGCCTGCTTGCGCGGCGCCAATCCCGGCTGCAGGTTTACGGTATAGGCGATATCAAGCTGGCGCTTCTTCTCCGCCGCGTCGGCGGTGGCGGTCGAGGTCAGGGACTGTATGGCCTCCTCCAGCCGCGCCTTGCCCTCGAGCGCGCGAACGTCGCCGAGCGCTTCGGCCAGGGAATAGTCCTTGGCCTCCAGCCGCAGCTTCGCCACGATGGCCGCCTTGGCCTCCAGCCGGTTGGCGTCCATGGCCGCCAGCACCGCCGGCAGAGCCTTTTCGATGAAGAGATCCTTCGTGACCGAGGCCTGACCGCCCGCCACCACGGCCGAGGCCGCGGCCAGGGCGCGCCGGGCCTCGTCGCCCGAAACCACCGCGGCCCCATTCATGATCAGGATGGCGAGATTGCCGCCGAACGCCGTGCCCTTGGCTTCCTGTGACAGCCGGCCACGGAACGCCTCGTAACGCGCGTCGGCGGCGCTGATGTAGAGCGCCACCACGATGTCGCGGAATTCCCGCTTGCTCATCCCGTCGCGGCAGTCGGGCCAGACCTTGCCCGCCGCGCAGGTGTCGGACGCCTGGTAGAAGGTCGTGAGAACCTTGCTCTCGGGCAGGGCCTCGACGACCTTCAGCCGCGCATCAGCGGACGTCACGGGCTTGGCCGACCCGGTCAGGGCGGCGCATCCCGCGAGCGCCTGCAAAACGCCGACCAGCGCGATGGCCGCGAGCGCGCGAAGACAAGCGCTGCGCGATGAAGCCGATATCCCGACCATGTCCTGCCCCCGCGCCCCGAAGAACGGCGTTACGCGAAGCTAGAGCATGCTCAAGAGATTTTCAATGTTTCAGGTTGTGTTTCCGGAAAAGACTAGTATCCGGTGTTCACCCATGTCCGGGCAGCGACAAGGGCTGGCTGGCGTCCTCGACCAGGCGCCTTGCCTGTTCCAGCGCCGCGTTGATGTCGCTTTCAATGAACTCGACCTCGAGGTCGGTCAGCGGGTGCGGGGCGGCGATGGTGCCGCGCAGGTACTCGCGGCGCTCGGCCTCGGCCATCGACCACCAGCCGACGGTGTGGCCTTCCTCGATCACCGCATCGCCCATGGCCAGCAGGTCGTCGGTGTCGAAGATCGGCTGGCCGACCTTTTCCGGGAAGCGCAGCTCGGCGTCGTTGACGACGCGGTCCAGGCGCTTGAGCAGCGCCGCCAGCCAGGGGCTGACCAGCAGGGGCTTTTCATAGCCGTCGCCGAACTTGGCCCGCAGCAAGAGGTCGAACAGCACCTTCAGCCCCTCGTCGCCCGAGAAGGTGACGGTCTTGGCCTCGGGGTCAAACTTGAAGATGTCGGACATGGGGTCTCTCGGAAGCGATGTCGCTTCCATAACGTCCGAAGGCGACGTTTTCATCTAAGTCGGCGGAGAGCGCCCCCACCACCGCTTCGCGGTCCCCCTCCCCCGCTGCGCGAGGGAGGATGGAGCCTTTCCTCCTCACCCGTGCAACGGGGGAGGCGGCGCGAGGCGAAGCCTCGTGACGGAGGGGGCGCTCCCTCCGTCGAAACTACAGCTGGTCCAGCCCGTAGACCGCGTGCAGGGCGCGGACGGCGAGTTCCGTGTAGGCCGCGTCGATCAGGACCGAGATCTTGATCTCCGAGGTCGAGATGACCTGGATGTTGATGTTCTTCTCGGCCAGGGCCGCGAACATCGACTGGGCGACGCCGGCGTGGCTGCGCATGCCGACCCCGATCACCGACACCTTGGCGACGTCCTCGTTGACCGCGACGTCCTCGAAGCCGATCTCGGTCTTGGCGGCCTGGACGATCTCGACGGCGCGGGCGGCGTCACGCTTGCCGACCGTGAATTCCATGTTCGCGGTCGCGTTGGTGCGAGCCCGCGACTGGACGATCATGTCGACATTGACGTTGGCGTCGGCGAGACGGCCGAAGATCTGCGAGGACACGCCCGGATGGTCGGGCAGGCCCAGCAGGGTGATCTTGGCTTCGTCGCGGCTGTAGGCGACGCCCGAGACGATGCGCTTTTCCATGATTTCTTCCTCGTCGCAGACGATCGTACCTTGGCCCGGGGCTTCGCCCGGTTCGACGAAACTGGACAGCACCCGCACCGGGACGCGATGGGCCATGGCCATCTCGACCGAGCGGGTCTGCAGAACCTTGGCCCCCAGCGAGGCCATTTCGAGCATCTCCTCGTAGGAGATCTTGGCCAGGCGCTTGGCCTTGCTCTCGATGCGCGGATCGGTCGTGTAGACCCCGTCCACGTCGGTGTAGATGTCGCAGGCGCCCTTCACGGCCGCCGCGATCGCCACGGCCGAGGTGTCCGAGCCGCCGCGGCCCAGGGTGGTGATGCGCTGCTTGGGGGTCACGCCCTGGAAGCCGGCGATCACGGCGATCTCGCCGCTGGCGAAGCAGGCCTCGAGGTTCTCCGGCGGAATCTCCTCGATCCGCGCGCGGCCGTGGGCCTCGTCGGTGATGATCGGCACCTGCCAGCCCAGGAACGAGCGGGCCTTGTGACCCATGTTGCGCAGGGTCATGGCCAGCAGGCCGGCGGTCACCTGCTCGCCCGAGGCGACGACGGCGTCGTACTCGTCGTCCGACTCCGGCAGGCCCTGGGCCGCGCGGCCGGCGCCGTCGGTCCAGGCGACCAGCTCGTTGGTCTTGCCCGACATGGCCGAAACGACCACCGCGACCTGCTTACCCGTGGCGACCTCGGCGGCGACCAGGCGCGCCACACGGCGGATGCGCTCCAGGTCGGCCACCGACGTGCCGCCGAACTTCATCACCAGACGTGACACGTCCTTGGTACCTCGACACTTGGTTATTTCTTGCGCCCGCGCGGCGGGAACCCTCCCCTTCGCGCAAGCGAAGCGCCTTCTAGCGGCGCGATGGCGCAACGGCAATGTCGCGGGTGCGTCTTTTTTCTCCGGTCATGGCGCGAAAAACTCGGCGTGGTACAGGTAGACACATGAGCGAAGCAGCCAAGCCCTCCCCCTCTGGCACCTCCTGGAGCATCGACCCGGCCGACGTGGCCCGCTTCTCGGCGATCGCCGCCGAGTGGTGGGACCCCAAGGGCAAGTTCGCGCCGCTGCACGTGTTCAATCCCTGCCGCCTGGCCTTCATCCGCGAGCAGGCCCTGGCGCGGTTCGGCCGCGACGGCGACCAGCGCGCGCCGTTCGACGGCCTTTCCCTGCTCGACATCGGCTGCGGCGGCGGGCTGCTGAGCGAGCCGATGGCGCGGCTGGGTTTTGCGGTGACGGCGATCGACGCCTCGGAGCGCAACATCAAGACCGCCGCGACCCACGCGGCCGAGCAAGAGCTCACGATCAACTACCGCCCCGCCACCGCCGAGCAGCTGCTGGCCGAGGGCGCGGGGCCGTTCGACGTCGTCCTGACCATGGAGGTCATCGAGCACGTCGCCGATCCGGGCGAGTTCCTGCGCACCTGCGCCAAGCTGCTCAAGCCCGGCGGCATCATGTTCGTGGCCACCCTGAACCGCACGCTGAAGGCGCTCGCGCTCGCCAAGATCGGCGCCGAGTACGTGCTGCGCTGGGTTCCGCCCGGCACCCACGACTGGAAGCAGTTCCTGAAGCCCGAAGAGCTGCGCGCCTTCCTGGCCGGCGAGCCGGTGGCGATGCAGGGGCCTTACGGCGTCAGCTACAACCCGCTGACCGGCCGCTGGAGTCGCTCGGCGGATACGGACATCAACTACATGATGACCGTGACCAGGGATTGAGACAGACTGACCTTGCGATGTGCGCGCGAGGTGTCTGATGTTCCTGCTCCTGCTTGTCTCGGCCATTCTTCCGGGACCGATCAGCGGCGACTTCGATCACGACGGCAAGGCCGACACGGCGCGGATCGTTCGCGCGGGCGAGGGCGCCCATGTCCTGGAGATCGTGCGCGGAGCAGCGCCTGACGCCCCCGTCCGGATTGAACTGGGCCGTTATGCGCCGGACTATATCGTCCCCGCCGAGAACAGCGGCGCGGTGGCGACCTCTTGCGGCAAGGGGGTCGGCGCCAATACAGACCCCTGCCCTCGCAAATCGGTCCAGGTCACCCGGGGCGATCTGCTCGTGGGCGCGGCCGAAGCCAGCGAAAGCGTCTTCATCTGGGACGGCCATGCCTTCCGCCGGGACTGGCTGAGTGACTGACGCCCAAAGCTGCAAATCCCGTGTCATCCCGGAAGCCTCGCAGAGGCTGTCTTAGGACCCAGGGGGGGTGAAGGAGCGCCGTGCGCGCCGCCACGGGATCCCGGCTCTCCGCGCTGCGTGCTACGGCCGGGATGACACGGATTTTGTGAGCTTGGAGCGCACTAGCGCCCCCTTCGGGAACCTCTCCAGCAACCTGGGCCTTATCATCTCCGCAGGGACATAGCGCCCCGGATTGGCGACCCGGTGTCGGGGGTCGGCCGTCGATCCGTTCGATTTGAACGGAGACCCAAGATGACGTCCAAGACCCTCGTCGCGCTGATGGCGACCACCATGGCGTGCGGCGCGATCGCCCCCGCCGTGGCCCAGACCTCGGCCTATCAGCAGAGCTTGCACCGCTACGACGACCAGCGCGCCAACTACTACGAGCGCGTGGCCGAGTATCGCGACCGCCAGGCCGCCTATGAGCGCGACCGCGCCAACTACCTGCAGGCTCGCGACGACTATGACCGCCGCTACGGCCGCGGCGCCTATGATCGGCGCTATCGGGCCGAGGCCGACCGCTATCGCGCCGCCGAGTACCGGCAGAGCGCCGCCTACTACGCCGAGCAGGCCCAGTTCGAGCGCGACCGCGCCAATTACGAGCGCGCCCGCTACAACTACGACCGCCGCCATGGCGAGGGCGCCTATGACCGCCGCAACCCGCGCCAGGCCGATCGCTTCCGGACCAGCGGCTATGGCCACGCCTCGGGCTATGACGCCAGCCGCCAGCAGTGGGAGCGCGATCGCGACCGCTACTACGCCGCCCGCGACGAGTACGACCGCCGCCACGGCTACGGCGCCTATGACCGCCGCCATCCGGGCGAGGCCAACCGCTATCTCGCGCCCTACGCCGGCGCGGTCGGCGTCGACACCAACGCCAACGTCTCGTACGGCGACAACTGCCGTCAGGACGCCAAGCGCAACGCCACCGTCGGCGGCGTGATCGGCGCCCTGGCCGGCGCGGCCCTGGGCTCGAACGTCGCGGCCCGCAACGCCAAGACCGAAGGTTCGGTGCTGGGCGCCCTGGTCGGCGCCGGCGTCGGCGCGGCGGTCGGCAACGCCTCGGCCAAGTGCGACACGCGCGGCAACTACTGGACCTACGACCAGACCCAGCCCTACCGCTACAGCGACGGCCGCTACGCCGCCGCGGGCGAGCGCTGCCGCCTGGCGCCCGCCCCGACCGACTACAACGGCCGCGTCGAGACCCGTTACGTCCGCGTCTGTCCCGACGCCGACGGCCGTTATCGCGTCGAAGGCTGATCCCCGCGTTCGCCCAAGCTGAAGCGTCGCCTTTCCGACCTTGCCGGAAACCGGCCGTCAGCCTGGGCGTTTACGATCCGAGGGATCTTCAACAAGAACAATCGGAGAGCCGCCATGCGCCCCCGTCTGAAAGCACTCGTTCTGGCCACCGTCGTCGGCTTCACCGCCAGCAGCGTGGCCGTCACCGCCGCCGACGCCCAGTCGCGCAACGGCCGCTATCGCGTGCTGGTGTGCGAAAAGTCCAAGTCCAAGGCCAAGAACGGCGCGATCATCGGCGGCCTGTCCGGCGCCCTGCTGGGCAACGCCGTCGCCGGTAATGGCGCCCGCACCGAAGGCACGGTCCTGGGCGGCGCGGTCGGCGCGGTCGCCGGCCACGAGATCGCCAAGGGCAAGAGCAAGAAGAAGTGCCACTACGAGTACCGCTACCGCTAAGCGAACAGCGATAGAGCGCGAACAAGGGCGCCGGACCATCGGGTTCGGCGCCCTTTCTTGTCTTGGCGAGCATCCATCCGTGGGGCCGGGCCGTAACGGCGGGCGAGGAGATCGCCATGCCCCACGCCCCTGTCGCCCTTGTCGCCCTCGTCGCCGCCCTCGCCGCGGCCGGTCCCGCTGAGCCCCGGCCAACGCCCATCGACGCCGCCAGCCACTATTCCGGAACCTGGCTGGAGGTCGGGCGCACGCCGATGGGCGTCACCAAGGGCTGCGTCGCCGCGACCACCGTCTACAAGCGCCTGGACGACCGCCGCGTCGAGGTCGAGGACGACTGCCGCCAAGGCGGGATCGACGGCAAGCGCCGCGCCATCCGCGGCAAGGGCGTGATCGAGGATCCCGGCGTCAACCGCCGCCTGAAGGTCTCGTATCTGCCGTTCGTGACCTGGCGCTACGAGGTGCTGGAGACCGACCCCGCCGGCGCCTGGTTCATCTCGGCCTCGCCGGACAAGAAGAAGGTCTTCCTCTACGCCCGTCGTCCTCTTCCGCAAGCGACGCTGGACGACCTGACGGCCCGCGCCCGCCGCGCGGGCTATGCGGGCGAGATCGAGTACCCGGCGACGAAGGACGCGCCCTAGTCTCGTCCGCTCTCCCTCCCCCTGTCATCCCGGAAGCCTCGCAGAGGCTATCCGGGACCCAGAGGCCAAGCGCATTGCGGCTGTTCCTGGGTCCTGGCTCTCCGCTTCGCTGCGGCCGGGATGACGGGAGAGGAAACGCGAGGAGCGTGGCGCTAGCCCCTCAGTTCACCTCGGTCTTCTTCGGTGGGCCAGGCGGCAGGGGCGCGACGCGGACGCCGTCCTCGACCAGGGCCTTCACCTCCGTGGGCGAGGCCTCGCCGTAGATGCCGCGCTCCTCGGACTTGCCCTCGTGGATCGCGCGGGCCTCCTTGGCGAAGGCGTCGCCGACATAGTCGAAGTTCTCCTCGACGTGCCGGCGGACCTCGCCCATGGCGGCCATCATCATCTCGCGCATCTTGGGGTCGGGCGCCGGCGCGGCGCGCTGCGCCTTCGTGCCGGCGATAGCCGGAGCCATGATCTGCTTGGAGACGCCACGCGAGCCGCAGACCGGGCATTCGACGAGGCCGCGCGCGGCCTGGTCGTCATAGTCCGCCGACGAGCCGAACCAGCCCTCGAACTCGTGAGTCTGATCGCACTGAAGCGCGTACTTGATCATGGGATAGAGATGGAGCGTCCTAGGGCCCGACGAAAGGTCGGGCGTTCTTGAGCACGGGGATCGCGGCGCGCGCCTTGTCGGCGGCGGCCAAATCAAGGTCCGCCATCAGCACGCCCGGCTCGTCGTGGTCAAGTTTTCCGAGCACCTCGCCCCACGGACCGATGGCGATCGAGCGGCCCCAGGTGCCGCGTCCGTCCTCGTGGAAGCCGCCCTGGGCGGCGGCGATCACGAACGAGCCGGTCTCGATGGCGCGGGCCCGCAGCAGCACGTCCCAGTGCGCTTCGCCCGTCGGGCGAGTGAAGGCGGCGGGGGCGGTGATCACGCTCGCGCCGGCCAGGGCCAGGGCCCGGTGCAGGGCCGGAAAGCGCATGTCGTAGCAGATGGTCAGGCCGAGTTTGGCCCACGGCGTGTCGACGACCACCGCCCGCTCGCCCGGCGCATAGGCCTCCGACTCCCGGGCGGTTTCACCCGTCGGCAAATCGACGTCGAACATGTGCAGCTTGTCGTAGGTCGCCACGATCGCGCCGGTCGGGTCGATGACGGCCTGGCGGTTCGCCGCCTTGCCGTCCTCGCGCCGGACCAGGGCCGAGCCGATGTCGATCCAGGTCCCGGTCTCGGCCGCGATTTCGCGTAGGCCGCCCACGACCGGATCGTCCTCCAGCGCGGTCAGGGTGGGCAGCAGCTTGGCGCGGTCCTTCTGCAGGACGTTCGTGCACTCCGGCGTCAGCACGAACTGGGCGCCCTCTCCGATCGCCTGCCGCACCAGCGGCGCGACATGCGCCAGCGCCGCCGCTTGCGTGGCCGGGGTGCGCGTCTGGACCAGGCCGACGCGAAGCATGCCGCCCTGCTCCGTCATGCGGCGAGAAGCGCGTCCAGCTTGCCCTGCTCTTCCAGGGCCATCATGTCATCGCAACCGCCGATGTGCTGATCGCCGACGAAGATCTGCGGAAAGGTGTTGCGGCCCGAGCGTTGCATCATCTCCTGGCGCAGGGCCGGATCCATGCCCGCCTCGATCTCGGTGAAGTCGGCGCCCTTCTCGTTCAGCAGCGCCAGGGCGCGCGAGCAGTAGGGGCAAAACGGGCGGGTGTAGATAGTGACTTTGGCCATGCTCTTAACTCGTAGGGTGTTCCGACGCCCTCATATAGGACGGGCTTGGCCTTCTGTAACGCGGGCGATGACGGAGAGGCTTACATGGGTCGCGCCGGCCGCCAGCAGGGCCCGCGCGCAGCCCTCGGCCGTGGCGCCGGTGGTCAGAACGTCATCGACCAGAACGATCCGCTGGCCTTCGACCAGCCGGCGCCTGCCCGGCGGGACCGCGAAGGCCGCAGCGACATTGCGGCGGCGGCCCGAGGCCGACTTGCCGCCTTGACTGGCGGTGTCGCGCTTGCGGACCAGGGCGTCGGGCAGATAGGCCAGCCCCGCCATCCGCGCCAACGGCCGGGCGATCTCGGCCGCCTGGTTGTAGCGGCGGCGCAGCAGCCGGGCGCGGTGGATCGGCACGGGGACGACGGCGTCAGCCTCGGCCAGCAGATCCGCCGAGGCCCGCGACAGCCAGCGGGCGAACAGGCCCGACAGGTCCGTGCGGTCGGCATGCTTCAGCTTCAGGATCAGCTCGCGCGAGTGCTCGTCATAGACGCAGGCCGCCCGCGCCCGCTGGAACGCGCGGGGCTTGGCCTGGCAGGCCGGACAGCGGCTCTCGGCCGCGTAGGCCTGCGCCAGGCCGCAGCCGTCGCAGACCGGATCGTCCAGGAAGGTCACCTTGGAAAAGGCGCTCGCCGAAAGCCCGCCAGTCAGGGCCGCCTCGCCGTCCAGGCTGGCCGGCGGCAGCAGGAGGTCCAGCACCCCGCGTCCGAACGCGCGCAAAAAAGGCGAGACCCTTGCTCGGGCCACTTTCCATGTCGGGGCGAAATCGCCATGTTCCGCGCCCATGACCGCCTCGCCCCTTCTGTTCGACCGCGCCCTGCACCGGGCCCGCCTGGACCGCGCCGCGCCCGACTACGCGGCCGCCGACTTCCTGAAGGCGCGGGCGGCCGGCGACGTGGTCATGCGGCTGGAGACGATCCTGCGACGCTTTCCGGTCGCCGTCGACCTCGGCGCGAGAAAC
>Ga0172372_10005983_pt1 | contig 16752 bp, 10 predicted proteins | sample LakKiv5m_2_FD_114544 | JGI IMG/M metagenome (GOLD analysis project Ga0172372, IMG submission 114544) | Freshwater microbial communities from Kabuno Bay, South-Kivu, Congo - kab_092012_9.5m | ecosystem: Environmental > Aquatic > Freshwater > Lake | place: Democratic Republic of the Congo...
GGACTGGAAGTCCGTCGTACTGATATGGGGACCGGTTGGGGGACGGCGACGCTCGGATTTCCGCTTCTCATGGGTCCTGTTCGTCCCATGCGTCCCATAACATCCTCGCGAGCCCGGGGCCGAAGTTTGTGGCAGGTTTGTCAACGATCGATTGGAACGACCGTGCAGGTGCCATGTACCTTGCGACTTCCGGGGAGGCGATTTTGTGGTGATTCCACTCCCTGACGGTCGCGGCTCGGCAGGGGTGTTTTGCGGTGGTTTTTTCGGGGGAATTTTATTGCGATTGGGGGTGGCGTGGTGCATGGCACCTGAAGCGTTTCCGATTCGCTGAACGGCGAATCCCCGGACCGCAGCCCAATGGCGTTGGAGTTCTCTGGAATCATCTAAAAGGATGGATGAAAACCCAGGAGGGTGAGGCTCCTGCCGAGCCACCTGACGCTGGTCCGCGCTGTGAGCGATTACCCGTGATTCCAGCCGCATGGCGGCAGCCTGCGGGCAAAGGCCCTGCCAGCGCCCTCGCCAGCGCGCGCACCTTCGGTGCAAAACACAGCCGGGGGCTTCCGCCCAACCGCTCAACCGCGTGGCGGCAGCCCATTGGCGTTGAAGTTCTCTGGAATCATCTAAAAGGACAGGGGAAAACCCGGGAGGGCGACGCTCCTGCCGAGCCACCGAACGCTGCTCCGCGCTGTGAGCGATTGCGAAGCAGCAGGGATCGGCGCAGTCCTCGCGGCAGGGAAGCGGCTCAGCAGGAGCTTGGCCCTCCCGGTACCTGCTCTTGCCAGAAAGTCAAGGCCATTGGACCGTAGCCCGCGGGCAGTAGCTGGCTGTCAGGAACGTGCAGCGGTCTGTAGGGTACATGGCAGCTGAACGCAGCCTCCGACTGAACAGATTCGACTCAGCGAACGGACCTCGTTGGAAACCAGTGTTTCAACTGGTTCCATAACTTCCTGAACGCGGGATCTTCGCAGCCGCCAAAGCTGACCTTCTTCGCGAGCTCAGAAAATAGTGGTGCACCGAATGGTTTATTCTTCTCACGAAGCGCCTGTTGCATTGCCTCTTTTGGATGGAGCGGCTTAGGGGACGCTTTATCCCACAGCCCGCGCTCATTCAGAAACGCCCGCAGGGCGTCACCAGATTCATGCCAGCCGAGAACGCCGCTGACGTGTGGCGAAGATGCCCAAACCCAGGCCTCAAGTTCCGGATCAATGACAATCACGCATGCAGAGTCTTTCGCCCACCCATTTTCATAAAGTCGATGTTCAACTTCCGCCTCGATCTCCTCTCTGCATCGTTTGTCCGAACCACACCCGTGCCGGTCAAATATCAATCACGCGCGGCGGTGTGTTTGCTGAGGAGCGCGAAGCACGTCAACAGCGTCTTTGTAGCAGCCGGAATCTCGGCCGGAGTAGCGAAGCAGATCACCGTGAGGAGGCCGATCCGGGTGGAAGTCTACGCTGATACCCAGTGAACGCTGTCGCTCTTAAAGAAGATTCCTGACGGCATTCTCCGCGTCCAGATCGGCGACCACGACAAACAATTGGCGTTGAGTCATCCAAGCACTCCCGACGCATAGAGATCGCTCACTGCGAGACTTCCACGCCACTGCTGAAGTGCCGGATGATCCCGCCCGGAGACAATATCCGTCGCTCCGTTCTGAGCTTTCTTGAAGCACAGAATCTCTTCAAGTTCCGCGCAACCCAGAATCACAGGTGAGTGGGTAGCAAGCAGTATCTGTGCCGAATAGACCGAGTGCAGTGCCTGATATACTGTCTCCATGGCCATAGGATGAATACCGTTCTCAGGTTCTTCAATCAGGTAGATTCCTTCAAAGTGCGTCAGATATGCGGGCAGCGTCAATGCAAGCATTCGGAGAGTGCCGTCGGACACCATCCACGACGGAACTTTCAGGCCACCTCGGTAGACCACCTGCAAAAAGCGATGACGCGTGTCGGGCAATTCCACCGTCAACACATCTTCGATATCAGGAAGCGCCGTCTGGAGTTGTTCGATCCATTGTCGATATCGAGCCGGATTATCAGCTCGCAATCCCTCAATCACCCACGGAAGATTGCTGCCGTCCGGCTTAAACAACCGCCCCTGACCAGGCCGACTGCTCTGTCGGAGTGCAAGACTGTTCAGCATCAGCTTTTGCGTACCATTAACGAGCATTTCCCGGAGCCACGTCGTCACAGGGAACCTCGTTTCATCCTCCGGCATGTTCGCAAGTCCCGACTTCCGTGATCCAAGGCGGATTGATGGTGCCCAGCCACCCTCGCTTTTTTCGGATTCGCTCTCTGAATAGAAATTGTCGCTTCCCCCGGGAACTTTTCGAACCGTTCGTTTTTTTTTCTGTCCCACGGTCTTCGGATGCATAATCGTGGAAGGAGGGTCCACAGGCGCCGGAAATAGTGATCGTTGTTGTGGTTCGTTTGCCACAACGCCCTTTTCGCACAGGATCACCTGTTCGTCCTGAATGCCGTATTCACCAGTCTGTTCGTGAATGCCGATCGCAATTTCATACCGAACAGTCTCGAAGCTTTTTCCATTCGCCAGCATCGCCAGACGCTTCGCCGGAATCTCCATTTCCACGGCAAGTTCAAACCGTGTCCCCTGACGCAAAAAAAACAAGTCGTGAATATCGGTGGCTCGCTCAGTGATTGCTGCGTCCAGACCTCTGGTTAGCAGGTCACCAAGAAAACTAACTGTGTCGAGAAACGTTGATTTGCCACTGGCGTTCGGGCCAATAAGTATCTGAAAATCCTTCATTGGCTGCCGGACATAACGGATCGATCGGAAATTCCAGGCTTCAATGAGGCGTATCATTCATCTTTCCCTTCGCCGAATGGCAGTTGCTCGACAATCCGATCTGCCACGGAACAACGCGTTGAAGAGGTCGTTCCAGCGCGAGGCGTGCTGATCGAGTTACTCATCAACTTTCTGAACATCACCGACTTTCCAGAGAGGGTGCGACATGCATTTCGCCCGCCTGAGATAACTTTGAGGATCCAGAAAATGCCGCCGAGGCGATGATTTGGGTAACGAGCATTTACGTCTTCTGAACCACCGTGGGTAGTTGATGAGCATCTCAGGAATTAGTGGTGTCTGCAACTCTGTTCGGCGACACCCGAAAGAGTTCTCGATGATGTTCCGCAGCCGAAGGCATGGTGTACCGCACCTTCGCAACTCCCCCAACCACAGTTCCCGTCGCGGTCTCCCATCAGTCCCATAACATCTCTGCAGGGCATGGACAAGGTTCGTGGCACGTTCGAAACCGGCCGATGGACGTTGGCCTTATTCCAAGGGGCGACGGACTGGAAGTCCGTCGTACCGCTACGGACACCGGTTGGGTGCCGTGGACTTGGGATTTCCGCTTCTCGTCAGTCCCATTCGTCCCATACGTCCCATGCGTCCCATAACATCCCGGCAGGGCGTGGACGAGGTACGTGGCAGGTTGGAAACCGGCCGATGGGCGTTGGCCTTATTCCGGGGCCGACGGACTGGAAGTCCGTCGTACTGCTACGGGGACCGGTTGGGTGCCGTGGACTTGGGATTTCCGCTTCTTATCGGTCCCATCCGTCCCATGCGTCCCATAACATCCCGGCGGGGCGTGGACGAGGTTCGTGGCAGGTTCGAAACCGGCCGATGGGCGTTGGCCTTATTCCCGGGGGCGACGGACTGGAAGTCCGTCGTACTGCAACGCGGGGCAAGGGCTGCTGTCCAGCGGTTGCCGACTGTGATCACGGGCTGTTCACGGAACCGGAGGACCGTCGAGCTGCTTTTCGAGCTTTTGAAGCAGGGCCTGCAGGGCGTCGTTTGTGAGCAGAACCAGGTTGGCTTCCGGCGTCACCGGCTGACGGAAGATCTGCTGCAACGTGCGAATGCGGCCGATGACAACGCCTTTTCCGATGCCTTCCTGGCGTCCTTCTTCACGCCCCCTCTGGGCTCCGCGTTCCATCATCGCCTCAAGGCATGTGGGCATCTGATTCTCCGATTCTATGAGCAGTCCAGTGCGGATGGCCTGTCGGAACCATTCCAGCTTTCGCGCGTCGAAGACCGTGCAGGTGCCATGTACCTTGCGACTTCCGGGGATGCGATTTTGTGGTGATTCCACTCCCTGACGGTCGCGGCTCGGCAGGGGTGTTTTGCGGTGGTTTTTTCGGGGGAATTTCATCGCGATCAGGGGTGCTGTGGTGCATGGCAACTGAAGCGTTCCCGAAACCGGCCGATTGACATCGACCGCATAACGCGGGCGACGGACTGGAAGTCCGTTGTACGGCCACGGGGACCGGTTGGGTCCCATGGACTTGGGATTTCTGCTTCTCATCGGTCCCATGCGTCCCATTCGTCCCATCACGTCCGGCGGGGCAGGACAAACTTCGTTTCAGGTTCCAAACCGGCCGATTGATAACGGCCTTATGCCGGGTACGACGGACTGGAAGTCCGTCGTACCGCAACGCGGGGCGACGGCACCTGTCCAGCCGCTTGCCCGCTGTCAGCAGAACCGCCCAGATGCCATTGACCCTGGGATTTCCGTTGTGTGGATCGGCACCGATCGCCCCTGTGTTCGCGACAAGGATGCGGCTCAGCAGGCGAGCCGCCCTCCCGGCAACACACTCTGGCAGAAAGCCGCCACCGTTGAGCTGGGCGTGAGTCCCCTGTCACACTGGCCCGGAAAGGGAAAAGCGGTAAACTGGCGTTTCAGCAGCCAACTGTTCCACTGGTCAGCAGCTCCCCGGCCGCCGCTGGCTATACGCCCCGCCACCACAAACAACAAACAACAAACCACAAACCACAAACCACAAACCACAAACCACAAACAACAAACCACAAACCACAAACAACAAACAACAACCCCCCCCCCAAATGCACTTCCACCTTCACCACGACTATATCGACCGAGCGAATCGGCATCATCCGGCGGATGAATTTTCGCGATGGGTGACGCCGGAGAACGGCCCGTCGGTACCAAATGCGGGTGGGATTCGGGGTCAGCGAGTGTCTGGCGGTGGCGGTGAGTTGGCGGTGGTGTACCTGATGACGGCTCATATGCGGACGGTGTCAGCGAACCCGTGGACCGACCACGTGGATGTAGCGAGCGGCACCATCGAATACTGGGGCGACGCCCGCAGCGGCAGTGTGCGGGAGCCCCGAGGAAACAAGCTGCTCAGACAAATCGCCGCCCTCCCGCCAGCTCAACGTCCCCCCATCCTGCACTTCACCCGCACACGCCCCGGCGTGCTGCGGTTCGGGGGACTCTGTGTGCTGGAAGAGCTGCACGAGCGCGAATTCACCGATGGAAACGGTGAAGCCATCCCGAATCTGCTGGTGAAACTGGCCATCCTCGACGCGGAAATCGTGGAAACCTCGTGGCTGCGGCGGCGGGTGGAGGAGGGGAGCGTGGCGGATAAGGGAGCAGACTGTCCGGCAGCATGGCAACAGGCCATTCAGGGACGCGTGATGCGGTTGCAGCGTCGAGACATCGGGGAAACCAAATCCGCACCGCCAGTTCAGGAGAACAGAACGTTTGATGCCGCGACCCAGTTTGAAGAGCTCCTGCAGCGAATCCAGTGGAAGGGGTTTCAGTTCGAGCCATGGCAGATTGCGGCCTACATCACAGCGCTCCGCACAAAACCATTTGTGATCCTTGCGGGAGTCTCGGGAACTGGCAAGTCAAAGCTGCCAGCGCTGGTCGCTGAGTTAACTGGTATGGAAGAAACGGTGCGCATCGCCGTCCGGCCGGACTGGAATGACAGTTCCGAAGTGCTCGGCCACGTGGATCTGCAGGGCCGCTTTCGGCCTGGCGTGATTCTGCAGAAGCTGCATGACGCAGGTTTGAGGAGCAATCATTTCCACACCTGCCTCGTGGATGAAATGAATTTGGCGCCAGTGGAGTACTATTTCGCTGAAATGCTGAGCGCAATGGAAGACATCCAGCGGCTGCCAACGGGCGGCTACTGGTCAACGCCAGTCACTGGCAACATGCTGGAGCACGACGACGATTGGGCTCGGGTGTGTCTGCCGCCGAACTTCGCGTTGGTGGGGACGGTCAACGTCGATGAAACAACCCACAGTTTCAGCCGTAAGGTGCTCGACCGGGCTTTCACGATTGAGCTTTCCGAGATTGATCTGTCCAGAGTTTCGAGAAGAAGAAATGGCCGCGTGCCAGAGGAGCCTGCGCCAATCAGTCCATGGCCCATTTCGTTTTGGTTGGCGGGACAACGGCGGCTTGCGGACATCCTGCAGCCGGGCCTGCCAATCCCCGGCGAGATTTCTGCAGCTATTGAGATTCTGGCGCTGATTAACCGAGTGCTGACGCGTGCACAACTGCAGGTGGGTTATCGAGTGCGCGACGAAGTCGGGTTGTTTCTTTACAACGCCAGAGAACTGATGAACGGGTTTCGTACGCTGACTGGATCTGCGGTCGATCCACTGGATCTGGCTGTGTGTATGAAGGTGCTCCCTCGAATCACGGGCGGTAGTCAGTCTATCCGTTGGGTCCTTGGCGCCCTGGCAGCGATCGCGCAACACGGTACGCTGGCTGAAGTATCTGGCGAACCTGATGATGTGCTGCAAAGTCGATTCAGCGATTTTCTGCCGGGGGACGCTGCGCCGGCTCGATTTCCCATGCTGCTTGCTCGGTTGAGCACGATGTATCAACGCCTTGAGCGCGAAGGTTTTACCTCGTTCTGGAATTGATTTGTCCAGTGGAGTATCGGCCGCATGCAAACTGAGGAACAGGAACGGCTTTACTGTCAGCACCTGCTGAACGCGCTGGCCGCACGTCCGGAATCGACGGCAACTCAAACCCTGAAGCCCGGAACTACCCGCAATGCAGCGCGATTTACGATGAACCTTTTGTGTGAGCGTCTGGGTGCGGCGGGAGCAGTGGAGTTAGTGGAACGCACCACCATTCGGTGGCGCGACGGTTTGGTCAACATGCGGCATGCCGTCAACACAGAGTTCTGGACTAATCTGACAAGCTCCACCGTGGAACGCATGGAAACGCTGTCTGGAGTGCATCCTGCAGCGTTTGTGCTGATGTGCTGGTCATCCGAGGCTGCAGAATTTCATGTCTGGGCAATTCCGGGAAGTATGATTCGCGACGGGCTTTCGGCGTTCAATCTTTCCGCGAATGGTCGGTATCGAATGGTTCGAATTGTGCCTGGCAGAAATCGCTTTGAGGGTTTCACGAACTCGCCGGACCTGACGCCGCTGTATCGACGACTGACGTGGAATGATGGCGAGCTGACGCAGCTGCGGCCTGCGATTCAGGCGGACCAGGCAGAACGGACCCGGTACGATGACGCGGGAGTAACTGCTGACATCATCAGCATCGCTCAGCGGTATCATAGCGATCGTGTTGTGTTTCGAAGCCCGGAAAAGGGGGCACGATACTTGGTGTCGGGTGTAGATGAAAAAGGTTGTGTGGTTCAGCGTGTCGGTGGCGACCCCGCTCGCCTGACCTGGAGTAACTACAGGAAGAAATATGCAGCTCTGCAAAAGTCCGGTTCGTTTGCACGGCGATCGCAGCTGGACGCGACCGTTGCGATTCACATGATGATGCTGCAGGGCAGTTCGATCGTGACTGCCGCGCAAGGGGCTGGTGTTCGCTTGCTCTCGAGCAGGGCGGACACACTGGAGTATCTGCAGACGCGTCTTGAAATTGTTTGCCAGCCACAAATTTTGCGAGCCGGCACATTACTCGCTGTCGTTGAAGCGATGAATTCGAGGGAGCTAACCGAAAACTCAATATCGCCCGCCGATCTTCTGACATGGGTCGAACGCGTTTGCAATCGGAGCGGTGTTGTTGCGGGCCCCGATGAGATCGTCAGGGCCATAGCACACCTCGCGGACGTCGGGCTCATGCTCTTCGTCCAAAACGACGTGAACGCAGACGCTTCAGAGTTCATGCGCACTCGCAGCCTGTTTCTGGCAGCTGTGCCCAATGTGATCCTCCATTCAGTCCTGTGGACAGTGCTAAGCTCGTCTTCTGACAGGCAGGAGCTCTCGAATACTCTCCACGACATTGCCGGAGTTTTCGTTGATTCGGAACGCACCTTCGAGTCATCGGGGACTTTGCAGGAAGGCATAAGTCAACTGATTGACTCGATCAGTCGAACCGGTTTTGTCTATCAGCCGTGGCAGATTGCCTGCTATGTGACGGCACTTCGCACAAAACCGTTTGTGATTCTGGCTGGAGTTTCGGGAACGGGAAAGACGAAGCTTCCGCGACTGATTGCCACGTTATCTGGAGCGTCTGAACCTGTCCGTGTTGCTGTACGGCCCGACTGGACCGACAGCTCAGACATACTCGGCTATGTCGATCTGCAGCACCAGTTCAGACCGGGACTTGTGCTGCAGCAGCTGCGGCGGGCATCCAGCGATGTGATGAGCTTCCATACGTGTATTTTGGACGAAATGAATCTTGCCCGTGTTGAGCACTATCTGGCTGAGTACTTGAGCGCTGTGGAGGAATGTGTCCCGTGCCCGGGAGGTGGATTCCAGTCAACCAGCTTGCTGGCGTATATCGCTGGCGAAGATAACGCTGAATGGGCGACTCAGGTTTTACCACCTAATTTCGCAGTGGTCGGCACTGTGAACATGGATGAAACGACACAGGCATTCGGTCGCAAGGTTCTTGACCGTGCCTTTACCATCGAATTGTCAGATATTGACCTTCAGATGATGGGGCTGATCGATGCGGCGAAATGCGACGCAGAGCTCCAGCGATGGCCAGTTTCATGGTGGACTGCACGCTATCGACGTATCAGCGACGTTTCTGAGGAGTGTCGCGGGTTTGACAGCATTCTGGATCGAGTCATCCGAGTCCTGACGCTGGCCAACACGGTGCTGATTCACGCTCAGATGCAGCTGGGTTACCGTACTCGTGATGAGATTGCCTTATTCATGCTCAACGCCGCTGATGTTCAGGAGAGTTTCCGGACACTTGGCGGCGAAGCGGTTGATCCACTCGACCTCGCTTTGATGATGAAGGTCCTTCCGCGTCTGGTCGGCAGCAGTCAGCTGATGCGTCAGATACTGGCTGGTCTTATCGACCTTGCTCAGACAGGCATATCCGCTGATGCGGATACGGATGCCAGCCCGACAGTCGTGAGATGGGAATCTCTTGGCCAGCAGGCTGCCTTTCGAGGTGCCGCCTTTCCCTACACCCTTGCCAGATTGTGCTTGATGCATCAGCGTCTGGAACGGGAAGGGTACACTTCCTTTTGGTTGTAATATGCCCGCACTGTTTTGCCTGCAAACCTCGTCTTTTCAGCTTGACTGGCACGAGATTACTCGAAGTCAGCGCGAGCCTTCAGAAGTGCGCGCATCGCATTTTTCCGTGCGAGTGGTTTCTCGCGTCTGTCGTCTGGAGGACGGTTCATGGAAATCCGCTCCTGATGGACTGAGGACCCAGTTTGGCATCGCTGTCGGACCGGCGTTGAGGGAGGAGACAGAATACCAGATTTACCTGCGAACGCGCGGGACCTCGCGGTCAGTGCAACTTCTGCATCGTGATCCACAAATTCGTCGGAACCTGGTCTCACAGGAGCAGAACCATGTTGTTCATGGTCTGCTCAATTTTCGCGGTCAAATCGGCCGAACAGAATTCACCGTTCTCGTGGATGAACGCCCGCACCTCATACTGGAACTCGAAGTTTTTCCAACGAAACTCGACTACCAGACCGATTTCCTTGAAATTCTCGGTGACCTTCAGGTGCACGCGAGGAGCCTTGCGTTGGAGTATCTTCGGGCGACCTATCTGCATGGGAGGCAAATTGCAGCCAGGAAGCCATCAGAACTCGAATGGCTGTTGATTCTGCGTGGATGTATTGAATCGCTTGATAAAGCCATCGCATATATTGCCCAGCGGCCACGTCGACGTTTGGAGCAAACGCAGCAGATGATTCGGGCCGAACGCATTCGGCGGGTGGATTCCGTTGTTCGACAGCAGTTACGACGGGGGGCGGGAAGCGGCACGTCAGCAGAAGTTGGTGGGTTGTGGATGCGAGAAAAAATCATGGCGGCGCCCCATATCGCCACGCTCGATACTCCCGAACACCGCTGGCTGCGATGTCAGCTTGAGCAGATCCAGCGGCAGCTGACAGGGCTGATCAACGCTGTCGCAGAAGTTGCAGAATCTGAACGACAGTCAGCTATTTGGTCAGAACTCGCTGCGTTCCGCCAGCGTGTCGCCTGGATGCTCAGAACTGAGCCTATGACCGCTGCCCGCAGCAGCGAAATGGCTGACCTGCAATCACTTCAGCTTCAGCAGGCTCCCGGATACCGAGAGGCATCGCAGGCGTGCCGGGCACTTCGTTTGGGACTCGCACTTGAAGGCGACTCGCTTCGTCTCAGCGTCAAGGATCTGAGCACACTCTATGAAAACTGGGTCTACATCGAAGTGCTCCGGATCATCCAATCCCTTGTCGGGAAGCCTGCCACCGGCATCGATGTACTGCCACCGGGTCGAATCGGTGTCAGTCAGGTACTTGCGAAAGGTCGGCAGAATTCGGTCTGCTTCAATCCCGGAAACGGGCGAAAAATCGAGGTCATCTACAACCCACAGTTCCACAACCCAGCTGCGATGCTGATCCCACAGCGCCCGGACATACTCATTCGTCTGACCCAGCCAGGCTGGCCCGCGGTACAAGTTATTCTTGATGCGAAATACCGACTTGAAAACTCACCCGAATATCGGCGGCAGTTCGGATCTGCAGGGCCACCCTCAGACGCTGTCAACGTGCTGCATCGCTACCGTGATGCCGTCCTCGAAATGCTGCCGGACGAGCACGGAGTAAGGACAGCCAAACGCAGCGTCGTCCATGCCGCAGCAATCTTTCCGGGCTCTCCGGAAGTCTGTCGTGAGTTTCGCCAGAGCCGTCTCTGGGCTGCCCTTGACCGTTTGGGGATTGGCGCGATTCCCGCACTCCCGCACGATCGCTCGTTGCTTGAAGAGTGGCTGCACAGGATTCTTCGCGAAAGTGGCTGGGAAATCGCAGAGCGACTGGTTCCACACACCACAGAATCCTCACACCGAGACTGGCAGAAGGCATCGCAGGAGCCTGTGCTGATTGCGGTGATCGACTCCAAAGACTGCACGGAACGCTTTGCCTGGCTGCAAAGCAACCGCTGTTGCTATGTCAGAATGCCCACACGACCCCATCGGCATTTTCGTGTCTCGCGAGTCGCCTTCTACTGTCCGCGTCCGATCGAGAAGACACCTGCAATCAGCTACGCGGCCGATGTGCTCGACACAACCGTAGTAAGCCGCAGCGAAATCAACACACCCTGGCCTTCACGACACGCTTCTGATCAGACCATGATCCTGTATCGCCTCGGTCCCATTCTCAGACTTTCCCGTCCCATCCTGCATACGGATTCGACAGAGACATCGTTTCGTGGAGATCGATGGACCACACGGCTGGCACTCGACCGAGCCATTAGTTCAACGGAGATTGCACTTGAAACAGCATCGGAATGGAGACTTTATGAGGGCCTTCGATCTCGCGGCGTTGACTTTCGCCTTCGCCTGCATGCCATCAGCCACAACGACGAATCCAGCGAACGAGGCCGCGTCTGGTTTCTGCTGAATGACCAGCTCCGCGTACGGTTTGACGGGGCTAATGGTTTTCTTGTCACCGCTGGACAGACGGAACGATGGCTTGGTCTAACTGAGGTCCTGAAGAATGCGGAAGATGCCATGAAATGGCCGCTGGGTCAAGATCCGTCGTAAGTCAGTGCGTTGAGTGTGTCAATTCCGTACAGGGTACGCGGATTGTCGTTGCAAACAGGTCTGATGGGGTGAAATTCGGATGCAGGCCAAACGGCAAACTGAAGGGTTGAGGCGTTGCAGGACTGCGTCATCGAGAATCCTAAAAATCTGCCGGAGCTTTTCGGTGGCGGACGGGACGTGTCGTGGCTGGCGTTGAACGCGTTCGCGCGTTCATCCTGCGCAGGGCGTGGGGGTGCGCAAGGTCTGGGTGTGGGCAGGGTCTGGGCAGAGTGTAGAGCCCCTCACCCCCGCCCCCTCTCCCCGCGGGGAAGAGGGGGGATCAGGTCTATGAACTCCGCGTTAATCACGACATCTGTCGCGGTCTCGGCTGTGAGCGGGATGGTGGGATAGTCCGGGTTGATCGGTTGCAGCTCGATTGTCTGGTGTTCCCAGCCATCGGCCGTCTGCGTTTTTTTCGAGTGATATCGTTTGACCGTATAACGCCCGCCTGTTTCTGCTGAGGATTCTGTTCGCAGCTGCACCAGCAGCAGTCGCCCCTGACGACTCCCGGCGGGACAGGGGCGGAAGAGGCACCAGGCGGCGTTGGGGATTCGCGGCTGCATTGACTGGCCATGCACCTGAGCGACAAACATGCCCGGTTGCAGCTCGCGGCCGGAAATCGGAACCCAACCCTGAATCTCCGGCGAGGATTCCGGGCCCCAGAATCCCGCCGCAATGCCAAGATCATACACTGGCACCCAGCGCTTGTATTGTTCTGCTGCGGCCACCTGGCGTTGAAATCCCGGCGGCTGTTCTGCTGCAGGGGAAACCATTCTTGCGCCCGCGGTGGTTGTCGTCAGCGATTCTGTTGCCACAGGCTCTGCCAGCCATCCATCAGTCTGCTTCCGAAATCGCACACGAAACTGAGTGCCTGGCAGGCCTGCATTCGGACCGAACCACGATCTCAGCAACTGCGGAAGCTGATTCCCGGACGTGTCTTTGGGGCTTGCGACGTTGCAGGCCACCTTCACGCAGCGAAAGACCCAGCACTGGCCGTCCGGCAACTGCACGTCAACAGGCCCTGCCGGTCGTCCCGGCATTTTTTCGACTGTGGGCAAAAACAGAATCGGTTTTCCGTTGACATGCGAAACAACAGCCTCCCACACCATTCCCTCACCCTGCGGTTCCCCTTCCAGTCCCCGACTGGCGCAGTAGGCGGCGAGGCGCCAGTCGATGAGTTCGCTGGTGAGCTGGATGAAGGAGGGGACGAGTTGGGGGGCGATTTGTGGACGGAATTCGAACTGATTCGATTGCAGCTGGAACCAGGTTTTTCCGGCCTGTTCGTCCAGCCAGCGACCAATGGGCCATTTGCGCCACCACGTGCACCATTCGGCGTCACTGAATTCGGACTGTTCCTTAATGTCCCGGTTCAGGACCCGGTGCTGCTGCAGATGTCGGCGACAGCTGAGTGAGAGCTGTTCCAGAGGAATTCCGCCGGGCAGTTCCTCGCGATCCAGCAGGACTCGCAGGACGATCATTTTATAGCTGCGGTTGAGTGCTGTGGTTTCCAGCATGCGAAACCAGTCAGCGTGAGCCTTGAGGCATTCGGCTTCTTCCGCTGTCAGGTCACCTTCGCTGCGCACGAAATTCAGCCAGCCGTCCTGTGTGGCGCCGACGGTGCCGGGGCGGTAGCCGTGGCGGAAGAATTCGAGCGCTGTGGGACGCCGCTGATTGTCGTCTCGCCACTGGCGGTAGGCATCGCGAGCGGCTACGGCGCCGTGTGGGAGGAATTCCTGGAGCAGATCGCGGGCGGCGAGGTCGAGATCGACGAGGCAGCCGGGGGGGAGTTGTGGCGGGGAACCGGAGATGAGATTGCGGACGCCGTTCCACCCTGCGCTGTGATTTCCAATCGCCAGCAAATGCAGCAGTCGGCTGGCGAAGGTGCGGTGATTGCCGACGAAGTCCAGCACCAGCAGGCGTTGCTTGCCGGGACTGGTACGCAGCCCGCGACCCAACTGTTGCAGGAAGAGCACTTTGGATTCGGTGGGGCGGAGCATGACGATGCGATCGACGGCGGGGATGTCGAGTCCTTCGTTGAACAGGTCCACGGAGCAGAGGCTGCTGAGTGTACCGTTGCGGAGCGCGTCGAGGGATTCGCCGAGCGGATCGCTGCCACTGCCGGAAAACACGGCAGCGGCGGTGAGTCCGTGACTGCGGAGCCAGTCGCGGGTGAAACTGGCGTGGCGGCGGGAACAGCAGAAGTAGATTGTCCGTGTGCCCGGATGGGCCTGCATGGCTTCCCGGAGCCGTTCCATGCGGGCACTGGTCATGACGGCACGTTCCAGTTCCTCCGGGTCGAATCGACCGCTTCGCCAGGGGATCTGTGAGTATTCGACGGTGTCGGCGATGCCGATATAGTGGAAGGGCACCAGCGATTCTTCTTCGATGCCATCGCCGATGGACGCAAGACAGGCGAGGTTGTCATCGAAGAGAGTTGCGACGTCGATGCCGTCGGCGCGTTCGGGGGTGGCGGTGAGTCCCAGCACAAAGCCGGCCTGGAGACTGGCAAGCACGCGGCGCCAGGTGGGGGCCTGGGCGTGATGAACTTCGTCGAAGATGGCATAGTCGAAGCGGGTGGCTTCGAGCAGAGCAAGACCTGCGGGGCGGCAAAGTTTCTGAATGGAGGCGACCACGAGTTCGCCGGAGAAGTCATTCTGTCCACCGAGATACCACGAGACGGTGGCGGGTTTGAATTCTGTATCCAGCAGACTGGTGATGGCCGCTTCCGCCTGGGCAAGGATCTGGCTGCGGTGGGCCACGATGAGAATTCGCGGACGGCGTTGTTGCTCACGGCCGAGCTGGCAGACATCGAGTGCTGCGAGCCACGTTTTGCCCATGCCCGTGGCGACGGCGGCGAGAGCTCGTCCGCAGCCCGACTGACGCAGCCGCACGAGGCTTACAAGAGCGCGCTTCTGCCACGGCCGCGGCTCCAGCTGAACTTTATCGACCGCTGGTTCGTCAAAAGCCATGCCGTCCGGCCAGAGTCGCTGGACCGTGTTGCTGTAATCGGTGATCAGAGCCGCTGTGAGCGGACGGGCGGCGTGCCAGAGTTCCGTGAAGGCGGCCGTGAAACGAACGGCAGCAGCAGGAGCGGCCTGGGCGGAGGTGACGAGGTTCCATTCGACGCCGGTGAGCAGTGCAGCGCGGGAGAGATTACTGGAACCCACCACAAGGCAGGTCCCGGTGAAGTCCGCGGAGGCGTCCGCCGTGGGTGTGGGGGTGGGGGTGGGGGTGTCTGTTTCAAGCGTGTCGCGAATGCACCACGCTTTGGGGTGAAAGGAGGCCGGGGAGCTGGGGAGTTCGGCGGTCAGGATCAGCCGCACGTCGAGCGGTGGCTGGCGGAGCCTGGTGGAGGCGGCGACATCCGCGGCGGTTTCTTCTGCGGCGCTGATCCATCCCAGCAGCCGCTGGAGCGCACGGGGGTCGGAGATGCCAAGGTAATCAGACACGAGGATGCGGATGCAGGCCCCGCGGGCGACGGCAGCGAACAGTGCGGTTTCGATGACGTCCAGCCCCGAGAGCCGTACGAAGGAAGACAGGATATCAACACTGGCTGCACCGGCCAGGCGACTGGCAAGCCGCGGCCAGAGCGGTGAGTCGGGGTGACCGGTGGTGAGTGTCGTGGGCAGTGCGGGCGTGGAACTGTGCGCGGGGGTTGTTGCGGGTGATGTTGCTGCCGGTGGGGGTGGGGGTGGGGGTGGGGGTGGTGACGGTGGCGGTGGAGCGAGGTAATTCGCGAGCTGCGGTATGACGGCGCGCACGCCGCCTCGGGGATCGGGCACATCGCCGTGGTAGCGAGGAATGACGTGAACGTGAACATGCGGCACGGTTTGTCCGGCCGCGGCACCGGAATTGAAGCCGACGTTGTAGCCGTCGGGTTTGGGTTGAAGAGTTTGATCGAGCAGTTGGCGGACGTCGTTGACCAGTGACAGCAGAGCAGCCTGTTCGGCGGGGGTGGCATCAAACCATGTCGGTACCGATCGACGCGTGACGACCAGCGTATGTCCTGGCGAGACGGGAAAGCCATCTGCGAGGGCAAACGCGAGTTCGTTGGCGACGAGCCATGAGGAGTGTGGTGCGGCGAGAAAAGGAGACATACGTGGAATTTACCGGAAGACGCAGGAAACAGCCACCGTGGCGGCTGCGTTTCGGCGGGCGTCGGTCTTCCGGGAAATCTCGGTGATATCCGCCCAGGAATGTGCTGGTTCGGGACACATTTTGCGGAAATCTCGCCGGGAATTTGATATTCTTCCCGCGATCGGCCCGGGCTGAAGTTGTTCACGGAGCGACAGATGATCATTCGCAAGGAATACAAATTCTACGCAGCTCACCGCAACGAAACGCTGCGCGACAAATGCAGTAATCTGCACGGTCATCGCTACGGCGTCAGCTGTTTGTTTGAGGTCGAGCGGGACGGAGAAATCAGTACACTCTTCGGCACTTTTGACGACATGGTGGAACCATGGCTGCGGGAACGTTACGACCACGGACTGCTCATCAATCGCCATGACCCCCTCTACGAATCGCTGCTTGAACACTGCCGCCGCACGGGCGAGCAGCTGAAAATGAAGGTTTTTGACGGTCCCACAAGCGTCGAGAATCTGGCGTGGATGCTGTTCACGGAAATCACCGAAATGGGCTTCCGCCTCGCACAGCTGGAAATTCGCGAAACCGACACCGCCACGATTCTGTACACCCGCGAAGACTGGATTCGCGACAACCGTGAACTGGCCATCCAGCGAAATACGCAGTCACGAACCTCGCCATAGAAATCACGTGGCAAAAGTGCCATGCACCCCGCTGCATTCAGTGCGAAACACCGCCGCTGGTCAGCCGCTGGTCAGCCGCTGGTTCAGCCGCTGGTTCAGCCGCTGGTTCAGCCGCATGTTCAGCCGCATGGCGGCAGCCTGCGGGCAAAGGACCCTGCAAACGCCCCACCGACGCCCTCACGAACGCGCGCACCTTCGGTGCGAAAC
>Ga0172372_10005985_pt1 | contig 16748 bp, 19 predicted proteins | sample LakKiv5m_2_FD_114544 | JGI IMG/M metagenome (GOLD analysis project Ga0172372, IMG submission 114544) | Freshwater microbial communities from Kabuno Bay, South-Kivu, Congo - kab_092012_9.5m | ecosystem: Environmental > Aquatic > Freshwater > Lake | place: Democratic Republic of the Congo...
AATCACAGATGATGTTCCAAACGAAGAACCCGAAAGGATGATTACCTGTGTTCCATTCCGAGATGCTGTGGAAATAATCAACAAATGGTTTGAAGAAGGACATGTGATTACTTTTTTCACCTCTAGAACTGAAGACCACCGAAAAATTACAGAAGATTGGTTTGCAAAACATGGAATCAATTATCATAACCTTCTCATGAATAAACCCAGAGGTGGAAACTATCATTGGATAGACAATCACATAGTTAGAGCGACAAGGTATGACGGAGTGTGGGGTGAACTCATAAAAAAAAGAGTGGATATAGAAGTATTTGAAGAAAAATGATCACAGTTGGATTTTCAACTCGGAAGATAAATCCGAGTTTTGTAGATTATATCAAATCAAGCGTAGGTCCGAAGAATGTTGAGATAATTCCGATCGAAAATGACGGAAAATATTCTTTGACGGAGGCTTACAATATGATCTTGGATCAAGCACAAAATGACATTGTTATTTTGATGCATGATGACATTTATTTTGATAATAAGAGTTGGGGGTCAAATGTCTTATTTCACTTTCAAAAGAATCCTGAATATGGAATCTTGGGTGTGGCAGGGACAACTCACATGCCGAAGTCTGGTCAGTGGTGGGAGGATAGAACCAAAATGCATGGGATTGTAAATCATGAACACGAAGGGAAAAAGTGGGAATCCAAATATTCAAATAGTTTGGGTAAGAAGATTCAAGAGGTAGTTGTTTGTGATGGACTTTTTCTGTGTGTAAATAAAAATCAAATCAAAAAACAATTTAATGAAGAAGTTAAAGGGTTTCATATGTATGATATTGATTTTTGTTTTAGGAACTATTTGGAAGGAGTAAAACTCGGTGTTATTTATGATGTTAGGGTTACACATAAATCCATCGGGATGACCAATCAGGAGTGGGAAAATAACAAAAACCAATTTGCGGAAACTTATAAAGATTTCTTACCAACCAAAATCAAAAGAAACCTGACGATGGATTCAAGAATCAAAGTTCTCATATCTGGACTTTTTTTGAATCAATTTACAGGATCAGAAATGTATCTCTATGAGTTGTCAAAAGAATTATCAAAATTAAATTGTGATGTTACGGTTGTGGCACATAATGATAATGGCCCATTGTCAAAATTAGCGAAGAAATTAAACATAAAACTTCTTAGATCAGACGAGTATCCCGGTTATAAATTGGGTGATGGGAAATGGACGATGAATAGTCCAAATGGTCAGGTTGTGTCCAATCCAAACACCTTTTACAAAACCAGTGAGGTAAGTTTTGATATTATCCATACACAACACAAACCTATAACTGAAAAGGTATGTAGTTTATATCCAACAATACCAAAAATAACGACAATTCATTCTGAAGTTATCGATTTAGAAAACCCATTTATTCATGAATCTATCGAGGAATATATTGCCATCAGACCAGAAATTAAGGATCATCTTATCGATAGATTTGAAATCGATGAGAATTTGATAGATGTGATTTATAATCCGATAGATGGTTCAAGGTTCAATGAAAAGAATACAACCGAGGGTAATTATGTTTTATTTGTCGGGACCATTGACTACTTAAGAAAACAGACAATAGAAGACTTGGTGGAATACACCAAATCAATTGGAAAAGAACTTTGGGTGGTTGGGAAACGAAATCCACAAAATGATTATATTATCGAGGTTTTGAAAAATCCACATGTGAAACATTTTGATGACAATTACAATGTTGAAAAGTATGTAAAAAATTGTTATCAGACTGCTGGAATACAACTTGGTAGAACCACAATTGAAGGTTGGTTGTGTGGAAAACAAGGATGGATTTACAAAGTAGATAGTTCAGGTAATATTATTGATAAATCATTGAACGATCCTCCCGAAGATAAAGTAAAATTTAATTCTTCTGAGGTTGCTAAGAAAATAAAACAAAAGTATATAGATATTTTAAATAAATGATAATTCTTACCACGACTTACAACTGTGAAAATTATATAGAAAGGTCTTTATCTACCATAATGTCTCAATCTTATAAAGATTTCAGATGTTTTATAACTGATGATCTTTCTACCGACACAACAGTCAATAAAATTAAAAATTTCATCAAAAATGACGAAAGATTTACTTTAGTTCAAAACGAAAAAAAAATGTATCAAGCGGGTAACTATGATCAAATAATCAGAGGAAATTATGGAATTCAAGATGATGATATCTGTATTGAGGTAGATGGTGATGATTGGTTACCAGACGCAAATGTATTCAAAAGAGTAAGAAAAACATATGATGAAAATGATATTTGGTTAGCTAATGGAAGTTTCAAGTATCACGATGGTAGACATGGATTTTCTCAACCACATACAGATTTCGAAGATATTAGAAAAAAACCTTTTACTCTCTCACATTTACGAACATGGAAATCTTTTTTATGGAGAAATATAAATTCTGAAGATTTGAAAGATGAGAAGGGTGAATATTGGAAAATTTCATGCGACTTGGCATTCATGTTTCCGATGGTTGAAATGTGTGGAATTGAACATTATAAATTTATGAATGAAATAAACTACATTTATAATGAAAGTAATCCGTTGAACGAACATAAGGTTGATATGTCACGCGTTATTGAAATGAATAAAATCATTAGGTCTTATAAACCTTACAAAAAATTAATCAGATAGAATATAATTTTAGATAAAAAATGAATGAATTTAAAATATCTGTATGTATCCCCACCTATGAGTGTAACGGAAGAGGTGTTGAATTTTTATCCAAAAATATCGAATCGATCTTAGATCAGACTTACCCAAACATTGAAATTGTTATTTCTGATCACTCAAAAAATGACGAAATCCAAAAATATATTGAATCGATCAATAATGAAAATATTGTTTATATCAGAAACAATGAACATATAGGTTGGCCTGCTCACAACACTAATAACGCAATTAGAAATTCAACAGGAGATTTTATCAAACTAATGAATATGGATGATTATATAGAAGGGTCTGACACTATTCAGTTAATGGTTGATCTAATAAATGAAGACTGTAAATGGGTAATTAGTGGATGTAAGCATTTAAACTACAACACAGGTGAATGGTCAAATCCAATTATTCCAAGAATCGAGGGTGATGGTAAGCATCTACTCAGGGGAATTAATTTTGTGGGGTGTCCAAGTGTTGGTTTGATTCCTAAAGAGGAGTATTTTGATTCCGAAATAGTCTATTTTATAGATTGTGAGTTGTGGTATAGAATGTTCATAAAATATGGATACCCAGGTGTTCTTAAAGACTATAGGATAGTAATTGGAATAGGGGATCATACCTTAACAAACCAACTATCTTCAAAACAAAATGAATGGTTAAACCAAGATATAAGATATTGTCAAATTAAATATCCCTAATGAAAAATATACAACTTTTTATTCCCAAATTTAGAAAAGAAGAAATAATAGAACATATTTCATCTTGTTTGGATATAGGATGGACAGGTTTAGGTTTTAAAACAATAGAAATTGAAAATAAATGGAAAGAATATACAAATCTCCCATTTGCTCATTTCATAAATTCCAATACTTCAGGATTACATTTAGCTTTTAAAATTCTAAAAGATACAAATAAATGGAATGACGGTGATGAAATTATCACTAGTCCCTTAACCTTTGTATCATCAAATCATGCGATTGTATATGAAAAATTAAAACCTGTTTTTGCCGATGTTGATGATCACCTATGTCTCGATGTTCAATCAGTTGAGTCCAAAATTACCAAAAAAACAAAAGCAATTCTTTTTATAGGAATTGGGGGTAATACTGGTCAGTTGAATTCTATAATTGAATTGGCTAAAAAATATAAATTAAAAATTATTCTTGACGCTGCTCACATGGCGGGTACTCATATTCGGAATCCAATCACGGGTGATGCGGAACACGTGGGTCATCGAGTAGATGTTAGTGTATTCAGTTTTCAATCTGTAAAAAACCTACCCACTGCGGATTCTGGAATGATATGTTTTAATAATGAAGATTATGACACTTTAGTAAGAAAATTGTCTTGGCTTGGAATTGACAAAGACACTTACCAAAGAACAAATGACAAAGGTAGTTACAAATGGGAATATGAGTTAATTGATGTTGGTTACAAATATCATGGGAACTCAGTAATGGCATCTATGGCTCTTGTTGGTTTAAAATATTTAGAAAAAGATAACCAAAGAAGGAGAGAGATTTCTGAAAAATATGAAACCGAACTTATGAAACAAAATATGAGAGTAATTTCAACACATCATGATTGTTTAAAATCTTCAAGACATTTATTTCAAATAGTTGTTGAAAACCGAAATAAATTTATGGAATTATTAAATTCTAGTGGAATTTATCCTGGTGTTCATTATAGGGACAATACAAATTACAAAATGTATAATGACCAATTCGGAAAGTGTCCTAATTCACATTATATATCCGAAAAACTAATTTCATTACCTCTACACATGTATCTTTCCGATGATGATGTTGATTATGTTATCGAAGAGGTAATTCGAATAAATGATATTCTGAAAAAATGAAAGGCATAATTATTTTGGGGGCTGCGGGTTTAGCTAAAGAATTTTATTATTATATAAAAAGAGCAAATCCAGAAATCGAAGAATATTTCTTCGTAAATGATTTACAGGATGGTCAGACGGAGTTGAATATAGATGGGAAAATATTTTCAGTTATAAAAAATTGGGAATTCGATAAAATTTATCCTTTTGTAATTGCCGTTGGTAATCCAAGAATAAAAAGAATTTTAGTTTCGAAAGCTTTGCAGTATGGTCTTGAACCATCCGAGACAATTGTTGACCCTTCGGCTATTATTCTCACGGATAAAAAAAATTTAGGAAAAGGTGGTTTGATCGCCGCGGGTTGCGTTATTACATCTGATGTTACTTTTGGTAATTATGTTACCTTGAATTTGAATACCACTGTAGGTCATGATACTACAATAGGAGATTATTGTACAACCAATCCGGGTGTCCATATCTCAGGTCAAATTGAGATTGGTGAAAACAATGAATTTGGTACAGGATGTATAGTGAGAGATAGATTAATAATAGGTTCTAATAAAACTTTTGGAGCTCAGTCCGCTGTTGTTAAAAATATACTCGATAAAAGTCCCGAAACTTACATTGGGGTACCTGCTAAAAAATTGATGAAAGATGTTTAATGTAGTACAATATTCTAGCTGGGATCTTAGGGTTCAAATTGAAACAAATAAACCATGTGAGTTATATGTAGATAGTTTCCCCAACACACCTAAAAATTCAATCAGAGTTTTGTGGATGGCAGAACCCGATGAAATTAGTGGGATAAAGAAAATTGTATTCCAAAGATATAAGGAGTTCGATTTAATTTTAACACATGACAGTGAAGTTCTTGAAATGTGTTCGAATTCTCGTCTTCATACATTCGGGACAACATGGATTTTGGACTACAATTATAATCAAATAAAAAAATATTGTGTTACATCCTTAATTGGTGGTAAACAACTTTCTACAAATCACATACTTCGTCAAAAAATACCACAAATTAAAAGTGAAATTAATAATATTGAAGTACAACTTTTTGGTAGTATCAATTATCCGTTTGTAGGTGAAGGTATTGATCAAATTATGAAAGATAATGACAGAAAAAATGAACTTTTTTACTCTCAATATCATATAGCTATTGAAAATTTTTCGAAAGAAAACTTTTTCACTGAAAAATTGATGGATTGTTTTCAAACTAAGACAATACCTATTTACATGGGTTGTCCTAATATTTCTGATTTCTTTGATATTAGAGGGATGTATATTGTAAATTCATTGGAAGAAGTTACAAATGTGATCAAAAATCTAACGCCCGAAACATATTTCAATCTTGAAGAATATATAGAAATAAATTATGAATTAAGTAAAACCCATTCACATTTCAGAGAAAGACTCAAAAATGTAGTATCCGACTTTGTAAATAAAAATTAAAATGAATAACGAAATAGAACTCAATCTACAAAAAATTGTTGATGGTCACCATAAGGTGACCTATAGAGGTATCAAAATGATTAAAAATCCATTCGATTATCTTATTTATCAGATGATAATTAATGAAGTAAAGCCGGACTTAATTATAGAGATCGGAACTAATCATGGAGGTACTTCTTTGTATATGTCAGATATGTTAGATTTGATCGGTAAAGGAGAAATACACACGATAGATATTACTGAATACCCCATGAATTCTTTGATAACTAAAAACAAAAGAATCAAAAGATTTTCGGGTGGATATAAATCTTATGATTTGAAAAATACCGAAGGTTTTGATAAAATATTGGTAATTGATGATGGATCTCATTTGTATGAAGATACCCATGAAATTATTGAAAAATTCAAAGATATTGTTACCCTGAATAGTTATTTTATTATTGAGGATGGTGCCCTAATTCATATTGGTTTAGAAAAAACTTATGGGGGTGGTCCATTAAAGGCAATAGATGAATTCATGAGTCAAAATAATCAGTATATAATCGATAGAAAGTGGTGTGATTTTTTTGGATACAATACTACTTTCAATACAAATGGTTATCTTAAAAGAGTCAAGTAATGAATACTGTTTCAACTAGATTGATGGGTGGTTTGGGAAACATGATGTTTCAAATATCAGCAGCTTTTGCAGTTTCTTTAAGGGATGAAAAAGATTTTATTTGTGACACAGAAAATATGATGATACCACATAAATCTTATGATTATTATTCGAATAACATTTTTAGAAAAATAAAATTTTCGAATGAATTTGAAAATTTCGAAGTCATCAATGAACAAGGATTTAATTACCATAAAATACCATCGACAGTTGGGGATGTTAAATTGAATGGATATTTCCAAAGTGAGAAATATTTTATTGATTTTAAAAAAGAAATTTCAAATTTATTTGAAATTGATCAAAACACTGACTTATATCTAAATCAAAAATATCAAAAAATATTAAATAATAAGACATGTTCCATCCATGTTAGACGAGGTGACTACACTCACCTACCAAATCATCATCCAACTCAAAAAATAGATTATTATAAAAATGCAAGCAAAATAATTGGTGTTGAAAAAACTTACCTTATATTTTCGGACGATATTGAATGGTGTAAATTAAACTTTGATTTCTTGGAGAATAAAATTTTTATCACCGATAATACTGACTTCCAAGATTTATATCTTATGAGTAAATGTGATGATAATATCATCGCCAACTCAACCTTCAGTTGGTGGGGTGCTTGGTTGAATCCAAACCCAAATAAGAAAGTGATCGCCCCTAAAATATGGTTTGGTAATTTCTATTCAAACTTTGACACTAGTGATTTATATTTTCAAGATAGTATAATTCTATAAAGTAAGTTAATGAATCATATTCCTCTAATCGATTTAGTTGATACACAAAAAGGTAAGACAGCATTTGTGTGTGGTACAGGTCCCAGTCTAAAAAATTATATAGATAGATTAAAAAATAGAAATGAAAATGAAATAATCATATCTTGTAATGATATAGATATTATGACAGATTTAGTACCTGATTACTGGGTTTTTGCAAATTCCGTTCAGACAATCCAAAGTATGAAACCGAGATTAGATAAATTCCCAAGATCTTTCGTGATACATGCTGATTCTGTAGATACAACACCAAGATCTTGGTCTGAAGAAAATATTGTAAACCCGTATGTACCTTATGATCAAAGACATTTCGACGGTCAAAAATGTACAAATTGCCCAAATGCTTGTAATAACTTTTTAGAAAATAGGTTGACAATTCAAGAAATTTTACAAAACAAATTTAAATCAACTAAAAAATACTCAACAGGATGTACTGTTGCTTTACATATGTTGTCATTATCTCTAATATTAGGTTGTGATAAAATATACATCATGGGTGTTGATTTGAACTATAAATTGGGTTATGTGGATGGAATTACTACAAATTCAGATATAATTAATTTATCAACTATAAAACCAGATTTTCTAACAATTAAAGATACAATTGATGGATATGACATAAAAATTTTTAATACAAGTGAAGTCTCCGAACTGACTGATATTTTTGAAACAGTATTAAACTTTTAAAAAACAAAAAAATGAGTTCCATATTAAATCAAAATTATGTGAATATTACATATAAATCCAAATCTGATTATCCTTATAAATTGTGTAAACACATTGTTGAAAAATATAATTTAAAGTTAGGATCAAAAATACTTGATATTGGTTGTGGAAATGGAGAAATAACAAAATCATTTCGTGAATTAGGAATGGAGGTTTATGGTATTGATATTTCAGAATCATCATTGATAAACATAGAAAATAGTAATTTTAAAAAACACGATTTATCAAACCATCCCTATCCTTACGAAGATGAAAGTTTTGATTACATTTTTTCCAAATCAGTAATAGAACATATGAATGAACCTGATATTCTAATCGATGAGGCGTTTCGATTACTTAAAAAAAATGGAATGTTTATATGTATGACTCCATCTTGGAAACATTCTTATCAAGAAGCTTTTTATATTGATCACACACATGTCACACCATTCATCAAACATTCTTTGGAGGTAATTTGTGAATTATCGGGATTCAAGGCAAGATGCGAATACTTCTACCAACTACCAATTATGTGGAAATTTCCAATCTTGAATTTTTTCAGATTTATTATTCAAAAATTACCAATACCCTACAGACCATTTTCAAATATAAAATGGCCTGATAAAATCAACAAAACAATAAGGTTCTCGAAAGAGGCTATGTTACTTTGTATTTGTATTAAGTAAATGGATGCTCTTATATTAGCCAGAGGAGGAAGTAAAGGAATTCCTGATAAAAATATAAAACTATTGAATAATAAACCTTTGATTCAATATGTAATAGAAGGTGCTCAAAAAAGTAAAGGAATCGACAAGATATATGTTTCAACCGATTCCGAAATTATAAGCGAAACTGTAAAGAATTTGAATGTTGAAGTCATAAACCGACCAAAAGATTTGTCTCAAGACAGTTCTCTTGATGTTGACTCATTCAAACATTTTTGTGAAACAAAAAAATGTAAAAACCCAATCGTGCATCTGAGAGCAACAACACCTTTGATCGATCCATATTTGATCGATGAAGCAATAAGAATTTTTGATTTTAGAAAATTTACAAGTTTGAGGTCGGCTCATGAAACTCCTGAATCAGGTTTCAAACTACTAAAAAAAAAATCAAATTTGTGGATACCAATTTTAGAGGGAATAGATCCAAACTCACCGAGACAAACTTACGAAAAAACTTTTACACCAAATGGACATGTGGATATAGTCAATCCCGAAATATTCATGAATCAAGAAACCTTTTACGGTGATAAAATCTACGCTTTCGAAACCAAATTCACACCAGAAATTGATACGATTGAAGATTTCGAATACATAGAATATATTTTAAGTAAAAAATCAAATGTATGAATTTTCAATCAAACCTGTAAAGACAGATAAAATCTTTACTAAAAATAGAATAATTCAAACGGATATACCAAATCCCGAAACTTTAGATGTAATTTCAAATTGTAAAAAAAATGAACCAAATTCGATGAATGACCAACTTCCTGTAGTTTGGGATTCAGCAATAAATTATTCGATATTTGATAAATCGGGTAATAAATGGATCGATTTTACCTCATGTATTTTTGTGGCGAATGTCGGACACTCCAACCCTGAAGTGAAAAAATCAATAATAAATCGAGTCAACAGAAATTTGTTAAACTCTTATTACTACCCAACAGATGAACGATCAGAATTTTCAAAATTACTAATTGACATCACTCCAAATAACTTTGATAAAGTTTTATTTTTGAGTACAGGATCTGAAGCAAATGAGGCGGCATTGAAAATGTCTATCAAATATACAGGAAAAAAAAATGTGATCTCGTTCATCAATGCTTATCATGGTAAAACTTTGGGTTCGGCATTGGTTTGTGGTAAGTTACAATCCCAAGATTGGATTCCTGTACAAACTCATGTTAAACATTTAGAATATCCCGACAGTTTTTTATTAAAAAAGAAAAATATCAATGGTGAAGATTTATTTTTCGAACAATTTTCACACATCAATCCTCAAGATTTTGCGGCTGTAATAATTGAACCTTATCAAGGATGGTCTGCGGAATTTGCATCCAAACCCTATATGAAACTTTTAAGAAATTGGTGTTCCGACAATAAAGTCTTGTTAGTTATAGATGAAGTTCAATCTGGTTTTGGTAGAACTGGAAAACTGTTTGGTTTTGAACATTTTGAGATTATTCCTGATATTATAGTTTGTGCAAAAGGGATATCATCCTCACTTCCCCTTTCCTGTGTCATTACGAAAAAAGAAATATCCAACACAGACATGTCTTATAATAGTACACACGGAGGTAACCCTGTTGCGGTTGCCGCCTCAACTGCTTCCGTAAATTATTTAATCAACAACAATTTAGTTGCCGAATCACAAAGAAAAGGTAAAATCTTAGAGAGAGAACTGTTAAAATGGCAAAATGAAATGCCAAATTACATAAGTAAAATTAATTGTGAGGGATTGTTAGCTGGTGTGTTTATTAGTTCTCCTGATGGTAACAACGTAGATTTTGTTGATAGAATCATAGAAATTGCCATGAGAAAGGGACTATTGTCTATACGAACGCAAGCGGGTACAATAAAAATAGGACCACCTCTGACGATTGATGATGACGCATTAATAGAAGGTGTGGAAGTCTTGAAAGAAAGTTTAAAGGAATGTTTAGGCACGTTGGAATTGTTGTGAATGACATTGATAAAATGTTATGGTTTTATCAGAACATTCTAAATTTAGAAATAATGTATGATAAAATTGAAAGTGGGGTTTTTTTAAATCATATTTTGAATTCAAATAATTCATCACCAAGAATAATAAAGTTGGGTAAAGAAAATAACACAATTGTGGAGTTACTTTATTTCGGTAGAACTGAAAATAAATTTAAAAGTCTATTTGATAATGGTTACACACATTTTGCAATTACAGTGAAAAATTGTGAAGAGTTATATAATCAAATTATTTCTTCAAATCTACATGTTATAAATACACCAATGACATCAGATGAGAATAAAGTTAAAGTTTTTTTTGCTAAAGACCCTGAAAATAATATTATTGAATTTGTTGAATTACTATGAAAGTAGGAGTAACACAGGGAAGATTATCAAAACCTTTGAATGGTAAGATACAAGAATTCCCAACGGGGACTTGGAAAGATGAATTTGAAAATATCAAGGAATTAGGTTTAGACGGTATTGAATGGATATTAACCTCAGATCAATTTTTGAATAACCCTTTATTAACTGAACCTGATTTACCAAAAGAAATACTTTCAATCTGTGTTGACAATATTGTTAATAAAAAGATTTCGGAAAATCATTTTTTATATGAAAACTTGGTACCGATCCTCAATAAGATGATAGACATAAATGTCAAAAAAATTGTTATTCCTCTATTAGAAGATAGTAATGTTAATGATAAAAAATTAAGAAAGAAATTTAAGGAAAATATCAGCCAAATTGCTGATCAATATCCTGAGGTAGAATTTTGTTTTGAATTTGAAACTAATATTGAAATAATTATGGAAATTTTAGAAAGTAGAGATAATTTTTATTTGACCTATGATACAGGGAACTTTACATCTTTTTATGGTAAAAGTGTTGATCATAAGTCCCTTATAAATTTATTTGGTAAAAAAATCAAAAATGTACATATAAAAGATCGAGATTATTATGGAAATACAAAACCTTTTGGTCTTGGTAATACTGATTTTGATATTATTTTCGAAACCTTAAAGAAAAATGGATATATAGAAAATTTTATATTACAATTAAGTAGAGGTGAGAACGGGAAAGAAAAAGACTATATAAAAAACATATACGAAACATTCAAAATTCGACTAAATGAAAAATATTTTTGATTTAACAAATAAACTTGCTTTGATTACGGGAGCGGGTGGATTACTCGGCCCAAAACATGCTGAGGCTTTATTAGAATTTGGAGCTGAAGTTATTTTGACAGATATTGATGAAATCTCTTTGAAAGAAAAGTATAAAGATTTATCCGAGAAATTCAAAGGTTCTAAAATTTATATGGAAGTGATGGATGTAACCAACCGAAAATCAGTAGAAAATGTTTGTTCCAAATTTCAAAAAATCGATATTCTTATAAATAATGCGGCTAAAGACCCCAAAGTGAAAAAAGGGGATGGTAATTTAACAATAGAAACTAGATTTGAAAATATGACTGAAGAGTATTTCAAAGAAGGTACTGATGCAATTATTAATGGAACCTTTATAACAACACAAGTAGTTTGTAATAAAATGTTAGAAAACGGAGGTGGTGTTGTTCTGAATATATCTTCAGATTTAGGTGTAATCGCACCTGATCAAAGAATTTATATTGATGAAAAAAAGGAAGAAAACCAACAAAATGTAAAACCGATAACTTATTCCGCAGCAAAATGGGCTATAATTGGTATGACCAAATATCTATCTGTTTATTTTGCAAAGAAAAACATAAGAGTAAATTCTTTGTGTCCTACAGGGGTTTATAATGATCATCCGATTGATTTTGTCGAAAAACTTTCTAACATTATACCTATGGGTCGAATGGCGGACATAAATGAATACAAAGGAGCTATTGTCTTTATGTGCTCAAACGCGAGTTCATACATGACAGGTTCAAACATTATAATTGACGGAGGTAAAACAGTATGGTAGAATATATTAAAAATAATTTGACAAACTCATTAGAAATTACCAATAAAATTTTACAGGACGAGTTATTTCTAAATAAATTAACTATAATAATCCAACAGATAATAGATTGTTATTCTAGAGGTAATAAAATATATTTTTGTGGTAATGGAGGGAGTTTTGCCGATGCTCAACATTTAGCAGCGGAGTTGAGTGGTAGATTTATGTTTGATCGGGATCCTTTGGAAGTTGTTTTGTTGGGGTCTAATGTGTCATATTTGACTGCGGTTGCTAATGATTATTCTTATGAAGATATTTTTTCAAGAGAACTTAAATCTTCAATGAAAGACGGAGACATTTTAATTTCTTTCTCAACATCAGGAAAATCAAAAAATATAATCAAAGCAATTGAAGAAAGTAAAAACAAAAGTATTTTATCGGTTTCATTTGTCGGTGAAAATAAAAGCCAAATAAGTGAGATTTCCGATATAATCCTAAATGTACCTTCGAGTAATACACCAAGGATTCAGGAAATACATAAAATATTAGGTCATACTATAATTGAAATAATTGAAAAAAAAATATTCGAAAAATGAAAAAAAATTACATCATAGCGGAAATTGGCATTAATCACAATGGTGATTTAGATTTGGCTAAGGAACTAATCAGTATTGCAAAATCAAGTGGATGTGATGCTGTAAAATTCCAAAAAAGAGATATTGAATCAGTTTATACTAAAGAAGAATTAGATGCGTATCGTGAGTCACCTTGGGGTAAAACTAATCGTGATCAAAAAATGGGTTTAGAGTTTAATATTGAACAATATAAAGAACTTGAAAAATTTTCTAATGATTTAGAACTGGATTTCATTGTCTCGTGTTGGGATGAAAATAGTGTCGATCTAATAGAGAATAATTTAAATGTGAAGTACCATAAAGTCGCATCTGCACTACTCACCAATAAATCTTTTTTAGAAAAATTAAATTCCACAGGGAAGAAAATTATAGTTTCAACGGGTATGTCAAATGAACTTGAAATTGATGCAGCACTCAAGATATTAGTAAATGTTGAATATGTTTTAGCATGTACAAGTACCTACCCTACTAAAGATGAGGAAGTTAATCTTAATTATATTAAAACTTTGATACTCAAATATCCACAACATAAAATAGGTTTTTCAAATCATTCAAACGGAATGATTGCGTGTTTTGGTGCTGCAGCATTGGGGTCATCATGTATTGAATTTCACATCACTAAAGATAGAACCATGTATGGATCTGATCAGGTTGCTTCTATAGAGAGGGTGGATGATTTAGTTTCGGGAATAAGAAAAATGGAAAATATTCTAGGTGATGGTCACAAAATCGTTTATGAGTCTGAAAAACCGATCATATCTAAGTTAAGAAAGGTAAATAATATTTTGTAATAATAAATAATGCGAGAAAAAATATTAGTCACAGGAGGACATGGATTAGTCGGATCCTGTCTTCAGAACAAATTACCCCAAGCAATTTATCTATCATCCTCGGATTATGATCTAACAAGGGAAAGTGATGTAATAAAATTGTTTGAAAACCACAAACCTACCTGCATTATTCATTTAGCGGCAAGAGTAGGTGGTATTATTGATAATATCGAAAACCCTGCGGAATATTTCGATGATAATATTCTTATGAATACACTTATGTTGAAATATTCTAAGATGAATCATGTGGAAAAATTTATTGGTATTCTAAGTACTTGTATTTATCCCGACCAAGTGGAAGATTATCCTATGACCGAGGACGATCTTCATCTTGGACCCCCAACCTCAACTAATTTTTCATATGGATATGCAAAACGATCACTATCAGTACAAATCGATGCTTACAACAAACAATATGGGACGAAATATCAATATTTGATCCCCTGTAATTTGTATGGAGTTGGTGATAAAGACAATGAAAAAAAAAGTCATTTCTTAACATCATTAATAAAAAAAATAGTTGACGCTAAAAAAAAGGGTGAAAGAAAAATAATTTTATATGGTGATGGAACACCACTCAGACAATTCTTATTCGCTGATGATTTAGCAAAAGTTATTTATGAAGTCTATAAACAAAATATTACTGAAAGTTTTAATGTGTCGGGTGATGAAAACCTATCAATAAGTGAAATGGTTCAAATCGCTCTCGGAGTATGTGATGCTAAAGATTTCGAAATAATTTGGAATTCTGAAAAACCTAACGGTCAGTTCAGGAAAGACGTATCAAATAGAAAAATGAAAACTTTACTCTCAAACATGAATTTTATAAGTTTAGAAGAGGGAATAAAAAAAGTTTACGAAAGTTATTATGATAAAATTAGTCAGTGATACAATTGATCGACAGGATTTAGATTGTTTAATTGAATGGTTATCTCAGGAAGAGATTCCACAATTAACTAAAGGTAAATTAACAATCGAACTCGAACATAAGTGGGCGAAAAAAATCGGTACAAAATATTCAGTATTTGTAAATTCTGGATCATCGGCAATTTTACTAAGTTTAGCTGCAATTTTACAATCTGAAAGATTAAGAAATAATAAAATTGTTATACCAGGATTAAGTTGGGCTACTGACCTAAGTTCCCCAATGATTTTAGGAATGGAACCAATTTTATGTGATTGTAATTTAGAAGATTTATCTTGTGATTTGAATCATTTAGAAGAAATTTTTAAAAACGAAAATCCGTCATCTATGATTTTAGTTTCACCACTGGGTTTAGTACCAAAAATGAACGAAATTGTTTCTTTGTGTGAAGAATACGATGTGTTACTTTTAGAGGATGTGTGTGAAAGTATGGGATCAAAATACCAAGGTAAATATTTGGGTTCTTTTGGATTTGCATCGTTTTTTTCAATGTACTTTGGTCACCATTTAAGTACAATTGAAGGTGGATTTATAAATACAGATGATCAAGAATTCTATCATTTGTTATTAATGATGAGGAGTCATGGATGGGACCGAGATCTACCTTCGTGGAAACAAAAAAAATTAAGAGATGAATATAAAGTTGATAATTTTAATTCTCTATATAATTTTTATATTCCAGGTTTTAATTTAAGATCAACGGATTTACAAGCATTTATCGGTTTAAGGGCTATTGACAAACTTGATTCTTTTTCTAACATGAGAAATCTGAATTATAAGATGTATCTCAATAAAATTAAAATCAATCAAATCAAACTTCATGAAAATGAATCTGATTTTGTATCGAGTTTTGCGATTCCAATAGTTAATTCGAACAAGAAAAATATTGTGGAAAAACTAACTCAAAATAATGTTGAAGTTCGCCCTCTGATTGCTGGAGATTTGTCACAAAAACCCATGTGGATTAATAAATATAATGAAGTCTATTTACCCAACTGTAGGACAATAGATCAATATGGTTTCTATATCCCAAATCATCAAGACTTATCCGAAGAAAATATTAATTTCATTTGCTCAATAATAAATGAATAATAAAAAAATTTGTCTGATAACGGGCATTAACGGACAAGACGGTTCTTATCTTGCTGAATTATTAAATGATAAGGGATATATAGTTCATGGGATTTTAAAAAGAAATTCTGTGTCTGAAAATCAAACTTACAGACTCAATAAAATTTTAAATAAGATTAATTTACATTATGGTGATTTGTCTGATTTATCTTCTTTGATTTCTATAATAAAACAAACAAATCCATGTGAAATTTATAATTTAGCAGCACAATCTCATGTTAGAATCTCATTTGACCAACCAATTTACACTTCACAGGTGACTGGATTAGGAACCTTAAATCTTTTGGAGGCTGTGAGATTAATCAACCCATCGATTAAAATATACCAAGCATCATCTTCAGAAATGTTTGGAAATAGTATAGACTCAGACGGATTTCAAAGAGAAACAACACCCATGAATCCCGTCTCTCCTTATGGTTGTGCTAAAGTATTTAGTTATAATATC
>Ga0172372_10005986_pt1 | contig 16745 bp, 14 predicted proteins | sample LakKiv5m_2_FD_114544 | JGI IMG/M metagenome (GOLD analysis project Ga0172372, IMG submission 114544) | Freshwater microbial communities from Kabuno Bay, South-Kivu, Congo - kab_092012_9.5m | ecosystem: Environmental > Aquatic > Freshwater > Lake | place: Democratic Republic of the Congo...
GTTGTGGCTGATGAAGAGCATCGCCGTGCCGGTGGTGCGGCCAAGCTCCTTGATCAGATCGACGATCCCCGCCTCGACCGTCACATCGAGCGCGGTCGTCGGCTCGTCGAGGATCAGCAGCGCAGGCTTCGACATCAGCGCCATGGCGATGACGATGCGCTGCTGCTGGCCGCCCGAAAGCTGGTGCGGATAGCTTTGCAGGATGCGCTCGGGGTCGGGCAGGCGGACATCTGCCACCATCTTCGCCGCGAGTTCCCAGGCGCGCGCGCGATCCATCCCCTCGTGGATCATCGGCACCTCGGCAAGCTGGGCGCCGATCTTCATCGCGGGGTTCAGGCTCGCCATCGGTTCCTGATAGATCATCGCGATCTGGCTGCCCCGGATGCGGCGCAGATCGGTCTCGGACATGGTCGCGAGGTCCTGGCCCTTGAAGCGGATGCGCCCGCCGGTGATCCGGCCCGTGCGCCCCAGATCGCGCATGATGCCGAGCGCGACCGTCGACTTGCCGCACCCCGATTCGCCCACGAGGCCCATCGCCTCGCCGGCCATCACCCGGGTCGAGAAATCCATCACCGCCGGGATCTCGCGCAGCCGCGTGAAGAAGGAGATCGAGAGGTTCTCGATCTCGAGGATCGGCTGATCGGGGGTCCAGCCGCTCATTGCGCGCCCCTTCTCCGGGCTGGTTGGCAGGTGGCGGGGCGTCGGGTGTCGGGGGGGCACATCGCGGTCAATCCCTCAGGCTTTCCTCGCGCAGGCCGTCCGCGAGCAGGTTGAGGCCGAGCACCAGGCTCATGAGCGAGAGCGCGGGCACGATCGCGGGATGGGGGAAGAGCGCGAGCAGGCGCCGCCCCTCGTTGATGGTCGAGCCCCAGTCGGGGCTCTCGGGGCTGACGCCCAGCCCGAAGAAGCCGAGCGTGCCGAGCAGGATCGTCGTGTAGCCGATCCGCAGGCAGAAATCGACGATGAGCGGGCCGCGCGCGTTGGGCAGGATCTCCCACAGCATGATGTACCACGCCCCTTCGCCGCGCGTCTGGGCGGCGGCGACATATTCGCGCGTCTTGAGGTCGAGCGTCAGGCTGCGCACGATCCGGAACACGGTCGGCGCGTTCACGAAGACGACCGACACGAAGACGTTGAGCAGGTTCGGATCCATCCGGAAGATGCCCGTCGGATCGGCGTTGAAGGCAAGGCCTGAATAGACCCAGCCGCCGATCGCGAGCGTCAGGCCGATGCTGAGCGCGCGCTTGCGCGCGTCGGTGCGATAGCGGCTGTTCCACAGCAGCACGAAGAAGACGATCGGAAAGGCAAAGAGCACCGCCGCGAGCGACGTCACGATCCAGCTGTCGCGGATGGCGGGCGTCACGAGCAGGTAGAAGAGCAGGATGACCGGGAAGGCCAGCACGAGATTGGCAAGGAACGTCTGCGCGATGTCGAAGAAGCCCCCGCGATAGCCCGCCGCCAGCCCGAGCGTGATGCCGACCATGAAGGCGAAGGCCGTCGCCGCCGGCGCAATCGCCAGCACCCGCCGCGCCCCCATCACCATGCGCGAGAACACGTCGCGCGCGAGGTTGTCGCCCCCGAGCAGATAGGGGTTGGTGCCGTCGGGCATCGGGGTGCCGGGCAGCGCGTTCTTCATCCCCGACACCTGCCCGAGCGGGTCATGCGTGATGATGAGATCGGCGAAGATCGCGGTGAACACCCAGAACAGCACGATCGCGAGGCCGACCATGCCCGAGCCGCTGTCAAAGAGCTTGCCATAGAGCCCGAGCCGCCGGCGCATCCGGATCGAGACGACGAACACCGCCCCGATCGCGATCCAGACGGGCAGGAAGCGCAGCGCCATCCCGAAGAATATCTGTCCCCAGCCGAGGGATTCCATCGCGCGACCCCCTCAGGACACCCGGATGCGCGGGTTCAGCATGGCATACCCCACGTCCGAGATGAGTTGCGTCGCGAGCACGACGACGACCGCCACGACCGAGCAGCCCATCAGCAGCTCGATGTCGTTGTTGCCCGCCCCCTGCACGATGGTCCAGCCGAAACCCTTGTAGTTGAAGAGCGTCTCGACGATCACGACACCGTTCAGCAGCCAGGTGAACTGCAGCATGATGACGGTGAAGGGCGCGATCAGCGCGTTGCGCAGCGCGTGCCGCAGCACCACCGCGCGAAAGCTCAGGCCCTTGAGGCGCGCGGTTCGGATGTATTGCGCTGTCATGACCTCGGCCATGCTCGCCCGCGTCATGCGCGCGATGTAGCCCGTGCCATAGAGCGCGATGGTCGTCACCGGCAGGGCGAAGTTCCAGAAGGTGATGTTGTCCATCGCCGAGGTGGCGGTGCCCATGAAGAGCGTCTTCGTCTCGATCAGCCCCAGCTCGGCCAGGATCGGCGAGACGCCGAGCGTCGCCGAGGCCAGGACGACGATCAGCACCACCCCCGAGACATATTCGGGCGTCGCGGTCGTCGCGATGGCGATCGTGCTCAGCGTCCGGTCGAGGCGCGAGCCCTCGCGCATCCCCGCCAGCACGCCCATCAGGAGCGAGATCGGGATCATCACCACGAGGACCCACAGCATGAGCCAGCCCGTCAACCCCAGCGCCCGGCCGATGATGGCGCTGACGTCGGCCTTGAAGGTGGTGGAAAAGCCGAAATAGCCCTGGATGACCCCGCAATAGGACGGGATTTCCGCCCCGTCCGGCACCGCGCGCTTGCAGCGCGGCGGGATCGCGGCGGTGCCCCCACCCTCCCAGCCCGGCATCACGCCGAGCCATTCGCCATAGCGCAGCAGCACCGGCCGGGCGTAGCCGTTGCGCTCGATCCAGCGCTCGACCTCCTCGTCGGACATGCGCGTCTCGGCCTCGGTCTTGGCGAGCTTGACGAGGTTGGGCTTGAGATTGGTCAGCGCGAAGATCGCGAAGGTCAGGCAGAGCGCGGTCAGGACCGTGACTGCAACTCGCCCCAGCAGGAACCTCAGCATCCGGTCGACTTCCCTCCGGAACCGGCGCGGCGCGACGCGCGATGCAAACGCCTCCTGCCGGGTCCGGCCCGGTGGCGCGGTGCCATCAAGGCGCCGCCACCGGTCGGCCCGTCAGGAGGATGCGCCGGAGAGGGGGGCACCCCCTCCCCGGTCGGTCGATCAGGCGTCGATCCACCACTGGCTGAGATGCATCTCGAAGGTCGGATGCTGCTCCGCCCCGCGGACGTTCGAGCGGTAGTGGCGGAAGGTCGAGCGCCAGTAGGGCTGGATCATGACCCCCTGCTCCTGCATGATCTGCTCGATCCGCGCCATCAGCTCGCGCCGCTTGTCGGCATCGGGGATCGCCAGCGCCTGGCCCAGCAGGTCGTCGAACTCGGCGTTCGAGAAGGCCGATTCGTTCCACGCCACGCCCGACTTGTAGGCCAGCGCCAGCACCTGGACCCCGAGCGGACGCATGTTCCACTCGGTCGCCGAGAAGGGGTGCTTGGTCCAGTCGTTCCAGAAGGTCGCGCCGGGCATCAGCGTGCGCTTGATCTTGACGCCGGCGTCGCGCAGCTGCGCCGCGACCGCGTTGCAGCTGTCAGCCTGCCAGCCATCGTCGAGCGAGATGAGGTCGAACTCGTGATCGGCCATCCCCGCCTCGGTCAGCAGCGCGAGCGCCGCGGCCGGGTCATGCACCGGGGGCGGCAGTTCGGCATATTCCGGGTGGATCGGGCAGACATGGTGGTTCTCGGCGACCGTGCCGAGGTTGCTGTAGCCGAGCTCCAGCACCACCTTGTTGTCGACCGCCATCGTCAGGGCGCGGCGGACGCGGACGTCCTTGTATTCCTCGGCCAGCTGGTTGAAGCGGATCGCGAGCGTCGCGGCCGTCACCGCCTCCGACTTCGTCCAGCCGAGCGCGTCGAAGAGGCCGAGATATTCGCCCGTCGTCTGATAGGCGAGGTCGATCTCGTCCGAGGAGGCGGCGGCAAGCGTCGTCGCCGGGTCGGTGCCGAGGTCGATGAACTCGATCCGGTCGAGATAGCCACCCTGGCCCCAATAGCTGTGCTCGGTGTTCTTGACGAGCACGCCCTTGATGCCGGGCTCGTGGCTCTCGGGCTTGAAGGGGCCGGTGCCGATCGGGTTGGCGAGCAGGTCGCCCCCGTCATAGCTCGGATGCACGACCGCCGCCGGGTAATCCGCGCAGCCGACCATGAGCGTGATGTCGGGCGCGCTCAGCACGAGCTTGAGCGTGTGGCTGTCGACGACGGTGACCGCCCCGTCGCGCAGCTGCTTGGTGTCGGGGTTCTGGAGCCGCTCGACCCGGGCGGTCATCGAGTTGCCCTCGACATTGCCATCCGCCCAGCGGGCGAAGTTGTGCGCGATGTGCTCGGCCGTCAGCTCGTCGCCGTTCGACCACTTGACGCCCTTGCGGACGTTCAGCGTGTATTCGGTGGCGTCGTCGTTGGCCGTCCAGCTCTCGATCAGCTGGCCGGTCAGCGAGCCGTCGTTGTTGTATTGCACGAGATACTCGAGCCAGCCGCGATAGAAGTTCGAGATCTGCGACCAGTCGGCAAGGCGCGGATCCTTGAGCGCCTTCATCTCCATCTGGACGCGCAGGGTGCCGCCCATCTTGGGGGTCTGCGCCTGCGCCTGCGGCGCGGCAAGGCCGAGCAGCCCGTAGGCCGCCGGAACGCCGACCCCGAGCGCCGTCGCGCGCGTCATGAACTCGCGCCGGCTCATCAGGCCGCGGCTGCATTCGTCGGCATACATGCGCGCCGCGGGGTGGGCTGCGCGAAACTGCGGGCGGTGATCTGTCATCTCTCTCTCTCCCGTTCAGGACGTCTTGTTTGCGGCAGCCGGGGAGCCCGCCAGAGCATCGCCCGTCTCGCCTTCCGGCGCTTTCCTCGCGCCTTCGGTGCATCACTTTCGCTCCAAGCAATGCGCCGCGTCAATGCCGCGGTTCGACACTTCAGGTGGATTTTGCGACCTCGCGACGATGGGTCTCAGGCGTCGGGCCTCAAACGGCGGGGCGATCGGGCGGCATGTCGGCGGGTTCGGGCCAGTGGCGCGGCCAGTGGCCGAGACGGTTGCGCGCCCATGTCCGCTGGCGCTTGGCATAGGCGCGGGTCTCGGCCGCGACGGCCGCGATCGCGGCCGGCAGGTCGGTCTCGCCGCGCAGATGGGCCATGAACTCCGCCGCCCCGATCGCGCGCGCCGACGGCAGCGCGGGGTTCCAGCCCTCCTGCGCGCGCGCCACCTCCTCGAGCGCGCCTTGCGCGACCATCGCGCCGACGCGTGCCGCGATGCGCGCCGCTAGGCGCCCGGGCGCGACCTCGAGCACCAGCGCGGTCGCATCCTGCAGCGCCACGAGCGGCGGGGGCGTGCGCGCCTGCCAGGCCGCGAGCCCCTCGCCCGTCGCGGCCAGCACCTCCCAGGCGCGCTGCACCCGGGCCGGGTTGCGCAGGTCGATCCGCCCCGCCGTCGCCGGATCGAGGCCCGCGACCAGCGCCGCGAGGCCGCCCTGCGCGCGCAATTCATCGGCGGCGGCGCGCACGCGTTCCGGGATCGGGGGGATCACGCTCAGCCCCTCGGTCAGCGCGCTGAAATAGAGCCCGGTGCCCCCGACGATGACTGCGCCCGGATGGCGCGCGAGGATCTCGGCGACGGCGCGCAGCCAGTGCCCGACCGACCAGGGCGCCTCGGCCCCGAGGTGGCCATAGAGCAGATGCGGGGCTGCTGCCGCGTCGGCGGCCGAGGGGCGCGCCGTGAGCACGCGCCAGCGCGCGTAGACCTGCAACGCATCCGCGTTCACGACCACGCGCCCCTGCGCGCGCGCCACCGCCAGCGCCAGCGCCGACTTGCCCGAGGCGGTCGGCCCCGCGATCAGCACCGGCCGGTCGCGCGGCGCCTGCGCCAGCACCTCGGGCAGGTCGGGCGGGGCTGGGGCTTCGGCGTCGGGGGGCATGCGCTTTCTTCCCGGGGTGGCGGTTCTGCCGTTGATCCGGCAGCGGTTTTGCGACATTTTGCGCCCGAGTTACAGACCGCCCCCGCGCCGCCCCGGCGCATCGCGCACCCGACAGGATATCCATGCCCAGTTCCGCCCCCGCCCCCACCCCGCGCGCCCCGGCCGCGCGCCTCTATCGGCGGGTCATGCTGAAGATCTCGGGCGAGGCGCTGATGGGCGACCAGGGCTTCGGGCTGCATCCGCCCACCGTCCAGCGCATCGCGGCCGAGGTGAAATCGGTCCATGACATGGGCGTCGAGATCTGCATGGTCATCGGTGGCGGCAACATCTTTCGCGGCCTCCAGGGCAGCGCGCAGGGGATGGAGCGCACGACCGCCGACTACATGGGCATGCTCGCGACCGTGATGAACGCGCTCGCGATGCAGGCGAGCCTCGAGGCGCTCGGCGTCTTCACCCGCGTCATCTCGGCCATCCCGATGGACCAGATCTGCGAGCCCTACATCCGCCGCCGCGCCGTGCGCCACCTTGAGAAGGGGCGCGTGTGCATCTTCGCCGCCGGCACCGGCAACCCCTATTTCACGACCGACACGGCCGCGACCCTGCGCGCCAACGAAATGGCCTGCGAGGCGATCTTCAAGGGCACGAAGGTCGATGGCGTCTACGACAAGGACCCCAAGAAGCACGCCGACGCGCGCCGCTACGACGATGTGACCTATGACGAGGTGCTGCAGAAGCATCTCGGCGTCATGGATGCCTCGGCGATCGCGCTGGCCCGCGACAACAACCTGCCGATCATCGTCTTCTCGCTCGACGAACCCGGCGGCTTCCGCGGCATCCTGCAGGGCGAGGGGACCTATACGCGCGTTCACGGCTGATCCGAACCGACCACAGGGCAGAGCAAGGGCATGGCTGACGATACCGACTTCGATCTCGACGACCTCCAGCGGCGCATGGATGGCGCCGTCGCCGCGCTGCGCACCGAGCTTGCCTCGCTGCGCACCGGTCGCGCCTCGGCCTCGATGCTCGAACCTATCCAGGTCGAGGCCTACGGGCAGATGACGCCCATCAACCAGCTTGGCACCGTGAACGTGCCCGAGCCGCGGATGGTGACGATCAACGTCTGGGACCGCGGCATGATCGGCAAGGTCGAGAAGGCGATCCGCGAATCGGGCCTCGGCATCAACCCGCAGACGAACGGCCCCATCATCATGCTGCCCATCCCCGAGCTGAACGAGGAGCGGCGGCGCGAACTGACCAAGGTCGCGGGGCAATATGCCGAGCACGCCCGCGTCGCGGTGCGCAACGTGCGGCGCGACGGCATGGACCGGCTGAAGCGCGCCAAGGCCGCCGGCATGCCCGAGGACGACCAGAAGCTCTGGGCCGACGAGATCCAGGAGCTGACCGACCGGATGATTGCCCTGATCGACAAGACGCTCGAGGGCAAGCAGCAGGAAATCATGCACGTCTGACCATTTGAGCACGAAAGGTCGGCCGACTTGGCCATTGCATCGCCCGACCCCGCCCACCCCGGACGCGCCGGCCCGCAGCATGTCGCGATCATCATGGACGGCAACGGCCGCTGGGCGACCAACCGCGGCCTGCCGCGCCTTGTCGGCCACCGGCGCGGGGCCGAGCGCGTGCGCGCCATCGTCGCCGCGGCGCCGGGGCTCGGGATCCGCTGGCTCACGCTCTATGCCTTTTCGACCGAGAACTGGAAGCGCTCGACCGAAGAGGTCATCGGCCTCATGGCGCTTTTCGCCCGCTACATCGAGCGCGAGGCCGACCGGCTGTCGGCCAACGGCGTGCGGTTGCGCTTCATCGGCGACCGCGCGCGGCTCGATCCGCGGCTGCAGGCGCTGATGGCGGGGATCGAGGCGCGCACGGCCTCCAACACGCTGCTGAACCTGACGGTCGCGGTGAACTATGGCGGCCGGGACGAGATCCTGCGCGCCGCGCGCACGCTCGCCGAGGCCGCCCGGAGGGGCGATGTCGCGCCTGGCGACACCACCGAGGCCGATCTGATGAGCGCGCTCGACACCGCCGATCTGCCCGACCCCGACCTCGTGATCCGCACCTCGGGCGAGATGCGCGTCTCGAACTTCCTGCCCTGGCAGGCCGCCTATGCCGAATACGACTTCTCGCCCGTCCTGTGGCCCGACTTCCTGCCTGCCCATCTGGCCGAGATCATGGCCCGCTTCGGGCTGCGCGAGCGGCGCTTCGGGGCGGTTGCGGCGGTCTAGGGCATGATCCGCGGCCGCTTTGGCGATCTGGGGCCGCGGCTCGGCTCGGCGCTCGTGCTCGTCGCCATCGGCGCGCTCGACCTGTGGCTCGGGGGGGCGTGGTTTCTCGTGCTCGTCGCGCTCATCGTCGGGGCGATGCTGTGGGAGCTTGCCCATCTCGTGCATCCCGCGCAACGCGCCCCGGCCCGCGCCGCCATGGGCCTTGCGGGGGCGAGCGCGATCGTCTCGGGCGCGCTCACGGCGCCTGCCGCGCTGGCGGTCCCGCTCGCGGCGCTGCTGCCTGCGCTGGTGGCCCTCGCGGCGCTGCCGGCGGGGCGGCGCGTCTTTACCCTTTACGGCAGCCTTGCCGTGCTCGCGGGGCTGTCGCTTTGGCATGTGCGCTCGGCGCCGGGGGGCGACGGGCTGGGCTGGACGCTCTGGCTCATCGCCGTGGTGGTGGCCTCGGACGTGGGCGGCTATTTCGTCGGCCGCATCGCGGGCGGCCCCAAGTTCTGGCCGCGCATCAGCCCGAGCAAGACCTGGTCGGGCACGCTCGCGGGTTGGGTCGGGGGCGCGCTCGTGGGCGGTGCGGGCGCGGCCATGCTCGGCGTCACGGGCGGGGGCCTCGCGCTCGCCACGCTGCTTGCGGTGGTGCTGGCCTGCGCCGCGCAGGCGGGCGATCTGTGGGAGAGCGCGCTGAAGCGCCGCGCCGGGGTCAAGGACAGCTCGAACCTCATCCCCGGGCATGGGGGCGTGATGGACCGCTTCGACGGCATGATCGGGGCGGCCGCGCTCATGGGGGCGGTTGCCCTCGTCACCGGCTTTCCGCTGCGGATCGCGGGGTAGGGGATGCGGCGGATCAGCGTCTTCGGGGCGACCGGGTCGATCGGGCAGAGCACGCTCGACCTGCTCGGGCGCGCGCCCGACGCCTTCGATGTCGTGGCGCTCACGGGGGGGCGCAACATCGCCGCACTCGCCGCCGCCGCGCGCGCCCACCGGGCCGAGGTCGCCGTCACCGCCTATCCCGACTGCCTGCCCGCGCTGCGCGCGGCGCTGGCAGGCAGCGGCATCGCCGCCGCCGCCGGCCCCGAGGCCATCGCCGAGGCGGCCGACCGGCCCGCCGACCTCGCCGTGTCGGCGATCGTGGGGGCCGCGGGCCTCGTGCCCGGGCTGCGCGCCGCCGCCCGCGGCACCACCGTCGCGCTCGCCAACAAGGAATCGCTCGTCTGCGCCGGGCCGCTCCTGATCGCGACGGCGCGCGCGGCGGGCGCGCGCATCCTGCCCGTTGACAGCGAGCATTCGGCGATCTTCCAGGCGCTTGCGGGCGAGGACATGGCCTCGGTCGAGCGCGTCATCATCACCGCCTCGGGCGGGCCCTTCCGCGACTGGCCGGCCGACCGGCTGGCGCGCGCCACCCCGGCCGAGGCGGTGCGCCACCCCAACTGGTCGATGGGCGCGCGGATCTCGGTCGATTCGGCCTCGCTCTTCAACAAGGCGATGGAACTGATCGAGACGCGCGAGTTCTTCGCCATCCCGCCCGAGCGGATCGAGGTGCTCGTGCATCCGCAGTCGATCGTCCACGCCCTTGTCGCCCATGTCGACGGCGGGGTGATCGCGCATCTGGGTCCGCCCGACATGCGCCACGCCATCGGCTATGCGCTGAACTGGCCCGACCGCGCGCCGCTGCCGGTGGCGCGGCTCGACCTCGCGCGGATCGGCGCGCTGACGTTCGAGGCCCCCGACCCCGTGCGCTTTCCCGCGCTGCGCCTTGCGCGCGAGGTGATGGCCGCACGCGGCATGGCGGGGGCAGTCTTCAACGCCGCCAAGGAAATCGCGCTCGACCATTTCCTCGACGGGCGCGTGGGATTCACCGCCATGGCCGCCATCGTCGAGGCGACGCTCGCGCGGATGTCGGCCGAGCCCGGCTTCACATCCGCGCCAGACCGGCTTGAGATCGTGCTCGACTTCGACCATCTGGCACGCAGGCGTGCCGACGAGGCAGCGCGGACGCTGGCCGGGGGATAGGACGGATGGAACTTCTGGGTCTGATCCCCAGCTTCGGCGGGCTGGTGTGGACGCTCGCGGCCTTCGTGCTCGCGCTCTCGATCATCGTGGGGGTGCACGAATACGGCCATTACATCGTCGGGCGCTGGTCGGGGATCCATGCCGAGGTGTTCTCGATCGGCTTCGGCCCGAAGATCGCGGGCTGGACGGACCGGCGCGGCACGCACTGGCAGATCGCGGCGCTGCCGCTCGGGGGCTTTGTCCGATTCGCGGGCGATGCCGACGCGGCCTCGGTCACGGCCGGGGCCGCGCCGACCGACGCGCGGGCGCGCCGGCGCACCATGGCGGGCGCGCCGCTGTGGGCGCGGGCCGCGACCATCTTCGCGGGGCCGGCCTTCAACTTCGTCTTCGCGGCCCTCGTCTTTGCCGGGCTCCTGCTGGTGCGCGGCGTGCCCGTCGATGCCCCCGTCGTCGGCGCGACGAAGCCCCTGCCGGTCGAGCACGGGCTGATGGCGGGCGATCTGATCCGCGCCATCGAGGGCCAGCCCGTCGAGACCCGCGCCGACCTCGCCGCCCTGACCGAGACGCTGCCCGAGCGCGCGCTGCTGACCTATCGGATCGAGCGCGCGGGTGATGTGCGCGAGGTCGCGGGGCCCCACCCGCTGCCGCCGCTCGTCGATGCCGTGGCGCCCGATTCGGCGGCGGGCGACGTGGGGCTTGCGGCGGGGGATGTGGTGCTCGCCATCGACGGCGCGCCGGTCGCGACCTTCGCGGCGCTGCGCCGGGCGGTCGAGGCATCGGGGGGCGCGCCGCTGGCGCTCAAGGTCTGGCGTCCGGGGGCGGAGGCGTTCGACCTCGTGCTGGTGCCGCGACGGACCGATGTCCCGACCGATGCGGGCTTCGAGACCCGGCTGATGATCGGGGTGGTGGGGGCGGGCGCCTTCGAGCCCCAGACCGTCACCCCCGGCCCGGTCGAGGCCCTCTCGCACGGGGTGGCGCAGACGGCGGAGATCGTCGGAACCTCGCTCTCGGGGCTCTGGCACATGATCGCGGGGCAGATCAGCACCTGCAATCTCGGCGGGCCGGTCCGCATCGCCGAGACCTCGGCCGCGGCCGCCGAACAGGGGATTGAAAGCTTCGTGTGGTTCGTCGCCATGCTCTCGGCGGCGATCGGGCTGATGAACCTCTTTCCGGTCCCGGTCCTCGATGGCGGGCACCTCGTGCTGATCGGCTGGGAGGCCGCGACCGGCCGTCCCCCGCCCGAAAAGGTGCTGCGCGCGCTGCTGGTCGCGGGGCTCGCGCTGCTCCTCGCGCTCATGCTCTTCGCGACCGCCAACGACATCGGCATCCTGTGCTGAAGCCGCCCCCGGGTGGCGTCCCTCTTTGACATTCGGGGGGCGAGCGGCTAGTCACATCCTAGGGTGGCGGGCAATTCCGGCCCGGAGCTGAGCGCGCCCCCGGGCGTCATTTCGGAGGACAAACAGTGTCGGCCATGCGTCTTTCGGATCGTCTGCCGCGCCATGCGCGCGTCCTTGCCGCCAGCCTCCTTCTGATCCTCGGCCCCAGCCTTCTGATCGGTCAGGTCGCGACGATCGAGCGCATCGAGATCTCGGGCAACCAGCGGGTCGATGATGCCTCGGTGCGCGCGCTGCTCGGCCTGAGCGAGGGGCAGGAGGTGTCGACCGCGCAGGTCAACGACGCCTATCAGCGCCTGATGGCGGCCGGGCTCTTCGAATCGGCGACGATCACGCCCGAAGGCGCGACGCTCGGCGTCGTCGTCAAGGAATGGCCGGTCGTCAACCGCGTCGCCTTCGAGGGCAACCGCCGCCTCGATGATGCGGTGCTGGCCGGGATCGTCACCTCGCGCGAGCGGCGCGTCTATTCGCCCCTGACCGCGAGCGCCGATGCCGCGGCGCTGGTCGAGGCCTATCGCGCCGCCGGCCGCGCCTCGGCCTCGGTCGAGCCCAAGGTGATCCCGCGCGCCGACGGCACGGTCGATCTCGTGTTCGAGATCGCCGAGGGCGGCGTAATCGAGGTCGAGCGCATCGCCTTCATCGGCAACGAGGCCTTCAGCGACTCGCGCCTGCGTCGGGTCCTCATGACCAAGCAGGCGGGGCTCTTGCGCACCTTCATCTCGGCCGACACCTACGCGCCCGAGCGGCTCGACCTCGACCGCCAGCTCCTGCGCGACTTCTACCTCTCGCGCGGGTTCATCGATTTCCGCGTCCTCGACGCCAGCGCCGACTACACGCCCGAGCGCGACGCCTTCCTCGTGCGCTTCACCCTGCGCGAGGGGACGCAGTTCCGCTTCGGGGCGTTCGAGGTCGTCTCGGAATTCCCCGAGGCTGATGCGGCCGCGTTTCTCGCCGCGAATTCGATCCGGTCGGGCGATGTGTTCTCGCCGCTCGCGCTCGAGTCCGCCGTCGCGCGGATGGAGGCGCTCGCGCTGCGGCAGGGCCTGAGCTTTCTTCGGGTCGAGCCGCGCATCACCCGCAACGACGCGAGCGCGACGCTCGACGTGAGTTTCGCCCTCGTGCGCGGTCCGCGCATCTTCGTCGAGCGCATCGACATCGAGGGCAACGTGACCACGCTCGACCGCGTGATCCGCCGCCAGTTCCGCATCGTCGAGGGCGATCCGTTCAACCCGCGCGCGATCCGCGAGGCGGCCGAGCGCATCCGCGCGCTGGGCTTCTTCGAGACGGCAAACGTCGACACCCGTCAGGGCAGCGCGCCCGACCAGGTCGTCGTCGATGTCTCGGTCACCGAGCGGCCGACCGGGTCGCTCTCCTTCGGCGCCGCCTACGGCGAGGTCGACGGGGCATCGTTCACCTTCAGCCTGTCCGAATCGAACTTCCTCGGGCGCGGCCAGTTCATCGCGGTCGAGGGCAATCTCGGCGCCGCGCGGGCCAACACCTCGTTGCGCTTCGCCGAGCCTGCCTTCCTCGGGCGCGACCTGCGCGCCTCGCTGGCGCTGTCGAACACGCGCGGGTCGGCGAGCTATCTCGCCTTCGATTCGGATGTGTTCGAGTTCCGCCCCGCGCTCGAGTTCCCGACGACGCCCAACGGCCGGCTCGAGGGCTTCTTCCGCATCGCCTCGAGCAGGCTGACCGGCATCGACACGGCAACCACCGCCCCCATCCTCGTCAGCGATCAGGCGCGGGGCGATCTCGTCTCGGCCGGCTTCGGCTATGGCTATTCGTGGGACACCCGCCGCGCGGGTCTCGGCGGCGACGAGATCGTGCTGCTGCGCTTGGGGCAGGAGTTGCAGGGCCTTGGCGGCGATGTCGATGCCTTCGTCTCGACCGCGAGCGCCATCTACGAGACCAAGCGCCTCGGCGGCGACCTGACGCTGCGCGCGACCCTCGAGGCGGGCCACATCGAGACGGGTTCGGGGCAGGCCAGCCGCATCACCGACCGCTTCTCGCTCGCGGGGAAGATGCGCGGCTTCGAACCCTACGGTCTCGGTCCGCGCGATGTCACCTCGCCGCGGCAGGACGCGCTCGCGGGCAACACCTTCGCGGTCGCGCGCCTCGATGCCGAGTTTCCGGTCGGGCTACCCGAGGAATACGGCATCAGCGGCGGGGTGTTCTTCGACGTCGGCTCGGTCTGGTCGCTCGATGACCGGAGCGCCTTCGACGGCTCGACCGTCGATGATTCGGCGCGGCTGCGCTCGGCCGTGGGCGTCTCGGTGCTGTGGGATACCCCGATCGGCCCGCTGCGCTTCAACTTCGCGACCCCGGTCGAAAAGCAGAGCTACGACCGCACGCAGGGCTTCGATCTGACCATCGCCACGCGGTTCTGATGCCGCGCGGGCCGCTGCCTCGGGCCTGCCGCGCGCTCTGGGCCGCGGCCCTGCTGCTCGCGCTCGGGACCGCGGCGCCGGCGCAGACGCCGCTTGCCGCCGTCGTGCTCGACGAGCAGAGGCTGCTGGCCGGCAGCGCCTACGGACGGCGCGTGCTCGAGGGGTTCGAGGCCGAGCGCGCGGCCCTGATCGCCGAGGGGCAGGCGCTTGCCGACGGGCTCGCGGCCGAGGAGCGCGCGCTGATCGACCGCCGGCGCGCCCTCCCGCCGGAAGAGTTCCGCGCCCTCGCCGACGATTTCGACGCCCGCGTCGAAGCCGTGCGCGCCCGTCAGATCGGCCGCGAGCGCGCGCTGATGCAGGCGCTCGACGATGCCCAGCGCGCCTTCTTCGCCGCCGCGACCCCGGTGCTTGCGGAGCTTGCGCGCGAGCTGGGCGCCGCGGTCATCCTCTCGCCGCAGGCGGTGCTGCTGTCGGTGTCGCCCGAGGCCGGCGAGGCATCGGCCATCCGGGCGGCCGACATCACCGCGGCCGCCATCGCGCGGCTCGACGCGGTGCTGGGCGACGGCTCGGGCGGCTAGGGGCGCGCGATCTCGACCCGCTGGCGCAAGGCGCCGGTCGCGCGGTCGAAGATCAGGATCGCGTCGCCCTCGATCACCACCGCATACCAGTCGCGCCCCTGCGTCAGCGCGATCACGCGCGCGCCCTCGGGCAGGGCCAGCGTCTCGGGCAGGGCGGGCGTCGGCGGGACGGGAAAGCGCGCGACGACGACCGCGACCACCGCGATGATCCCCCCGATCATCGTCAGCGTCAGCACCACGACCAGCCCTTGCAGCAGCCGCACCCCCCGTGGCAGCGTCGGGGCGTCCTCCTTCTCGTCGGTGCGCGTCATCGCCATGGCTTCCGATCAGGTCCTGCACGTCGTCATCGGCGACGACCCGCCCGGCCGCCTTGATAAGGCGCTCGCGCGCGATCTGCCAGAGGAGGCGGGCCTGTCGCGCGTGCGCCTCGCGCGGCTGATCGCCGAGGGCGCGGTCAGCCGCAACGGCGCGCCCCTGACCGCGCCCGCCGCGCGCGTCGTGGCGGGCGACCGCATCGCCATCGCCCTGCCCGAGGCCGAGGCGCCCGAGGCGCACCGGCCCGAGGCGATCCCGCTTGCCATCGTCCACGAGGATGCGGCGATCATCGTCATCGACAAGCCGGTGGGGATGGTCGTGCATCCTGCTCCGGGGGCGCCGGGGGGAACGCTTGTCAACGCGCTCCTGCATCATTGCGGCGAGAGCCTCTCGGGCATCGGCGGCGTGCGCCGGCCGGGGATCGTGCACCGGATCGACAAGGACACCTCGGGCCTTCTGGTCGTGGCCAAGACCGATGCGGCGCACCACGCCCTCGCGGCGCAATTCGCGGCGCACACGGCCGGGCGGGTCTATCAGGCGCTGGTCCACGGCGTGCCCGACCCCGCCGATCCGCGCCTGCGCGGCCTGCGGGGCGTTACGGTCGAGGCGGGCGGGACCATCGTCGTCACGACCGGCCTCGACCGCCACCCGACCGACCGGCAGCGGCAGGCGGTGACCTTTGCGGGCGGGCGCGTGGCGGTGACGCGGTTGCGCGCGACCGAGACCTTCGGCACGCCCCCGGCGCTCGCGCTGGTCGAATGCCGGCTCGAGACGGGGCGGACGCATCAGATCCGGGTGCACATGTCCTATCTCGGCCACCCGCTCGTCGGCGACCAGACCTATGGCGGGCGCCGGCGCGCCGCCGCGCGCAGCCTCGGCGCCGAGGCGGCGGCCGCGGTCGATGCCTTCCCGCGCCAGGCGCTGCACGCCGGCACGCTCTATTTCGTCCACCCGCTGAGCGGGGCGGCCATGTCCTTCAGCACGCCGCTGCCCGCCGACATGGCCGGATTGCTCGGGATCTTGCGCCGCTGACAACCGCGTGAGGGCGGACGGCGCGCACTGGCACCGCCGGCGCGATCCGCTAGGATGATCTCGAGGCCCCTTGCATTCTGCCGCCCCCATTCCTAGGTCGATGATCCGACCGTCCGATCCCCGAGAGGTGTCGCGATGAGCCAGAACGCCAACCTGCCCGCCCTCAGCCCCGAACAGGGCCTGAACCGCTATCTGGCCGACATCCGGAAGTTTCCGATGCTCGAGCCCGAAGAGGAATACATGCTGGCCAAGCGCTGGGTCGATCATCACGACCCCGAGGCCGCGCGCCGTCTGGTGACCAGCCACCTGCGCCTCGCGGCCAAGATCGCGATGGGCTATCGCGGCTACGGCCTGCCGCAGGCCGAGGTCATCTCGGAGGCGAATGTGGGCCTCATGCAGGCGGTCAAGCGGTTCGACCCCGAGCGGGGCTTCCGCCTTGCCACCTATGCGATGTGGTGGATCCGCGCCGCGATCCAGGAATACATCCTGCGGTCCTGGAGCCTCGTGAAACTCGGCACCACCTCGGCGCAGAAGAAGCTCTTCTTCAACCTGCGCAAGGCCAAGGCGCGGATCGGCGCGCTCGAGGAGGGCGACCTGCGCCCCGAGAACGTCGCGCGCATCGCGCATGACCTCAACGTGACCGAGGATGAGGTCATCGAGATGAACCGCCGCCTGTCGGGGGGGGATGCCTCTCTCAACGCGCCGGTCGGGGGCGGGGCGGATGGCGACGGCTCCTCGCAATGGCAGGATTGGCTCGAGGATGAGGCGAGCGACACCGCCGAGGCGCTCGCGGACCGCGACGAGATGACGGTGCGGCTCGGCCTGATGGCCGAGGCGATGGCGGTCCTGAACCCGCGCGAGCGCGACATCCTGA